>Ga0081520_100085_pt1 | contig 77025 bp, 80 predicted proteins | sample HotLakmasection1_FD_70988 | JGI IMG/M metagenome (GOLD analysis project Ga0081520, IMG submission 70988) | Hypersaline microbial mat communities from Hot Lake, Washington, USA - Section #1 (SPADES assembly) (version 2) | ecosystem: Environmental > Aquatic > Non-marine Saline and Alkaline >... | reverse complement strand
CCGTAGATGTCCTTTTCGAACTCATCGCCTCGTCGGGGTGCTCACCCCCCTCGGTATTACCAGGATAAGTCCATAGTGTCAGAGGCTTTTTCATTAAGCCTCTACTATTGCAGTGACTAATTATTACCTTTGTAGGATAACCATCTCCGCTGTCTTTAGACTGATAAACTCTTCTTCCTCTTCTAAAAAGTAGTCTACTGAATAAATTAAACAAATATGACAGTTTCGCTTGAGATTTCTTGGTATAAACCCAAGGCTTTTAATAATTTCAACCGCAGAAAATGGAATATCTAGATTGAAGATCACCACATAATTTTCTAGGCCACTAATAGCTGCTGTGAAATCTTCTCCAAACAATCGGATTTTTTCAGAGTTTGGCAAATTATTTTGAACTACATCTGCAAATAAACCACGATAGCGAGAATCTAAGTATGCCAAGTTTATGCTATATCCTGACCATGCTGAAACACGACCTTCAGCAAAGCCTACATAGTTTCTATCTCGCCACGTATGCTTTTTAACTAGTGTCTTTACTTCATCACTCCGTAAAGGAAATAGGATAGTTGCTGCACGGCTTAAAACTCTTTTGAGCTTTGACTTGATGAATTCATTCTTGACCTTATCATTCACTGGTCTCTATGCTTTGCCAATAGAATCTTAATCACCAAAACTATAAAAGCTTAGTCCGTTCTACACGCAAAAGTAGAAAGGCAGAGTGACTAATTATACAAATCCTAACATTGTATGCTTTATTTCAAGAGGTTACAGCATAACCGTACCCCACAAAAACCCTTGAAGGCTTTGCTTTAGTATAAGCTCGTTACTCGGTTGTCTAAATCAATGCCTTACAAATGGGAGTATCAAGGGCGATTCTCACAGAAAATAGAGGTTAAGTTGATTACTGGAAGAACCGCCCTGTTTTCTTAATTCAACTGCCGATACCGCACCAAGTAGCTAAACACCTCTCCCTGCTCCGGAGTAATCAAAATCCCCGACTCCGGTATCGTCACCAACCGGCTCCACTCCCGCTGTTCCGCATACCGCAGCAAATGCAGGTGGTTAATTGCCCCCCGCACCCCATCCGGCGACCCAATCACCAGATGGCGCAACCGCTCCCGCCCTGGCTGGGCTTCCGAATTCCCCAGCAACAGCGGGCTCTTCGCCTCCCCTTGCCGGGCAGACGATAACAGATATGGCAAACACAACATGAGGGTTTCCTCCAAAGAAACGAATGGGTAGGAAACCAAAATTTGGCCGCTCCCAGACATTGTGCGGTTCGGAGCGGCCAAGAGTAAAATGCTACTCAGCCTCCGAGACTGCTGTGATCAGCCTTGGGGGTCAGCCGCTGGTTGGTGTCCCCACACCTTCCAGTGGCGCTCGACCAAATTTTGGGAATCAAGCTGCACGGAAACAGCTCTAAATCAGAAATTTAGCCTATTCAGATCCCTCAAGCAAGTCAAAATCGCTACAGAGTGGGTCTCCGTCGCGAACCTTTACATTTTTGGGCGCAGGTTGTTGTGTCAGCCCTCACTCCTTAATTGTCGCTGGTGCAAAGATTGCATTCAGGCTCAACACCTTTGATGTATCGGCGCACAACGTTCCATACCACCGTCGCACCTTTAGTGTGTCGCTACAATCCTTTCCTGCAGCAGCGCAACTCTTTAGATGCAGGGCGCGATCCTTTAGATGCAGGGCTGCATCCGTTATATTCACGACGAAATCCTTTACTGTATCGCCGCAATCTTTTCGATCAGACCCTGAATATTTTGCTGCAACGGCTCAACAGCTTCCTCCATCTATGGAATCCTTTGCTGTCATAGAGTGATCTCGAATCTACAACCGCCATACTTTGATGCGCTCAATGTACAAGGTTGCTGTCATTGGTAAATCTCAATCATGCAGCCCTCGCACCAACCCTGCAGCCCAAACACCTGGCTTCGGCAAAATCAACATTCATCCAAGCTTTACTCAATTCATTGGTTTCTGGTCACAACCTTTTTAATTCAGGCTGAAATTGCCTTCCTGCACCGGGCAATCTGACAATAGACGAGACAAATAGACGCTTCACCCCCAAATCGTCGTCTCTGCTGCCTGACCTGAAACCTTTCGTCACTCCCCCAAAGATCTGCGATTGCTCCTGAAATCGATTTAGGCAGGTTATTTGTTCGCGTATTCCGAAAACTTATAAACAGAGGTGTATACACCATGCCCGTTATCACTATGGTTCGTCGTCTGCCGGTTAAAACCCTCGGTGCAGACATTGATTCCCTCAATGGACTCAACACCGTCGAAGGCTATGTTCCCGTCCGTGACGATGCTTCCCCAAAAAAGCTCAGGACCAGCTTCGAAACTATGCAGGCTAAGCAGCAGAAAGAAACTGAGCTGCAGGCAATGCTGAAAGCCGCCTCCGATGAAGCCCGTCAGGCTGAGTGGGAGTTTCACAACTCCATTCTGTCGATGAAAGAAGCTGTTCGGGCGCAGTTTGGCCCAGATAGCAATGCAACTCAGGCCATTGGCTACAAGAAAAAGTCTGAATACAAGCGTCCCCGTCGTACCCCCAAAGCCGAGGCAGTGTAAGCCATCCGCAAAACCCAACCCTCAGGGCTCGTAAGCACGACTTACGGGCCTTTTTTGTGGCTATCCGATTCATGCCTCAGCCCTCAGCTTTCTTCAACAGTGCCGAAACCTGGTGGAAGCCGTCATGCTACTGGCCAAGTTAACGCCGTATCCGGATTTGTTGATGGCCAGTAAAATCCTCAACCTCCCCAACCTGCCTGCTCGCATCAAACAAGCCTGGGAAACCGGCTATATCCCCGAGTGGACGATGGAAAGCTTCAGTCAGCTTCTTGCCTCAGATGGGGCTGAGAAACAAATTGCCGGAATCATCGCCACGGCGCAGCGCACCTTCAAAACCTTTACCGGCAGGCAACTGGTGTCCAGCTTCTGCGGGCAAACCACGATTCCACTGGACATGCAGGGTAAGCGCATTCTGTTTTTGCAGGTCGATATCGAGAAGCGCGATGCCGTGAGTCCTCTGATTGCGGCCATCCTCCACCTGATCATCACCCGCAACTTCGCTCAACGTCGCAAAGAGCCCTTGATTCTGGCGCTGGATGAGTTGCCAACCCTTTATCTCCCTGACCTGCCCAAGTGGATAAACGAGTTCCGCTCCAACGGGTTTGTGGCGTTATTGGGCTATCAGAATTTCGCCCAACTGCAGCATATCTATGGTCGAGACCTTTCGCGGGCACTCTTTGCCGCCTGTGGGACCAAGGTGTTTTTCAATCCCAAGGACCGGGAAACGGCAAATGAGTTTTCAGGGTATCTGGGAGAGAAAGAAGTGCGACTGTTCACCCGTTCCCGGAGTCATGGGCGCTACGGGGGGCAGAGCCGTTCGGAACAGGTGCAGCGAGTTCCGTTGATGACGGCAGACCAGATTCTGAAGCTGAAGCAGGGGGAATGTGTCTTCATCAATCCGGCCTACCAGGGGCGGGGAGAAGGTTCAGTCCCGCTGCGGGTGCGAGTGCGGCTTTCCAAACGAGAACGCTGGGTGCAGGACCGCAGTACAGAACTGTGGCACAGCATCGTCAAGCAGAAGCTGATCCAGCGTTGTCAGATGCAAACCCCTCCAACCGATCTGGATGACGAGAACACAACGCGAAAGATATTGGCCGAGCAGCTGTTTTTCCTGCCGGTCCCTGGAGTGAACACCGATACCGGAGAGCTACCCCATATTGATCCCGACCTTACCGAAGACGAGTTTGAAGAAGCGATGACTTAGTGGAGAAACCCCCATGAATACCCCTGTTTCAACCCATCCAGACCTTACAACCTGGGGATTGTCGCCCCAGACCATTGAGGTCCTGAGCCGAGAACCTGAAATCCTGGATGACCTGGCCCAGGTCAGATCTTTGCCCCCTTTACCTCCGGGCCACAGTCCGGCAGTCGTTGAGGTGCTCTTCGAGGACGTGCCCTACCTGCGTTCAGAGCAGGGGGTGCTCTCCGTTCTGCGAGAATACCTGCCGGACTACCAGCCTCGTTTTATTGAGTATCGAATCGACGATGAGACTGCCTTCTTCCAGGTCGGAGGCGAGATTGTCGTCAATCGCCTGGACGCCATCGCTGAAATGATAGGGAGGGTTGGGTGATGCCATTTGTGATTAATGCCCAGGAAGCTCAGGCCATGCAGGAGGACGAGGTTCAACTGGTAATGGCCCTGGCCCAGGTGAGTCAGCGATTGTCCATGGCTGTTCATAGTCCAAAACCGCCAGAAGCAAATCAGGAGGGGCAAGATACGTTCCGAATCTTTCTGGGGCGACGGTTAGTCTACGGTCGCCTGGCCGATGGCACCCAGCGTCATGAGCTAGATGCTAACGGCCTGAAGGTTGTTCTCGAAGCACTGCAAAAGCCTGTAACTGAAGGGATAGAGCCGGACCACTACAAGAATAAAGTTCCAGCTATTGAGATCCGTGATGGAGAAACCCTGCTATTTCGCGAAGAGAGGGATGGTGCCGTCACCACCAACCAGATTCAGCTTCAGATTGGAGAGGCCGAACGGAAGTTTACCGATGAATCTCCTGCATTGAAAGCTCTGGAGGCTGTAACCAGCCTGAATGGTCACAACGGCTCCAAGCCTGAGGTGGACACAACGACTCCTTCTATTGATGGGGAACGAGTGGCTCAAATCGCGGCTCGGCTGATCAATCCCTTGAATGAGTCTCAGCCCATATACGATGCGGTAGCGGTTAGCGACTATCGCATCAAGCAGAATGGGCACCACCTGGCGGTGAGGCGGGATAACACCCTGATCCTGGTCGTGCGGGATGGAGAAGTCATTTCCAATCAGCTAACAGAGTCCGACTTTGCCGCCTTTCTGAAATTGGAGACTCAGCTTTCTCCCTTTCCGGCAGCAGAGCAACACCCGGAAGAGTCAGTGCCAGTACCGGTTCAAAATGGTCACCATCCTCCCGATTTAGTCGCTCTAGAGCAGGCCACGGCGCAACTACCCGATAGTCCCACCAAAGCGCTTTTACAGAACACGATTCCGGACTGGCAGCAGCAGACTTCAGAGCAATCATCGGGATGGTTTGCCTCCAGGTTGGAAGACCGACATAATCAGCAGCTGGCGCGAACAGTTCTGGAACTCTACCAGCGGGGCTATGAACGAACCGGGGAGCGAGCCTATCAGGTAGGAGACTACACCCTCAGCCAGAAGGAGACCAATCTCTACAGCCTCCGCGACAAGCATGGAGTGCTGCTCCAGTTTCAGACCCTGTCTGGCAGAGGGCTGAGCTATAAGGTGACAGTCTCGGCTGTAAGCGATCGCCTCAGTGACTTTGATCGCCTGGAGCTAAAACGGATGCGCCAGAACCGCTCTTTCATACCCCAGGGGCGAATGGACAGCGAAGCCACCTATGCCGCTCGCACCCGCCAGGTCGAGCACACCGTTCGCGAATTCCTTCAGCACCACGTCTACGCCAACTCCTGGAGCAAAGACGGCGGCCAGTTCAAGCTCGAAATCGGCACCGACGACCTGGTGCGCATCACCGATAAGTGGGGGCGGGGAGTCGTATTTCAACGCCACCACAGTGAGGTCAAGTCCTGCCTCACTCAGAAAGACCTGGCTTACTTTGACCGGCTATACAAACGAATGCAGGTGGTCAGGCAGCAGACCCAACCGAAACGCCAGAACCAAATTGAAATCGGCTAACCCTTTCCACTTCCCTCCAGTTTTTCTCCGGCATCTACCACCCTGTCCCAAGTCCGGAGAGTGCTATGAGCCATCCCGAACTCGCGGAGGCTTTTGCCAGACATTTCATCTCAGATCAGGGGTTCGCGTCCATTGTCGAAGCCCGGCGCTTCGCTGAGTCCGTCGTGGGAGAGCCCGTGCGACCGGGAACCGCGCTGGCGAAGGTGGTGGATGAATCCATTGAAGCGGCTGTGGTGCGGGCGGGACGGTGGTGGGTGCAGCAATCTTCCACCACGCACGACACCTATGATCGCCTGGTGGATTTGCTGCAACGACAGCCCAACCTGAGCGTCAGATCCTCCACCTCGGTGCTACAGCAGGCGTACAGTACGCCCATTCCCATTGCCTATCTGGCATCTGCGTTGGCAGGGATTGACGGGAAAACCACCGTTTATGAACCCACGGCTGGAAATGGTGCCTTGCTGATTGGCGCTAATCCCGACAACGTCATTGCTAATGAGCTTAACCAGGACCGTTATACAGAGCTAAGTACAAGGGGTTTTAAGCAACTCACTCAAGAAGATGCCCTATCATTTCAGCCCGATGCCCAGGTGGATGTGGTCATCTGTAACCCACCTTTTGGCTCGGTTAAAGACGAGCAGTTCCGCACCCGTCGCTTACCCATAGCCGATACCTGGACCACCCAGGTGGATCAGGTCATCGCCTTGAAAGCCCTATCGGTGATGAAACCCGAGGGGCAAGCTGTCCTGATTCTGGGTGGGAAGAAAGGTAAAGAAGAGTACATTCGTTCGGAGCGCTACAACATCCGCGAGAGTCGAGCGTTTTACTACCTCCTCTACCAGCATTATCGGGTCACCCAACACTTCTCCATCTGGGGAGATCTCTATCGCAAGCAGGGAGCCGGTTTCCCGATTGATCTGATTGTGATTGAGGGACAAGGAAAGTCCGAGTTGCCTCTCCCCGCCGCCGAAGTTCCACCGATTTACAAGTCCTTCACTGAACTCAAGGAGCGATTGCCCCATGAACTCACCCCAAAACACCCTACCCCGCTGGATGTATCCCTTTATGACCTCCCGCTATCCCAACTTCCCCAACCTCTGGAAGCCAGACGCGATGGGCTCACTCTTCATCGTCAAAGTGCCTCCCGACCTGGAGATGCTGGACGAATCCACCTATCTGGCCCTGATGCAGACCCGCCTGGACCGAATGATTCAGGACTCCGTCTCGGAAACCTCCCAGCCCGAGACGCAACAACTGCTAGCGACCCTCCTCAGCGAATTGGACCCGGTCCAGCACACGCCAATCGTGGATCCGGACGACGACCCGGACTTCGCCCTGGAGTATTGGCGACAGCAGTGGGCAGAGACCCTGATTCGGAGCAACTGGCGGTTTCAGGAACGATTGCGCCACTACGGGGCGAGCTTTCCGGCAACGCCCGTAACCCCCAGCCATCCGGACTATCTGGACTGGATCAGCTTGCACGACGAGACCACGCTAGAGGCGTGGCTGGCCGACCTGAGCCTGTAGCCCTTCACCCAAAACTCACCATGAATACTCCTCTTTCAACCGGCCCAGCTGAGGTGGCGTCGGCAGACACTTATGATGTCCAGCCCCGGCAGGTGGTCTATGTGCCCAAAAGCAAGGGCTTCTCGACTCAGACCCTGATTCCCTTCAACATGGCCAGTGCGGCTCAGCAGGCGCTGGAGCGATTTGAGCAGCAGCACGGCGATATTGACGAGTACCTGGCCACTCGCCTGGGCTATGGTTCGGTCGCGGAACTCCACGGCTACTTCAGCGCTGAGCAGGTGGATGCTTCAGCTCTGGCAATTAGCAACATTGAGCAAGGAGCTGGGTTCATCACGGGCGACCAGACCGGCATTGGCAAGGGCCGCATCTGCGCCAGCATCATGCGCTACGCCCAGCAGCAGGGGAAGATTGCCCTCTTTATCACCAAGGACAAACCCCTCTACGCCGACATGATGCGCGATGTGGGCGACATTGGGATGCGGCGGTTTACGCCGTTTATTACTGACAGCAGCACTGAGATCCCGTTGCCCAATGGAGCAGCACTGAAGACGGCAACGGCGGCAAAGCAGAAAACAGAAATGCAGTCCATGATCCAGCAGGGCAATCTGGGCCGCTATAGCGCTGTCTTTACTACCTACAGCCAGCTTCAGACGGTGGGCAAAAAGGAACCGCTTCGACGAAACTTTCTCCGTAAAATGGCCCCCAATGCCATCCTGATTCTGGATGAAGCCCACCAGGCGGGCGGCAGCAAGGGTGGATGGAAGGAAGCGGGGCCACCGGATCGGGCGGACTTTGTGCGGGAGCTGATTGACAAGTCCTCCGGCGTCTTCTACTCGTCGGCCACCTATGCCAAGCGGGCGGATGTGATGGATCTCTACGCCCGGCTTACTGACCTGCGGTTAGGCGTCAGCAGCATGACCGCACTGGAGAATATCCTGACTCGTGGGGGAGTGCCCCTGCAACAGATTGTCGCCAGCAAGTTTGTCGCCTCGGGGCAAATGCTCAGGCGAGAGCGCTCCTATGAGGGGATTGCGTTTCAGGCCAAGACGGTGCCGGTGGATCGGGAGGTGGCGGATAACTTCTCGGCGGCGATGCGGGCGATTAAGGATTTTGACCGGGCCAAACAGAAGGCGGTAAAGGCCATCAGTAATGAGGCGAAAGCGTTAGGTGAGGATGGCGCGATTGGCGAGGTGGGAGCCCGGAGTACCAACTTCACCTCGTTGATGCACAACTGCATTGAACAGGGCCTGTTGGCCCAGAAAGCAGATGCGACGGTAGACGAGGCCATTGCGGCATTGAACCGGGGTGAGAAACCCGTGATTACGGTGGCCAACACCATGGGCAGCTTCATCGAGTCCTATGCGCAGGCCCAGGATTTAAGCCCTGGGGGTGCCATGAACTTGTCGTTTGGCGATTTGCTAGAGCGGTATCTGGAGCGCTCCAGGGACGTGGTGGTGACGGACTACCGGGGCACCTCCACTCGGCTACGACTCAGCGATGAGCAACTCGGTGGCGATGCCATTCTGGCCTACGAGGAAGCGCTGGCCTGTATTCGCGAGAGTGACTTTAGCGGCATTCCTATCAGCCCGATTGACTACATTGAACAGCAGCTGGAGCGGGCAGGCTATCGGGTAACCGAAGTCACCGGGCGCAAGTCGGGCATTGAATACGGGGTCGATGGATCGATGGCCTACAAAGTGCGGTTGGGGGAAGAGACCACCGCTAAAGGCAAGATCGATGCCGTGGCCAGGTTCAACGCTGGGGATGCCGATGTCATTCTGCTCAACTGTTCGGGCTCAACCGGCATTTCCCTCCATGCTTCCGAAAAGTTTGCTGACCAGCGGCCTCGCCACATGATTGTGGCCCAGGCAGAGCGGGACATCAATGTGTTTATGCAGATGCTGGGCCGGGTGCATCGCACCGGGCAGGTGGCTCTTCCAGCCTACACGTTGCTGATGGGCGACCTTCCCGCCGAAAAGCGACCGGGGGCGATTCTCTGTCGCAAGATGGCCAGCTTGAATGCCAACACCACCGCCGCACGGGAGACCGATATCTCTCTGAACAACGTGGTGGATTTCATGAATCCCTACGGGGAGCAGGTGGTGACGGAGCTGCTGGCGGATGACCCGGAGCTGAATGCCAGGCTGGATTTTCCATCGGCTCAAGCTGATAATGATGCTTCTGATATTGCCCTGATCAAGAGGGTGACGGGTCGGATTCCGCTGCTGCCCATTGAAGAGCAGGAAGGACTCTATAGCCTGATTGAGTCCGAGTATCGGGACCTTGTGGATCAGGCCAGAGCTATGGGCGAAAGCATTCTGGAGGCAGATCAGCTGGATCTGGATGCTCGTCCCCTCGCCAGGATGGAAGTGGTCGCTGATGAAGGCAGTACCCGGAGTGAATTCACCGGACCTGTCTATCTTGAAATTGTCGATGCCAAGAGCCAGACCAAGCCCCTGACCCAGCTACAGGTCATCAATGCCGTGCGAGAGCAGGTGGGGTTGGAGGGAGTGAAATCGGTTGAAGTCCACGACCGGGAAGCCCTGGAAGCTCAGGCTTTGCAGCAGGCGAAGGTGACCATCGCTCAGCTAGAAACTGAAACGGAGCAGTACCGGCAGGGGGCGCTGGCCGGAAAGCAAGACGTCAAAGCCATCGACAAGCTGAATAACCGCATCAATCAGCAGCTCGACCATGTCGCCAGTGTGCTGGAAGAGTTTCCCTCAGGGACTTCCATTCGGCTGATCACGCCAGCTAGTAAGAGTATTTTCTATGGGGTGGTCGTAGGCATTGACGCCAAAAAGCGCTCGGGTAGTCCAGCGGCTCCCAACCGCTGGAAGATGCGGATTCTGGTGGCGGATTCAGCTCGACAGTTGACGGTGCCCCTGTCCAAGTTCAACACGGGAAGAGGTGGGTCGCTAGAGGCCACGGTTCAAACGGAAGATTGGTTTGGCAATGATGTCTATGCCCTATTCGACAAGCAGCAGGAAGCGGGCCGAGTCAACCGGCAGATTTTTACCGGCAACCTGATCAAGGCGTTTGAGAAGTACCCCAACGGTAAGCTGGTGAACTACACAGACTATCAGGGGCAGGTGCGCCAGGGGCTAATGATGCCCAAGGGTTTTGACATTCAGGAGGAATTGACCAAAGAGCCCGTGGCGTTCAGCACTCCGCAGCAGGTGATGACCTTCATCACGGAGTTGACCAATCGTCGAGGGATTGTGAAAACCCTGGATGAGCTGCTGATTCTAAAGACTCAGTTCAATGGCGAGGGGGTTGTGCTGCAAACCCCCAAAGCGAAGGAATCCGGGGGTAAATATTTCCTGGATGAGGGGCTGATTGCGGCGGCGGGGTCGGACTTTTACTCAGTGAGTGACCGGATGGAAGTCGTCATTCCTCCAGAGCGGTTGGAGCAAACCTTGTCGGTGCTGATGAATCAGCGGAACTACACCCTGGCGGCGTTTGAGTCGAAGGACATTGCCCGGCAGTTTCTCGGGGTAACTCTGCCAACGCTGGAGAAGGTCGAGGCAGAAGCACCCACAATTCAGGCAATCCCTGAACCACAAGTCATTCAACCTATGGCATCTGGCCCACAGGTTGAAACCCCAGAACCGGGTTCTCCATCTAATACCCCGACCGCAACGTCCCCAACTGTCCCCAATCGTCCCCAGATGGGACAGCTCGAAAAGCGCATTCTCCGGTTTTTGAAAACAGCGGGGATTGACCAGACGGTGATGGAGACGGAAGAGTTCCACCAGCGAATTGAGAATGAGCCCTTCATTCCGTTAGTCGTCGAGCGGCAGGGGGATGAACTGTACCTGACTCATTACCTGACCCAGAACGGCGATATGTTTATCGATGCCGAAATGGTGTTTACGGTGCTGCCCGAGGGGCAGTTGAAGTTTAAGGAGACAGCGGTTCAAGATCCTCGGGGTGGCGAGTCTCGAATTCCGGATCGGCAGTTCGCGCAAATTTTCTCGAAGAACATTCTGAAGCAGGGGTTTGCCGAGGCAGCAAAAGCTCAAAGGCAACAAGCACAGGAGAGAGCAGAGGCTGAGACGGAAGCAGAAACGCCCGCTTACAACTACAAACCTGAGATTGACCGGCAGGATCTGCCAGCGGATATCCGAGGGTATATGGAGTTCAAGGATCAGCATCTCGATGCCTTGGTGCTGGTCCAGACCTCAGACCAGCGGTTTTATGAGACATTCTTCGAAGATGCCCAGCAACTGGGCCAAACCCTGGAGTTGATTCTCACCAGCAAGGAGTCAGGGATTCCTGAAGTGGGTAGAGTGGTGGCCGCAGGATTTCCGGTTAAAAGCCTGGAGAAGTACCTGGAACCGCTAAGAGAGAAAGGGCCGTTAGTCCTTGTGGACAAGGATGGCCAGCCTGTTGTTTATTCCCAGCAAGTGGTTGAAGCCGTTGAAGTAGAAGCAGCATTACTACCAGAACCTGAATCTGTCCCTGAGCCTGTCCAGGAACCAGACTCCCTGGATACTGAAGAGCCAGAGTTTCGAGTTCAGAATCTGTTTGATGTTGAGCAGTTCAGTTCCAGTCCTCATAATGGCCATCACGCTCCTTCGGGAACTGATCCGGCCTGGAAACCTTCAACGGAACCCAAACAGGTTTCACCGCCAACAGAACAACCGAAAGCCCGACCCACAAAGCCCTCCATAGCGCCAGTACCGGCACCTACCCTGCAGGAAATCGCTGATGAGGTGCGAGACGCTGACCTGGAAGCAGTTGCCGCTAACCTCGGCCTGGAGTTAGACCGGCACGACAAGCACAAGTGGCGGGATGGCGACCACATCATCAGCATCAGCGGTCCCCTGTTCATGGATTGGCTGGCCGATAAAGGTGGACGAGGCGCGATTGACCTGGTGATGCATGTGCAGGAGGTAGAGTTCAAGGAAGCGGTAGAGTGGCTCTCTGGGCGGGATTTGTCTCAGCGTCCGGCAAATGTCGGCACCTACGCCCATGCAGAGGATCGAGAGCCCCGGTCTCTTGAAATGCCAGAAGCGAATGAGATTAGGTGGGATGCGGTTCGGGAGTATCTGGTAAAGACTCGCAAACTACCGGCAGTACTGGTGGATCGGCTACATGAACGCGGTCTGGTTTTCGCCGATGACCATCAAAATGCGGTCTTTGTTCGTTATAGCTTGACAAACAATACCTGGGTACGAGGGGAAGTGACAGGGGCGAGTTTGCGAGGTACCTGGGGAGAAGATAATCATTACCATGGGCTAGCTCCGGGGTCTGCCAGGGATCAGGGGTGGTTCTGGATTGGTACCGGTAATGGCCCTGTCAGGCGGGTTTTACTCACGGAATCACCCATCGATGCGATGTCTCTGGCCTTGCTGGATAAGGAGCGACGGGTTCAGCCAGGGGTGACCATCTACCTGTCTACGGACGGCTCTGGAGGATTTCCGGTTGAAGGGTTAAAGCCCATCCTTCAGAACCGGGGGCTGGTTGTGGCAGCATTTGATGCTGACCAGGCAGGGGAGTTAATGGCCTGGCGGTTGGCTCAACAGTTGCCGGGAGTAAGACGACTGACACCTATTCAGAGCAAGGACTGGAATGAGCGGTTGATGCATCCTGAATCGTTGGAGAAGGTGGCCCAACAAACTGCCAACCAGGCTCAGATAAAGCAGCTTTGGCAGTGGCATTTAGCGGCTAAGATACTCCGCAGGCCAGAAGCTTACTTAAAACGCATTACAGAGGTTGCCAGGGAAACCATCAAGGGGACTCCATTATCAGAGAAAGCGACCATTGCGATGACAAATGACATGACCCAGTTTGCCCACACCCTCAAAGGGTCTAGGGCTATGCAAAAGTCAGCCTGCACGATGGACGTTGAGCGCTGATAGGAGAAATACATGAAAAGAGTGGAACTGGTATGTTGACGACCGAGAAGGCTTTAGCTGATCGCCCGCCAGGATTGCGACAAGACGGTTCCTGCGGAGCGGGCAAACACTACGGTCAGTAGTACTCCCACCAGCAAATCCGGCAGGGGAGACTGGGTCAGCAACACCAGACCTGCATCAACCAAAACGGAGGTGTTGGCAACAATGCCATTCCTAAACATGTTCAACTTCCCGCAAACGATAGGCTCCCTTTTGTCAGGGCCGGCACGATTCGGTCAGAGGCCAGCTTTCCCCCAAACAAATTTCGCGCCACTGGCCCAACCCGCAGGGCCGCCCAGGGACCCATCAAAAACAGTTCACAGCCCGGCCAGCGCAGGTGCTCATCCAATACCGGTAACCCGTTGACGGTGTCGATAGGGTGTTGCTGCAACACATCCGCCAGTAGGGGATGGGTCTGAATATCCAGGGTGGTGCCTGTAGCCAACCAGATGCGGTGAATGGGTTGGTGAGCCAGGCAATTATGCACCGAGTGGTTATCGCAGCAGACTTTCCAGGCCTCCCCTTTCCACTCAGCATGGGCCACCTGGCAGTGCTCGTATACCGTGATCTGCCCCTGCCGTTCGAGCCGCCGTAAGTGAGTCATCATCTCGGGGGAGAGGGAGCCGCCGTTGCGGGCTTGTTGCACCATCTGCCAGCGGGTCTGCATATCCGGTTCGGCGTGGAACCCTTTCAGGTACTTGGGTCCCAACCAGCCGGGGTCGGCATCAAACAGCTTTTCCTGAAACGTGCGTCGCGCCATCATCACCACCTGCGCACCCCGCTGCACCGCCCCTGCGGCCAGGTGTCCACTGGTCAAGCCACTGCCGACAATCAACACGGTTTCTCCCCTGAGGGAGGGTAACGCCGGAAGCCTGACCTGACCGGCATGGCAGAGCCGCTCAGCGGGATAGGTGGACTCGACCTGATGCACCCACTCTGGAATGTGGGGCTGACCGCCGCCGGTCGCCAGCACCACTCGCCGCGCCAGCACCGTGTCTCCGGTATCCAGGGACAGGCGAAATCGGGAGGGCTTGCCCCGCAGGGGTTGCAGTCGAATCACCTTAGCGGGGGTGACATAATCCTGCAACTGCCAGCGGTGAATGACCGTGGCGCAAAACTCCTGGAACAGCTGGGTACCAGGACGGTCGTAGGGGGGATGCAGTTCGTGGTAGCGCCCTTCGGCAAAGGTACGCAGGGCATGGGGATTAGGGTCAGGATGATGGACGGCGGGGGAGCGCAACTGGGGAATTTCCTGGGCGGCGAACTGCTGATGCCAGCGGGTCATCCAGGTGCCGCTGGGGTCAAATACCTGGATGCGCGATCGCAACTTATCCTTCTTTTGCAGAATGTGGGTCACCAGGGTCAGAGCCTGAGGCCCGGCTCCAATGATGGCGATATCGGTTTGCCGCTGAGTCATACCCTTCCCGAGGTTGAAAGATCGTCGCTGGGACAATATGATAATGATTATCGTTACCACATGACAAGCCTATGATCACCGTCGTCGCTGGCCCCTGCGGCGCAGGCAAAACCACCTGGATATTGCAGGAACTGGCCCAGGCTTCGGCTCCGGCGATTTATGTAACGCCCGGGGTGGGAACTGTGCCGATTGATGCCACTCGGGTAGCCGCTCGCTTTCCCCAGGTGGATATTTTTCATCGCCAACCCGAGGCTGAGTTGCGGCAGCGCCTGGCGGCAGGAGTCCCCGCCTATTTTGAGCTGGGCTTTCATCTGGAAATAGACCTTCCCCTGCTGGAAACCCTGCCCCATCACCGGGTCGCGCTGGTTGCCGATGACGATGCAGATTCCGGCTGGAGCCTCTGGGCCGATCAGGTGGTACGGGGCAACCCCTCCCCGGTGAAGCGGCCAGCGGTTCAGATGTGGCAGGCTCCCCTCACGGGTCAGGTGTTTGACCCGCCCAGTCTGGATACCTTCTGGCAGGAACTGACCCAGGGGGCCTATGGCAGGGTGCAGCGGGCGAAAGGGATTTTTGAGCTGGCCGATGGTCAGGCCTTCCACTTCGACTTTGTGGGTAGTCTGCCCGGCACAGCCTATACCGAACTGCCCCTACCCCGCTGGTTAGAGGGCCGCCCCCATCGCTTCAGTGGGCTTGAGGTGGTAGGGCAGGGGTTAGAGGAAGGTGCCATTACCGCCACCCTGAAAGACTGCACCCTGTCCGACTCGCTCCTGGCTCCCCATCAGGCTTCCCTGCAAACTTCTGACTCCCTGGAGGTCGCATGAACATCGCCGTTCTGTCCTGTATTCACAGCAATCTGGAGGCCTTGGAAGCCGTCCTGCGGGACATTGACCAGCAGCCCGTTGACCAGATCTACTGCCTGGGCGACCTGGTGGGCTACGGACCTTACCCCAACGAAGTCGTTGCCCATATTCGCGCCCTCGACATCCCCACCTGCCAGGGCTGTTGGGATGAAGACATCGTCGAAGGGCTGAACGCCTGCGAGTGCAGCTATCCCTCGCTGCTGGCTGAAACCCGTGGTCGCCTGGCCCATGACTGGACGAATCGGGAAGTCACCCCCGAAACCCGCACCTATCTCGCCAACCTGCCCCTAACGCTGCAACAGGAAAATCTATGCTTCGTTCACGGCAGTCCCCACAGCCAGCACGAGTACCTGCTGCCCGACACCAATGCCTTCACCGCGATGGAACGAGTCCTCGCCACCGGAGCCGACACCCTCTTCTGCGGCCACACCCACATTCCCTACGTGCGTAACTTAGAAAACAGCCACCTCACCCTCAACATTGTCCACCCAGCCCCTCATCCACCCACCCACTCTCCCACTCATCCACCCACTCCCTCGCCCACCCCTCTCCCTTCCCTCAAGCGCATCATCAACGCCGGTTCCGTCGGTGAACCCCGCCACGGACGCCCCAACGCCACCTACGTCATCTACAACACCAATACCCAACAGGCCGAACTCCGCGAAGTCGAATACGACTATGCCAAAACCTGCGCCGCCATCCTCGAAAAAGGCCTACCCGCCATCTTCGCCTGGCGACTTTCAAAAGGGCTGGAATACGCCGAAAAAGCAGACGACCCAAGTCATGTATGTGAACGTTAAAGGGGAAAGGGTGCTAGGGGTCAGGTGTCAGGTGTCAGGTGTCAGGAAGTAATCAAAATTCAATCCCGATACCCGGAACCCAGTACCCGATACCTGAAACCCAGTACCCGATACCCAGAACCTAGTACCCGATACCCATCCACCAATCCACCAATCCACTCCCTACCCATGACCCATTGGGCGATTCTCTCCGGCATTAACGGCAATCTCGCCGCCTATGAAGCGGTGCTCGCGGACCTCAAACGAGTTCGACAACCGGTTGAAGCAATCTATATTCTGGGCGATCTGGTCGGTCCCCATCCGCAATGTGAGGCGTTGGTGCAGCGGGTGCGGCAACCTAGTCAGGGGGAACCCAGACCACAGGTTTGCACCGGCTGGTGGGAGGAGCAGTGTTTCAATCTGCATGGCATGGGCAGTGACCCCGAAGCATCGGAGTTGCTGGAGCAGGTTGGGGCGGATGGGGTTGAACGCCTCTGGAAATCGGTATCGCGGCAGACGGTGCAGTGGCTCAGGTCGCTGGATTTTGGCTTCTTTGAGCTGGATTGCTTGCTGATTCACGGCAGTACGGTGGGGTGCCATGATGTGCTGACCCCTGAAACGCCGCCGATGCAACTGTTAGATCGACTGCTGCGGGCCGATGCCAATACCCTGTTTTGTGGACGATCTGGGTTAACGTTTCACCTGCAAATTCCGGCAGGGGCGGTGACCTCTACCGTGACGACATTGGATGCCCCGGCTCAGACGATGACGCAGCAAGTGCGCGATCGGCAAGTTGTTGGCGTCGGCAGTGTCGGTAAAGAGCCAGGGCAGGTAACTTATACGCTGTATAACCCTTACGCCAATGCTGTCAGTTTCCGAACCGTACGCTATGGAACTCAGGGCAAGGGGTTTGGAGCGGTTTAAATCTATTAGCGTCAATCCAGATTGAGTTAGGGTAAGGCTATCCTTGAGCAAGGGTTTTGCTCTGATTGCTGCTCAACATGTCGAAGCGGATATACGACTGGAAACGATTTTGGTGCCCCCGGACAGGTAGCATCAACTTGGCTAATGGCGGCTATTTGTCGAATCTGGATGAAGAATGGGGGAAGGTATCCAACCCTGATCTGCTAACCCTAGAAGAAATTTCAGATGCTCCGTGCCTAGTCTTACTAGGAGAACCAGGGATGGGCAAATCTCGGGAACTGAATAAGCTACAGAACCTCACGGAGCAAAAGATATTTCCTGAAGATCAAGTACTATCCCTGAATCTCCGCTCCTGTACTGACCTGAAGGATGATTTGTTTAAAGATGAAGTCTTTCTTGATTGGTTAGGGAACAACTATCACCTGTATCTTTTCTTAGATAGCCTGGATGAAGGGCGTTTAAGTGTACCGACAATAGCTACAGGATTGATCGATGAGCTTCAGAAGAAGAAGTATCAGAATCATCTTCACTGTCTTCACATTCGTATCGCTTGCCGTACGTTTGTGTTTTCGGAGATCTCAGAGGTATTAGAGACAGGATTAAAAGAGCTTTGGCAAGAAACTGAGGTTGGAATATACGAATTAGTTCCACTTCGTCGTGTAGATATTGCTTTAGCTGCGAGGGAAGAAGGCTTTTTGTCAGACAAGTTTTTGAAAGAGATTGACCAAAAGGATGTTGTTCCTTTAGCAATCAAACCAATAACTTTGGGGTTTCTGCTAAACACCTATCGAAAACACAACGGACAATTTCCTCCTGACCAAAAACTTTATGACCTCTACCTTGAGGGATGCAAGCTGCTGTGCGAAGAGGTCAACCCAGGCCGCCGAGCGTCAAAACAAGTAGGAAGTCTTGATACTGATCAACGTTTAGTTGTTGCGGCTCGCATTGCAGCTGTGACTATTTTTACCAATCGATTTGCTGTATGGACTGGAGTTGATCAGGGGAATTTACCCATCGAAGATGTTTCTCTTCAAGAATTATGTGTTGGTTATGAAACGGTTCAAGCAAGAGAATTTGAGATTGACAGAAAAGTAATTGAGGAAGTTTTAGATACTGGCTTATTCTCATCCCGTGGATTAAATCGCATGGGATGGGCGCACCAGACTTATGCTGAGTTTCTAGCTGCTTGGTATTTATTTCATCATGAAGTTCCAATGACCAAAATAAACACTCTAATCTTATCGTCTCAAGAACCAGACCGTAAACTGATTCCTCAACTTCATGAAACTGCTGCATGGCTAGCTAGTATGAGGTTAGATGTCCTGAAAGAGATTATCGGCACAGATCCTGATGTGCTCTTGCAAACTGATGTGCCAACTGATGCAGAAGTCAGAGCTGCAATTGTTGATAGCCTATTAATTCAGTACGAGCAAGGAAAGCTTTTTAATTCAGGTAGAGTCAACTACCGGAAGTATGCCAAGCTAAAGCATCCTGGTCTGTTTGAACAGCTTCATCCCTATATTTGTGACTCGACAAAGCAGCTTGATGCACGAGACTTGGCAATTGATATTGCCGAGACTTGTGAGGTCTCTGAACTTCAGAAAGAATTAGTCAACATTGCTCTTGATTCATCACAGTCGATTCACTTAAGAGTTAGTGCTGCAAAAGCCATAAGTTCCATAGGGAATTCAGAGGTCAGGTTACAGCTAAAGCAATTAGTTATTGAAGATCTTCCAGAAGATGATGGCGATCGCCTGAAGGGATATGCTCTACAAGCACTTTGGCCAGATTATTTGTCAGCACAAGAGCTATTCTCTGTACTTACGCCACCTCGTAAAAGAAACCACTATGGAGCCTATCAAGCTTTTGTTGACTATCATTTGGTCGAGCACCTAAAACCAGATGATTTGCTGAATGCGCTTAATTGGCTTGAAAGGCAAGGCCGTCGGTGCTTTGGTTATCCCTTTGAGAAACTTGCTGATTCCATCATTCTAAAGGCATGGAATAATTTTAATTTTCCTGGAGTGGCAACAGCTTTTGTAAAAGCTGCTCTAGTGCAATGGAGGGAACATCAAAAAATAATTACTTTTGATCGAAAGGGGAAAAAAGAGTTCAACTCCTCAATACCAGATAACATTGAGAGAAGAAGAAAACTGGTTGAAGCATCTGTAGCTATCATTTCAGAATCAGGAGATGATCCATTTTATCTATGTAGCTCTCTGACGGACAACATTGTATTATCTGAAGATGTCTATTGGATGATTGGGAAACTTCGAGAGCCGAATTGTGAGAAAGCGCAGCAGATTTGGTCTCAACTAATTCAATGGAACTTTGATCGGCGAAATGTTGATCATATTGATTCAATTATAGAGATATATAATTCCAGCAAGGTTTTTCAGAAAATATTTTCATCTTTTTTAGAACCTGTTGAATTGAATTCAAATCGTGCAGACAAACTAAAAACTGATTACCTGCGAATGCAGGAAATGAAAGACAACAGCCAAAATATTCCCTTATTAGATCCTCCACCAAAAGAGAGAGTTCTTCAACTCCTAGAGAAATTAGAAGCTGGAGATTTAAATGCTTGGTGGCAACTAAATATGGAAATGACTTTGAAACCTGAGAGCCAATATTACGATAACGAGTTTGAATTGGACTTGACCCAGCTTCCTATGTGGCAAGAGACAGATGAAGCTTTCCAAAAACGTATTATCCAAGGTGCAAACAAATATATTCAGCACCAAAATGCTGTCGATTATGACTGGATAGGGACAAACACATTTAATCGACCTGCAATGGCAGGCTATAGGGCCTTAAAGCTACTTCTCGATAAGCGCCCAGAATTTCTAGAAACTATAACAACTGAAAGATGGGAGAAATGGACACCGGCCATTGTAGCTGTTCCTAATGCTAGTCAGCATGAAGACTCTTTTCTGGAGCTAGCTAAGTATGCCTACCAAAATGCTCCTCAAACCTTTACAGAAATCCTGACATCGTTAATTGATAAGGAAAATGAGCAGCATGAGTATCTTTTTGTGATTAATCTACTTGAGAAGTGTTGGGATGAGCCGTTAAAGCTAACGCTTCTTTCAAAGGCTACAGATGCTAAGCTTCACCCCAAATGTATTGGTCAATTACTCGAAGTACTTTTAAAGCAAGATTTTGCCGAGGCTAAAGATTTTGCTAAGTCTCTCATCTCTTTCCCACTACCGTCAAATGATAAAGACCGTCAGAAAGCTTTAATTGCTTGTAGAGTGCTGGTTGAAAATTCAGATCCCTCTACATGGTCATTTCTCTGGAAGTTTATCCAGCAGAACTCAACCTTTGGACGTGAAGTTCTTGAACTAGTTGCTTACCGCTATTCGCACGGAATTCAGTTGAATTTGACTGAAACACAACTAGCTGACTTATATCTTTGGTTGGTGCATCAATATCCTTATGATGAAGACCCTGACCATAGCAATGAGGCGATGGCATATTCTGTAACCGCCAGAGACGGTATTGCAAGATTAAGAGATAGTGCTTTAGCACAGCTTAAAGAATTGGGGACCTTACAAGCTTGCTTCGAGATCGATCGCCTCGTGAAAGAACTGCCAGAAATTGAATGGCTGCGAAAGACTTTGATTAATGCAAGGGCAAATATGCATCGTAAAACTTGGCAACCACTAACCCAGAAAGAATTTCTTCAGTTTGTGATAGCCCAAGAACCATCAAATTCTGAAGTAGTAGAGAGGATAACGAAAAAAATGGAAGATGAACCTAAGATAAGAAATGAAATCAATATCTCAAATTCGCCAAATTCACCTATTAATGCTCCCATCGGGACAAGTGGTGTGACCAATAACCAAGTAACTACCACTTCCGATGCTGTTTCTGATACTGAGAAACGTATTAATTGGGGGATTTGGCTTGCTGTAATTGGACTGGTCGTCTCAATAGCTGGCATACCAGTTGGAATGGCTGTAAGTGGTGCCTTCAACGATGAGTTTAAAGAATGGCTGAACCGTGTTTTTTCAACTGAAGTTGAGCAGCAACCTGTCCAAAAGCATCAATAGGAGAATAAGCTGTGCAAATAACCATTAACCTCCCGCCTGACTTAGAACAAGACTTGATTCGTCAGGCTTCGCAGGCCAATATTCCGCTGCAAACCCTGATTTTGCAAGCCCTGCGCCAGGTAACTCAACCCACTGCTGCCGCCACATCACAGTGGCCAGAGATTGTCTTGTCTTACGAAGGCATCCCCGACTTCCCTGCCTTTGAATCCTACCGCGATGAACTCCTGCCACCCCGTGAACCGGAGTTGTTTTAATGCGCTATCTCCTTGATACCTGCGTCATCAGCGACTTCATCAAAGGCGAAGCTGGAACGATCACGAGACTCAAACAAACGCCACCTGCTGACGTGGCCATCTCAGCCATCACCGTAATGGAATTGCGTTATGGCTTAGCCCTGAATCCGCAACGGGCTCAGAAAATTGAACCTGCGATCGCTAGCATTTTAGCTTCTGCAAACATCCTGTCTTTCAGCAATGCCGAAGCCGAACAGGCTGCTCAAATCCGAGCTGCGCTTAAATCTCAAGGACAACCGATCGGCGCTTACGATATCTTGATTGCGGCTACTGCCCTGCAGCATAATTTGATTATGGTTACATCAAATCAGCGAGAGTTCGAGCGTGTTGTCAATTTACAGATTGAGAATTGGCGGCAAAGCTAATCGAGCAGGGACCGTTGATAATTGCAGGCTAAGTTCTTTAACAACAAACGGACGCAACTCACTGACGGAATTTTGAAAATGAGTTAACGCTGCTAGACTCTACCGTTACATTTATATCTCAACAAAAAAATGGCATCTCTGCCTTCCCATCCAGCGAAGGCCGAATATTATCCCCGTAGGCTTGCTGAATATTATCTATCGTCATTACCGACTGGGGCGCATCATTGGCAATCAGGCGACGGTTTAGTAGCAGCAGGCGGTCATAACGAAGCAACGCCTCACCCCATTCATGGCTGCACACCAGCAGCGTCTTACCCTGGGCCTTCAGTTCTGCAAACAGGTCCAGCATCATCGCTTCCGTCTTCTTATCCACCCCTGTCAGGGGTTCATCCAACAAAAACAGGTCCGCTTCCTGGGCCAGTGCCCGCGCCAGAAACACCCGCTGCTGCTGACCGCCCGAGAGTTCACCGATGGACCGACGACGCAGGGGCATCATATCGACCCGCTCCAGGGCAGTGGTTACCCTTTGTTTGGCGCGGGCATCGGGAGAACGCAACCAGCCCAACCGGGTCGTCTGCGCCATCATCACCACATTCCAGGCGGTGATGGGGTAATCCCAATCGATTTGCGACCTTTGCGGCACATAGGCAATGTGTTGCCGATGCCGATGCAACGGCCTGCCTCGAAACAACACCTGCCCCGCTCCTGCCGCCAGTCCCAGAATGGCTTTAATCAGGGTGCTTTTGCCCGCCCCATTGGGGCCAATCAGCCCCACCAGTTCCCCCGGCAATAGGGACAGCGACACATCTTCTAGAGCCCGAATGCCCCGGTAATTGACAGACAAATTTTGAACCTCTAACATGGCCATCATGTAGAATGATAATCATTCTCGAAATAATATCAGACTTTTCCAAACAGGAGAGCGTCCCATGATGCACCAGTGGGTTCCCAACTCGGCTCGAGTCCTCGGAGTGGCAGCCGTATCCCTGACCGTCGGGCTGATGGGCTGCGGCCAGAGCGAAACCGTCGAAACCAGCGAAGCCCCCATAGAAGAAACCGCTGACCTGCCCCAGGTGGTGGCGACCACCAGCGTTCTTTGCGACTTAACCCAGCAGGTGGCGGCTGACACCATTGCCCTTACCTGCCTGATGGAACCTGGACAGGACCCCCATACCTACCAGGCCCGCCCGTCGGATCGCCAGGCTATTGACGATGCCGATCTGGTGCTTTACGACGGGTATAACTTTGCGCCTTCGGTCTTGGGCCTGGTTGAAGCTAGCACCAACACCGCCCCTAAAGTTGCCGTATTTGAAGCCGCCGTACCCGACCCCCTGATGGGCAAAGGTCACGACCATGACCATGACCACGCTGAAGGGGAGGCTCATGACCATGATCATGCCGAAGGGGAGGCTCATGACCATGACCATGCCGAAGGGGAGGCTCATGACCATGACCATGCCGAAGGGGAGGCTCATGACCATGACCATGCCGAAGGGGAGGCTCATGATCATGACCATGCTGAGGGCGAAGCTCACGACCACGATCATGCTGAAGGGGCAACCCATGACCATGGGGAAACCGCAGACCTTGTCCCTGACCCCCATATCTGGCACAGCGCCAGCAATAATGCCGCCATGGTCGAAGTGATTGCCACCAACCTGGCCCAGGTGAATCCTGACCAGGCCGACTTTTACCAGGACAATGCCGCCCAACTCTCGGCCCAGTTCAGCGAACTCGATGGTTGGATTCAGACTCAGGTAGACACCATCCCTGTCAATAATCGCCGATTGGTCACCACCCACGATGCCTTCCGCTACTTTGCCAATGCCTACGACTTTGAAGTGAAAGGGGCTTTGAGCGGCCTCAGCACCGAAGAAAAACCCTCTGCCGCTGCCCTGACGGCCCTGGTGGACCAGGTCAAAGGGGCGACCGTGCCCGCTATCTTTGCCGAAACCACCACCAATCCTGACCTGATTAACACCGTCGCCAACGATGCCGGGGTAAAAGTCGCTGAACAACCCCTCTTTGTGGAAGGTCCTGGTGGTCCCGGAACCACCGCCAACACCACGCAGGAAATGCTGGTCGCCAACACCTGCACGATCGTCAACGCTCTGGGTGGCACCTGCGATGAGGGCGGTGCCCCGATTTGATGACTAACGACTTGGACAGTCGTCGGCTAGCGTCCGTAGCTTGGCGTCAGCAATCTTGAAGCCTGACGCCAAGGTCACCTGAAGTCTGCTCCCTTCCAATGAATGTCTGGGCCTCTCTAATTTGCAGGATTCATATCGTCTCTGCACACATGCCTAACCTGTGGATTCCCTCTAATTTCGGCTCAATTCAGACCCGGTCGTCGCTGCTATTACTGCCCCTAAACGCCTATGCAAATTCTCAATGCCTTACCAACAACGATTGCCAGACGCATCACCTGCATGTATCAAAACCGCACCCCGTTTTTGCAGATTCTTCGAATTAGCAACATCCCTAACTGGTATTTCGAGCGGGTGGTGTTTCCCAGCGATCGGTTCCTGTTTGAGGTGATGCCGGAGGCTCAGTTGGAGGTTTACAGTGCAGACTCTTCTGGTCCCCTGTATCGCCTCCCCTGCCAGGAGTTGAAAGTCGAGTCATCCCTGCTGGGCTCTCCTTAAATCCTATGGATATTCCATCAATCCCCAAGCGGGGGATACCCGTGACTCTAATTACCGGATTTTTGGGCAGCGGCAAAACCACGCTGCTGAATCACATTCTGACTAATCGCCAGGATCTGAAGGTGGCGGTGCTGGTGAATGAGTTTGGTGACATCAACATCGATAACCAGCTGCTGGTGTCGGTGGAAGAAAACATGGTGGAGCTGAGTAACGGCTGCATCTGCTGCACTATCAACGACAGCCTGATCGATGCTGTCTATAGCGTGCTGGAACGGGAAGAGCGGATGGATTACCTGGTGGTCGAAACCACAGGGCTGGCCAATCCCCTGCCCATCATGTTGACGTTTTCGGGCACGGAGTTGAGGGCTTTGACCCATCTGGATTCGGTGATTACCGTGGTGGACTCGGAAGCCTTTACGGAGGACCATTTCAGCAGTGAAGTGGCTCTCAGTCAGCTCCTCTATGGCGACATCATTCTGCTGAACAAAGCGGACTTAGTGCCAGAGGCCAAGTTGACCTGGCTGGAATCCTACCTTCAGGACATCAAGGATCAAGCTAGATATCTGCGATGTTCGCTGACAGAGGAGGGCGATCGCCTGCCCCTGTCGGCCTTGCTGGATGTGGGTTTAGCGGAGCCACCGGTTCAGTCGCCTGAAGCAGCCGAATTTCAGGAACTCCCTGGAAAATCTTCCCATCTGGCTCGGGATAGCTTTGTTTCGGTGCCCTTTAAGAGCAACCGACCCTTCCAGGTAGACAAGTTCGAGCTTTTCTTGATGGCTCAAATGCCCATTGATGTGTTCCGGGCCAAAGGCATTCTCTGGTTTGAGGGAGAGGACCAGCGCCACATCTTTCAGCTCAGCGGCAAGCGATGCAGCATTATCCCCGAACCCTGGACCACTCCCCCCCAGAATCAACTCATCTTCATTGGTCGCCAGTTGAACCCGTTGCAACTGCACCAGCAACTCACCAATTGTTTGGCCGGTAGCCGAGTCTCGCTGTTGTCTTAGGGCGAGAGGGCCAAACCAAGATTGGGCTTACCTTCGGTCAGACCGAAACGGCCCAATGTCCGTGCCCCAAAGGCGTGTTCCACTCACGGGGGAAAGCCTCTGTTTCCCCCACTTTCTACCGTAGTTAGGATTCATCCATGACCTTATCCATTTCTCGCGACGAGTTTCGCACAAGCGTCCCTAAAACCAAGTCCGAGCCCCCTGTCTCCGACCAGGAGATGGAGCAGGCCGTTCGCACACTGCTGTTGGGCCTGGGCGAAGACCCCAACCGCGAAGGGCTCATCGATACCCCTAAGCGGGTCGTCAAAGCCCTGAAGTTTCTCACCTCCGGCTATCACCAATCTCTGGATGAGCTGCTCAACGGCGCTGTTTTCCACGAAAACACCAACGAAATGGTGCTGGTGCGCGACATCGACCTGTTCAGCTCCTGCGAGCACCACATTCTGCCGATTCTGGGTCGCGCCCATGTCGCCTACATTCCCGACGGTAAGGTGATTGGCCTCTCCAAAGTCGCCCGCATCTGCGAAATGTACGCTCGGCGTCTGCAAGTGCAGGAACGACTCACCGCCCAAATTGCCGATGCGGTCGAAGGTCTGCTAAAACCCAAGGGCGTTGCGGTGGTCGTCGAAGCCACCCACATGTGCATGGTCATGCGCGGCGTCCAAAAGCCCGGCTCCTGGACCACCACCAGCGCCATGCGCGGCGTCTTTGCCGAAGACTCCAAAACTCGCCAAGAGTTCATGAGCTTGATTCGCCATAGCCCGAGTTTTCATTAAAGAAGTGGTGAGGTAGTGGGGTGGCGCGTTGTTAGGTGAAAGGGAATAGGGAATAGGGAATAGGGAATAGGGAATAGGGAATAGGGAATAGGGAATAGGGAATAGGGAATAGGGAATAGGGAATAGGGAATAGGGAATAGGTGAAATACAGAACCCAGAGCCCAGAACTCAACCCTTAAGACCGATAAATCTGGCTCCCCATCTCTCCATCCCCCATCTCCCTGACTCCCCCATTCTCCTCTACCTCACTCACCCATCCACCCATCCACCCATCCACCCATCCACCCATCCACCCATCCACCCATCCACTCCCCCTCCTCCCATGCTAAAAATCCCTACCCTCCCCGACACCCGCCTCCCCGTCACCATCATCACGGGCTTTCTGGGCAGTGGCAAAACTACGCTGCTGAACCACATCCTCCAAAATTTCGATGCCTTTCGCGTTGCGGTGCTGGTGAATGAGTTTGGCGATATCAACATCGACAGTCAGTTCCTGGTTACTGTCGAGCAGGACATGGTGGAGCTGACCAACGGCTGTATCTGCTGCACCATCAACGATGACCTGATGCAAGCCGTGTATCGCGTGCTGGAGAAACGAGACAACATTGACTACCTCGTGGTCGAAACTACCGGCGTTGCTGACCCTCTACCGATCACCCTCACCTTCCTCGGCACGGAATTGCGGGATATGACTCGTCTGGATTCCATCCTGACGGTAATTGACGCCGAAACCTTTGAACCGGATTTGTTCAACAGTCAAGCGGCCATGAGTCAGATTGCCTATGGTGACATTCTGCTGCTCAATAAAACTGATCTGGTCTCACCAGAGCGTATAAAAGCTGTGGAAGCCGGAATTCGCACTTACCGCGAGGATGTCAAAATTCTCCACGCTCAGCATGGCCGGGTACCCCTGCCGCTGATCATTGATGTGAAAGTGGGCGATCAAGGTCTGTATCAGGCCGTAGCCCAGGCCGATGCCGAAAAAGCCGCCCATGAGCATGACCACGATCATCATCATGACCATGAAGCTCACGACCACGGGCATCACCATCATGAAGCCCACGACCACCACGAACATCATCACGACCACGACCATCCCCACGAACATCATCACCATCACTCCGACCACCTGGATAATGATGGCTTCGTGTCAATGGCTTTCCGCTTTGACCAACCTTTTGCCCTCAAAAAGTTTCAGCAGTTCCTCGACTTTCACCTGCCGCCAGAACTGTTCCGCATGAAGGGGATTCTCTGGTTCCAGGAAAGTCCTGCCCGCCACTTCTTCCAACTCACCGGTAAGCGGTTTCAGCTCGAAGACTCGCAATGGCCAGGGCTACCGGGTACTCAACTCGTCTGCATTGGCCGCAACCTAGATCTCAAGGCGATGGAAGAAAAGTTGAAGGACTGTATCGCCGAAGAAAACTAGGTTTTGGGTGCAAGGTACACGGTTTACGGTGCAAGGTCCGAAACCCAACACCCATCCACTCATCCACTCATCCAAACGCCCACCCATCCACCCATGTCCCTCACCCTCTACAACACCCTCACCAAACGCAAACAACCCTTTACCCCCATCCATCCTGGTCGGGTGACGATGTACTGCTGCGGGGTGACGGTTTATGACGATTGCCATCTGGGCCATGCCCGGTCGTACCTGGGGTGGGATGTGCTGCGGCGCTACCTGCGCTGGCGGGGATACACCGTTCATTACGTGCAAAATTTTACCGATATTGACGACAAAATCCTCAACCGGGCCAAGGCCGAGGGCACGACCATGGCGGCTATTTCAGAGCGCTACATCCAGCGCTACTTCGAGGATATGCATCGCCTGAAGGTGATGGATGCCGACGAGTATCCCAGAGTGACAGAGCATACTGGGGCGATTCATGAGTTGATTGGCCAGTTAGAGGCTAAAGGCTATGCCTATGCTGCCGGTGGCGATGTGTATTATCGGGTGGCGCAGTTTGCCGACTATGGCCAGCTTTCGGGGCGATCGCTCGCAACGATGCAGGCTGGAGCGAGTGGTCGTGACCTGGCGGCTACCGCCAAGGCCAACCCGGCAGACTTTGCCCTCTGGAAGGGAGCTAAACCTGGCGAACCCGCCTGGGATTCCCCCTGGGGAGCAGGCCGACCGGGCTGGCACATCGAATGTTCGGCGATGATTCGCGCCCGACTGGGGGCCACCATCGATATCCACGGCGGCGGCGGCGACCTGGTGTTTCCCCACCACGAAAATGAGATTGCCCAGTCCCAGGCGGCCAATGGCAAGCCTCTGGCCAACTACTGGCTGCACAACGGCATGGTGACAGTGAATGGGGAGAAGATGTCAAAGTCCCTGGGCAATTTCACTACGATCCGCGATTTGCTAGAGGGCCATTGGGCGGAGTATCCGCAGCCGGTAGACCCAATGGCGGTGCGGCTATTTGTGCTGCAGGGGCACTATCGGAAGCCACTAGATTTTACGAAAGATGCGATCGCTGCCGCTATCAACAGTTGGCAAACCCTGAAGGCTGGACTTTTGTTTGGCGATCGCCACGGTATAAGACTGGGCTGGTCCGCCGCCAACCTCCAGCCCTCTCCGCAGGAACCCAGCCCAGATACCCCTTGGATGGAGCGGTTCCAAGCCGCTATGGACGATGACCTGAACACGCCGGGGGCTCTGGCCGTGCTGTTTGAGCTGGCTAAAGGACTTCAACGAGAGGGGAACCGTTTGGTTCATGAAGGGAAACCCCAATCCAGTCCGGATCAGCTTTTGAAGCAGTGGCAAACCTTGATGCACCTGGCTCAGGTTCTGGGGTTAGAGACCCAGGCAGATGGTGATGAGCCTGAAGCTGTGGGTGACTTAGATGATGCTGCGATCGCTGACCTGATCCAGCAGCGCCAAACGGCCCGACAACAGCGCGACTTTACCATGGCAGATGATATTCGCGATCGGCTGGCGGCGGTGGGGATCACGGTGGTTGACAAACCCGATGGTGAAGTCCGTTGGCATCGACAATCATAGGAGCGTTATGGCGTATTTTCCATAATCGAGCTGCTGCCAGACAGCCTACAATTAATAAAATAGACTTGCTTTGGTGCCAAAGTATGATTGCGATCGCACCTATCAAATCGTTACCAGATGGCTCAGTGGCCACTATTCCAATGAGCTGGGCAGATTACCAGCAACTGGCTGCCAGTAGAGGCGATCGCAGCACGCCGCGCTTTAAATACGCTGATGGATATTTGAGCCTCAAGATGCCAACCTTTGAGCATGGCCAGCTAGATGCTATTGTGGCTGATTTGCTGGTGGCTATTCTCAACCAGCAGCTACGCGATTATGTTCGAACAACGCCCGTTACTCTGCAAATTCCTGAGCAGGCAGGTATCGAACCCGATCATTGTTTTTGGCTTAACGACTGGGCTGCTGTGAGCGGCAAAAGTCGAATTGACCTGGCTACCGATCCGCCACCCGACATTGCGGTTGAAGTCGATGTGACCAACTTCACAAACATCGAGGATTACGAACGGTTTAAGGTTCCTGAAATATGGCTCATTCGAGGGGATGGTCTAACAATTTTTGGTCTAACCTTTGGCGGATACGCTCAAACAGAGTTTAGTCAGTTTTTCCCTGATATAGCTATCCCTAAACTCTATCAGCAGGTAATGGCAGCCGTTGCCGAAGGGGCTAGTCCTCCTAGAGCCATTCGATCAATTCTCTAAGTCGCGAGAACAACGGATACAGAGCACTGCCAGCTGATGCATCCTTGAAACAAGCCAATCGCTGTCTTACAGGAGTGCTGATGCGATCGCAGCTGAATTGCTTGATGGTGCGATTGCCAACCTAATCCAGCAGCGCCAAACGGCTCGACAGCAGCGGGACTTTGCCACGGCGGCTGATATTCGCGATCGGCTAGCGACAGTGGGGATTACGGTAGTTGATCAGTCAGATGGACAGGTTCACTGGCACTGATAACAGTATCAATGACTTTACGCCGCCGACTAACCAGTAGATTAGTAAGGAAAGCTCCACGTTTAATTAATACGCTAGGCTCTACAAGTCCCCCGATGAAACACGAGTCTTTCCCGTCAATATCGACGTTAGCAACCATGTCATATCCATCTACACTATCGGCTGAGCCCTGCATAACGACCTTCGATGAGTTTGTGCAGTTGGCGGATTATTCTCTGATGGACACCTTAAACGCCGACCCGGATGCCACTGCAGATGGGGATGATCACCGTCCCCGCCAGGTTTTTTCGGGGCATTTCGTCCCTGTGACCCCTACCCCGCTGCCAGAACCAGAATATGTCGCCCATAGCAGCACTTTCTTTAAGGAGCTTGGGTTGAGCGATGAGCTGGCGCTGGACGAAAAATTTCGCCAGGTCTTTTCGGGTGATCTCTCTGCTGTGCCTGAGCCGATGCGGCAGGTTGGCTGGGCGACGGGTTATGCCCTGTCGATTTATGGCACCGAATATATCCAAAATTGTCCATTCGGGACGGGTAATGGGTATGGCGATGGTCGGGCGATATCGGTATTTGAAGGAATCATCAATGGCCAGCGCTGGGAAATGCAATTGAAAGGGGGTGGCCCGACGCCCTATTGCCGGGGTGCTGACGGTCGCGCAGTACTCCGGTCCAGTGTGCGTGAGTTTCTAGCGCAAGACTATATGCACGCGTTAGGGGTACCCACATCGCGCTCTTTGACCCTGTATGTGTCTAAATCTGAGACCGTGACCCGGCCCTGGTATTCCCAAGACTCTTGCTCTCTTAACCCGGATATTTTGGTGGACAATCCTGTGGCCATTTCCACTCGCGTTGCCCCCTCCTTTTTGCGCGTGGGTCAGCTAGAGTTATTTGCCCGCCGCGCCCGCAGCAATGCTCATCCCAAAGCATTAGAAGAGTTGCGCCTGATCGTGTCGCATTTAATTGAGCGAGAGTACAAGAGCGACATTGATCAAGCCCTTAGTTTTGCCGAGCAATTGGTTGAGTTGGCTAAGCACTTTCGCCAGCGGCTTACGACCCTGGTGGCCAATTGGCTACGGGTTGGTTATTGCCAGGGCAACTTTAACAGTGATAACTGCGCCGCTGGTGGCTTTACCCTCGACTATGGCCCCTTTGGGTTTTGTGAAAATTTCGATCCCAGGTTTCAACCCTGGACGAGCGGCGGCGAACACTTTTCATTCTTCAATCAGCCTAGGGCAGCAGAAGCGAATTACTATATGTTTTGGAAAGCGGTGAGACCGCTACTGGCAGAGGATGCTGACGCTTTGGAACAGTTTGACCAAGTCGGTCGTGGCTTTGCAGAAGCCATGCAAACACAAATTCAAAACATGTGGGTAGCCAAACTGGGCTTGACTGAATTTAACCCAGAGCTATTTAAGCAATTAATGCAGTTAATGACCGATTCAGATGTGGATTACACCATTTTCTTCCGCGAGTTATCCCACATACCAGACGATGTCTCAGCCTTGAAAAAGAGCTTCTACGGTAAAACGTCACCACAACTCGACGAACAATGGCAAGCCTGGCTCAAAAGCTGGCGCGACCTCATCAACAACGGCCCGGTTGAGAAATCACTGGCTGAGATATCAACCAAGATGAAACAGACTAACCCGAAATACACCTGGCGAGAGTGGTTGGTCGTCCCCGCCTATCAACAAGCTATGCAGGGTGACTACAGGTTAGTGAAAGAGTTGCAGGCAGTCTTGAGCCATCCCTATGATGAACAATCGCAAGTAGTAGAAGATAAATACTACCGTCTACGACCCAGCGCGTTTTCTGACGTAGGCGGCGTGACGCACTATAGTTGTTCATCTTGATGACGGTGCTGATGACGGTGCGGCAATCGCTGACCTGACATAGCCGCCGCCGACCTGGCGTAGCGCATGAGTCTTAAATCATGCGCCTATTCACAAGCTATTGGGACCCGCCTGCCTGGGTCAGGCGCATCCACATGGGCATCTGAGGGTTAGCTCCGGCTTCGATGCGCTCAAGGGCGGCCATCATCTCAGCCTTGACATCAAATTTGGCTTCCTGCTGGATGGCCTGCTGGAGCGGCTCAATTGCGGTGCGATCGCCGATTTCCGTTAAAAACCGAGCGGCGCGCCAGCGGACGAGTTCCGAAGAATCGCTCAGGGATTCGATCATCGTGCCCATGGCGCTCGGGTCACCAATGTCGCTCAAGGCATCACCTGCTGTCCGGCGCACCAGGGGCGAGGGATCTTGGCGAACCACCCGACAAAGGGGAGCCACCGCAGTCGTCAGAGTGCTGGCTCCGATGAGGGCTGCAGCCCACCGCCGCAGGGTGCTTTTCTCATCGTCGAGTACGGTCACCACTGCCGACAAGTTCTCAGCCGTCACTTCGAGCTGCTGCAGGGCCTTGAGTCGATGTTTCCAATCAGGGTGGCGAAGCGCCGCGATCAGGGCTTGCTGTTGGGCCATTTTGTCAACCGGGGGGGCATCAGCTCGCTCAGCGATGGCCGCCGCTTCAATTTGGCTCAAGGCTGGGGAGTCAAGCAAGCTATCAATTTCATCCGCTACCAGCTGGGCCACGTTTTCGGGGTCGCCCGCCGGGGCTTGATAAGGCTCCCAGCGTCGCTCAGCGACATAGTCCGCCCCCGTCGCCTGGATGGTTCGCTGTAGGGCTTGAGTAAAGCGTTCAGGTAGGGCCACACGGGCTTGCTGACCATCTGCCGCGATCCCCCGTACCTGCACGGGGATGCCCCGAAATACCTGTACGGCGACATCGAGCTGGCCCAAATTAGAGCTAGATGACAGCACACTCGCACCATCTTCAGGGGAATGCAGCGGCTGAGTTAGCTGGGTGAGCAGCTTGGAATCGGCATGATCGGCTACGCCAATTAAAGCGGCGGCTTCAGCCAGAATTGGTTGCCAATCGGATGTGCCTTTGCGGGTCAGGGTCACAAAATCTTTAACCACAAAGACAGATTGAATCGCGCCTATGGCCAGCAATGGTTGCAGCCATTCAGGCGTATCAGGCGCGGGATCCCCTTTCTGCAAAGTCAGGGCTTTGTCGCTAATACTCTTATCTAGATTGAGTTTGATGCAGTTGGGGCTAGGGGTCGTTTCGATAGAAAGCAATCGCATAGTCTTAGCAGTATGTAGATTTCAGCGATGCCTACAGTAAGCAGCTGGTTTAGCAGACTGCAGCAGATCTCAACGGAGGACACGCAGTTGATGCATGCCCGTACTCTGTTATTCTGCCACGCCTTCTCAAAACCACCCGCTGTCAGCGGGTAGTGAGTAACGTCAACGGCATTCAAAATCTTCAAGCCGCCCACTGATACAGGATTTGAAACTCACTTCGGCTTCTGAATCATTTGCTCCCACTGCCGCTGTTTGGCTTTGGGGTCAATGCCCAGCAAACGCACGTAGTCGCTGGGATGAGCCGTTAAAAACTGCTCCACCTGGGTTAGCACCTGGGCCTCGTGGGTGCTAGTAATTGTAGGGCCACTCTGCCAGGAACCGGCCTTAAATCGCCGGGCATCGGCAAATTCCAGGCCAATGCGGTGCCCTTGCCGAAGTTGTTGTCCGATGATCTCCACAACTTCCGACTGCAAAGGATGAGCGTCCTGGCCATTGTGGGATGCGGAGTGGAAGCCGTTACGGTCAGCCGGATGCTGGGAAGGGGGGACGCAAATGCCATCGTTAGCACAGCGGTACCCGGCTCGCAGGGCCTGGTTGATTTCGACTACATGGTGAGAGAAGGTTCTGTCGCTCTCGTTGGCATCGGGGAGTCGATCAGCCGCCTGCTGGGTCGTAATCACCGCTCCCGAGGGCACATACTTGCCGGAGGGAATCTCCACATCCTGAATCAGGGCGTGCATCATCACAATGCACCCGTGGCCGACCTGGGCATTAAATACCGTCGAGCGAAAGCCAATGAAACAGTCATTGCCCACATAAGCCGGGCCGTGGATCAACGCCATGTGGGTAATGCAGGTGTCGTGGCCGATCCACACCGAGTAAGCTTGCTGGTCATCTCCTAGAACTCGCCCCTGCTCTAACCCGTGGATGACTACCCCATCCTGAATGTTGGTATTTGCCCCAATGCAAAAGGGAGCCCCTTCATCGGCGCGAATGGAGGTATTGGGAGCGATGATCACATTTTCCCCCAGGCGCACATCCCCGATCAGGCTGCACTGGGGATGAACATAGGCAGATGCAGCAATGATGGGCTGATCCAGATCGCTATCCCAGGGGGTGGGTGGAGCGGATTGATGACGCAGCGGCATGGTACTTTACCTTGGTTCAAAGTTGAGTGGGATTAGGCGCATCCCCGTAGACGGTGGCGGGGTCAAAGGTCTTGGCGGTTTCCGTGAAGGTGAGGGGAATGGGCTGATTCCCCTGACTATCCCCCTCGCCAGGGGAAATCTGGCGGTAAAAGCACGAGCGATAGCCCACATGGCAACTGGCCCCAGCCCCAGCCACCTTCACCTTCATCCACAGACAATCCTGGTCATCATCAATCAGCAATTGCTGTACGGTCTGCACCAGTCCGCTGGTGGCTCCCTTGTGCCAGATCTGCTGACGGCTGCGACTGTAGTAGTGGGCTTCACCCGTTTCCAGGGTTTTCAGCAAAGCGGCTTCATTCATGTAGGCGTGCATCAACACATGTAGGCGTGCATCAACACCTCGCCCGTGGCGGCGTCTGTAGTGATCACCGGGATGAGCCCATGGGCATCAAACTTAGGAGCCAGAAGCATCCCTTCTTCAACAGCTTCAACTGAGGTGCGGGCAGCAAATGGAGACGACATAGTGAATGACAGCGAGAATGATAATCATTATTACATGTTGGGGACCAACTTTGACCGTGTAGAGCGTCTTCCCCCATCAACTTCTGCCTGTCCCAAAATCAAATTTTCAGGACTTACGCATTGACAAAAAAGAGCAGATGACAGGTGCGGTTTTCGACGTTTTAGATTTAGATTTCTGTACTTAGCCGAACTGGTACCAATTGGAATAGCATCAGTCGCTAATAGCTAAAACCCTTATTTCTACCTTGACGCACAGATTGTTCCATACGTACAGTGCGTAAGTCCTGATTTTGACGCTGCACGAGCACTCGGCATCAGCAGTAAGCGCATTATTCAAAATGCTGGCAAAGCCCGTTGTGCAGTGATTCTGCATTCTGTAGAGCGTTGCTCTTCTCGCAGAGTGCTCGTGCAATTTGAATTCTGCGTAGCGGCACTAGTGGTCTGTCAACTTTCAAATTGTGGGTCAGCGTAGGTTGGGTTGAGGTCACGTTGGCGCAGCCTTGCCGAAGGCAATAACCCAACGATGACGATGGTTCTGTTGGGTTACGCTAGCGCTTTAGCGGAGCCATGCCCGAAGGGCTTTACCCAACCTACAATTTCAACCTTGACAATGCACTAGCAGGAAAAATTCTCAGCCTGATAATGAGAGGGATATCCTTTAATTTCCTTCCGCTCTGGTGACCGGTAAGTTAATTGCTTGCTGGTGTTTTTTCCTAGGCTCACCAAGGATTCTGTCATTTTGACGGCGGCGGCAACGGCATCAATCACGGGCACGCCTAAACGGCTTTCCAACTGTTCTTCTAGGCCACTCATGCCAGCGCACCCTAAACAGATCGCCTCAGCACCATCGATTTGAATTGCTAACTGACTCGCTTCCATCAACACATCCAGGGTGTTTGCGCGATCGCGTTCCGTATCCAGCACCGATAGTTTTGTGGTTCTGACAGAGGCGCACCGTTCGGTTAGACCGGTTTTAGCAATTGTTTTTTCCACCATGTCCCGAACCCGGTGAAGCGTCGTCACGACACTCCACTTGGCCGCCACCATATTGGCCACATACAGGCTGGCCTCAGCAATCCCGATCACAGGTTTCACCGTCACCTCGCGGGCTGCCTCAAGCCCAGGATCGCCCCAACAGGCCAAAATAAAGGCATCAGAGTCCTGGTCCAGAATGATCTGCTCTAGAATGCCTGGAATTGCCAAATACTCATCGTAAAAACTCTCAATGGATTCAGGGCCACGTTGGGGCTGCACCGTCACAATCTCCGTACCCGGAAATTTAATACTTTGGGCCGAGGCGTCGATATTGGCCGTCATGGCTTGGCAGGTATTGCCATTGATAATTTTGATGCGACAGGTCGGTAGAGACATAGGGGCGTAGGGAAAGATGTCGGAGTATTCATGAATGGTGGCTCCTAGACAGCCAAAAAGTAAAGCCAACGGCCAGTCAGCATATCTTTCACTGGGCTATCCAACCGCCAATCCAGGCCAACGGCATTGAAAACGCGATCGCGGCGATCGCCTGCCGCACCATCAGCCCCACCGCAAAGCGCACTGACTGTTCGCGGGCAATGGTGAGTGCGGTGACCAGGCAGGGCAGCAACACCCCGGCCAGGTAAACCCCCGTCAAGATTTGTAGCGGCGTCAGTACCGCTAGGGTGTCTGGTTCGGCAAAGAGCAGCAGTCCGTCTTTGCGAATGGAGGCCAAAATCACGGGTAAAGCGGCTTCGGGAGCCAGGCCAAACAGCCCCATCAGGGGATTAATCCATCTCGCCAGAGCGGTAATCAGGCCAAACCAGTCCAACACGGAGGCGATGATTGTAATCACCAAAAAGATGGGGATCGCATTGGTGAAAAACTGGCTGAGGGTACCCCGGGTTTCACGCCAGATGGCCGACCAGCGGGGCATTTCCAAAAACGTGCGCCGTTCAATCATCAGCGCATTCTGGGGAGAACGGGCGGCTTTGGGCGCAATCAGGCGGGTGTAGATCAGGGTGGTCAGGGTTAGGTAGCCCAGGTAGGGCACCACTAAACCGGGCAAATTGGCGGCGCTGAAGACCCCCAGGGTGGCCCCAAACTGGTAAGAACAGGCCGAACCAAAGGCGATCGCACTCACGCAGGTCTGCCGGGGACAGCTGGAACAGGCGCGAGTGTTGATCACGGCGGGCACATTGCAGCCAAATCCCATAATCACCCGCACCAGATCTCGTCCGGACAGGCCAAACGGTCTCAGCAGTGGATGCAGCGCTACGGTAATGCGTTCCACCAACCCGCTAGCCTTGTATGCGCCTAAAAATAGGGCATACAAAATCACCGTTGGCACCGCCCAAACAAATAACAGCGGCCCCATGGTGACTAGGCCATAGCGACCGATCAAAATCGCCTCTAGTAGCGAGGGGGCCTGCCCTAGGACATCGACCATCGGGGCTAACCCGGTTTGGATCAGCGGATCGAGCAGACCCGCGACGCCATTGGCAACCCAAACGGCAATGACCGCAGGCAACAGCAACAATAGGATGGCCAGCAACCCACCCCAGCGGGGATGTTCTAACCAGGTGGGCGCGGGCTCGATGCGCCAGCCCGCCGGAATCGGGTGCCATTGCTGGGGAAACGGGGCTGGAGTCTGCAACGTCTCTAGAATCTGCTGGCGTTGCCCCTGGCTTAAATGACGGGCATCCACCGGAATAAACTTCACCTGGGCGGCTTGCTCCCAACGACCCACAACCTGCTGGGCGAAGTCAGACGGCAATACTTTATCCCAGAAGGTAACGACCACCAGCCCCTGCTTCCCAGCCACGAGCGGCAACAAATCCGCCAGGTCATCATCCACATGAGTCGCCTTCACGACGAGCAAAATCCGGTCATGGGCCTGGAGTTGCGCCAGAGCCGTGCGGGTGGTAGCGGTATCGGAGCGAAAGAGAATGCCGGGAGTGTCGATAAAGGCATCGTCTTGGGTCTGATAGGTTTCGCAGGCGATCGTCGAGCCCTGAATATTGGTGCTGGTGGGCGATCGCCCCGTGAGTGCTGCGGCCAGTTCAGATTTGCCGGTACTTTCTTTGCCGACAATGACGGTGGTGCGTTGGATCGGTGGAGCGGTAGGCATGGGGAGAAGGGTGGATGAGTAGATGGGGAGGAGTGGAAGAGTTTTAAGTTCTTAGTTTTGAGTTTTGAGTTGAGTGAAAGAATTCAAAATTCAAAACACAAAATTCAAAACTCGTTAGCAGATACAGTCGTTGCTGCAGCAGGAGAGGTCATCGAGGAAGAGTCCAGCCTGACGGTAGGCTTCGAGGGGGGTGGGGTCGAGGTCGAGGCGCTGGGCGATCGCATTGGCGATGACGGCAAAGCGCTGGCGGAATTTGTAGATAAAGCAGAAAATCAAATCCCCGTGGCGAACGGAAGGCCCGCTCACGAAGAGTCCAGGGGTGAGGGTAGATTCGTCGTTTTCCGTGAGGGCGGCATAGCCGTCGGACCAATCAAATAGAGGTGCAATCTGTTTCAAGCTGGTGTCGAATCCGGTGCAGAGAATGGGAGGATGCGCTGTCATCCACTTCTGGTATTCGCTGTAGACCGCGTAGCCACCGGGGATGGGTTTGACTTCTTCAATGGGGGCGTCACCCACCATATCCAGGCGACCGGTGCGATAGACAAATTCCAGGCGCTGCAAGGTGTAAGGCGATAGGGAAACGCTGGGATCCGGATCAGGATCGGCCCAGGCTCCAGAGCGATCGAGCACACCGACTTTCTTCCCCAGCGCGACTAAATTGGCCGCCGCATCCATGCCGCTTTCGTAGCCACCGATGATGAGAAATTCGTCGCCCTCTAGATCCGCCCAAGAGCGAACTTGAGCATTGTGGAGGCAGTGTTCTGCCCCCGGAAAGGGCTTGAGACGGGGATATTGATACTCCCCAGCAGCCCAAATCACAAACTGAGTAGACATTTCACCGCTGCTGGTGTGCAGGGTAAAACCGCCCTGGGGCAAGGGCTCAGCGGTTTGGACATCGACCTCTGTTTGAATCGGTAACTCAAAGTGATCGGCCACAGTCTGCAAGTACAGGGCGTACTGCTTGCCGCTGATGTGTTCGCGGCGAAAGGCGATCGCAGGCGAGGTCTTCAAGGTCACAGCATTTAGGTCGAGCAGGCCAAACCCGTGGCTGGGGAATGACGGGGTGATGAAGTTCATCTCCTCAGGCCAGCGGCTAAAGGAGGCTCCCACCTGGTGTCTTTCCAAAATAGTGAAGCGCTCCAGCCCCAGGTCTTTGAGTACGACGCCACAGCCGATACCGGCGGCTCCGGCACCCACAATCACAACGTCATAGGACTGATTCGTTTGGGATGGGCTCACGCTGATTTATCCGGGTGACGAGATTATTAGAATGATAATCATTATCAAACTTCTTGTCTAGGAAACGAAACAGATTTCAGGTTCAAGGTTCATGTCTGTGGAATAGGGCACTGCGCCCATCACCTCATCCCGCCATCCATCATCGCAACCGTGGTCAGACCAAGACCGATGCAGACTGTGCCCAAAGCACTGACCACTGACAGGCGTTGCATAACCCCATAACCGATAGGGAACCTTTCCAGCCACCGGTGTCCATAGACGACGGCTAGCCCCAAAGTCGTGAGCACCGATGCCAGGCCCAGACTAAAGCCACCCAAAAGCACTAACCCGTAGGCGATTTGGTGTAGCGAGATCGCACTCAGCAGCAACACCAGGGCCGATGGGCAGGGCACCAACCCACCCGAAATGCCAATGGCCAGCAGCGATCGCCAGTCCTTCCTTGATGGATTGTCGTGATGGTGGGCGGGGTGATGATGAGTGTGAGGGTGATGATGATAAGTGTGAGGGTGATGATGATAATGGTGTTTATCCCTCAAGCGCGTGGACAGCAAGCGCAGCCCCACCAGGCAGATTGTTACTCCGCTGGCAGCTCCCAATATGGGATAAATCCGGTCGAGATCGATGTAGTGGGAAGCTAGCAAAGCGGTCATTCCCAGGATGAAAACCGCCAGGGTATGCGTCACTGTGGTCGTTATCCCCAACCAAAGAGCGGCCTGCGGGGTGCTTCGGCTGCCCACCAGATAAGCGCCTACCAGGGTTTTGCCATGGCCAGGAGCAAGCGCGTGCACCGCACCGAAGCCATAGGCGATCGCAATTCCGGCGGCGATCGCTGTCGGTGTCGGCTGCCTGCTCAGCAATGCTGTTAACTGGCTGGCCGACTCAACATGGGCCAGAATGGGCGATAGAACCATGATGCTGTCCTCTAATCAGGGCGTCATAAACTGTAAATGAAATGAGCAAGCAAGCACAGTTGCTATACTCGCTGTATTTTCCAGTCTTCATTTCCCCCAGCCCTCATTCATGCGAGTACAGACAAAATAGCTGTAGGTTTTGGGCGATCCAAGCTGTTTGGCAAGTTCAAAGGCGATAACCTGCCATCGAGACCCCGTCTGGGTATCGAGCTGAATGGTGACCGGCAAACCAAATAAACGCAGCTTGCTGTAGTAAATCTGGCGAAACCAATCCGACCGCGATTCTAGATAAGGGGTCACTAACGCTCGATATCGCTGGGCCAGGGTTATCCCAGTTGCATGAAATCCCTGATGGTGGAGATGATCCAGTGCCGCAAAAATTTCGGTCCGTAAACTCTCAATCTGCTGATGCTGGCGATACCATTGGCCCTGCCAGGATCGCCAGTGCCGTCCTGAATCGAGATGGATAATGCCATCCTCAGCAGGAGCAACTTCAAACAGACCGTGTCGGGGGCAGAGATAGGCATTCGTCAACACCAGTGCTGGAATGGAGCGATCGCAGCAGGGGCAACGAATGGTTTCGCCGAACGCGGGCAAGAGAGAACCCAGACTCGCGATAGCCCCTCCAGTTGCAGAAAAAGCCGCTGTTTGGCATCGGGGCAGAGCGCCCACACCAGCACTTCCCCCTGTTGACCACCCGCCGCCAGATACTCTCCAGTTGAATGCCAGGACAAACAGGAAAAGCCACCGTAGGCCCCTTCCAGCACTTGAGCCGGTTCTACAGCCGCCTGCCACAGCAGAATCCAGCCATCCTCTGATAGAGAGGCCAGTAACCCGGTTTGGGGCTGAAAGGCCACATCCAGAACGGTGTCTTGATGTAAATCCAACACATAACTCTGCCACCCCTCACCGGGAATCAGAATCCATATGACGGTCAGATCCCGCGTGGCGGTTGCCAAAATGGGGGAACGCTTGGCATCCGGAACATCGGCCCAGGCGAGTTGCCGCACCTTGCCGGGCAGCCCTGCCAGCAGAACGGGTAAATCGGCTGGGTTATCGGGGGCTTGCTTCAGGGCATGGACGTTGTCCCAGGTGAGGACGCCGACGCTGTTATCCTGGTTAGCTGACGCCAGATAGGCCCCCTCTGGAGACCACTTTAAGACTCGACTGGCCGCCATCAGTTTCCACGCGTATCGAGGAGAAATCCAGCGAGACGTTGCCCAAATGTGAACTCGTTGCTGAGCCGAAACCGCCAGGTGAGTGCCATCGGGAGCCCAGGCCAAATCTTGCACATGGGCGGGCAATTCTAGGGTGGTCAGGGCTTTGTCCTGCTCCGCATCCCAAATATGAACGGCTCTGCCACAGTTACAGGCCAGCCAGGGTTGATGGGGGTGCCACTGCAGGCGATCGATCCAGGCCGAACCCCAGGTCAGCGTCTTGACCAGTTCAGATGAGTCAGCAGTCAGTCGCCAGATCATCACCTCACCGGCCTGCCCGGCTGCCGCCAACCAATGCCCCTCCCCGGAAAACCCCAGGGCATCAATGGAAGCACCACTGGCGGCTTGCAATTTGAGTTCTTGAAAGTCTTGCCACAACACCACCTCCCCGGCTCCGGAGGCGAGCGCCAATCGGTTCCCGACCGGCGACCAGACCAGCGCGGTAATGTACTCCGAAAGCGATCGGTGAACCTGAAGTTCTACCAGGGGTTTGAGAGAGAACATAGGATAGCCTGACCTAACGGAATGACCTGACCTGCCGCCAGAAAACCGGACCCACAAGCCAGGACAGAATGATAATGATTATCATTCCAATTCACGGTAACCGTCAAGCGGTGGGAAGCGATCGGCTTCCATTCATGATCACCGCAAGGTTGAAGCTCATCGAGCCGGAAACTGTAAATGGCCTGCCTGATCTTCCAACCAATCTGATCAGGCCGTGCGATCGCACCCCCAGGGGTGCCGTAGAACAATCTGCTGGCCTCTGGAGCAATAGAGATTGCCCTGCTGTTCTAGATTTTGCATGAGTCGAGTGACCGTCACGCGGGTAGTGCCGATGGTTTCAGCCAGTTCCTGGTGGGTTAACCGCAGTTGAATCAGTTGCCCGCCCTCGGTAGGGCAACCAAACTTCTGCCCCAGCCAGGTAAGCAGCAGTTCTAACCGCTGAGGAATATTGCCCTGCCGCATGCGAATCAGCGCTTGCATCTGATGCAGGTGGGCCATTGTCACCTGCGGCAATTCCCGACACTGCTGGTAATGTAGGCGGACGGCTTCGACATCCATCAGACATTCCAACTCGCAGGGGTGAATACCGATGAGCGGCTCCCCAGTTACATCGCCCGCACTCCAAAACCCCAGGGTAATGGCAGTACCCTCTTCGGACAGGGTCAGCAAGCGGGCGGCTCCGGACTGGAAATGCCAGAGGGTGTTTTCCCGCAGGGGAATGCACTCTCGACGTTTGAATTGATGAATCACGGGCTGAGTCACTGGGGCCGGGGTAGAAGCAAATTGATGCATACAACCTGAAAGCAAGCCGAATCTCGTCTGCGTATCGGCATTGTGTTGCCAGGGCATTCAGTCCACGTCAATACCCTGGCAATCATGAAAATGACATCTATTCTCAACAAGCCTAGAGTACAAGCTAACACACTCCTCAGACCTGAGGAGGCAGCACGGGCGGAATGCGAGCCAGAATTCCTTTCTGCAACGGGGCAGGACGGTCCCTCCGAGGGATCATTCCATCGCAGCTAGCAGCATACTGAGTTGCCAACTGGACAATGGCAGTCGCGCTGTCGAGAGGGGGCAAATCGCCAAACATGAGGGTCATCTTCTCAGGAGAGGCGATCGCGATCGCGCAAAACCGATTGCAAGCACTGAGGCACTCCACCGGTTGAACCCTGATGGTTGGCGGCAGCTGCCCTTGTTGCTGACATTTCAATAAACTCTGCCACAGGTGATGTCCACCCCGCTGACCTTGGTACTCTCGTTGACCAGTGGCAAAGGCGCAGGAAGTGCAAACAAACAAAGTGTGCTGAGACATCAGAATTACGCAGTTTGAAATAGGCGGATTAAATCAACCTGCTCAATGTCATCCAAGGCTTTATGGATTTTGTATTGCTGGGCAGGCTGGCTCAAAAGGGTGATGGCGGTTTCAATCGGTGGGCAACCAGGCTCCTGGCACTGAAGCTGACTCACCGAGATCGGCACCTCTGGGTCGAGTTTCAGGAGGTCATAAACCCAGGCCTTGAGCTGTTGCAAAGCGGCTGGATTGGACTTGGGTCGAGACTGAGAAAATAAACTCATGACGGCACATCATTAGCGGGAATCGTGAGGGGGCATTTTGTAGAAGAGCGCAATTTTTTGCCAAGAGCGTTATGACGGTTATGACGCCACTTCAATGACAACGTTGCTGATGTGGGTAATCAAAGTGCGACCATCAGCGGGCATGACTTTGACATATCCGCTGGCGATGCAATATTCCACCGCCGATGACTCCAGAGTTTGGCTTGGAGAAATCAGCATTACCCTGACGTTTTCCAGATAATTGGTGGCATAGTGCTGGACGGTAGTCATAGATGTTTACCTCATTGTTTGAACAGCTTTGTGGACCTTCATCCGTTCACGTTGACTTTTTAGAAATCGGCAATAACGACTAAAAGAGAGTCTTTTGAGCGATCGCCCCTTGCAATTTCTCGACGACTTCTGGCACCGTCAGCGCTCCCAAATCCCCACTCTGACGGGTGCGAACGCCCAATGTCTGAGCATCCATCTCTCGCTGACCGATCACAGAAATAACTGGAATCTTCTCCAATTCTGCGGTGCGAATTTGCTTACCCAGGCGATCGCCGCTGGTATCAACCTCTACTCGAAACCCTTCTTGCTGTAAGGTCTGGGCCACCTGATTGGCATAGTCTCGCTGGGCATCACTCACCGGCAACAGTCGTACCTGCACTGGAGCCAGCCACAGGGGAAAAATCCCCGCATAGTTCTCCACCAGAATTCCAAAGAACCGCTCCAGGGAGCCAAAAATGGCCCGGTGAATCATAATCGGACGCTGCCGAGAGCCATCCGCCGCGACATAGTTCAAATCAAATCGCTCCGGCAGGTTAAAGTCCACTTGAATCGTGGAACACTGCCACAGCCGACCGATGGCATCCTTAATCTTGATGTCGATCTTGGGACCGTAGAAGGCACCGCCCCCGTCATCAACCACATAGGCCCAATCTTTAATATCCAGCGCTTTTTTTAGCGCCGAGGTGGCCAGCTCCCAAATGTCGTCACTGCCCACAGACTTGGCGGGACGAGTGGAGAGATTCACCTCATAGTCGGTAAAGCCAAAGTCCGACAGGATCTGTTCGGTCAGGTTCAGCACTCCCAAAATTTCCTCGGTCACCTGATCGGGTAAACAGAAAATGTGCGCATCATCCTGGGTAAACCCCCGCACGCGCATCAGGCCGTGGAGCACCCCAGAGCGCTCATAGCGATATACCGTGCCCAGTTCGGCCCAGCGAATCGGCAACTCCCGATACGAATGGAGCCGATGCTGATAGGTCAGCACATGGAACGGACAGTTCATGGGTTTGAGCTGATATGGCTGCGCTTCCACCGCCATCTGCTCAAACATATTCTCCTGGTAAAAGTCGAGGTGCCCGGAAGTTTGCCAGAGGTCGCGGTTGGCGATGTGGGGCGTGTAGAGCAGCTCATACCCGGCCTGCAGGTGGGCCTGACGCCAGTAGTCTTCGATCAACAGGCGCATGCGGGCTCCTTTGGGATGCCAGAACACCAGCCCACCCCCGGCAGCCTCTTGAATGCTAAATAGATCTAGCTCCTGGCCCAGTTTGCGATGGTCGCGCCGTTTGGCTTCCTCTTTTTGCGTCAGGTAAGCCTTTAATTGTTCTGGAGATTCCCAGGCCGTGCCGTAGATACGCTGGAGCTGCGGTTGAGTCTCATCACCCCGCCAGTAGGCCCCAGCCACACTTTCTAGGGCGAACGCGTCAGGATGCAGTTCGCCAGTGCGGTTCAGATGGGGGCCAGCGCATAAATCCCACCAGCAGGGAGCCTTACCGTCAGCAACGGCGGATGGCGGATTAAATAGAGAAGGTTCGGCAGCGGCTGGCAGCGGGTCAGGGCAACCGATGTAGTAGCGGGTAATCGACTCATCGGCGGAAATGCCGTCGAGAATTTCCAGCTTGTAGGGTTCGTTCAGGTGCTCAATTTCAGCCCGGATGTCATCCCGTTCCACGGTTTCGCGAATGATCGGCAGATTCGCCTGAATGATCCGCCGCATTTCGGCTGCAATGCGCTCCAGATCCTCAGGCGTAAAGGGATCAGCCCGGTCAAAGTCGTAGTAAAAGCCCGTATCGGTGCAGGGGCCAATGGTGACTTTCGTCTCCGGGAACAGGGTTTGCACCGCCATGGCTAGCACATGGGCACAGGTATGACGAAGCCGCTGCAAATGTTGCGGATCGCTGACCGAAGCAGTAGCTTTAGCAGGCACGCGGGGCAGTTGGTTAACCATGGCAGGGTAAAATTGGAATGATAATCATTATCAGATTAGCATTGCTGTTGATTTCCGTGTCTCGCTCTGAGGCGATGCCGTACTATCAAAGAGAAAAAATTTTGGATTGGGAGAATTGCCTGATGTTGCCGATTGCCCGTGGCGGATTTTGTGCCCTCATTGCCCTGATCAGCAGTCTGCTGCCCGCTCCGACAGTTGAAGCCTGTACCCGTGCTGTCTATCACGGTCTTGAAGATCGCTACCTCACTGGTCGCACCTTTGACTGGCGGGCTGAAATTACCAGCAATCTCTGGATTTTCCCCCGAGGCATGGAGCGCCATGGGGCGGCAGGGCCTCGTTCGGTGGAATGGACCTCTCGCTACGGCAGCCTGATCGTTTCCGGGTACGACATCTCGACCGTGGATGGCATGAATGAGGCCGGGCTCGTCACTAACCTGCTCTGGCAGGTGGATGCTGACTATCCGCAGGATGATGGCCAAACCCCACGGCTGTCGCTGTCCCTCTGGGCCAGGGCTATTTCATTCTAAAAACGCGCTTGAGCGTGTCTAGGCCATATTTGCAGTATCGTTCCGCTTGAGCCATGTTGTCGAAGTCATTCGAGCGATACAGATTCAGGGCAAAGTTACGGGCGACGGCAAAGATTTGGGGCAACTGGTGCATCCGAATCCGGGAGGCATCTTCTCCCTGAGTGACATCGCGGACATAGTGCACCTTAGACCTGTTGTGAATTAGTCCCCAAAAACCCTGTAACCGTTGCGTAGAAGGCACTTCAGCGATTTTTGCCCAAAATCCTTGAAGCCCTTACTGTGTGGGCATTACAGCGATTTCTTCCGTTATTTCGCAACAAGTCTCTTGTTTTCGACGCCCCAATAGCCCCGAATGCGTTGAGCGAACGCCTCTGCAGACTCGATAAATGAGGCCACATAGTAACGAGTTTCGGTTTCGATACGAGGATGTCCTCCCTGCTTAAATTGGCGTTGGCTCTCGACTCGGATCAAGGTTTGCAGCCCTGGCCAAGCCGGGATGTGCTCTAGGGTTGTGCACAGGCTCACAGTTCGGTGTTCAATCCGCCCATGTCCTTGACTGATGTCGGTATAGCTCTGCTCGGCCACAAAATGATCCTGCACACTCTGGTGCAGGGTGCCCTGATTCCCTTTCAACGCCCCGAGATAGTGATTACCACTCTCAACGATGAGGCGACAGGTTTTTTTGGGTGCTCATCGCATCAAAAGCAAAAACCACGCCCTTCACCGCCAGGTGTTTAATAAATTCTGGCAACGCCTTGATTTCATTAGTTTTGCGGTCGACCTGATACGGTTCTAAAATCAGTCCTCGCTCGACCAGATAGGCGCTCACCAACTGGATGGCCGGATGCGGCGGGGAGTCGGGGTTATCGGTTTCGAGTTGATAGGAACCCCGTAAGACTTTACCGTCCACCGCTAAGGTTTCGCCGGGTAACGGGTCCACTTCGAAGAATCGCGCCAAGGCCACTGAGTAGGCTGGATAATCCACGTTCAGCAGCACTCGCCGAATCGTGCTGTAGGAGGGCAGGCGCTGCTTCGGTGGTTGGAACAGTTCCAGCAAGTCCTGACGGTAGCTATTCAGCCAGTCACCGATAGCTAAAAAGCCTCGATTCCCGGCGGTGACGGCCAGCGTAAAGAGCGCCAAGCATAAGGTCATCTGGTGTCGTTTGCCAGAGGCGTTGCGACTATCCGGGAGGTCGGCAAAGGCTTCTAGAATCTCGAGGCGTTCCGTTGAAGGTGGGGTGGGCAGACTCATCCTATTCTCAGAGACTTAGCATTGCCTGAAACCCTAGCACATTATAGCTTTCATGAGAATGAAATGACCCTGCCCTCTGGGCGCAGTATTTTCTGGACCAGTTTGCGACGGTGGCCGAAGCAGTGGCCCATGTGGAAACAACCCCACTCCATGCGGTAACGGGCGAAGTACCGGGGATGCCGGGCCGCATGACGACGGTGCATCTGTCCCTATCCGATGCGACGGGCGACAGCGCCATTCTCGAATGGATCGATAGCGAGCTGACGATTCACCACGACCGAGCCTATCAGGTAATGACCAATGAACCCCGCTTTGAGGATCAACTCGCCATCACCCGCTATTGGGGGCGCGTTGATGGTACGGTCTTTCTCCCCGGCACCAGCCGGGCTGAGGACCGATTCGCTCGGGCCAGTTTTTTGATTAATGCCATTCCCAAAACCAACGATACCCGTGAAGCGGCAGCAGCGGTCTTTAGCGTGATTCGCAATGCGTCGGCTCCCTGGGGTATTTCTGTCGATGATCAGCCCAACCTCTCAACCACTCGATGGCGGGTGGTGGCTGACCACAAGGACCGGCTCTATTACTTTGAGTCGGTTTATTCCCCCAATGTGTTCTGGGTGGATTTGAAGAACATCGACTTCGCTGAAGATACTGGCGTGCGGATGCTGGATCTGGGCTCTAATCAACGCAATATTTTTAGTGGTGAGGTTTCTGGTGCCTTTGTCGCGGCCCAGCCGTTTACGTTTGAGCCTGCGGAGTAATCTTGTCTCGTCATAGATAGCCGTCTTCCTTTTACTCCGAGCAACTGAACGACCGTGTCTTCGTTTTTGTGGTATTTCGCTCGACCAGCTCTTTGCCTTCAAAAAGTTTCAGCTTTGCAGAACTCGAACACAAGCTTCAAGGGCGTATTACCGACGATGCCTGATGCAGAGGCCATCATCACAGCTCATACCCTATGCTTCGCCACAGGTTGAGCACAGGCCAAAAAACTCCAGGGTGTGATAAAACACCGTGAAATGCTGCTTTTCCTCCAGCTTTTGTGCCAACCCGTGGGCTGGGCACTCCTCCACCGGCACCGATCGCCCACAGTTCAAGCAGGTCAGGTAGTGGCAATCTTCCGACGCCAGCCGATAGACCCATTCGCCATTGGTTAGCGCCCGCGCCTGCACGAGCCCCTGCAATTGCAGCGCCTTGATCGCCCGATATACCGTTGCCAACCCCAGAGATCGCCCCTGAGCCTGCAGCTGAGCATAGAGATCCTGCGCCGTCATCTCCGTTGACGTGCTGTTCAGCAGCTCATAGACCCACTGCTGACCTCGGGTAAGTTTGGCCTTCATTGCAGTAAATTAGAGAATGATTATCATTCTTATTGTACCGCTTTCCCTGCCATGACTTCTACCGAAATTGCCCCCACGTCTCAAGCCACTACTGAAGCCGCAACTTCCTCGTTGCCTGCCTTGGCTCACCGCCCCCGCCGCCTGCGTCGCACCGAAGGATTGCGGCGGATGGTGCGCGAACATCACCTCACCCCTGCCGACCTGATCTATCCGGTGTTCGTCATGGCAGGGGTAGGTCAAAAAGAGGCAATTCCCTCCATGCCGGGGTGCTACCGCTACACCCTGGATTTACTCCTGGACGAAGTTGCCGCTGCCCACGACCTGGGCATCCCCGGTATCGCCCTGTTTCCGCTGATTCCCCTGGAACTCAAAGACAACGTCGGTACCGAAAGCTACAACCCTGAAGGGCTGGTGCCCCAGGCGGTGCGGGCGATTAAGCAGGCCATCCCCAACCTGTTGGTGTTTACCGATGTGGCCCTCGACCCCTACAGCAGTGCTGGCCACGACGGCATCGTGGAAAACGGCGAAATCCTCAATGACGAAACCGTGGCAGTGCTGGTAAAGCAGGCCCTCTGCCATGCCGAAGCTGGGGCTGATTTTGTCTCTCCTTCAGACATGATGGATGGTCGAGTCGGGGCCATCCGTCAGGCTCTGGATGCCGAAGGGTGGATTAACGTGGGCATTCTGGCCTACTCCGCCAAGTATGCCTCTGCCTACTACGGTCCTTTTCGCGATGCCCTGGACTCGGCTCCCCAGTTTGGCGACAAAAAGACCTACCAGATGGACCCCGCCAACGCCCAGGAAGCCCTGAAGGAAGTGGCCCTCGATATCGCCGAAGGGGCCGACATCGTGATGGTAAAACCCGCCCTGGCCTACATGGACATCATCCAGCGCATTAAGCAGTACACCACCCTGCCAGTGGCGGCCTACAACGTCAGCGGCGAATATGCCATGGTCAAAGCGGCGGCGCAGCAAGGCTGGATTGACGAGCCAACCGTGGTGATGGAAACCCTCACCAGCCTCAAACGGGCGGGGGCCGATGTAATTTTGACCTACTTTGCCAAGGATGTTGCCACCTGGCTGCAGAGGTAAGCCGATGCACGACGCCATGAATTTTCTGGAATGCTGCATTCTGCCCATGCCAGATGGCACGTATCAGCTCCGGCACTTGAGCGGGGCCAGATGGCAAACCCGTGATTTACAATCCTGCCTGAAGGCCGCGACCAAAGCCTGGGCCATGAGCCGTCCCCATCCAGCGGTCGTGATTCAGCCGGGCGGGTGGGTGTTGGGCAACCGGGCTGCAACTGCCACCAACTGGCCCTATCGCAGCTGCGGTCTACTGCCGGGTCAAATCTATCAGCTGTTGGTTAAACAACCCAATCTGCAGGGCATTTGGGGAGACTGTCGGTTTCAGAAAGTGTTGATTAATGACCGGGATTGTTTACTCCTGGAAGCTCTGGATAGGATGTGAATAAGGAGGTATCGGTATGGCCAGAGTTTTAGACCATAATCGCACCCCATCCCCTTTGCAATTTCGGCTGGGTGGAACGGCTCAAACGTATAACTGGCAATGGCAGGGACAACCCCTCACGGTGGCCTACGAAACGGTAGGGTTGGCGGAGGAATATGGTTCAGCTGTGGCTGAGTCAGTGTTGCCGTTTTTGACAACCATGGCAGAATGAGCCCCAGAAAATTATCCAGAGTGAGGCCAGCCTATGCTGCTCCATAAATTTAAGCAGCACTTTTTCGCACGGTTTGGTCATTACCTACTTGTGATGCTTGTCAGCAGTTGGATTATGCTGGGCAACGCTGACCCCTCGGCGGCTCAGCCTTCCCGAACCGTAACTTGGCAAGATTTGCAACCTGAGCAAACCCTGAATTTTCAGACCGCATTGGGACACCTCAACCGTGAGCAGCTTGGAGACCTGGCAACCCTGACCAGAATTCGCTGGTGGCTTAAGGACGGCCAAATTAGCCCTGAAAGCCATGATGCGGCCTTGGGTATGCGTTTGGAGCAAAAGCTTACCCAGCAGGGGTTAGATGTGGAACAACTGGTTTCGCTCGCCCATCAGGTCCAGGCCCAGACCAACCAGACCACCGATCTGGCAGGACAGCCAATCAAAATTTCGGGATATGTTCTACCTCTAAACCAAACTGAGCTAAACCAGATTTCCCATTTCCTGCTGGTGCCTTTTGTGGGGGCTTGCATTCATGTGCCGCCACCACCCCCTAACCAGATTATCTCCATTGAACCCTCTGCTCCGATTGAGAATCCAGGGCTATTTACGCGGGTCTGGATCGAGGGTACCCTCCGCCAGCAGTCGGCTAGCTATGACTTGTTTTTGGTGGATGGCTCCCGGCCAATTCAGGCCAGCTACGCCATGACTTTGGAGTCCATTACCATAGACAGCCCGCCGCCCGCCAGGGAACAACCCACAGGTTGGATGCTTCAGCCCACCCAGGGAGCCTCCTGGTGGCAGACTCTGCAGGCCAGGGGAGCCAACTTCTTCACCCGGCAGATGGACCTGATGCAACGGGGCAATTCTCCCTTTGCGGTGTTACTCGGAGTACTTGTGGCTTTTGGCTACGGTGTTCTACACACCCTGGGGCCAGGGCACGGTAAAGCCGTGATTCTGTCCTATTTTGTGGGCCATGGTGGTAGCCTGCGGCGGGGTATCACCATGGGAGCCCGGATTGCGGTGTTTCATGTGATATCCGCTGTGGGAATTGTTACCCTCACGGATCTGGTAATTCGGCAAACCGCTGGCTCTGCTCCGGCAAACTATCGTCTGGTGCGTTTGGTCAGTTATGGAGCCATTTCACTGATTGGCGGGTGGATGCTGCGGCAAGCGATTCAGTCCCCCCGGCGGCACTTCCCAGCCATCTCCCAGGCTCTTGGGCCAGAACAACTCATGGTTAACCGGTTTAGCGATCGCGTCTTAAACCAGGCTGCTCTCCCGACCATACCTCAACTCCCCCAGAACCCATGCCGTTGCTTGAGTTGCTACGGTCGACCTGAATCCGCCGGATGGCTTTCGCTGGCCGTGGGAGCAGTGCCCTGCAGCGGGGCGATACTGATCATGCTCTATGGACTGGCCAACAACATGGTTGGGTCTGCGGTACTGATGGTTTTGGGAATTTCTCTGGGTATGGCCATTACCCTATCAGCCATCGGAGTGGCCGCCATTGCGGGTCGAAACTACATGAGCCGTCACGTTGTGCCAACTACTCAGGTTTATGATTCACTGTTGCGAACACTCAATATTATCGGAGCCAGTGGCATCTTGCTGGTGGGCTTGCTGTTATTCCTATCCACCCTTCGAAGTGGTGGATGGCTTTCTATCTTAACAATTTGAAAGCAAGATTCTATTTACTGCAGCTACCAGAATGGCGTTATCAGGAAACCATAACTATACAGGAAACGATCCTCAAATCAGAGTTTGCTGCTGGCTCACCTGACAGGATGCACAACTGCAACCCAAAGCATCTAAGATCGGATTTCCTTGAGTCTGAGCTGCTAACATAGCGAGCGCTTCAGCCTTTAACTCGGCGTCTGGTTGAACCATAGAATTCGCGGAGGCAGGGCTGGCAAACACAACCGCTAACGCCAGCGACCCCGAGCAACCCAGAACAGTCAAAACATTTTTCTGCTCTACGGAACTCTCCTTACAGGATTCAGATATCTCGACAAGCTTAGCCCATCTCAGAGCAGTCTGGTAGTTGGCAATGGAGTATCTGCTGGCTTGACTCAGAATGGACTTGCATTAAACTGGGAATGATTATCATTCTTACTGGTGATTCGCCATGGTCAACACCGCGATTGAAACAGTCCCCGTGACCGTCCTGACGGGCTATTTGGGAGCTGGCAAAACCACCCTGCTGAACCGCATCCTTACCTACGAGCACGGCAAAAAGGTGGCGGTCATCGTCAACGAGTTTGGGGAAGTGGGCATCGACAATCAGCTGGTGATCGACGCCGACGAAGAAATCTTTGAGATGAATAACGGCTGCATCTGCTGCACCGTGCGGGGCGACCTGATTCGCATCATCGGCAACCTGATGAAGCGGCGCGACAAGTTTGACCACCTGGTGATTGAAACCACCGGATTAGCTGACCCGGCCCCCGTCATTCAGACCTTCTTTGTGGACGAAGACATGCAGGGGCAGCTCAACCTGGATGCGGTAGTGACCGTCGTTGATGCCAAGCACATCCACGACCACTGGGACGCCGACGAAGCCCAGGAGCAGATTGCCTTCGCCGATGTGATTTTGCTGAATAAGACAGACCTGGTCAGTGAGCTGGACTTGGCAGCTCTGGAATCTCGGATTCGCGCCATGAACGCCATGGCCAAGGTGTACCGCACCCGCGATGCCGCCGTTGAGATGGATACGATTCTTGGCGTCAACGCCTTTGACCTGAACCGGGCGCTGGAAGTTGACCCCAACTTTTTGGGCGAAGATGCTCACGAACATGATGCCACCGTCGGCTCCCTCGCCTTAGTGGAAGCGGGAGAACTGAATGGCGAAAAACTCAACGCCTGGCTCAGCGAATTATTGCAAACCCAGGGACCCGATATCTTTCGGATGAAAGGCATCCTCAACATCGCCGGAGAAGACCAGCGGTTTGTGTTCCAGGGAGTTCATATGTTGTTCGACGGACGCGCTGATCGCCCCTGGAAGCCGACTGAAACCCGCAAGAATGAGCTGGTTTTTATCGGTCGCAACCTGAACGAAGCCCAACTACGAGAGGACTTTCGCGCGTGCCTGGTCTAACCCAAACCCTGCTGGAACGGCGATCTCACGGCACCCTCAACGATTACATCACCGCGATCGCCTGGTCTTTCAACGGTTCCCTGGCGATCGCCTCCGCCGCTGGTGAAATCCTCCTGATCAATCCCGAAACCCAGGCCGAGATTATCCTCCAGGAAGCCAGCGGCCAATCCATCGACTGCCTCGCCTTCTCGGCTGATGGTCACTACCTCGCCGCCGGAGGCCAATCCGGCCAACTCCTGATCTGGTCCCTGAATTCCCCCTCTCACCCATCCACCCATCCACCCATCCACCCCCCACCCACTCGTCTCCCCTACCCTCGCACCTGGCTCGACCGCCTAACCTGGAATCCGTCCCGGAACGAACTCGCCTTTAGCCTGGGTCGGTATGCTCAGATCTGGGATGCCGAAGCGGCAGAAATCGTCGCCACCCTGCAGTTTGAGAACTCCTCGGTCCTCGACTTAGCCTGGCATCCCCAAGGCCAACACCTGGCCGTCAGCGGGCACCAGGGCATCAAAATCTGGCACCGAGACGACTGGGACGCCGATCCAGAAGTACGGGAAATTGCCGCTGCCAGCATTGCGATCGCCCTTTCCCCCGATGGCCAATACCTGGCCTCGGGCAACCTGGACCGCACCCTACTGGTGTGGCCCTTTGACAGCGACTATCCCTGGCAGATGCGCGGCTTCCCCGGCAAAGTGCGCCAGCTCGCCTGGTCAGACATCCCCGTTGGTCAGGCTCCCCTCCTCGCCTCCGCCAGCGACACCGCCGTCGTCATCTGGCGCAAGAAAAGCGACGCCAGCGATGGCTGGGATGCCCAGGTTCTCGACTTGCATGAGCAGCGAGTCAACGCGATCGCCTTTCAACCCGGCAGCACTCTCCTCGCCTCCGCCGCCGAAGACGGCTGGGTCTGCCTCTGGAAAAAGGCTCAACAAGCCACTCAAATCCTGGAAGGCGCTCCCCAGGGCTTCTCCACCCTCGCCTGGAGCCCCAACGGGCAATGGCTCGCTGCCGGTGGGCAAGAGGGAGAGTGGTTGGTTTGGAAGCAACGGAATCGGGGAAGGGGGTTTGGGTAGGTGGGTAGGTGGGTAGGTGGGTAGGTGGGTATCGGGTATTGGGTATTGGGTATTGGGTATCGGGAGTAAGTTTCTAGGCTTCTAAATGCCTCGTACCCAGCACCTGGTACCCAGCACCTGAAACCTGGTACCCTCCATCTGATTTCTGCAACTCTCCCCGCGTCTACTCTCCCACCCTCCCACTCATCCACTCTCCCACTCCATAACTCCCCCACCATGAGCCTCCTCACCGATCCCTTCTCCTACGACTTCATGCGCTATGCCCTGGCGGCTGGCGTTCTTGTGGGTATTCTCTGTCCGGTGGTGGGCGCTTATCTGGTGGTGCAGCGGATGGGGCTGCTGGGAGATGTAGTAGCCCATGCGGTGTTGCCGGGGTTAGCGATTGCCCATTTCTTTCAGGTACCGCTGACGGTGGGAGCTTTTGTGTTTGGGATGGCCAGCACCTTTGCCACCAGCTGGATTCGCACCCTATCGAAGCTGAAGGTGGATACGGCGATGGCGATTACCTTTTCCAGCTTTTTTGCTTTAGGGATTGTGCTCGTCACTGTTTTGAGAACGCAGTTTGACCTGGAAGCGCTCTTATTCGGCGACATTTTGCGAATTACTCAAACCGATGTCTGGCAAATCGCTCTGATTACGGCAGTCATCCTGGTTTTGATTAAGCTGTTCTACAAAGAACTGCTGTACTTCACCTTTGATGACGCTGGGGCACAGGCCACCGGGTTACCCATACAGGTTTTGAACTTTGGCCTGATGGCGGCCATTACCCTCACTATCGTGGCTGGCATCCAGACGGTGGGTGTGATTCTGGTAGTAGCGTTGATGGTTACCCCATCCGCCACGGCCTATTTATTGGTAAAAGAACTCCACTGGATGATGGCAGTCGGAGCCGCCCTGGGGGCCAGCGGTAGCGTGGTCGGCATGTATGTCAGCTACTACTTTGACGTGCCCTCTGGACCTGCGATCGCGCTAACGGTTCTGGCCTGGTTCCTGGCTGCCTTACTCTTCAGCCCCAGTCAGGGAATCCTGATGCGATATTTCCCAGCCAGGCGTAAACGTTCAAGCGAGATGGAATAGGAGGTATAGGGTGCAAGGTATAGGGTGCAAGGGGCCTATGCCGAGATGATCTATGGCGATGAGCCATACACCGTATACCCAGCATCCTATACCGCTCTTGCCTCCTGCACCCTCTTTGCCCTTTGCCCCCATCAGTTATGGCATGTACATCCCGTATGCCCACAGCCCGAACCTTCGGGATGCCCATTCGCACAGGCGTCGCTGCAATAGTAGTGACCCTCTTTTTCAACCGCTTTGCTGGTGTCCACCACACAAAGACAGGATTCACAGGCACATTTCATTTGAGTAACGGTCGTCATGACAATCTCCTTATCGGATAGAATGAAGCAGATACTTGAACAGCTGTTCAGGCTTTAACTATAACACCTGAATGCTTGTTCAGATGTCAAAGCCAATTTTTTTTAAGATTTGGGTGGGCTGCTTGATGTTGATAAGCGGTCTGAGTGGCTGATATTCCTGGCGTGTTCTTTATGGCTGATTCCCTTTCTCCTGAAAGCAATGTCTGTAATGGCACTGGGGCTGACGTGCCAGTTGAGGCAATTTTAAGTGTCGAGAAAGCCCAACGCATGGCGGAGTTCTTTGGGGTGCTGGGGGACCCAAACCGCTGGCGCATCCTATCGGTCCTGGCCCTGGGTGAAATGCGAGTGGGCGAACTGGCCGAGGCGGTAGACATGACTGAATCTGCCGTATCCCACCAGTTGCGGGTGTTGCGAACCATGCGGTTGGTTAGCTATCAGAAACGGGGACGCAGTGTGCATTACTGCTTAAAAGATAACCACGTTTTCAACCTCTACCGCGAAGCTTCAGAGCACCTGGATGAGCCGGATGATTAAGTTGTGGATGAGATGTTTAGAGCTAAAGGAGTTGTTATTGGCTGGCCTTGCTAACCACAATCTGGCTGCCAACGGGGCTTGATTTAAGATTTAACAGCTAATCTCCGATCTCGAGCTGGCGTTTATGAACCAATTTCAACCGTATGTGCTTTTTCATATCCTGACAACTTAGCTGAGCCACTTGGTTCACATACTTCGTAGCCTGCGATTTTCTCTGCCCCTGCATCATCCGCTTTACAGTCGGACTCCCCGCCGCCAGCATCAGGGCAATCTCTTTTTGACTGCCCCCCGCTTCAAACGCCCGACGCCCGACTTTGAAATCCAACTCAGCCGAGTTAGAGCAGCTGACCTCCCGAGAATACTGCTGCCACATCTGGAAGTACCGTTCCTTTGTTGAAAATTCGGAACGTGGAGATGACTTGCTGCTTTCTCCGTCAGGGGCCGGAATAGCTTCTACGAGTCTGGGAGATTCTCCGCCATGTGCGGCTCCAGGCTGTTGCGTCTCTCGCTGCCGTCGATTTTGTCGTCCAAACGCTTTAAGGAGTCCATCAACTGCTGCTGCAAGTCGAGTTCGGCCTTGAGCTGATTGTTCCAACTGCTCAACGCTGCGATTAATTGTCGTAGCTGCTCCTGCAAGGTCTCCCGCGCATCCGAGGAGTTCTTGCTGGTCACGATACTCTGCAACTGCACCAGAAAGTGGCTCAAGCTGCTGCTTAAGTGCTGCGGTAAGGTCGCCAAATCCTCGCTCAAATCCTGTACGGCTTACGACTGGGGGTTTACTTTTGGTAGAACCACCAGAATTTTGGAAGCCGAAACGAATCTGTTGGTCTACGGCCAAAAACCTATATGTTGTTCTATGAATACGTTCTATTCCATTGAGAATATAATGATCTCAGGCACGAATACAAGATATTTCTCTATGGGATGAAGCTATTGCATTGATGGTAAAAGCATCCACGGTGCCGGATGAATGATCTTCAGCGGCAACTAAAGCATTTCGTCTATGAATAGAAAGAACTGCATTGATGAAACAACGATATCCGCTGCTGGATGAATGATCTTGGGGTCGAGTAGAACCTATTCGAGGTCGAGTAGAACCTATTCGAGGTCGAGATGAACGTATTTTGGTGCGAGATGAATGATCTCAGGGGTGAGATGAACCTATTGCGCTGCGAGATCAATGTATTTCAGTGCGAGATCAACCTATTCGGAGGCTGGATAAACGTATTGCGCCACGAGATGAATCTATTTCGGTGCTGGATGAATGTATTTCAGCGCGAGATCAATGATCTCGGGTCCTGGATAAAGCTATTCCTAAAGGTACCGGGTGACTTCCTGTCGTTGCAGCGCAAACCAAACCCTTGAAAGAGGCACCCCGATACCTGAACACAAGCAGGTTGACTTCTTGTAGATTGGGTGGCGCGGCAGCAGAACCCAACAAACCCCCAATAATCAGTGTATTAGGTTCTCCTGCCTTTCACCCCACCTACTTTGGAGAAGCCGTTACACCCTACGGTTGAATGTCACTGAAATAATCTAAGATCAACCTTCGCAAATGGCTGAAACCCTTGGTCTGCTGTAGGTTGGGCACTGCCCACCAGGCTTGATTCAGTAGCATTCCACCCTACGGTTGAATTCCCCAAACGGTTGCAGTACAGTAGTTCTCACGGGGATGGTCTAGGCGGGGAATGAGAGAGTTCGCACCTCTCCCAAACCCCTGAACATTCCGGTCTTAATCACGCTAAGCCGAAATGCCTGAGGCCATTTTAACGGTCTAGCCTATCGGTTTCGCACCTTTACGGAGTGCTAGCGATTCCCCGTTTTCCTAAAACCAAAGGTGAAACCATGACCTATGAATTTAAGCTGCCCACCCGGCAGCAAGAGTTAGTGCGCCTGATCGCTCTAGGTGACTATTCAGCGGTACGAGATACGATTAACCAGCTCGGTGCCCTGGGTTACGCCGACCCGAATAAGTGGACGAAGCTGATGCCCACGGGCCGAGAAGGGGAGTACATTTCGGTACACACGAGGCGATATGTGCCCGTGACAGAATAGCGAATGAAGAAACCCCTGGGGAGTAAGTCTCTGGGGGTTTGTTAAATGTTTTGGGATGTGAATAAATAAGGACTTTCATCCTTTAGTGACGCATGGGAAGTCAAGTGCCGGAAGCTCTACACGACACGGGCAAGCTTCGTCACCCACTGCCTAGAGAATGGGATGTCACCTATGGAGACCGCACGGATCACAGGCCACGAAGTAGATACGTTGTACCGGTTCTATGTGGGTAAGACCGTGGACGAGCCTGAGTTGGCCGACCTTTAACGAGAAACGAGAGATCGCTCATGCTTTACCAAAACGACAAGCATGGGCCTTTCGCTATTGTCTTGCCACTTGCTGAAAACTAAAGCCATCATTGTAGTGATGATCTACTTAGCGAAGTGAATTTACCGGAGCCAATACAAAGCATTTACGAAAGCCGCTTTTTTCTAGCGCTTTTTTCCATTTTCTTAACTCAAGTTTATAATTACGTCTTCAAACCTTCTGTTGACAGACTTATAGCCAACTTTGTTCCTTTTACTAAAAAAAGAGCTCTCCTAAGTCTTAAGGAAGACTATCTAGCAGTTTATGAGTATAAACAAGGAACACGAGACATCACATTGGAAAGTGCAAACTCAGTTGCTGAAATGGTCACTTGGCTTTTTGTCTTTCTACTTAGTACAGGGTTCGTTATAGCAGAAGGAATGAGACTCAATGGAAAAGAACTTACTGTTCAAGATATGTTTGTGCTTCTAAGTACGACCTTGGCTTCAATCAACTGCTTGGTTGTCTTTGTTCGAAACAAACGTTCTCTTGATGCTCGTTGTTATATTTTCTCGAACTTTGAACATTTTAAGAAAAAATTTGCAGAGATAGGCATAACCTTAAGCGAGCAAGAAAATAATTCTGAGTAATACGGACTATGAGGAACTAAATAGTATATGAACACAATATTATCTTTCATCGCTCAGTCACCGACACCGACACCGATGCCAGTTCAGCCACAGCAGCCGTTTGACCCAGGGGCAGCGACTATGTGGGCAGCTTTAATAACTGCTGGTCTTTCGTCTATAGCGACAATAATAAGCCTCGTTAGTAACCGTAGGCTGATGACCCGACTTGAAAGAGAAAGACAAGAACATGATATACAAATGGCACACATGCAGCAGAAGCATGAAATACAAATAGAGAATGCTCGACTCAGGCCAGAACGTCGTCTTCAGTTCATTGGCTACTGGAGAAAACGACTACGAAAAGATACATTTACCCATAAGGACATCTTTAATGACAAGGCATATAAAACCTTAGAAGGCTTCATCTCACAAGAAGTTCTTCAGTTGATACAGCAAGAACTTCAGAAAACAGAAGCGGAAAAGAAAAGCTTAAAAGAACGCATTGACTTCGAGAACAAAGGACTGCATTACGACAACATCTTTTGGGAAAATGTAGAACTTGCTAGAGGAGATCATCTAGCTTACCAAAGCTATAACCAGTACATACAAGAACAGCAGATGCATGAAGATGTCAAAAGATGGTTGGCGAAAGCTCCACAAAAACTTGAGGAGTTCGATGTAGCTTTAACTAAGTTCGTAAAAGAACAGCTAGAGGAAGAACTACGAAGACTAGAAAAAGAAGAATGGGAGCTGTTGTAACAAGCATGGACTGGTCACCAATTATCGCAGGAGGCATAACAGGTTTGTTGTCAGGCGCTATCAGCGGCAACCTCGTCCAGTATGTCCTCGACAAAAGACGCAACAGGAACAAGAATAGGCACCAGTTGTTGATGGACTGGGATGGTTTACTAAACAACGACTCGCTTAGTTACGACCATATCACCACTCACAAGTCATACGAGCTACTCACCAGTTTTATTTCTCCTAAGTCCCGTTGTTTTCTGGAGACGCTGATAACAGAAACGGAGGATGAGCGACAAGCCCTCCAGGTAAAAATTAAAGACTACTACGAGTTTTATGATGATGAAATATGTACTCTTGGGGATGATACCCACAGCCAAGAACGCTTTTGGCTCATCGACGAAGGTGCTTCAGACTGGCATCGGTCACTTCGTACAGTCGAACAAGATGCAAAACAAGCAGTAGTCTCCTGTCTTAAGCGAGAACTACTATTACTCAAGAAGAAGTGGGGCATGTTTTAAGGATGGAAAACGACATACACTATAATCCGCAAACAACGCTTAGTTACTACATTGCGCAGTCACCAACCCCGACATCATTACCGACACCAACACCAACATCATTACCGACACCAACACCAACATCATTACCGACACCAACACCAACATCATTACCGACACCGACATCATTACCGACACCAACACCAGGTCAGATACAACAGTCTATTGACCCAGGTATTGCGACGATAGCTGCTAGCGTGATAACAGCTATTGTAACTACATTGTGTCTAATAATTAGTCTGCGGAGTCAGCGTAAGCTACAGAAAGAAAAACATGGTCTAGAGCGACAATTAGCCGAAGAACAAAGACAGTTTACCCAACAACTTGAGAATAAGAAAATAGAACAAGAACGAAGTCTGGAGGAGATGAAACTGTCCTACGGCAAAAAGTGGAATTTTATTTACGAATGGCAAAAGAGCATTGCAAACGAGGATATTCGAATTTTAGTAGACTCCGCACATTTCACAGGACTAGAAACACATATTGACTCGCCCGCAAGAGCACAACTCGTGCAATTGAAAGATGAATACGACAGACACTGGGAAAATTTCATAAAAGAAGAAGAACCCAGGCTACGAAAAGAGTTCAAAGAAAACTACTTTCATGGTCAAAACATGCTGAAAAGTTTTGGAATAACACCAGCAAATTTGTCCGAATTAGAAATTAGCAAGTTGTGTCAAGAGTACATTCAACAAGAAAGGAAGCACAAAAGAAAAGAACTAGGAGAACATCTAAGACGCTTCTTGTACCAACAACTAGAGCTGCTCATTACGAAATGGGAGTTAATATAAAGTAGCCTAAAAAGGACACTAGATATCGACAGTCCAACAGCAGGTATATTGTCGAATACTCTCAAAAGAAAATGGGTAGATTCTAAGAGTAAACAGCCGTAAACTGGTAGTGCAGCGGCAACAGCTCCGACTCCGCCAGATACGCGATCGCATATTCTCGTCCTTCCAGGACAGCAAACTCCACCAGATATGGCTTCCCCTCGTCCTGGTCAACCATATCCACCACGGTACCCACCTGCCCCCACGCCAGCTGTTCGGCAGATTCTTCCATCGGCTCTAACAGCGTTAGCTGAGCCATATCGATGGCGTCCAAGTCTCAGCCGGATAAACGACAAAATCGCCAGCGGATTCTGTTCTCGTTCAACGTGGATCTGGAATCGCCCCTGGGTATTGTCTTTCAGTACCTGATGCGCAATCCCAAGTTGCCCAGCCAGATGGGGAAGCAGAAGGGGGTAGAAGCGATGGCGGCGTTCTGGCGGCCCTTTGCCTTCCAGATGAAGGGCGACTCCAGTGATGAGGAGCTGAAAATGCTGGCTCGCGAATCGCTGGTGGCCCTCAGTCGGCAGATGGAGTTGATTGCCGAGACCTTTGAGGTGGAGCTGCCTCAATCGTCCCAGGCAGAATCTCTCAGTCCTGAACTGGAACGGGCAATTGCAAGGACGATGGACTCTTTGTTTCAGAAGTACGTGGGTTCGGGCGGTCTGGTCCGTCAGTCGAACCCGGAAACCACACCAACAGTTGGGGTGACATCTACCAACCCCTTACTAGAATCACCGGAAGACAGGGGCATTGACTTTGAAGAGGATGTCTTTGCAGAGGTGATGGCGGAAGATGAGTTTTTGGATTAGGGAGAGCCGATGGAATTGACCCCCAGGGAGCCGAAGAGTGAGGTCGCCATCAAGGCGCGGGAGGTCTATTTGACCTTTGCCCGGCGGGTGATTGGTGAATCAAACCTCGACTATTCCACGCTGTATCGACGGTTTGCCCAGAATGATTGGGCCGCGATTAAGTTGGATGATGCGATCGCAGAAGCCATTGTGCGCGGGGGCTATTCCCTCAAGTCAGCGGAAAACGTCTACCAACTCTGTGACCAAAATCTCCACCGAGCTATCAAGGAGTTGGATAGCATGCTCCTCTTCGTCAGCAAGAAAACAGCATCGGAGCGACTCAACCTGAGTGGGTCGACCTTAAAGAAATATCGACTCAAAGGCGACTGGATTGAAGGCATCCACTGGGTGCGGCTGAACAGTCGATGCATCCGCTACAACCTGGAGCTGATTCAAGATTGGCTTCACAATCGTCAGAATCCAAAGGCCCACATGCGGGCGATTGAGACTTATCAAAAGAGTTTACTCAGCAACCAGCGGAAAACGCGGCATTGATAGATTTTATGCCAGCCGATAGCGGCAAAAGCCAAGAGCAAATTTCCAGCTTCAGAACTGCGAGTGAAAGCTCAATTGGCATGAGGCAGTTACTCAAAGTCGTGGTTCGGTCATTCACCAAGCTCTTTACCGACTAGTTCTGCCACCGCCGATGCCAGGGATTCAAGGGCAACAGGCTTGGCCATGTGCTTTTGAAAGCCGCTGTCTAAGGCTTTTTGGTGATCAGCCTCCCTTATATAGGCCGTCACGGCGATCGCAGGTACCTGCCCACCCTGATCCGGTGCTAGCGCCCGGATTTGTTGTATGAGATCATGGTCATCGGTATTGGGCATACCAATATCACAGAGTAGGACATTGGGTTTGAACGTGGCTAGAGCAGCTAATACTTTAGAGGCTTTATTTGAAGCCTGGACCTCTGCCCTATGTTGTTCCAGGCATACCGCTAGCAATTCCAGCGCATCGGGGTTGCCGTCGACAGCTAATACCCGCACTCCGGTAAGGTCAACATCGACGGTAGACGGGTTATTCGCTAGGGGCCGCTTGAACTCGCTGCCTACCAGGGGAAGTTTGACGGTAAACGTCGCTCCCTGCACAAAATCGACTTGCCCGGTGGCAATGGCCATGTGGGGCATACTGCTGACCTGGGCGGTGTCTTCCGACTGGGCCAGGGTAATGCCCCCCGCCGCTTTAATCGCCTCAATGCCCCGGGTGCCGTCAGCATCGCCCCCGGAGAGCACAACCCCAATGGACTTAGGTAATCTCTCGCAAAGAAAATACCCGATATCGAGAGATTTCGTGGCTGGATTCCCGCCTGCGCGGGAATGACAAGGTAAGTTCTTTCCTGAAGATCTCCTTAACCCCCGTTCTTCTGCCAGGGACTTGAAAAAGACATCAATCACCCGGCGGCTGCCCTAGGTGCGATCGCGTGACAGCAGATGGAACCGCCCGGCCTCCAGGGTCAGGCCCTGGTTGGGCGGTATCACATAGACCTGGTTGGGGGCCACCGCCATGCCGTCCTCCACTTCCTGCACGGGCATGGGGGTAGACCGGGCGATAATGTCGCTCAGCATACTGGGTTGGCTTGGCTCTAAATGCTGCAACAGCACAAAGGCCATGCCGGTGTCGTTGGGCAGGTTGCTGATCAGTTGGGTAAACGCCTCTAGCCCCCCGGCAGAAGCCCCAATGCCCACCACCGGAAAGTCGTTATTGACAGACGAAGTCGGGTTTGGCCCTGGGGTCGACGGCTGAGGGAGGTCGTTTTGCAGGGGCGGGGGGGGGTATTAGACGACAATGACTAGATTGCATAAGTTCTTTGGTTGTTTAAATTATAAATTACTTGTAATTTTTCTATCAAAATTAAAATACTGTGAATTCAAAAAATATTGTTTAGCTGAGAATAAATAAGAAATCTGGCGTTGCTGACAACGGTAGAATTTAGCGGTAAAACCGATAGGTATTCCGCCCCTGATTCTTTGCCTGGTACAGGGCCAGGTCAGCATGGCACAGCAGGGTTTCTGGATCTTCACCATCCTGAGGAAACAGCACTATCCCAAAGCTGGTGCTGATATGAAGTTCATGGTGCCGAATCATAAAGATCGGTTGCAAACTGGCGATGATGCGATCGCAGGCTCTCTCCACATCTTGCAGGGTGGTCACATCGGCCAGCACCACGATAAACTCATCCCCGCCCCAGCGCACCAGCAGGTCGGCTTCCCGCAGACAACTCTGCAAACGCAGACCCACCTGCTTTAATAGCTCGTCGCCTACCTCATGGCCCAGGGTATCGTTAATGCCTTTAAACTGGTCAAGGTCTAGAAAGGCTAGGGCCAGTTGCGTATTGTGCCGTTTGGCCTGGGCCAGGGCCTTGGGTAAATAGGTGTTGAGCAGGGCCCGGTTGGGCAGGTCGGTGAGGCTGTCGTGAAAAGCCTGGTGGTGAATTTTTGCCTCGGCCTGTTTCTGTTGGGTAATGTCGCGAATCAGCCAGCGCAGATAGGCTGGGGTGCCATTGGGCTGGCGGCTACAGGAGAGGGTAACGGCCACCGGCACAGGGGGGGCCTGCCGGGGGCAGATTTCGGTTTCCCAGGTTTGGAGTACCGGATGATCTGGGGCGAATTCCTGGTTCAATTGGGCCAGGGTGGTATGAATCACCGGATGGTCTCTCTCCGGGAAAAACACCAGCAGCGGTTTGCCGATTAAATAATCCTTCTGGACCCGCAGCAGGGTTGAAATGGCCACATTGGCTTCCTGAATCAGGCCCACTGCATCCGTCACCAGGTAGCCATCGGGGGCCAAATTAAACAGTTCCTGGTAACGGTGTCGTTCTACTTCAAGGTTGTGGTGATATTCCACCAAAACCTGATTTTGCTGATCCAATTCCTCATAGGCGGTGCGCAGTTCTTCTAAAACAACATTGAGTTGCTGCAGTGCCGATTCAAATAATTCACCCTGAACCTGGTATTCTCCCCCATGGTGATAAAGCCCCAGTAACCTCTGGTAAGCCTGGGTAACAGCATCAATGCGATCAGAAAATTTCATTAGGGAACTCCCGACGGTGAGATACTGCCGGACGCAGTTGGATTTAGACAGGCCAGGTCACGGAAGCCTTCCAGCGGGAAGTATTTCCTTCTGTGTACCGACTTTACACGGGAAACATCCTTGGGCCTTCCGCCTGTTCAGGTCTCCGGGGTAGGATTAACGAGCGTTAGATGCAACCAACTGAGTAATTCTGATAGATCATAGGGTTTTACGATGAATGCGTCAGCCCCTGCCTCCATTGCCGCAGAACGATTGCTTTGCAACCCACTCACCATCAAAATGGGAACGTTTGGATTAATGGCTTTCAGCCGCTTCAGGGTGTCAAGGCCATTCAACTGGGGTAGATCACAGTCCAGCAGAATCGCGTCAATGGCCAAATGGTGTTCGCCATAAATTTCAAGGGCTTTCAGGCCATCCCGAGCACTCAGGGGGCGATAGTTAAAGGTTTTTAACAGCGTTTCTGTCGCCAGCCACACCTGGGCATCGTCCTCAACAATCAGCACCTGCTGGTTTTGGCCGGGTAGGGCGTCGGCGGAGATTTCTGGGGTACGTTCCGGCGTGGTTTTATCCGTCACCGGCAGGTACACCTGAAAGGTAGACCCGACCCCCACTTCACTGGAGACTCGCACAAAACCGCCACAATCTTTCACTATCCGCGCTACCGTCGATAACCCCAGGCCAGTGCCCTGCCCAGGCGGTTTTGTTGTGAAGAAGGGATCAAAAATCCGGTCGATAACCTCTGGCGCAATGCCGGTGCCGGTATCGGCTACGGTGACAATGACATACGCTCCTGTCCGAGGGGCTCCCTGGGAACTGTCACCTTGTTGACTCACCTGGGTATTGTGAGCAGCAATGGACAGAGTACCCCCCGTGGGCATGGCCTGCTGGGCATTGACGCAGAGGTTCATCAGCACCTGGTGGATCAGGGTCTTATCGGTCCAGACTGGGGCTAAATCGGGGGCTACATCCACCTTTAGGGCAATGGTCTTGGGTACCGTGTGCTGCAATAGAGTCTGCACTTCTTGAATCAGACCTGGCACATCAAGGGTGGCGGGGCTGACCTCATACCTGCCTGCAAAGGTCAAAATTTGTTTCGAGAGGGCCATGCCCCGATCAGCCACCGTCAACAGCATCTGTACCAGGTCTCGGCTATGGTCGTCCAGGTTGGGTAACCGCTTCAGCAACATCTGGGGAACAATGCGTACCGGGTTCAACAGGTTGTTGAAATCGTGGGCAATTCCCTGGGCCAGGGTGCCCAAACTCTCCATGCGCTGGGCCTGGAAAAACTCCGCCTGCAGCTGCTTCTTTTCGGTAATGTCGGTGTTGACCACCAGGGTAGAAGCTGCCAACCCTTCATCCTGGGGCATTTGAGTTTGCCGACTCAACACAAACACCTGATTCCCCGCTTTAGTGCGGTGCATCATTTCCCCCTGCCAGCTGCCCGAGTCGGCCTCGGCCATGAGGGTTGCCAGGGTAGTGTCAGGGGCTGAGCCCGTCAGGAGCAGGGCGGCATTCTGCCCCAGGGCTTCGGCTTCAGTCCAGCCGTAGAGTTTGGTTGCCCCTTGACTCCAGAAAGTAATGCAATGGTCAGCATCCTGCACGTAGATGGCATCGGTCGCGATGTCGATCAGGGCGGCCTGGTGGCGGATGGTTTGCTCGGCCTGGCGATGCTGGTCAATTTCCTGGCGCAGTTGGGTATTGGCTCGGGCCAGTTCGGCGGTGCGTTCGGCCACCTGCTGTTCTAACTGGTCGTGGGCCGCCTGCAGTTGCTGCTCCAGGCGCTGGCGCTCAGTGACATCTCGCAAAGACCAGAGAATAGTGATCGATTCCCCCTGGGGATCGCCCAGGTAGGTGGTTCTGACGGCGGCAACCACCGGGTCTGCCTTGAGGCGGTTCAGAGACATGTGCCAGTCGCTGGCTGAGCAAGGGTGCAGGAGTTGCTGCTGAAAGCGGGGTTGATCCCCAGGCTCGATCAGGACCACCAGAGGCTTACCCACCAGGGCATCGGGGTCGCGGCCAAACAGGTCTGCTGCAGCTCGGTTGGCGTAGTGGATCTTGCCCTGGCGGTCGGTCACCAGGTAGCCATCGGGGGCCAGTTCAAACAGGGTGCGGTAACGGTGGCTTTCTACTTCAACCTGGTGGCGGGTTTCCCTCAGGGTTTCGTTTTGCTCATGCAGCTCTTCATCGGCGGCGCGCAGTTCTTCGAGCACGTTATAAAGCTCTTTAAGGGCGTCTTGTAGCAGGTCGGGCTCAGGATATAAGGCAGTCGCCCGGTCACGAATCTGCAATGCCCGTTGGTAGACCGCCTCGATTTGGTGAGTAATGCTCATTGAGAATGGACCTCCAGGGATAATCAAGGTTAATTTCGGTCTACAGCAAATATCGCCCCAATAAAGGAAAACCCGAAGATATCACCTGCTTCCCCAAGCAAAGCTGCCATTTTGGCAATCCAATTACTTATTATTTAATGCCACGGCCAATAAGAAGCAGGCATTCTCTGAATAAAAACATTGGGTAAAAGCAGCAAATTCCAGAGATCAATTACTTCTAAATCGGAAATGGTGGCATGTACTTTTACCTTGAAATCTCCTCTCCTCTTCTATTCTTTCATGACTTCAGGGAAATCACAGACAATGCGTTAAGGGAGAAAAACTCTTGTGAAGTTTGTACTTCTATTGTAAAGGTTTTTTGATGGTTCTATCGTGAGGATAACCGTAGAGCGTTGGGCTACGACCTGGAGGTGGCCGGAACGCACCGTTTGCGTCAAGCCAGAAGCCCAGTACCGTGAGCGATGCGTTACGGGCCAACGTTAGAGTTTACGGGGTTTTGCATGGTTGGCTGGGCCGATAACGCATCCTACATTGAACGGCACTGAATTAATGTGAAATCAATCCTCGCAAATGGCCGAAAGCCTTGATTTGCTGTAAGGTGGGCACAGCCCACCAGCCTTAATTCAGTGAGATTCCATCCTACATCGGTCTCAAAGGGATAGTTCAAACCCTGGTAAAACCCCTTCGCCAGACAAGACGGTAGGCATCGCAACCACCTCAACCGCCTGCCCAGCCCGATAAATTTCTACCTGCTGATCTTGAGGATTAATTAGCCAGCCCAGGCGCAATCCGCTGGCGACATATTCCATCATGCGGCTCCGGAGTTTATCCAGAGATTGAGGCTTGATTTTACCCTGGGAGATGGATTGAGATCGCAGTTCAATCACAAAATCGGGGCAGATGGGCGGAAACCGCATACGGTCTTCTGGTGTGAGGGCTTCCCAGCGATCCTTCGCGACCCAGGCGACATCCGGGGCGCGGGTCGAGCCAATCGGCAGTCGAAAGGCTCCTTGGGAGCTAAACACTTTACCGAGCTGGGTTTCGCGGTTCCAATTGCCTAAATCGATGATGAAATCTGCTTCTTTGCTACTCCCTTCTCCTCCAACGGGGGCCATCTCGACTAATTCTCCCTGGGCGGTGCGCTCAAACAGGCGATCAGGTTGATCCAGACAGAGTTGCTCAAAATCTTCTTGAGCGATGTATCGAGTAGGGGTTTGAACCATAATGCGTCCCTCATTGCGGCGGCTTCAGCCTTGCCTCTATCCATGCCTATTTATGATTTTCTAGCTGTTGAAGAGAGCTGATTAAATGCTGGCGATTGGCGGCATTAGATAACAAGTAATCAGTCGTATCTTGCTGCTGGTTTAAGTTTTCAGATGGCTCAGCCGTACTTTGCTCAACCAGGATAATAACTTCGACAACCGTGCCTTCAGCCAGTTCTGAAGTCTGAATTTCAATTTTGCCGTCTTTGCCAACGACGCCTCGCTGTTTTATGCCGTTGAGCATGTGCTGTCCCTCAGATTACCTGTCTAAATCTTGTTCTAGTGTAGCTTTGCCGAGAAATTTCATCGGTTTCGGTGGGTTGTGGAGATCGCCAGTCAACGGTCAGATCCATCCGTGACCATGCTTTATTTTTCAGGATGCCAGCCCTAATTCACCCCTCACTGACGGCCTCTATGGTCAGCAGAATCAGGTCTTCGCCCTGGGGTTGCACCATTTTGCGGGCGTTCAGGCGCATGGTTTTGGGGCCAATGGTTTCAAAGTCGTGGTTGACCTCGTAATCTTTCACCTGAAGATTCTGGGGCAGCAGGTCGTAGAGCAGCGATCGCAGCTGGGGAATATCCCACTGGCCGTTGCCCAGCTCAAAAATAGAGCACTGTTCGGTTTCGCCGGGGCTGACCTGAAACAGCCGGTAAAACTGATTGTTGGCCGTCACCACCCGCAGGTTGGCATCCAGCACCACCAGGGCTTCGCGCAGGGTTTGCACAATGGCGTCGGCGTAGTCGCGGGCCAGGGCCAGGGCTTCGGCCTGGCGTTTGAGGGTATCAATATCCACCAGTACCACCACCGCCCCGTCGATGCGGTTGTCGAGGGTGCGGTAGGGGCGAATGCGCAGGTCATACCACCGTCCCTCCTGGTCCTGCACCTCCTGGCTGGTCTGGTCGAGGGTGTCGATGACGTGGCGAATGCGCACTTCTAGGTCGTCTATCCTGAGCTGGTGGTTAATGTTGCCCAGGGGACGACCGATATCGCTGGCAATCAGGTTAAACAGGGGGGCGGCGGTGGGGGTAAAGCGGCGAATGCGCAGATCCCCCTCCAGCATTAGTATGGGAATGTGGATGCTGCTCAGCAGGTTTTGAAAGTCGTCGCTGATGCGGGCGGTTTCGGTATTGCGGCGGTACAGCTCATCGTTGATGGTGCTGAGTTCTTCGTTGGTGGCCTGAATTTCTTCTTTGGCGGTTTGCAGTTCTTCGTTGGTGCTTTGCAGTTCTTCATTGCTAGAGAGAATTTCTTCGTTCGCCGCCCGCAGGTCCTGGTTCGTCGCCTCCTGGGCCTGGATGATCGACTGCAGGTGCGATCGCGTGGTGTCCAGATCATCCTGGAGTTGCTGGTTTTCCTGCCGGTAGCGGGCGTTTTCGGCAGTAGTGGGGGGCTCTGGCTCGACCTGGTCGGTGGCGGCAGCCGGTTCAGCCTGGTCTGCGGTAACCACCGGAATCTCCTGAAACAACACCAGATAGTAGGGGGGGGCCTGGTCTCCCACCTTAAAGGGCACCACCTCAATATGGACTCGGCGGGTGCGATCCCCGTCTCGCAGGGCCACGGTTTCCCGTTCTACCACCTGGTCTAACTGACGGGCCTGGTAGAGGATGGTCCGCAGATCGAGCCGCAAATTTTCTTTAGCCATGCTCAGCAGGTTCAGACTGGCTCGCCCCGGTGACGGCTCTAAATAGGCCCCAGTTTGCCCCCGAAACTGAAGAATTTCTAGCTGGGCGTTCACCACCACCCCCGCCGGGGCATAGCGGTTGAGCACAATCTGGTCGGCGGTGCCATAGGGGTCTATGTCTGCGGCAGGTTCAGAGGATGGTACCGGCTGGGGCAGGCTCGGCGCTGAAGTGTAGCCTTCGGGGGTAAAGGACATATCTAGATTTAGCCCGCCGGGTTGTTTGATGTAAATTCGGTGGCGGTTGTCCAGGGGCGAAAACAGGTCGGTAAACTCCCCCACGGTTTCTGAAGACCCCAGCAGCAAAAAGCCCTGGGGCTTCAGGCCGTAATGAAACATGGGCAACACTTTGCGCTGTAAGGCAAGGCTGAAGTAAATCAGCACGTTGCGGCAGCTAATCAGGTCTAGCCGTGAAAAGGGCGGGTCGCTGACCAGGTTCTGGCGGGCAAAAATGCACAGTTCCCGCACCAGGGTATTGACCTGGTAGCCACCGTCTACCGGCACAAAATAGCGCTGCAACCGTTCCGGAGACATATCTACCACCTGGGCCTGGGAGTACCAACCCAGTCGGGCCACTTCAACGGACTGCTCATTCACATCGGTGGCAAAAATCTGGATGGACGGGTCCAGGGGATTATCGGCCAGATACTCCAGCAGGCTAATGGCAATGGAATAGGTCTCTTCTCCGGTGGCGCACCCGGCCACCCAGATGCGAATGGGCACATCGGGGTTACGGTTCTGCACCAGGGCCGGAAACACGTCCTGGGTCAGGGCGGCAAAGACATCTTCATCCCGAAAGAAGCTGGTGACCCGAATCAAGATTTCCTGGTAGAGGGCCTCAATTTCTTCTGGATTGTCCCGCAGAAGCTGCAGGTAGTTCTCCAGATTTTCGAGATGGTGCAGAGCCATACGGCGAAAAATACGCCGTTTCAGGGTGGTGGGTTTGTACTGGGCAAAGTCTACCTTTGTACGGCGCTTCAGCAGCTTGAGAATGTCCGCCAGGGCATCTGGACCATCGGCGGTGTCGGTCACGGCGTCGGCAACATCTGAGGTGGTGGGGCGAACCATGTAGGGATGACGGCTGATCTCCGCCAGGGTGCGGGCGATCTCCGCCGGTGCCTGAACAAAATCCACCTGGCCCGTGGCAATGGCCATGTGGGGCATGCTGTTGACCTGGGCCGTGTCTTCCGATTGGGCAAAGGTGATTCCCCCTGCCGCTTTAATCGCTTCAATGCCCCGGGTGCCGTCGGCATCGCCCCCGGAAAGCACGACGCCGATCGCGCAGTTGCCCTGGTCCTCCGCCAGGGATTTAAAAAAGACATCAATCACTCGACTACTGCCCCGGGTGCGCTCCCGAGACAGTAGCTGCAGCCGCCCGTCGTGAATCGCCATCCCCTGCCCTGACGGGATCACATAGAGCTGATTGGGGGCAACGGCCATGCCATCCTCCACTTCCTGCACCGGCATGGCGGTAGAGCGGGCAATGATCTCGCTGAGCAAACTGGGCTGTTTGGGGTCTAAATGCTGCAACAGCACAAAGGCCATACCCGTATCATCAGGTAAGTGGCTGATCAGCTGGGTAAAGGCTTCTAACCCTCCGGCTGAAGCCCCAACGGCCACCACCGGAAATTCGTTGTCCGCAGGCGGAGTCGGGTCTCCCTCGGGGGAAGGTGCTTGAGACGGTTCGTTTTGAGGCGGCTGGGGGGCTGACATACCAATAGAAAGCTAGGGATGCGTGAATCTATAGTTGCAGGTAAATTCCCAGATTTACAGCTTTCCCTTGGGGGTTGCCTGAGGCCGGGAACCCGCCCTACATCAATCAAGTTCTGGAAGGGCTCAATGGGGCGGAAATTCCTCTTTTCGGACTACCTTAAAAGAAAGTCAAACAGCCTTAAATCAGTTATACCGTAGGTTAGGTGAAGCCCTGGCGGAACTCACAAAAGGCCCAGTCTGGTGTTGGGTTCCACTCCGTTTCATTCAACCTACTCTCTTATTGTCGCCTGGCAACATACATGCAATTAGAAGCCGGATGCCAACTGTTATTTGAAGCTACAGCCCCGTCACCGCTGATTTTGATGCTCAGACCCCGCACGGGTCTAAGCCAACAAATTATCAGCAGTGAATTTAAGTTTGAACCCGATGTGTCGTGGGCCGAATACACCGATAGCTACGGTAATTTATGCCAGCGGCTGTTAGTCCCCGAGGGTTCGTTTGGCGTTACCACTCGCACCACAGTCGAAACCTCAGACTTGATCGATACTCAGCCGGGGGCAGCCTTTGTACCCGTTCAAAATTTACCTGATTACGTGGTGCAGTTTTTGCTGCCTAGCCGCTATTGCCAGTCAGACCTTTTGGGCAGCCTGGCCAACGAGATTGTTGCGGGTATTGACCCGGCTTACGACCAGGTGGAGGCGATTCGCAACTGGCTATATACCCATCTTGACTATCACTATGACACCAGCAACGCTTCCACCTCCGCCGTTGATACGGCCCAAAGCCGGGTGGGGGTATGCCGCGATTTTGTGCATCTGGGCATTGCCCTGTGCCGAAGTCTCACCATTCCAGCGCGCATGGTCGTCGGCTACCTCTACCAGCTAGAGCCGATGGATCTCCATGCCTGGTTTGAAGCTTATGTCGGTGATCGGTGGTATACCTTTGATGCCACCCAGTCAGAACCTCGGGGGAACCGGGTTGCGATCGCCTATGGCCGCGATGCCGCCGATGTGGCCCTGGCCACCCAATTTGGCCCCCTTACCCTAACTGAAATGAAAGTCTGGGTGGAAGCGATGCCCCTTTGAAGGTTTAAGCCCTTAAAATTAAGGCAGAGAGAACGACGACGCTACAAGCTGAGGGGCAACTGTTTGGGGTGCCGGTAAAAACCAAATACAACATTGGCACAACTGACAAAAGATTCTGCATTGGGCGCGGTTTCCGCGCCCTTACCAGATTTCAGATGCTGTAGGCAGGTTCCCTGACCCTTTGGATAGTCTGGGTTCTAAACCAAGTCCAGCTCGAGATCTGTAGTTTTCTCTAAGGCAAAACTCCACTTCTGGACTTGGACAAGGTTTAGTTAGAAACATGCTAAATTCCCTCGACGGGGTACCGGGCCGCTCTCCAGGCAGATAAACCGCCGACTAACTCAGCAATGTACTGATATCCAGCCTGGCGCAACTGCTTGGCCGCATCAGCCGTTTCCTTGGCGTTGTCACCGTACACATAAATGTCACGACTGAGTTCGAGGCTGGCCTGGGCTCGCCCAACCAGTTCATGGATGGGCATGGCAATGGCCCCCATAATATGGCCTTTGTTGAAGGCCTCCCGATCTCTTACATCAATAATGGTGAGGGCCGGTTCTCCCCAGTTCAGTCGTGTGTTTAGGGAAGCAACTCCAGACTCATTTTGGATCGCATCAGGCATGGGAAAGAGGGAAAGAAACTTAGACATATTTTCCTGGAGAGTGAAAGGGCAATGCTGACTGAACTATCGTTAACGGGGAGGCTCAGTCAGCACAAAGCAGTATGCTTGATTAGTTTAGAGAAGCTTAAAGAAGATTGAAAAAGTGTAGAACCCCCTGTCCAGTAAAGAATTCGAGTAATAGGGCAGACACAAATCCAAGCATCGCCAGACGACCGTTTAAGGTCTCAGCGCCGGGGGTAAAACCCCAGACTTTGACATTCTGGCTCTTGTTCAAAGGGAGATTGCCAACAGTAGTAGATTTTGTTTCTTTAGTAAGACTTTCCATGGTCAGTATTCCAGATTTAGGGATTGAAAAAACGAGATTAGCAATGCCTGCCAGGTTATATTTTTTTTTAGTATGAGTACCTCACTCATATCCCTAAAAAATTTGCGGATTCCAGTCGATCGTTATGGATTCTACCATCCGGCATCTTTGCCCCCACTAAATTTGTGTGAGTGAGTTTTACTCGCTTTAAGGTAGCCCAATTGAGATTGGCATTACCCAAATCTGAGTCGGTGAAATCTGTATCGCTCAAATTTGCTCCAGAGAAGTCAATTCCACTCAAACTTGCTTTCGTTAAACTCAATCCCTGCAAATCTTGAGATCTGAAATTTCTTCGCCCTTCTGAATATAGTCTAAGTAGTTCATTGGCATCCATTTCGGTTGTCTCGCAATGGGTAGCGTTATCGCTGTTTATACTTTTATTATAGTTGTTATTAAAGAGCTTTTACCGGTTATGATTTATTAGATTAAAATTATCCCTTAAAGGCTTTTATCTAGTACACTGTCGCAGCACTTCCATTTCAATTTGAGATTTAAATTGCTTTAAACTCTCGACCAGATTATCTTCTAGCCAGCGGTCTAACCCAATATTTTCAAGCAAAGTCCCTACAACCCCACCAGGCAGTGCAAAAGCAAGGGTTAATTTTAGACGACATCCGTCTTTGATTGGGAAAAACTCAGCAGAGCCATAATTTTGCAGTCCAGAAACAGATTCCCAGGCAATTAACCGCTGCGGTAAGCGCTCAGTAATTTGTGAAGTCCATGTAGCCACCAGGGGAAACCCTGGACCAAAGGTCCAGTGCCACAGTTCCTCGTCACCGGGCAGGCGTTTAACCCGCTTTACCAGTGGCATCCATCGGGGTATATTCTCTAAATTTTCCCAGAGATCATAAACCTGCTCCACAGAGCAGGCGACCTCTACCTCCACACTACGTTCGAGCGTTAATCTCTCCACCGTCACCAATAATATTAAACATGCACAGTGCCGTCGGCCATTTTAGTTTTACTGAGCCCAACTTTTTCGATATTGGTGCCTTCAAGATTAGCTCCCGTGAGATCCGCTTCTCCAAGATAGGCCCCGGTCAGGTCTGCATTTTGGAGATTAGCATCGCGCAGGTTGGCTGCGGTTAAATCGGCACAGCGCAAATCAGCATCGCTCAAATCAGCACCAATCAAATTGGCTTTGCATAGGGTGCTCCCTCCTAAATTAGCCCCACTCAAGTCGGCTCCACCCAAATCAGCCTGGGTGAGATTGGCCCCACTGAGATCGGCATTGCTTAAATCAGCGTGGGTTAAGCAAGCCTGGATCATGGCCGCATGGGTCAGGTTAGCTTGGTTTAGCTTCGCTTGATTGAGGTGAGCCTCGGTGAGATCAGTGCCGCTCAAGTCGGTACCAATCAACTCAGCGCCAATTAACTTAGCCCCAATTAATTTTGCATTGGTCAAACAGACCTGCACTAAACTGACATGGCTAAAATCTCTATGGCCGGTGGCATAGAGAGCCAGAATCTCTTGAGCATTCATACCGTATTATCCTTTAATCTTAATGTTTGGCAGTTTTCTGACAGGGGCCTTGTTGGAGGCAGTACCGTGGACCTGGATAGGGTTCAGGTCTCAACCCAGATCCTGTTGCTCATCCTCACTTTCTGAGGCATAAACGGCTGGATCTAAAAAATCATCTAAATCTTCTGATGGTTTTTGCTCTTGGAACTCATCTGATTCACTTGCTCTGAGCCTGCCAGTGCGGTCTAACCAATGTAGAAGAGTTTCTCTGGGTATTGGAGGCACAATTTTCAGGGGTTGATTGCGCGACTCTTCAGTAAGGGCAGGATTGCGGAACGTATTCATTTTAGTTTTCCTTACGGAATAGGAGCGACAAAGTCCTATTCCACGGTTATTACGAAATGTAGATGCCCTGGTTTAGCTAATTACGAATGCAAAATAGATTAATACGGCAATAAATAAAACTGCCCCTACTCCCATGACTACATAGCGCCCTTGCTGACGGGGGGAAGGGTACTCTGATGGATAAACGGTAGGTTCTACGGCAAAGTTATTAATCAAACCCTCATCGTCTAAGGTGGACCCTGAAATAGCAGAGGGTTGAACGGGTTGGCCTTGATTGTCTTCATCGTGGCGCTGATTGGCCTGTACTGCAGCAGGCTTTAATTCGCTGCCATCGCTGTGATGGGGTTGTTTAAGAGTGGGTTTTCCCGCTTGAGATTTGGAGTCATTCATGACGTCCTCCAGGGGGATCTATTTAGTTTAATTTAATTATAACATAATCTTATCCAGGCATTTTGCTCGGGTGCATCCCAGTTTTGCAAGTCTGCCCTCATCCCCCAACCCCTTCTCCCATTTTGGGAGAAGGGGAGCCGGAGTCAAAGTCCCTCTCCCGCTCTGGGAGAGGGATTTAGGG
>Ga0081520_100081_pt1 | contig 78472 bp, 83 predicted proteins | sample HotLakmasection1_FD_70988 | JGI IMG/M metagenome (GOLD analysis project Ga0081520, IMG submission 70988) | Hypersaline microbial mat communities from Hot Lake, Washington, USA - Section #1 (SPADES assembly) (version 2) | ecosystem: Environmental > Aquatic > Non-marine Saline and Alkaline >... | reverse complement strand
CCGCTCCCTTTGCCCCCTACACAAGCCGGGAGGTCGCTGAAACGGCTAGCCGGGTTCGGGGTCGAGTTCGGTACCGAAGCCCGCCGCAGCAATCAGATCGCGCAGCGTGTCGCCGCGTGTCGAGCGGGCGAGTGTTGAGGTTCCGCACTGTTGTACGGCATCCGCGAGCCCCGACAGAAGATCGAGATCGAAGAGCTGATGCACCGGCGTTCTGTGGGACAAGTCGAATGGCGAAGGCCGCTGCGGCTTCGCGATCCATTCCAGATAGAGCCGCCCGCGACCGTCTGTGTGGATGCGCACGAGGAAGCGTTGCATCTCGGCCTCGCGGTCCAGATAGCGCAGCATCCAGTACAGATTCCACATCAGAACCGGCCACAACCAGATCGGCGTGGCGGCGTAGAATTGGCTGGTTTCGAAACGGCTCATGGCGATGAGTATCGCGCAGGACGCGAGGGTGGGGGATAGAGCCGCGCCGCAAGCGCCTCCCTTCTCGCTTGCGGGAGAGGGCTGGGAAAAGGGTCGCGAGCGTCAGCGAGCCCTGAAGCGTCGGTCCTTGGTTTCACGCCGGAGCGCAGCTTTTCATACCTGCTCTTGCACAAGCATGCGTTCGCAAAAAGGTCCGCTGGACGGCGCACGTGCCAAAGGTCAGGGCGCGCTCGCATTGGCGGCGGGGGCTTGCTGAGCCGCGACCCAGCCTTGCACACGGCGTTCCAGCAGCGAGAGCGGCATGGAGCCCTGGCCGAGCACCACATCATGGAAGGCCCTGATGTCGAAGGCGTCGCCAAGCTCGGTTTCGGCCTCGGCCCTCAGCTGCGATATCGTGATCTCGCCGATCTTGTAGGCCGTCGCCTGTCCCGGCCACCCGATATAGCGGGTGACTTCGGTGCGCACATTCAGCGGGGCGAGGGCGGTGTTTTCAAGAAAGCAGGCTTCAGCCTCCTCACGCGTCCAGCCATAGAGGTGGATGCCGGTGTCCGCAACGAGCCGGCAGGCGCGCCACATCTGGTAGGACAGGGCACCGAATTCCTCATAGGGCGTGATGTAGATGCCGGCTTCTCCGGCGAGCTTCTCGGCATAGAGCGCCCAGCCTTCGCCAAAGGCGGTCGCGTAATAATTCCGCCGGAAGGCGGGCACCCCTCTCATTTCCTGGGCGAGCGCGATCTGAAGGTGGTGGCCGGGAACGGCCTCATGTGCGGAGAGGGCTGGCAATTCATAAAGCGGGCGCTGGTCGAGGCGATAGGTGTTGACGAGATAGGTGCCCTCCTCGCCGGTTTCCGGGTCGCCCTGGAGATAGCGCGCCGTGGTAAAGCCCGGCGCAATGCTTGGCGGAACGGGCCGGACGCCGAAACGGGTGCGCGGAAGCGTGTTGAAATAGTCCGGCAGGATGGCTTCGAGTCGGGCGGAAATCTCCTTCGCACGGGACAGGAGCTCCTGCGGCGTGCGGGCATAGAATTGCCGGTCGGTGCGCAGATAGTCGAGGAACTGAGCGAAATCGCCCTCGAAACCGATCTCGGTGAGCACGGCTTCCATCTCGGCGCGAATCTGGGCGACCTGCTCCTGTCCGAGGCGGTGAACCTCGGCGGGTGTGAGTTCGGGGCGTGTCGTGTAGACGGCGATCAGGTCGTTATAGGCTTCCGCGCCGCCGGGCAGGCTGTTGAGGCCCGTTCCTGTGCGGGCGGAGGCAGCGTATTCGTATTCGAGAAAGTCGAGCAGTTCGCCATAGGCGGCGATGGCGGTTGCTGTCGCGGCGAGACCCTCTTCGCGCAGGCGCACGCGTTCGGTGGAGGGAATGTGGTCCGGCAGGGAGAGGAAAGGCGCATAGAGCGGGCTCTGGACGGGGCGGACGACGGCCTGTTCCGCGATCTGGTCAATCGTGTTGGCGAGCGGGTCGGGATGGGCGGTGAAGCCTGTGTCGACGCCGCGGCGCATATTCGTGATCTGGTCGCCGAAATAGCGCGGCACGTCCCGGAGCCTGGCGATCCAGGCCTCGGCGTCGGCAATGCTGGTCAGGCGCGTGCGCGGCGCGGCGAAGATGGGGCGCATGTGGAAGCCCCAGTCGCCCGTGAAGGGAATGCGGGCGAGATCGTGGCGGGCCTCGACAAGATCAGCCTCCAGAACCGCAAGCAGGATGTCGCGGTTGAGCGCGTCTTCCGGGCTCAGGCTGCCAAGTGCCGACAGCCGGGCGGCCAGCGCCTCTCGCGCGGTCGCGTCGGCGAGCACGGCCTCCCGCGACACGTCGCCCCAGCTTGTCGCGGCCCTGCCTTGCTGGCGCGCGCGGAAGTCCGGATCGGCGGCGCGTTGCAGGGCGTCATAGTCCGCGACGATCCCATAGAGGCCACCCGTTTTGGTGCCCTCCGCGGCCGGTGCCGGAGCGGTCTGGGCCTGTGCCCCGGGCGAAACGTCTGCCGTCACTGCCAGAAGCACGAAAACAAGGCCCCTCATCATCGCCGAAAGTCTCCCTTGCGCTACATTGACAGCCCGTGTTCGAGGTCTAGAACGATCCTCGCAGCGTGGCAATTCGATGGCTGTTTCAGCGCACCAAAGAGCGCTTTCATCGGATGAGGCCATCGAAGACACAAGACCGAAGACAGAAGGATGCCAAACCGCATGGCCAGCACCAATACCGGCGATTCGCGGCCGCTTTCGCCGCATCTTCAGGTCTGGAAGTTTCACGCCACCATGCTGGCTTCCATCATGCACCGCATGACCGGTGTCGGGCTCTATGTCGGCTCGGTTCTGCTTGCGGCCTGGATCGTGTCCGCCGCCACTGGGCCTGAGGCTTATGAAGCGGTTCTCGGCGTCATGCTCCATCCGGTCGGCCAGGTGTTCCTTTTCCTCTGGACGCTGGCGGTGACCTATCATTTTGCCAATGGCATCCGCCACCTTCTTTGGGACGGACCGAAGGTCGGTTTCAGCCCGAAGGTCGCGAGCGCCTGGAGCGTGTTCAATTTCGTGTTCGCCATTGCCGCTTCAGCCGGCATCTGGGCGCTGGCCTATTACGCCTGAGGGGACCGGTCATGAACTCATCCTATCGTACCCCGCTCGCCCGCGCCCGAGGACTTGGTTCCGCAAAGGAAGGTGTCGGCCATTTCATCCAGCAGCGGGTGACCGCCATTGCGCTGGTCATTCTGGTGCCCTGGTTTGTCGTCTCCGCCGCGCTGGCTGTGCCGGCGGGTTATGATGGTGCGGTGGAGTGGATGGCGAAGCCGTGGAACGCGATCGCGCTGATCCTGCTCGCCGCTGCGGCATTCTTTCACATGCGGCTGGGGATGCAGGTCGTCATTGAGGACTACATTCACAAGCACGGTATGAAACAGGCGCTCCTGATCCTGAACGCCTTCGTGGCCATCTCGCTTTTTGCTGCGACCGCCATGTCGGTGCTGAAGGTCTGGATCGGAAGCTAGGCCCTGACGGCTGAAGGAAGGCGAGACGCATGAGCGATTACAAATGGGTCGATCACACCTATGACGTGGTGGTTGTGGGCGCTGGCGGCTCGGGCCTGCGCGCGGCGCTCGGAGCCGCGCAGGCCGGCCTCAGAACAGCCTGCGTGACCAAGGTCTTCCCGACGCGTTCCCACACGGTCGCGGCGCAGGGCGGCATTGCGGCCTCGCTCGGCAACATGTCCGAGGATGACTGGCGCTGGCACATGTACGACACCGTCAAGGGCTCCGACTGGCTCGGCGACCAGGACGCGATCGAATACCTCACCAAGAATGCGCCCGCCGCCGTTTATGAGCTCGAGCACTGGGGCATGCCCTTCTCGCGGACCGAAGAAGGCAAGATCTACCAGCGTGCCTTTGGCGGCATGACACGTAATTATGGTGAGGGACAGGTCCAGCGCACCTGCGCGGCGGCCGACCGCACCGGCCACGCCATGCTCCACACGCTCTACGGCCAGGCGCTGAAGAACGAGACCGAATTCTTCATCGAGTATTTCGCCCTCGACCTGATCATGGACGAGGAGGGCGCCTGTCGCGGCGTGACGGCGTGGAAACTCGATGACGGCTCGCTGCACCGCTTCCGCGCGCAGCGCGTCATTCTCGCGACCGGCGGCTATGGCCGGGCCTATTTCTCCTGCACCTCAGCCCATACCTGCACTGGCGACGGAAACGCCATGGTGCTGCGCGCAGGCCTGCCATTGCAGGACATGGAGTTCGTCCAGTTCCACCCGACGGGCATCTATGGTGCGGGCTGCCTGATCACCGAAGGTGCGCGCGGGGAGGGTGGCTATCTCACCAATTCCGAGGGTGAGCGCTTCATGGAGCGCTATGCGCCGAGCGCGAAGGACCTCGCCTCCCGTGACGTGGTCTCCCGCGCGATGACCATGGAAATTCGCGAGGGCCGGGGTGTTGGCGAGAATGGTGACCACATTCACCTGAACCTCTCACACCTGCCGCCGGAGACCCTTGCCGAGCGGCTGCCGGGCATTTCCGAGAGCGCGCGCATTTTCGCCGGTGTCGATGTGAACAAGGAGCCGATCCCGGTCATTCCGACGGTCCACTACAATATGGGCGGCATTCCGACGAATTATCATGGCGAGGTGCTGACCAAGAAGGGCGGCGATCCCGACAGTGTCGTTCCGGGCCTGATGGCAGTCGGCGAAGCGGCTTGCGTGTCGGTGCACGGTGCCAATCGTCTTGGCTCGAACTCGCTGATCGACCTCGTCGTGTTCGGGCGCGCCGCCGGACTGCGTTGCGGCGAGATGGTCGATGGCGGCGCATCGCAGCCTGAGATGAACAATGCCTGGACCGATGGCCATCTCGCGCGTTTCGACCGTATGCGCCATGCCAGCGGCGACCAGCCGGTCGCACGCCTGCGCCTCGACATGCAGAAGGCGATGCAGAACAATTGCGCCGTGTTCCGCACCGGTGAGGTGCTCGAACAGGGCGTCAGGGAAATCGCCGAGATCACCGGCCGTTCCGGTGACATCGACGTGAAGGACCGGACCCTGATCTGGAACACCGATCTCGTCGAAGCGCTCGAATATGACAATCTCATCGCTCAGGCCTCCGTGACGGTGAACTCCGCCGCGAACCGGCAGGAAAGCCGCGGCGCCCATGCCCGAGAGGATTTCTCCGAGCGCGATGATGCCAACTGGATGAAGCACACCCTCGCCTGGGTCGATGATGGCGGCAAGGTGACGATCGATTATCGTCCGGTGCACGATTTCACCCTGTCGAACGAAATCGCCTATATCGAGCCCAAGGCTCGGGTTTACTAGGAGCGCATACGCGTATGGTACAGCTCACACTTCCCGAGAATTCCAAGGTCCGCAAGGGCAAGGAGTGGCCGAAGCCCGAGGGCGCGAAGCGCACCAAGGCGTTCCGCGTCTATCGCTACAATCCCGAAGCCGGCGGCAACCCGACCTGGGACACTTATCATGTCGATCTCGACAAGTGCGGGCCGATGGTTCTCGACGCACTGTTCTGGATCAAGAACAATATCGATCCGACGCTCGCCTTCCGCCGCTCCTGCCGTGAGGGCGTTTGCGGGTCGTGTTCCATGAACATTGGCGGGCGCAATACCATTGCCTGCACCAAGGGCTGGGACGAGTTCAAGGGCTCGGTGCTGACCATTTCGCCGCTGCCGGGGCTGCCCGTGGTGCGCGACCTTGTTCCGGATCTCACCAATTTCTACGCCCAGCACGCCTATATCCAGCCCTTTCTCAAGACAGATACGCCGGAGCCCGAGAAGGAGTGGAAACAGTCCGAAACGCAGCGCTCCAAGCTTGATGGGCTTTATGAGTGCATTCTCTGCGCGTGCTGCACGACATCCTGCCCGTCCTATTGGTGGAATGGCGACAAGTATCTGGGCCCGGCGGCACTGCTTCAGGCCTATCGCTGGCTGATCGATTCGCGCGACGAGGCAACGGGCGAGCGCCTCGACGACCTCGAGGACCCGTTCAAGCTCTATCGCTGCCACACCATCATGAACTGCGCGCAGGTTTGCCCAAAGGGGCTGAACCCCGCCAAGGCGATTGCCGAGATCAAGTCCATGATGGTGGAACGGGTGGCCTGAGCGCAGCGGACCGCGATCTGTCACCAAACAGACACGAGAACCGCCCGGGGCCAAGGGTCCGGGCGGTTTTTTCGTTTCAGGGCGTTGCCGATGTCAGGCGAACACTTCAGCGCCGTGCTCCTCCAGTCGGGGATCGGGGCCGAATTCATTGTCACCCTCGGTGCCGGGCAGCAGGGCCAGCATGTAGAACTGCACGATATTGATGACGATGAAGACGAGGAAGGAGAAGATGGCGAAGGCGTCGGCTCCGCTGGCAAGCGCCTGTCCGCTGATGAAATTGAAGATGAGGGACGCCGATGCAAAGCCCGGCAGGTAGAAGCCGCTGGCGCCCACATCATGGAAGCGGCGGACCGTAGGTGCGAGCGTCGCAGCCAATAGCAAGAGGCTGAACCCGTTGATGATCATTTGCACCGTCTGGGCGCTGATCCAGAAATAGGCGGTGATCACGAGCAGGGCACCAAGGGCCGCCATCTGGATCGCGAAGACCGGAAGGACGAATTTGAGCCAGTAATCCTTGCGGCTGGTACGTCCGTGGAAATCGAAGATGAAGTTGAGCATGACTGTCTCCGTGGTGTCGGTTTGGGGCGGCAGAAGGGCCGCTTGAACTGACAGGCGGGAGGTGACGGGAATCGGGGTCATGGCCGGGCGTCGAAAATTATTCGACGGTCCGGATAACGGCGTCACGGGGCATTGTGAGGTCGGCAATGTCCTGCGGTGGCAGCTGGAACAGCCAGCCTTTAGCTATCGCCGCATTCCCATCGGCGCTTGTGCCGGGGTCTGCGATGGCGACCCATATCGCTCCGCCCGGATCGTGCCAGAGTTCGAGGCGGATGATCCGGCCATCCCGGAGACGCGTCGTGTGGTCGGCGAAGGGCTCGAACGCCCCCGGATCCTCCAGGCGCTTCACCGCGACCGGTGCCCAGCGCGACAGGGCGAGCGCGGGGCCGATCGCGGCAAAGCGGCTGACCAGCCGCTCATCTGGGCCTGTCGGAACGAAATTCTCGCCGTCCCGCCTCAGTCCGTAAGTGCCAGGTCCGCCATTGATGCGCACTTCGACGATCTCCCCGGCTTCGACGCGCAGCGCATCGAGATCGACCCATTCGGCGCGGGCATAGAAGGGCGGCAGGTCGCCATCGACCAGCCAGGCACGGGCCTCGTCGGCGGCGCGGATATAGTTGCGCGTGCCACGCCGTCCGATGATCGCGTCAAGGATCAGGGTCTCGTCCGGTCCGTACAGACGCACACGCGCGCCCAGTCCTCCGGCTTCGGGATCGCCGACGCCGATGCGGGAATATTTCTCCGGGTCGGCGGTTCGCGGCGCGGCATAGCTGAGCTCCGACAGACCATCGAACAGTGCCGAGAGCGCTTCGGTCGTGACCGGATAATTGTCAAAATCACTCAGCCCCCAACCGGCCCCCGTCTTCACCAGCGTGTAGCCACCATCGGGAAGGGTGACTTCGACGCGCACCATGTCTGCGAAACGGTCCTTCAGGCGCGGGAAAACCGGCTCGCCCTGACGCGCCGAAGGCCCGGTATCGCCAGAGCAGACCGAGAGCAGGACGAGCAGGGAGGCCAGTGCGGCGCAGCCTGCTGCGAGCCTTCGAAGGGTGCGCGCGCGTTTGCGGTGCAGGATCTCGCTCATACCTGCCGCCTCCGCCATGCCAAGAGGCCCAGCCAGGCGAAAATGACCAGCAGCGGCATGGTCCAGATATTGATGAGCCGCAGGCGCGACTCGAGCGCGTCAATGTCACGCCGGAAGTCGCCCTCGATCTCGCGCAGCCGGGCGCGCGTGTCGAGAATCTCGGCGCGCAGTTGTTCAAGTTCGACCTGCTCGGCGGGCGAAAGCGCGGCAAGACCCGACTGGTCGAGAAAATCGGAACCGGCTCCTGACAGCCGCAGGGCTTCTAGCCGGGATTCGGCTTCCATCAGACGGGCCTCAAGCCGGCTCTGCTCCTCGAAAAAGGCCGACTGCGCCTCTTCGCGCAATTGCTCGACCCGGCGCATGGGCCGGAGGGCGGGTGCCCGGGCGCGCAGAGTATTCAGATCGACTTCACCAGCCAGCGTCTCAACCGCGTTCAGAACGAAGGCACCATTGTCAGCGACCGCTTCGCCGCTCGAAGGGTCGATATAGAAACCGTCATCGAGCAAATCGGTGTCGGCCACGAAGATGAGATTCACCGGGCCGTCGCTCTCGCTCAGATGCGGCGGCGGATTGGCGATGTGCGCGCGGACGATCTCACCATAGACCGGATCATCGGGAATGTCCGGCGTCACGGCGGTGTCGAACAGGCTCTTCGCGGGTCCATCCACCCCGTAGGCAAGCACGAGTTGTCCCTGAGGCTCGTAGGCGTCGAGCACCTCCATGGGCGAGACGCCGTCCTCGGCGAGTGTCGCGGGCAGGGCGGCGGCATCCGGCCCGGTGGCGAGCAGCGCGGTGTGTGTCAGCCCGTCAACCGCCAGCTGCTCGAAATGGCCGGGCGCACCGAGATTGATCGGGCGGGCAAGGTCGGCCGTCGAACCGGCTTCGCGGTCCATATTCTCCGGCTGCAAGGCGAAGAAGAGCGGCTGGTTCACGACGACCGAACGCCCCTCGCCCGCATCGACACGGATCGGCAGGGCGAAGTCACGGTCTGCCGCGATCGTGTCTGGCAGGTTAAGGCCGTAATGGGCGAGGAGTTGCGGCATGTCGGAGCGCCCTTCGGCCGGGTCGACATCGAGAATGCTCGCCCCGGCAAGCGCGGCCTTGGAGGCGGGGTCAAGGAAGATGACCGCCCGCCCGCCGCCCATGATGAATTGGTCGATGAGATAGAGCTGGCGCTGGCTGAGGGCCGGTGGGTGGGCGATGAACAGGATTTCGGCGTCTTCGGGGAGGGTGACGAAATCATCCGGGATCGCCACCACATCAAAACGCTCGGCCAGATCCTGCAGAACGCGGTAGCCGCCCGCCTCGCCGTCGCCGCGCAGATTGTCAATCGTCGTGAGGACACCGATGGTGGCCGGCTCCGGGGCGTTCAGCCGCGCAATGGTTCGGGTCAGCTCATATTCGAGCTCGGAGTCCCGCTCCGGCGCGAGGAAAGGCAGCACGGTCTGGTCATCGGCGAGGTTCTCACCGATCAGCCCCATATAGAGCGGGTCGCCGCCATCGGTTGGCACGGCCGTGATGCCTGCGGCGAGTGCGGTGTCCTCGGCCTCGGAGAAGGGCGCGGGATCGATCTCGCGGATGATGAGCCGGCCCTGCGAGCGGCTTTCATAGGCGGCGAGAAGTTCGCGGATGCGTGCGGCATGGGCGCGGATGGCGGGATACTCCGCTCCCACGGAACGGGTGTAGACGAAGGTCAGCGTCACCGGCTCGCCAATCGCATCGAGCGTCGTCGCTGTGCCTTCAGCGAGCGTGTAGAGGCCGCGCTCTGTCAGGTCGAGCCGGGCATTCTGGAAGAGCCTGTGGCTGAGGGCATTGGCCATCAGGAAGGCGATGACGACCAGAATCGAGGCGAGGAGAGTGAAACGCGCGCGCGACATTGGCCTAGTTCCCCGTGCGCCGGGCTGCGACCCAGAGGCCGTTCAGCGTCAGGAAGCTTGCGGTGAGCCCCACATAGAAGATCACCGAGCGCAACTCCAGTACGCCGCGCTGGGCGGCCTCGAAATGCGTCAGCATGGAGACCTGGGCGACGGCTTCGGCTGCGCCCGGTCCGAACAGTTCGATGACGCCGGAAAGCACGACTGGCAGGCCTGCGGCTGTGAAGATGAAGGCCACGCTGAGCGACAGGATGAAAGCCATGACCTGATTGCCTGTCAGCGCCGAGAGGGCAGCGCCAAGGGAGATATAGGCCGCCGCCATCAGCGCGCTCATCAGATAAGCGAGCGCGATGGCGGCATTGTCGGGCGCGCCAAGATGGTTGACGGTCCACCACATGGGCAGGGTGAGGGCAAGCGCAATGAGGGCGACCGTCCAGGCGGCGAGGAACTTGCCGATCACCATTTCGCCGACACTCAGGGGCAGTGTGAGGAGCAGTTCGCCCGTGCCGCGCGCGCGCTCTTCCGCCCACAGCCCCATGGCGATGGCCGGCAGGAACACCATCCAGAGCCAGGGATGGAACTGGAAGAAAGGCTCGAGCCCCGCCCGGCCGGTGTCGAAAAAGCGCCCGATCTCCCAGGTGAAGACACCGAGCGCGAGCAGGAACACCGCGACAAAGACAAAGGCCGTCGAACCGGTCAGATAGGTGCCGATCTCGCGGCGATAGATGGCAAGGATCCCGTTCATCAGGCGCGCACATCCTCATGCTGGCCGGTCGCGGCGGCGAAGATGTGAGCGAAGCTGCGGTCGGGATGGCGCGAGAGGAAGCCTTCCGGCGTGTCCTCGTCGACAATCCTGCCGCGGTTCACGATCACCGCGCGCGAGCACATGGTTTCCACCTCGTCGAGATTGTGTGTGGAGATGAGGATCGCCTTCTCGCCCGAAATTTCAGCGATCAGGCGGTGCACGGCGCGTTTCTGGTTCGGGTCGAGCCCGTCGGTCGGCTCGTCGAGGACGAGCACGGGCGGGTCGTGAAGGATCGCGCCCGCCAGCGCCACACGCCGCCGGAAGCCCTTGGACAGCGTGCCGATGGCGGTATGCATCACGGGTCCGAGTTCGAGCGCTTCGGTGACGCGGGCTTGCTGATCACCGAAAGCATCACGCGAAAGACGGCGGGCATCGGCCAGGAACCGCAGAAAACCCTGTGGCGTCATGTCGAGATAGAGCGGCGCGCCTTCCGGCAGGTAGCCAAGCCTCGCCTGCGCCCGTGCGCGATCGGAGGTGATGGACGCACCGTCGATCATCGCGTCACCGGCATCGGGCTCGGTCATGCCGCAGACCATGCGCATGGTGGTTGTCTTGCCAGCACCGTTCGGTCCGAGAAAGCCGACCACCTCACCTTGTGCCACGGCCAGCGACAGATCGTCGACCACGGCGCGGGCGCCGAAACGTTTCGTCAATCCCCGGATGGTCAGCATGCGCGGTGTCACCTTCTCCCCGCTGCCCGCGCAAGGGTGTACACGCGCAGCCCACGGCTTCAAGAGGCTGTCCCTTTCGGGACCGGCCCCGCCTGGGTCTAGCGTGAGTTTATTGAGGGGAAGTTGTCGGACAGCGGAGACAGACTCTCCAGGGGGCTGGGGGGGCTGATGGGTCTGAAGGGTCTGGTAGAACCGCCGCCCGACAAGTTGAAGATGATCGCGGATCGGGGCGGTGGCAAGTCCGCAAAGCGGCGAAAACGTGTAATTGCAGCCCGTCTGTGCATTAATTCGCAGACAGGGGTAGAAAATCGCAATGTTTACTGAATGCCAGATGAACCGCAGGCCGGCAATTGACGTCTGAGATTTCCGAACCAATCCTTGTGGGTGTGTAGTGGAGAGGACACAGGTGCCCATGCAGAGCTCATTCCCGACCGCCACTGATTCGCCCTTGAAGGTCTGGTTTCAGCGTCCGGAGATGGATGCGATCCTCTCCCATTACGGCCGGATGGTCGCCTCGGGTGTCGCAAAGGACTATGCCATCGACATGCTGCCCGACCGCGCGGTGTTCGCGATCTACAGGCGCGCCGCCGAAGCGCCTTCCTGGCGGATCGAGAAGGTCCCGGCGCTGGCGCGCAAGCAGGGGGCCTATGTGGTCTATGGCATGGCGGGCCAGGTCTTGCGCCGGGGCCACGATCTCGCACAGGCGCTCAGGGTGCTGGAAGCCGCCAGGATACGTGTGGTGAAGTAGGCTCGGACTGCGGAACTCAGCCCGCTTCCCGCGCATCGCCGACATCTAGGCCGTATTCACGCACCTTGCGATAGAGCGTGGACCGGCCGATGCCGAGTTTGCGGGACACTTCCGACATGTGGCCGGCATAGTGCTCGATGGCGAAGGCAATGAGGTCGCGCTCGATCTCCTCCATCGGGCGCAGGTCGCCATGAGGGTCCATCAGCGCGACCGGGCCGCTCGGCGTGCCTGCGTGCGTAACCGAGGGAGAGGGGCTCAGGGCGGTTTCGGGCAGGCTCGGCATGACACCCGTGATCTGCGGGAAATCCTCCGGCAGGAGCACGTCACCTTCGCAGAGGATCACTGCGCGGAACACTGCATTCTCAAGCTGGCGCACATTGCCCGGCCAGTTAGAGGCGGCGAGCATGGCGAGCGTCTCAGGGGCGGCGCTCGAAATGCTGCGGCCCTCGGAGGCATTGAAGCGCGAGATGAAGTGCTCGACCAGTGCCGGAACATCCTCACCGCGCTCGCGCAGCGGCGGCATCTCGATGGGGAAGACGTTGAGGCGGTAGTAGAGATCCTCGCGGAAGGCCCCGACGGATACGAGGTTCACGAGGTCCTTGTTGGTCGCGGAGATGATGCGGACGTCCACCTTGGTCGGGCGGCGGGAGCCGACGGCGTCCACTTCGCCTTCCTGCAGCGCGCGCAGCAGTTTCACCTGTATGTCGAGCGGAAGCTCGCCGACCTCGTCGAGGAAGAGCGTGCCGCCATCGGCCTCGACAAACTTGCCAAGGGATTTCGCGACCGCACCGGTGAAGGAACCCTTCTCATGGCCGAACAGGATGCTCTCCACGAGGTTTTCCGGGATCGCGCCGCAGTTTACCGCGACGAAGGGCTTGCCGGAGCGCTCAGACGCCCCCTGGATGCAGCGGGCGAGGACTTCCTTGCCGACGCCGCTTTCGCCGAGAATGAGGATCGGGATGTTCGAGGCGGCGGCGCGCTCGCCCAGACGCACCACCTGGCGCATGGGCGGGGCGGAGGCGATCATGTCCTCGAAGGACAGCGTGTTGTCGGCGGTCTTCTTCAGGCGTTTTACTTCGGTCGACAGCGAGGAGACCTTCAGCGCGTTGCGGATCGAGGTGATGACGCGTTCCGGGCTTGCGGGCTTGACGAAGAAGTCCTGTGCACCGGCCCGCATGGCCTTGACCACCGTGTCGATGCCGCCGGTCGCGGTGAGCACGATGACCGGCAGGTCGGCGCGGTGCTGCATGAGCATTTCCAGCGTCTCCTGGCCCGACAGGCCCGGCATGACGAGATCGAGCAGGACCACGTCAACGCCCTCGCGCGCATCGCGGCCAATGGCGAGGCCAGCTTCGCCATCGGGGGCAGTGCGCACGGCGAAACCGGCCTTTTCGACGGCGGCCTGCAGCAGGCGACGCTGGGTCGGATCGTCGTCGATGATGAGGACCGTCTTGGCCATTGAAGGGCTCCGATGCGTTTCAATCTGTTACGCACCGGTTTGGCACACGCCCGTGGATTTAAGGTTTGGGGAAAGGGTGAAATTTCATGGACCGCAAATGAAATGGCCGCCCGGCGGAGCGGGCGGCCCTGGAGTTTCGCGGCGCGTCGGGCTCAGTCCCGGAAGTTCCGACCCGGTGCCCAGTCGAGCACGGTGCCTTCGAGTTTCACCTGCGGAATGTCGGTGATCACGAAGGAACCATCAGGCATCTCCACCAGGTCACCGCCATGTTCGGGCACACTGATGATGCTGCCATCGCTGGTCGTGTAGTCCCATATGCCAGCGATGGCATCATTGAAATCGGCATTGGAATTGTCGCGGGACTGTTGCTGGCGGTTCCAGCTGTCGCGCTGCATCTGGCTGATTTCCGCATTTGCCTTGCGATTGATCTCGGCGATCTTCTGGGCGGATTCAAGATTGGTGTTGTTGATCTTTGCCCAGTGGACGGCCATGCGGCGGCTCCAGTTCGGATCCTCGCGATAGTTCGATAGCAGCAGCGTGAACATGCCCGGATCGAAATCCTCCTCCGGCGCGCCATAGGCGAAGACGAGGCCCGCAGCCGCAAAGCTGTTCTCCATCACGGTTGGAACGCTCGGAACGCCGGGAATGTCATATCCATAGCCGTAATTCACCATGGAATGACCGGCCTTCATGTAGGAATGGGTCGACATGAGGAGCACCATGCCGCGATAGGCCCGGCCCTGATAGGAATAGCTCACCTCGGCGACAACGGCGTCCATCCAGTAGCGCGAGTACGGGTCGCCCTGGGTTTCCCAGCCCATGGCGGCAAGTTGGCGGGAGACGGCGGGGTCGCGGTCAACTTTCACGATCCGCCCATTCGGCAGGAGGCTGGTAATGGCGCCGACCATGTCCTGCGCGCTGTTGGCATTGCCGCCCTTGCAGCCCGCCGCACCGGGATTGTAGCCCGGCATGTTGGACTGGGTGAGGCAGAAGGTCGGCAGGAAGGCAAATGAGGACGTGCCGTCGGGTGAAATGGCCGAGAAGGTGTTGACCGGGCCGGATTTGCCGGTGCGCATGCCTTCCTGCCAGTCCATGCTGCCCGTCACCTGCCAGTCGGCAGGCACCAGCAAGCGCGCGGCAACCATCGGGCGTTCAAAGCCCTGATTGTCCATGATTTCGACTGTGCGATAGCGTTTGGGCACTTCGGCGCCAGCCTGCGCGGCGAAGGCCATCCCGGTAAGGGCGAGGGCAAGTGTCTTCACGAAGCGTTTCATGTCTCGGTCTCCCGTTTTCATTGTCTCCTGCGATGAGAGGCGCGGCAAGTAGCGGCTTTGGGTCAGGTCCGGGCTGAAATTTTTCGCCGCCCCGCTATCTGATGTCCGGAAAGGAAAAAAAGCCGCATGCCCGACTCCTCCAATGACCGCGAGCGCAACCGGTTGACGGGACGCCTCTCGCGCACCGCCAGGGTGGGCGCAAACCTCTCCGGCGCAGGGCTGAGCTTTGCCACCAACAGGCTGTTTGGCGGCGACAAGGGCGATGAGCGCACCGCCCGCGCACTCGCCGAGGCGCTCGGCAAGACCAAGGGACCGCTGATGAAGGTGGCCCAGATGCTGTCCACGATACCGGACTTCCTGCCGGCCGAATATGCCGACGAACTCGCACAGCTTCAGGCCGAGGCACCGGCCATGGGCTGGCCCTTCGTGAAGCGCCGCATGCGGGCGGAGCTTGGCCCTGACTGGCAGGAGAAATTCGCCGCATTCGACAAGGAGGCCGCCCATGCCGCTTCGCTCGGACAGGTTCACCGCGCGACCCTCCATGATGGCCGCACCGTTGCCTGCAAGCTGCAATATCCCGACATGGCGAGCGCCGTGGAAAGCGATGTCGGCCAGCTGAAGACCCTGCTCGGCGTCTACAAGCGCATGGACAAGGCGATCGACCCGACCGCACTGGTCGATGAGATTGCCGACCGGCTGCGCGAGGAACTCGACTATGACCGCGAGGCCCGCGCCATGCGGCTCTACCGGATCATGCTTCAGCCGCACGATTTCGTGACGGTGCCGTGTCCGGTGCAGGAAGTGTCAACAGGTCGGCTCCTGACCATGGAATGGGTGTCCGGCAGACGCCTCTTCGCCTTTCAGGACGCGCCGCAGGAGGTGCGCAACCGGATTGCGGAAATGCTGTTCTGGACCTGGTGGGGGCCGATGAACCATTACGCCGTCATTCATGGCGACCCGCATCTCGGCAATTATCAGGTCACCGGCGAGGGCGAGGGGATCAACCTCCTCGATTTCGGCTGTATCCGCATTTTCCCGGCGCAATTCCTGGGCGGGGTGATCGACCTCTACCGGGCGGTCCGGGCTGATGACAAACAGGCCGCGACGGAGGCGTATGAGAAATGGGGCTTTCAGGGGCTGACGCCAGAACTGGTCGACATACTGAATGTCTGGGCGCGTTTTATCTACGGGCCTCTCCTGGAAGACCGCGTGCGCAGCGTCGCTGATGGCGTGAAGCCCGGCGAATACGGGCGCCGGGAGGCGTTTGAAGTGCGAAACCGCCTGAAAGAGGCGGGCGGGGTGAAGATCCCACGCGAATTTGTCTTCATGGACCGCGCCGCCATCGGCCTCGGTGCCGCCTATCTCAGACTCGGCGCGGAGCTGAATTTCCATCGCCTGTTCGAGGAAAGCCTCGAAGGCTTCAGCGAAGCTGCGATAGCGGAGCGGCAGGCAAATGCGCTCGTGGAGGTGGGGCTGACGGGATAGGCCATAGCGGCGCTTAGCGGACTGGACTTATCGCGTCGCACTAGATCCTTGATTTTACGCGTTTCCAGAATGAAACGGTCTGAAGTATCCGTTCGCAAAGGATGCCGACAGGCTGCGAACGTGCTTCACACAAAGCCCGCAATAACCTCCAGCGGCGTCTTGATGAGCGCGGTGGGCCAGCCGCCCGGCGCGACCGGCATGGCGGTCAGAGTTCAACCCCAAGGCGGCGCAGGAGGAGGATCATGCCCACATAGCCCGCACCCGCCAGCAGGATCGCGATCCCGAACGCGCCCCAGAAATGCAAACCAAGTTTTTGCAGCAGCGGCAGCGAGATGAAGAAGAGCAGCCCCGGCCAGACGAGGAAGAAGATCGTCGTGGCCAGCCGCGTGGAGAGCACCGCATCGCGCGTGTCGATATAGGTGAGCCCCACCGTCATCATGGTGGCGAGCGGCATGGCGACCAGGAGCGCGGCGAGCAGCGTGGAACGCTTCGCGATCTCGGAGACGAGGACGATGAAGGCCGCCGTGGCGAGCGCTTTCAGGACGGTGGTCAGCATGGCGCCTCGCTGGTCTTGCGGGGCCGACCTTAACGCCTTCCCGCCTCAGCGCCATAGAAATAGGCGCGTTTCAGCCAGCGGTCGATGGTGTCGGGCCTGACACTCTTGACGGGAGAGAAGAGTTTGACATCCGTCACCCTGACGCCGCAGAAACCCAGCACATTGTTCTTCACCTGACGGCGGGCGGGCATGTGATAGGCCCAGCGGTCCCACCAGGTCGGCGTGTCGGCGGTCATGATCACATCGGCGGTGCGTGGCTTCAGCAGCTTGTCCCAGCCCATGCCCTTGTTTTGGTACTGGAAGCCGAAACCGGGCAGGAGCGCGCGGTCCACAGCGGCTTTCATCTTGCCCGGCATGCCCTGCCACCAGATCGGATAGATCCAGGCGAGATGGCTCGCCCATTTCATATTGTCCTGCCAATCGAAGAGATCGGGCTCGAGCAGCATTTTCAGCCCCGGCCCATAGCCCTTCATGTCCGGGTCGAACTCCATGTCGCAGAGGTCCTGGCGCCGGATCTCTGCGCCGGACGCTTCTGCCCCGCGCTGATAGGCATCAGCCAGCGCGGTGGACAGCGAGTCCCGACGAGGATGCCCGCACCAGATGAAGATTTTCGCTGTCATGGCAGCAATCCCCAACGCCGTTTGAAAAGTGAACGCTGTTCACTTACGCGAAATGGCATATTCGTGCAAGACGACCCGATTGCCGCACATCCGAGGTTTCGAGGCTCAGCCCTCGTCGTCCGCATCGAAATAGCTGTCAATGTCCATGGACTGGTGCGGCACACCGATGATCTCGATTCCGCCATTGTCGGATTCAATGAAGAAGGTCAGATGATTGCCAGCCCGCCAATAACGGTAGTCGGGATGGAGGTCGGGGCGCTGCCGCCCGAGCGAAGGCCGTTTCGCGATCAGTTCGAAAGCGGCTGCGAGCTCTGCCAAATAAGCACGAAGCTGTGTCTCGCCCCAAGTTTCGAGCGTCTATCGAGAAATCTCATCGAGATCGCGTTGGGCACGCGGCGCAACGACATGGGTGTTCATCTGCGGTCAAGCGCGCGCTTGATCGTGTCCGCAAAGGAGAAGTTCTCGACGAATTCGCCCCGTTTGGCCTGATCATAGCCCTCTTTCAGCTGCGCGCGGAGCTTTTCGAGCTTCGCCTCGCGCGCCTCCCGCAGGCGCAGGGACTCGCGCATGACGTCACTGGCAGAGGCATAGCGCCCGCTTTCGACCTGGGCCTCGATATAGGCCTCCCAATGGGACCGAGGGAGCGTGACGTCGTGGCCATGGTCATGCTCCATTCTCCAGAATGGATATAGGTCAGGAGCGGGCGGTTTCCTACTCCCCGTCGCCGGAGAGTTCCGGAACCCCCACCACATGGAAGCCCGCATCCACGTGGATCACTTCGCCTGCGATGCTCTGGCCGAGCGGTGAGAGGAGGTAGAGCGCGCAGCCCGCGACGCCTTCCATCTTGGTGTCTTCCTTGAGGAGCGACCATTCCCGGCCCGTGCCCATCAGCGACTTGCCGCCGCGAATGCCGGCCAGTGACAGCGTGCGCATGGCACCCGCCGAGATGGCGTTGACGCGGATGCCCTGCGGGCCGAGGTCTCTCGCAGCATAGCGCGTGGAAGCTTCCAGCGCGGCCTTGGCGACGCCCATGACATTGTAGGAGGGCACGGTGCGTTCAGCGCCGAGATAGGTCATGCAGATGATCGCCCCGCCGTCTGGCATCATTTCCGACGCCCGGCGCGAACAGTCGATGAAGCTGTAGACCGAAATGTCCATGGCGCGGCGAAAGCCCTCGCGCGACGTGTTCGCCACCATGGAGCCCATCAGCTCCTCCTTGCCGGCAAAGGCGATCGAGTGGACGAGGAAATCGATCCTGCCCCATTTCTCCTTCACCGCGGCGAAGGCGGCGTCCATGCTGGCATCATCAGTGACGTCGGCGGGGATCATGAAATCCATGCCGATGCTCTCGACCAGCGGCCGGACCCGCTTTTCCAGCGCCTCGCCCTGATAGGTGAAGGCGATCTCGGCACCCTGCGCGGCGAGCTGACGGGCGATGCCCCAGGCGATGGAATTCTGGTTGGCGATCCCCATCACGATGCCGCGTTTGCCGGCCATCAGTTCGCCTTTGGGAAAGTGTGGTCCGTCAGCCATCGCCCGCTCCTTGAAACATGAATGAAAAAGAGGGCTAAGCGGCGGATTTCAGGCCGTCAAGCGCCTCGCAATCGTGAGTTCACTGCGCTAAGTGTTGAGCGGGCCGAGTATTGTGGAGGACGCCATGAACAGTTTCACATCCATCCTGAAGGGCGCAAGCGCGCTCGCGCTTGTCACTGCCATCGGTCTTGCCGGTCCGGCAATGGGGCAGGAGCGCGAGTTCCCATGGCTTGACGAGGAGTTCAGCATCTCCTCTGCCGAGGAAATCGACGTTGATGCGCTGATGGCCATGATGCCGCAGGGGCTCAGCGTCGATTATGACGATGCCGAGTTCGACGAGGAGACCGGTGCCACCATCATCGAGGATGTCGAGATCGAATTCGACCGGCTGAACGGCCTCGCCATCGAGATCGAGGAGCTCGTGATCTGGGATCTGGACATGGACTATGTCGCGGCGCGGCTGTCAGGCGAGAGCGCCGGGACGACCGGCCGCGTCGCGCGCCGGATCGAGGCCCATGATGTCGAGCTGACCGGTGTGGAGGAAATGTATCAGGGCTTCATCGAGGCCTATACCGACGTGCTGGAAGGCTCCGTCGAGGACATGTTCGGTGAGGAGATCGACGAGGAGGCGCGTGAAGCCATGGACATGCGCATCGACGAATTCGAGATGTCGATCGATTTCATCGTCTTCGACGATTTCCGCCTGCGCGAGTGGGAGCTCGACCTGGTGGATTCTGAAGCGGCCGGTGACGATTGGGCGGAACTCATGCCCTTCCTGCAACGCTATGCGGCATGGAACCGGGCGTTCGAGTTCGACGGCATGGCGATGGAAGGTTTGAGCGCCGAGATGGAGCTGACCCAGGCCGACATGACTCAGGACTGGGAGTTGGACATCAACCGCATCATCTATGAGGGCTATCGCGGCGGTGACGTGGCGCTGAACCTGATCGACGGGCTCTATGGCTATATCGACATGGACATGCCGGATGATGAGGAATTTGAGGGCATGGGTCCGGTTTCGTTCGGATTCGAGGTTGACAGCTATGTCGTCGAGGGCGTCGCGCTCGACAAGGTGATGGGCTATCTCGCGCGTGGCGTGATGCCGCCCAAAGACGAGACCGATCTGATGAGCCTCGGCGTCTGGACCGTTGAAGGCGAATATGTCAGCTTCAATGACGCGCTTTTCTACAGTGTGGAAAAGTCGGTCATCGAGCTTGATGACTGGCACTGGCTTCTGCCCGCCAGCCTGCGGGTCAGCGTCACGAATATGAGCTATGACATTGAGGGCTATGTCAGCGGCGTCTTCGACATGATGGGCGATGAGGGCCCGTCCGATGAGGAGATCAGCACCTTTTACGACGTCATGGACGTGATGGACGATTATGACCTGGCACGGCCGAGCTTCGATTACAGCCTGCTATGGGACTGGAGGCCTGAGAGCGGCAAGGCGTCCGCTGGTCTGGCTTTCAGCCTCGATGGCTACCAGCGCGCGGCCATGCTGCTCACCGGAACGCTCCCGGATTATGACAGCGCCGCCGACACGATCGCCGATGATTTCTCCTCCGTCGACAGCGAAACGCTGGAACAGGTCTTCGAGGATTACTCCTCACTCGCCTCCTTCCAGCTCGAAATGGTCGACGAGGGCGGCTTCGAGAAGGCGTTCCCGATGATCATCGAGGTCGCCAAACTGTTCGAGGACGAGCAGGGCGCAGAATTCCTCGCCAACGCCACGCCGGAAAGTTTGCGCGGCTTCGTCACCGGCGGCATCACGCTCGGTGCCGAGCAGATCACGGAATTCGTGCCTCAGGCACCAGCCTTTGCAAGCGAACTTGTCGCCTTCATCGAGGAGGGTGGTCGGTTCACGCTTTCGGTCCGGCCGCAAGAGCCGATCAGTGCGGCGACCGCAGAGGAAATCGAGCGCTTCACCGATGAAGATGACGCCGAAGGGCTCATCGATTATCTCGGCGTGCGAGTCGCGCATGACGGCGACTGACCGGGCGGTCTGAAGGAAGCCCCATGGCGCGCAAGCTTGTTCTCGTCACCGGTGCCTCAGCCGGCATCGGTGCCGAATTTGCACGGCAGTATGCCGCTCGCGGCTGGGATGTTGCCCTGACAGCACGCCGGGCCGACCGGCTGCAGGCGATCGCCTCGGAGATCGAAAGCGACTACCGCGTCGCCGCACTCGTCATCGCCGAGGATCTGGCGAGCGAGGGAGCTGTCGACCGGATTCTGGCAGCCATTCAAGACAATGGCCGACGCGTGGACGGGCTCGTCAACAATGCGGGCTACGGCCTGCCGGGCACGTTTCTCAACACCTCGTGGAAGGACCAGGCGGATTTTCTCGGGGTGCTGTTCCGCGCGCCGGCGGAGCTTGTTCACAAATGCCTGCCGGGCATGGCGGAGCGGAAATTCGGGCGCATCATCAATGTCGCCTCGCTGGCGGGCTATGCACCGGGCTCGAAGGGGCACACGCTCTATGGTGCAGTGAAGGCGGGGCTGATCAGCTTCTCCGAAAGCCTGCAGGCCGAATGCGAGGGGCTGAACATCAACTGCACCGCGCTTTGTCCGGGCTTCACCTATTCGGAATTCCACGATGTGAACGGCACGCGTGCGGCGACACAGACCATGCCGAAATGGCTCTGGATGGACGCTGAGCCGGTGGTGCGTGCCGGCATGAAGGCAGTGGAGAAGGGCCAGCCGGTCGTCGTGCCGGGCATGGTCAACAAGGGCCTCGCAACGCTTACCAGGCTCCTGCCGGAGCCGGTAGCGCGCAGTCTTGCGAAAAGTCAGTCGGCCAAGTTTCGCCGGACCGATGGCTGAATATCCGCCCGCCCATCCTGATCAGTGACAGCCGCTGCCCATCCGCTTGCCGCCGGAATAGCCGCCGCGGCGCTGGAAGGTGAAGCGCGAGGCCGGGGCGGAGAGCACATAGGAGCCTCGCCGTCCGGAGCCTTCGCTGACAATCACGGCGCCGCCGCCACCATAATAGCCGCCTTCGATGCCATATCCCACGCCGCCAGTATAGGGACCTGACAAGCTGCCGGGGGCGATCGTCGTGGTCGTCGTCATTGTCTCCCCGCAGGCGCAGCAGCACGACGTGCCGGTGGTGTAGGTCCTGGTGGTGTAGGTGGTTGTCGATGGCTTCGTGTAGTAGACCTGAGGCGCGGCCTGGCGGCGAATGACACGGTATGTCGTGCGCGGCGGATGGGTGTAATAGGTCTGCGGATGTTCGACCCGATCGCCCTCGCTGCCAAGCGGGGCCGGCATTTCAACGGTCCGCTTCGATTTCGTGCCGTCAGCCTGCACGCCGGGTGCTGCAACGCCCAGCGCGGCGATGGCAAATGCGAGAATGGCAAGGCGCATGGACGGTTCCTCCAATGATGTTTCAATTTCGAAACTAGACGCTCACCTGTTTCCGCGCAATCGCCGACGCCGGTCAGGCGAACCGCCCGCGCCGCCTCGCCTCAGAAGTCATAGGTGATGCCCTTGCGCTCCCAGTCGCCATAGCGCGTGGGCTCCTTGCCCGCGGGGCCACCGGTTTCGCCGTCGCGCGCGGCTTCCAGACGCTTCTCCTCGGCCTCTAGTGCCTCGCGCCTCGCCTTGGCTTCCGCCAGTGCGCGTCTTGCCGCTGGCGGGAGTTCACTGTCATTCTTTTCGCAATCTTCACTCATCTTTCACTCGCGAAGCTCGTTAAGCTTCCCATATAGTACGAAAGTTTTCATTCACGACTGGTCAGGCCTGTCAAATCAGCGCATTTCTACCACAAGTGGAATTCCCGGACCGTCCGGTGTGAGGAGATAACAACAATGCACATGCGCACCTACCTGTTGCTGGCTGCAATGACCGCGCTCTTTGGTGGCGTCGGTTATCTTGTGGGCGGGCCGGTCGGCATGGGCGTGGCGCTGGTCATTGCGGTCATCATGAACGGCTATGCCTATTGGAACGGCGACAAGCTGGTCCTGCGCATGCAGGGTGCCCGGGAGATCGATGTCGCGACGGCCTCGCCCGTGGTGCGCACTTTTGTTCAGGACGTCCATCACCTCGCCGACAGTGCCGGGTTGCCGCGCCCGAAGGTCTGCATCATCGACACGCCGCAGCCCAACGCCTTTGCCACCGGCCGCGACCCGCAGCATGCTGCGGTGGCCGCAACGACAGGACTTCTCTCCATGCTGAGCCGGCAGGAAGTGGCCGGTGTCATGGCGCATGAACTGGCACATGTGCAGAACCGGGACTCGCTCGTCATGACGATCACCGCAACGCTTGCCGGTGCCATCACCATGCTCGCCAATATCGCGCTCTTCTTCGGCGGCAACCGGGACCGCGGCGGGGCGGTAACCGCCATAATGATCATGATCCTCGCCCCGGCGGCGGCCGGGATCGTGCAGATGGCGATCTCGCGTTCGCGCGAATATGAGGCCGACCGGCGCGGCGCACTGATCTGCGGTCAGCCGCTCTGGCTCGCTTCGGCGCTGGAGAAGATCGACCGTCACGCCCGATCGGTGCGTAACCGGCGCGCTGAATCCTCTCCCGCCATGGCCCATATGTACATCATCAATCCGCTGGCCGGCCTGAAGCGTGACAATCTCTTTTCAACACACCCCGCCACGGCCAACCGTGTGGCGGCATTGCGCCGTCTCGCGGGCGAGATGGGCGAGGGCGGCATTCCGTCTGCGGATGTCGGGCCCTGGGGCGGGCAGAGCCCAGTGCTGCCTCCGGAGAGTGCCGGAAACGACAATGACACGCCGCGGCGCCGTCGCGGACCCTGGGGATGAGCCGCCCGCCCGCGCGCAGTCGCCTGCCAAAACCCGCTGATCGCCCGCGCCGCCCGCCACCCGCAGGCGCGACATCGCGCATCGCGGCGGCCGACCTCCTGATCCTGACGCTTGAAGAGGGCCGCACCTTTGACGAGGCGCTCGCCCGGTCTGAGAGCTTCGCGGCGTTGACCGGGCCGGACCGGGGCTTTGCCCGCGCCATGGCCAGTGCGGCTCTGCGCCATCTCGGGCGGATCGATACCGCGCTCACGCCCCTGCTGGAGCGTCCCCTCGACACCGCGACCGCTGGCGCGCGGGGGCTCTTGCGGGTCGGGGCCGCCCAGCTTTTCGTGCTCGGCACCTCCGATCATGCCGCCGTGTCGGAAACCGTCGCTGCCGCTGGCCACCTGCCCGGAACGGCGAATGCAACAGGATTCCTCAACGCCGTGTTGCGAAGGGCTGCCGAAGCGCAGGATGGTTTCGACGCGATTCCCGCCATCGCCACCTGGCCCGCCTGGCTGCAGGGGGCGTTCGCCGACAGTCTGGGCCGGGCGGCAAGCGAGGCCTATGCCCGCGCAGCGCTCGAGATCCCTGCACTCGACCTGGCCGGCGCGCCGGACGGCATTGCCGCCATCGCCGAGGCGACCGGCGGGCGCAGGCTCGCGCCGGACACGGTGCGCCTTGATGATGCGGGGCCGCCTGAAAACCTGCCATTCTATGAGGAGGGGCGCTGGTGGGTGCAGGACCGCGCGGCACAGGTTCCTGTCCATCTCTTCGGCGACATATCCGGCGAGACGGTGATAGATCTCTGCGCCGCGCCGGGCGGTAAGTCGTTACAGCTTGCGGCGCGCGGCGCAAAAGTCATCGCGATTGATCGTTCTCGGGCCCGGCTGAAACGGCTGAAGGCCAATGCGCAGCGAACAGGGCTAGCCGACCGGATCGAGATGGTCGAGGCGGATGCCGAGACCTGGCGGCCCACCGGAAAGGTTTCCCGCATCCTGCTCGATGCGCCCTGTTCCGCGCTCGGTACGCTGCGCCGCCATCCCGAGGGAGCCTGGATAAAGGCTGCCGACGACATTGCCCGCTTCCCGGAGGTGCAGTCGCGCCTGCTCAGGGCGGCGGCCGAGATGCTGCAGCCCGGCGGAGAACTTGTTTATTGCGTTTGCAGCCCGCTGCGTGCCGAAGGTGTCGAGAGGGTGGATGCGATGGTCGGTGAGGGTCTTTTTGAGCGCTTGCCGGTCGAGGCCGGAACACTCGGCCTACCGCCCGACTGGACCACGCCGTCAGGCGACCTGCTCACGCTTCCAGATCCTGACCAGCCAGACGGCCTGAACGATGCGTTCCATATTTCGCGCCTGAGGCGAATGTAGATTACGCCGAGTTCATTCCTGACGGCAAAAACAATTCATGAGCCGTTCAGAGGCCTTCGGGCATCACGTCATCATCGGATACACGTGCATAAGGAGCACACTGATGACCAACACCTTCGCCCTCGGCCGAACGCGCGCCGGTTTCGCCGCTGTCGCAACGGCTCTTGCACTGACCCTCGGCGGCTGCGCAAGCAATTATGGCGGCAACACGGTCAGTTCTGGCGCCGTTGGTTATGCCGCCACGGTGCGTCCGGGCTATGTGACCGCCGTTCGCGAAGTGCAGATCACGCCGGAACAGTCGATTCTCGGCATGGTGGTCGGCGGCGCGCTGGGTGGCCTTGCGGGCTCCGAGCTCGGTGGCGGCGACAAGGCCCAGACCGCCGGTGGCATTGCCGGTGCGGTGATTGGCGGCGTGGCAGGCAGTGAGGCTGGCAAGCGCCTGAACACCCGCAAGGGCTTTGCCTACATGATCGAATTCGACACCGGTGAGGTGAAGGAGATCATTCAGGGTGCCGACATCCTCATCCAGCCCGGCACCCGCGTGAACGTGACCTTCGGCACCGACCGTGTCCGCGTGGCACCCGCTGGTGGCGTGATCGTTCAGTAGGGGAACGGCCTGTTCCGTCGAATTCGGACGCAAGGCGAACGACTCTCAGAAGCGCTGCCTTCCATTGGAGGGCAGCGCTTGACTTGTCGGCTGTCATGTCGCCCATGGAGATCATGTCAGCGGCTGAAACGACACCCACTGCCGGCGGCCAGATCACTGATGATGCCGCGCTCTGGCGCCGCCTGCGCGGCGTGATCGGAGAGGATTTCCGTGCCTCGCCAATCTACCGCACCAAACTGGCCGGGCCGACGCCGGGCCGCTTCCGCATTTATCCGGCCGACCTGTCGCCGCCGAACACCGACCGGGCCGAGGCGCTGGCGGCACGCCACTGGCGTTACGGACAGGAACGCATCGTACTGGATCCGGACGAGATGCCTTGGGGGCGTATCGCGCCGTCGCGTCATTTCGCTGATCGCCTTCACCGCTTCGACTGGCTGTCACACCTCATGTCGCGGGACGATCAGCACGACTGGGCGCGGGCAATTGTCGACCATTGGTGCGAGGAGTTCGGCCGTTTCAATCCGTTCGCCTGGCGCATCGCCACGACGGCCGACCGGGTGTGGAACTGGCTGAAGGCCGGACCCGACCTTTTCGAGACCGGGACGGAAGAGCAGGTCGAAACACGTCGTTCCGTGCTCGCGCGACAGGTCCGGCACCTGAATGCGAGCCTTGCGGCAAGCCCGGACGCGTTGGCGCGCTGGCGGGGCGCTGCCGTGCTCGTCGTGGCGGCGATGACCTACGGAGAGGGTGAGCAGCGACTGGACGAGTCGCTTGCGCGGCTCGACATGGAAATGACCGCGCAGATTTTGCCAGATGGCGGCCATGTCTCGCGCAGTCCCGAACGCCTCCTGCACGCGCTGATCGATGTGCTGACGGTGAAGGATCTTTTTGACCGTTCGGCGCGCTCCGCACCTGATTTCATCGACAAGTGGATCCGCCGCATGGCGCCCATGCTCGGTTTCTTTGTCGCCGGCGATGGCAGGCTCGTGCCCTTCAATGGTGGCAGTGAGAGCCGGGGTGACCTCGTCGCAGCCGCGCTCGACAAGGCCGACCAGCCGCGGCGCAATTTCATGTTTGCCATGAAATCGGGGTTCCAGAAGCTCTGCGCAGGCGAGACGCGTGTTCTTCTTGACGCTGGCGCGGGTCCCGAACTGCCCTTTGGCGACTTTGCCCATGCCGGCTGTCTCAGTTTCGATCTGCATGATGGCGCGGCGCGCCTCGTGACCTCCTGCGGCGGTTCGCGTGATGTCAGCCCGCGCTGGCAGGACAGCGTGCGCTCCACGCGCGCCCATTCGAGCCTTTCGCTCGCCGGTCTGGAGATCGGCCGCTGGGAGACGAATGAAGAGACGCGGCTGGATTATCTGGTCGGACCGGAAGGCATTGCCGCCAAGCGCCTGGAAGAGGAGACCCGCGATGTCTGGCTCGAGGTCCAGCATGGCGGATGGCGCGAACGGTACGGCCTGATCCATAAGCGCCGCCTGTTCCTGACGAGCGATGGCCAGCGGCTGGTTGGCGAGGACACGCTGGTGCGTCCGATCTCGCAAGGACCGGCAGAGGATCTCACGCCCGTTCCGTTCGAAATCCGTTTCCACCTGCATCCCGATGTGCACCCGGAACCGGCGGGCGACGCCTTTCGTCTGGTGCCGAAGACGGGTCTCATCTGGCGTTTCCGCACGAGTCATGGCGATGTCCGGCTGGAGAAGTCGGTCTATGTCGGGCGCGGGCGGCTGGAGGCCACTCACCAGATCGTCCTGTCAGGCCGTGCCGATCCGGCCGGAGACGGTGCCAGCCCGCCCAATTGCATCAAATGGGCTTTTCTGCGGGAGCGTGTCGCGTGATGTCGCCCGAAAGCCGAGCCCTGCGTGGCAAGCTCGCGACGCTCGGCTTCGATCTCGCGACAGCAGCGGGCGCGATGGCGATCGCCACCTGGCTCGGCTTCGCGCTTGAAGGGCTTGAGGGGGGTGTCGGCCAGATGGCGGTGGCGGGCCTTGTCATGGCGGCGGGCTTCGTTGCGACCGCGCTCACGGCCTTCCTGTTCCTCAGCATCCATCATCAGGTCTGGCGTCACATGGGCGCAAGCGATGCCTGGAGGGTCGGGCAGGCCGCGCTGTTGTCCGTGCTGCTCTTCGTGCCGCTGCTCATGCTGTTCGCCACCGCGCTGGCCGTGCCCCGGACCGCCATACTGATTGTCATTCCGATCTGGCTCGCAGCGCTGTTTGCCGGGCGGATGATTGCCCTGTCGCGCTCGACCGAACGTCCACTGCGCCTGTTCCGGCAGATGGCCGAGGATGCGCCCCGCGTGCTGCTCGTCGGCTATTCCGATGATGTCGCCGCTGCGCTGCGCAATGACGAGACGGCGCGCTCCATTCAGGCGCTGGGCATTCTGACGCTTGATGCGCCCGAAAAGGGCCGCGCCATTCAGGGCGTGACACTGATCGGGGGAACAGATGCACTTGGCGATGCCATCGACCTGATGCAGGCGCGCTACGATGAAGCGCCATGGATTGCGATTGCCGGCGACCCGCGCGCGCCGGAGCAGCTCTCTCATGTCCTTTCAACCGCCGCGGAGCGTGGCTCGAAACTCATGGCGCTGTCGACCGGGCGCGCGGACGCCCCGCTGCGAACGCTGAAGCCGTCCGATCTGCTGGGTCGCGCCGAGCACAGTCTCGACACTTGCCATCTCGACCGTCTCATTCGGGGGAAGCGCATCCTTGTAACCGGTGCGGGCGGCTCGATCGGAAGCGCGCTCGTGCGCGCCTGCGTGCCCTTTGCGCCGGCCGCGCTGACCTTGTTCGAGCAATCTGAGTTCAATCTCTACAGCCTCCTGACCGATCTCGCCGACAGCGCTCCCGACCTGGCCGTGACGGGCCGTATCGGAGATATTCGCGACGCCCACCGGCTGGCGCAGGTCTTCGGCGAGGCCGGGCCCGACATCGTTCTGCATGCGGCCGCGCTGAAGCATGTGCCGCTCGTCGAGGAGAACCCCTGCGAAGCGGTGCTGACCAATGTGCTTGGGGCACGCAAGGTGGCCGAGGCTGCTGCCGTGGCGGGGGCGGGGCGCTTCGTTTTCATCTCGTCCGACAAGGCTGCCCGACCGTCCTCGGCCATGGGCGCAACGAAACGTTTGGCCGAAATCACTCTGGCAGACTTCGCAACCCATCATCCTGAAATGGCGGTCGCCATGGTGCGCTTCGGCAATGTGCTTGGCTCCTCGGGCTCGGTGGTGCCGCGCTTCGAGGCGCAGATACGGGCGGGCGGGCCGGTGACGGTCAGCCATCCTGACATGACACGCTACTTCATGACCATTGAGGAGGCCGCACAACTCGTCCTTGCCTCCGGTTCTCTGGCCAGGCCCGGCGGGCGTGCCGGCCTGTTCATGCTCGACATGGGCGAGCCGGTCCGCATTCTCGAACTTGCCGAGACCATGATCAGGCTCTCTGGCAGGGTGCCGCACCGCGATATCGAGGTGGTGTTCACCGGCAGCCGTGACGGCGACCGGATGCACGAGGCGCTCACCGACACCAATGAAACACCCTGCCCCACCGCCATCGACGGCATCTTCGCTGTCGAACGGGCCGACAGTGCGGCGGTGTCGGACACGCTCGCCTTCCGGCGCCTCATCGAGGCTGCGACGGCGCGCGACAATCTTGCCGCCTGCGAAGCGCTCTCGGCGCTTGTTCCGGGTTATTCAGCACGCGGACAAAGCGCCGCGTGACGCAGGGGCCGCGCCCACCGGCTTGACCTTGGCCGCGGTGATGTTACGCCGCTCAGCTTCCCCGTCGCCACGCCCCCGGAGCCTTCCCAATGGTCACGCCTGTCAGAATTCGCCGCGCCCTGATCTCCGTTTCCGACAAGACAGGCCTTGAGGATCGCGCGCGCCAGCTCGCGCAGGCCGGGGTCGAGATCATCTCGACCGGCGGCACTGCAAAAGCGCTGAAGGCGGCGGGGCTTGAGGTGCGCGATGTGTCGGAGCTGACAGGCTTTCCGGAAATGATGGATGGCCGGGTGAAGACACTGCATCCGGGGGTGCATGGTGGCCTTCTCTTCCGCCGCGACCTCGACACCCACCGGGCCGACGCCGAGGCGCACGGAATCGTCCCCATCGATCTGGTCTGGATCAATCTCTACCCCTTCGAGGCGACGCTCGCCTCGGGTGCGGATTTCGAGACCTGTGTGGAGAATATCGACATTGGCGGGCCGGCCATGCTGCGCGCGGCCGCAAAGAACGCCGATTCGGTCACGGTCTGCACCGATCTCGCCGATCTCGATGCAGTGCTGCAGGAAATGGGCGAGGCTGGACACACAAGCCTCGCCACGCGCCGCCGACTGGCCGCGAAGACCTATGCGCGCACAGCGGCCTATGACGCGGCGATTTCGAACTGGTACGCACGCGCGGCCGGAATCGATGCACCGGACTGGATCGCCTTTGGCGGCAAGCTTTCAGAGGCATTGCGATACGGCGAGAACCCCCACCAGAAGGCAGCCTTCTATACCACCGGCGAGGCGCGGCCAGGTGTGGCCACTGCAAGCCAGGTTCAGGGCAAGGCGCTCTCCTACAACAATCTCAACGACACCGATGCCGCCTTCGAACTCGTGGCCGAGCTTGACCGCGACACGCCGGCCGTGGCGATCATCAAGCATGCCAATCCCTGCGGCGTGGCCATGGGCGCGAGCGTGCTGGAAGCCTACCGCGCCGCGCTCGCCTGCGATCCGGTCTCGGCCTTTGGCGGCATTGTCGCGCTCAACCGACCGCTTGATGCCGATTCGGCCTCTGCCATCACGCAGGTGTTCACCGAAGTGGTGATCGCTCCGGGCGCCGATGAGGCGGCGCGCGACATTTTCGCGGAGAAGAAGAACCTCCGCCTGCTGCTCACCCAAGGCCTGCCCGATCCGGCAAGTACCGGGCTGACCGTGAAGACGCTCGCCGGCGGCCTGCTTGTCCAGGACCGGGATGGCGGACGGGTTTTGCCTGAAAACCTGAAAGTGGTGACCGAGCGCGCGCCGACACCTGAACAGATGGCCGACCTCCTCTTCGCCTGGCGCGTGGCGAAGCATGTGAAATCAAACACCATCATCTATGCGCGGGACGGTGCGACCGTCGGCATCGGTGCAGGCCAGATGAGCCGCATTGACAGCGCCCGGATCGCGGCCCGCAAGGCTGAGGACGCCGCCGAAGCGGCGGGCTGGCCCGAGCCGAAGACCAGGGGCTGTGTTTGCGCCTCGGACGCCTTCTTTCCCTTCCCCGACGGCCTGTTGAAGGCAGCCGAAGCCGGTGCGACGGCCGTCATCCAGCCGGGCGGATCGATCAAGGACGAGGAGGTCATCGCCGCCGCAAATGAAGCGGGCCTCGCCATGGTGTTCACCGGCATGCGCCACTTCCGGCATTGAGGCTCTATTCAGCCTCGCCCCAGGGCGGGGGTGGCGGCGTGATCGGGGTGGAGAGATCGAAGGCGATGCGCAGCTCGTAGATGCGCTCCGGATCGCCGGCGGGGTCACCGGGATCGGCGTCGAAGCCGTAGATCAGGGTCTCCTCGTCCGGGCGCCATTCGAGGATATGGGTGTCACCGGCAAAGGTCGCGCCGCCCTGACGCGTGTCAATCTCGAGCGATTGCGGCCCCGGCGGAAACACGGCCCGGCTTGAGATGGAGGCATCACTGCTTTCGCCGCCATAGCCGTCAAGCGGCATGGCCGAGCCGTCGCTGCGTCGCACGCGGTGGTAGAGATCAAGCCCGTCAGCGGTCCGCGTGAGCCTGAGAGAGAAGCCGTGCACCTCTCCCAGATGCAGCGGCATGGTCATCGCGTCGCCCTCGCACGCGCGCAGGTCCAGCACGAGCGGCACACCGCCATAGATGCCGCGTGCGGTCTCGTCGCCGAGCACCTGCCCGCCAAACGCCTTGCCGCAATAGGGCTGAAGTGCATCAAACAGGGCATGCTCTTCGGCGGTGCGCGAGCAGGCCGGGAGAGAGGAGAGCGTCAGGGCGGCGAGGGAAAAGGCGAGCGGTTTCATCGTGTCAATCTATCGGCCTGTTGTATCCATCCGCCGAGGGCCGCGGCGTGACAGGGTTTGCCACGAAGTTCAGGTGATGTGCTTGCTTCCGTCTGGCGCTTCGCTGGTGTCGCGGTGAACTTCTTCGCGGATCAGTCGGGTTGTGACGTCGTCGAGGTAGCGGGTGAGTTCGGTATTCAGTTCGCGGAACTCGGGCCAGAGCACCTGATCTACAAACTTTTTCGGAACACGCAGCATGATGGTCGTCGCCCGTTGCCTCGCGAGACGATACGGCTTCAGACCGTAGCGACGGCAAAGCGCCAGGAACAGTTTGCGCGACCAGACGTCTGGCAGGGAGAACTGCATTTCGATGGCGGGATCGCTCTGTTCGAGCTCGGCGAGGCGGGCGCGGATACGTTCCAGCCCGGCTTCGGCCGCCTGCTTTTCCCCCGGTGTTCCGGCCCCGGCGAACAAGGCTTCAAGCTTGCGGAGCTTTTCGCGGAGCTGGGTCTGGTCGGTCAGGGCGCTCTCCAGTTCCAGGGCAACAGTTCGTCCAGGCGGTGGATCGGCAGGTCGTTGATCCGAGCAAGGACATCGGCGAGCCAGGCCTGCGGGTCGACACCGTTCAGCTTGGCGGTGGAGATCATTGTTGCCATGAACGCAGCTCGTTCGGCGCCGCGCTCCGAGCCGGCGAACAGCCACGATTTGCGGCCCAGTGCAAAGCCCCTGAGCGCCCGCTCGGCGGCATTGTTCGTCAGGCAGATCCGGCCATCCTCGAGGAACGCAGTAAAGCCGGCCCATCGCTTGAGCATGTAGTCGATCGGCTCAGCCAGAAGTGAGGCGCGTGACAGCCTGGCCCGTTCGGTCCGCATCCAGTCCGCAAGTGCGTCAACCAGAGGACGGCTGTCTCGTCGGCGCCGGTCGAGACGTTCGCTGGCTTCAAGGCCATTCATCTCACGCTCGATGTCGAACAGGGCGTCGATGCGTTTGACCACCTCCAGCGCGATTGGTGAGATGGGCTCGGTATGCTTTCGGCGTTTTGCATTGGATGCGATATCGGCGAGCACGAAGAACTTGCGTCGGGCATGCGCCCAGCACAGCGCCTGGGTCAGCGGACCGGGAAGACGATCGGCTTTGAACAGTGGATTGTATCCGTTGTAAGCGTCGGCTTGCAGGATGCCGGTAAACGCCCCGAGGTGGCGCTCGGGATGCTCCTGGCGCCGGTTACGCGAGGCGTAATAGAGCGCCGCCGGCGGAGCGGTCCCGCCGAACGGCCGGTCGTCCCGGACATAGGTCCATATGCGGCCGGTATCGGTCTTGCCACGGGCAAGGATCGGCACCGTCGTGTCGTCGCCGTGAAGGCGCCCGGCGGCCAGCACATGCGCCTCGATCAGCACATGCAGCGGCCGCAGCACGCCGGCGCACGCCCCAACCTGGTCAGCAAGGGTGGAGACACTGAGGTCGATCCCCTCGCGGCCATAGCGCTCGCTCTGGCGGTTGAGCGGCTGATGCTGGCCGAACTTCTCGAACAGGATCATCGCCAGGAGGTTCGGTCCGGCAAAGCCGCGCGGCGTTACATGGAACGGCGCTGGCGGCTGGGTAATCTTCTCGCAGTCGCGGCAGGTAAACTTCTCGCGCACCGTCTGGATCACCTTCCACTGGCGCGGGATGACCTCCAGCGTCTCGGTGACGTCCTCGCCGAGCTTGGCCAGCTTGCCGGAACCGCAGCAGGGGCAGCTCTCCGGCGCCGCGACAACGACACGCTCACGCGGCAGGTGTTCGGGGAACGGCTTCCTTGAGGGGCGCCTGCGTTCGAACGCCTGGACTGTCGAGGTCCGCACCACTTTTGCAGAGACGAGTTCGTCCTCGCTGGCGTCGGCTTCCAGCTCCTCGAGCTGCAACTCCATCTGGTCCAGCAGCCGCGCCTTGCGTTCCGAGCGGCTGCCATGGATCTCGCGCCTCAGCTTCTCGATCTCGAGCTGGAGACGCGCAATCAGTGCGCTGGCGTGTGTACGTTCGGCCTGCTCGCGGACCGCCAGCGCCTCTGCATCCATCCGGGCAGCGCGCTCGGCCAGATACAGCGCCCGCATCGTTTCAAGGTCATCCGGGAGCTGGTCGGCCGCTTCGATCATGAGCGAAGGGAATCATATTCGCAGGCGCCGAGCCAGTGGGTTTTTCTATCCCGCAGACTGTGGTCGCCATGTTTTCTGCGGCATCCGCCAGTCGATCCCTTCAAGGAGATAACCGAGCTGGGCCGCCGACAGCGAGACCGGCTCCCCTGCGGTCGAGGGCCAGATGAACCGGCCGCGTTCGAGCTTCTTCGTGAACAGGCAGGCACCCTGGCCATCATGCCAGATCACCTTGATCAGTCCGCCCTGACGTCCCCGGAACACAAACAGGTGTCCGGCATGCGGATCGAGCTTCATCTGCTCCTGCACCAGCAGGCTCAAGCTGCCCCATCCCTTGCGCATGTCGGTCACGCCGCTCGCAAGCCAGACGCGCACGCCCGCCGGCGGAGAAATCATTGCGCGACAAGCGCCGCCACGAGCGCGCTCGCAAGCATCGGATCAACACCGCCTGTGATGCGCATCTGCGGCGCGTGCGTGAAGGAAATCTCGATCGTCCCCGGGACCGTCACCGCCGCCGGCGATGCACCGACAGAACCTGCTGGATCCGGCCTCACGCTCACCGGTACAAACGTCGGGGTGTGCGGCACTTCCGGAAAGCCCGCCTCCGCGCGCAGCTTCTTGCGCCAGGCAAATAGCATGCTGCGGCTGATGCCAAGCTCGCGGGCGACCGCTGTCACCGTCATCCCCGGTGAAAACGTCGCCGCCACCGCTGCCAGCTTCTCGCCTCGAGCCCAGCGCCGGCGCGGCGCACCAAGTATCAGATCCATGTGTCACCGAATGTCAGCAAATAGTCTCGGACCATGTCTCAAGACCAGTCCTTACCCGCAGATCATCATCAAGCCGTCGATCCCCGTAAGGCGGTGTTCACCGCATGGATACGGCCTGTTCAGTGGGAAAACAGTGAGAGTTTTGCAACAGGCAGACTTTCTCCCGGGGCACGAAAAAAGGCCCGGCGCATCTGCCGGGCCCTTCAGTTCGAGCTGCGTTCTGATCAGGCGGGTTCCGGTTCGCCGCCTTCGAATCCGCCCTCATCGCGAGGCTTCTTCTTGCCCGCGACGGGAACGGCGGAGGCCGGACCCGGATCTTCCGGTTCATCATCGATCGTTTCGCGCACCGGCTTGCGGCCTTCCAGAAGGCCCATGATCTCCTCGCCGGTCAGCGTCTCGTATTCGAGCAAGCCTTCGGCGATGGCCGACCACTGGTCGCGATGTTCGGTCATGATGCGCCGGGCATCATCCATGCCGGTCTGGACCAGCTTGCGCACCTCTTCCTCGATCTTGCGCTGGGTTTCCTCGGAGATATGCGAGGACTGGACCAGTTGCTGGCCGAGGAAAACCTCGCCCTGATCGTCTGCATAGTCGATCGGACCGATGGTTTCCGACAGGCCGAAACGTGTCACCATGGCACGCGCGAGCCGGGTGGCCTGCTGGATGTCGGAAGCTGCACCTGCGGTGACATTGTCGTCGCCGAATTTCAGCTCTTCCGCCACACGACCACCCATCATGATGGCTAGCCGCGAGACCATTTCGATGCGGCTCATGGAGAGCTTGTCGTTCTCGGGAAGCTGCATGACCATGCCGAGCGCCCGGCCGCGGGGGATGATGGTCGCCTTGTGCACCGGGTCGGCAGCCGGCACCTTCATCGCGACAATGGCGTGGCCGGCCTCGTGCCAGGCGGTGAGTTCCTTCTCCTTCGCGGACATGACCATGGAGCGGCGCTCCGGCCCCATCATGACCTTGTCCTTGGCATCCTCGAACTCGCGCATGGCGACGACGCGCTTGCCGCGCCGCGCCGCCAGCAGGGCGGCCTCGTTCACGAGATTGGCGAGGTCTGCACCGGAGAAGCCCGGCGTGCCGCGCGCAATCACCTTGGGTTTCACATCCTTGGCGATCGGCACATTGCGCATATGCACCTTCAGGATTTTCTCACGGCCGATAATGTCGGGATTCGGCACGGTGACCTGGCGGTCAAAACGGCCCGGACGCAGGAGCGCCGGGTCAAGCACGTCGGGACGGTTCGTCGCCGCGATGAGGATGATGCCCTCATTCGATTCAAACCCGTCCATCTCCACCAGGAGCTGGTTCAGCGTCTGCTCGCGTTCGTCATTGCCGCCGCCGAGGCCTGCGCCGCGCGAACGGCCGACCGCGTCGATCTCGTCGATGAAGATGATGCAGGGGGCGTTGCGCTTGGCCTGCTCGAACATGTCACGCACGCGGCTGGCACCGACGCCGACGAACATTTCCACGAAATCGGAGCCGGAAATGGTGAAGAAGGGCACATTGGCCTCGCCTGCGACGGCGCGGGCGATCAGCGTCTTGCCGGTTCCCGGCGGGCCCACCAGCAGGGCACCCTTCGGAATCTTGCCGCCGAGGCGCTGGAACTTGGCCGGGTCCTTCAGGAAGTCGACAATCTCGACGAGTTCTTCCTTGGCCTCGTCCACACCGGCAACGTCATCAAAGGTCACGCGGCCATGCTTCTCGGTCAGAAGGCGCGCGCGCGACTTGCCGAAGCTCATCGCGCCGCGACCACCGCCACCGGCCTGCATCTGCCGCATCAGGAAGATAAAGAAGCCGAGAAGGATGATGAGCGGCAGGAGGTTGATCAGCAGCGAGCCGAGCGAGAAACCGCTATTGGTCGGCCTCACGGTGACTTCATCAACACCCGCATCGGCGAGGAGTCGCGGCAGGTCGGGATCGAAGGCACCTTTGTTGGTGTAATAGCGGTTGCCTTCCGCGGTGAGCCCCGTAACTCGGTCGTCACCGACCTCTGCGGTCCGGATTGCGCCGCTGCGAGCCTGCTCAAGCAGATTGCTATATGAGATTTCTGTGGCATTACGGGGCTCGCCATTGCCCTGCATCGACACGAAAAGCGCGACGAGCAGTGCAGCGATCAGGCCCCAGAGCGCGAGATTGCGCATGTTCATGGTCGGTACCTTCCTCTTGTCTCGGACTTGCCCTTTAACATAGGGCGAGGGCCACGTGAAAACGACTCCCCTTGTCCGAATCGTCACACAGAGAGGTCGGCGCCCAGCAAGTGGCGGACATGCAGGATGCGTTCCGCCACACAATCGTGCAGTTCCACGCGGTCGACCGGCTCCAGTGCCGGCAGTCCGATCAGCCGCCCGTCGCGACCATGACAGGCCAGCTGGCTCATCCGTGCCGGTACGGGGAGGCTGCGCAGGAGTGCCCGGGTCTCTGTCGGGAGCTGGCGTTCGGGATCGAGCACGCCGAAGCCGAGCGTCTCGCCCGGAGCGTTCACGCAGATGTGAAAGCGTCCGTCCCAGATCGTGCTGCCACGATGGCCGAGCGTGACCGCTTTGGCCACCTGCCCCGGGTCTCGCGCGACGAGTATGACACCGTCCCGCCGCCAGGCGAGCGCCCCGCCGAGTGAGGAGGGGCGCGTGTCGCCAGCTGAAAGGTGTTCGGTGAAGAGCGAGAGCGATCCGCGACGGGCGAGCCGGTCTGTACCGGCCACGGCGGCGAGTGCGGCCTGCAGCACGCGCATGCGCACGCTGAGCGGTGCGGCGCGCCAGTCGGCGGTGTCGATTGCAACCACCCCGCCGGGCCGCGGATCGAGCGCGTCGAGCAGTTTCAGCACACAGCGGTCCTGATGCCGGCGCATGCGCTGAGCCGCGCGCAGGAGCTGCAATCCATGCGAACGCAGGGTCGGCTGCAGCTCGATCAGCTGGCGCAGGCGGACGCGGTCATAATTCGGGTTGGCATTGGAAGGGTCCTCGCACCAGTCCAACCCGGTCGAGACAAGCATGCGCCGGAGCTCTGCGCGCGACAGGCCGAGAAAGGGTCGCAGCAGGGTGAGCCCGCGTCCCTGCGGCCAGACCGGCACTTCAGCAATCGTGCGCATGGAGGCGAGGCCCACAATGGTCGATCCGGCAGCCGCGCGCATCAGCACGGTCTCGGCCTGGTCGTCCTCGGTGTGGGCGGTGACGAGCACGCGGCCTCCGGCCTGGCTCAGGCGGTGACCCAGCAGGCGGTAGCGCTCATCGCGGGCGCTCGCCTGGTTGATCTCGATGGGCGGGTCGGCCCAGCGCTCGACCATGTGGCGCATGCCAAGGCGGTGGCAGAGGCGGGCAACAAAAGCGACTTCGGCCGCGGCTCCGGCGCGCACGCCGTGGTCAACCGTGATGGCGACCAGCTCACCGCCGGTCACGCGCGACCATGTGGCCGCAGCGAGCAGTAGCGCAACGGAATCGCCGCCGCCGGAGACGGCGATTCCGACAGGCCCGTCACCTTTCAGCGATGCGGGCAGACCGCCGACAGCTCTTGCGAAGCATTCGGCGAGATCTGAGAGGCGAAGTGTGTCCGGCCGCCTCACGCGTCGCAATTCGAGCGCAGGCGCTCGACATTGGCGAAGTTCTGCGTGACCGCCGAGGCATCGGGGTAGCGTTTGGGCAGTGTGTTCAGCGCGACACAGGCCTTCTCGGTCTCGCCGACCAGACGCAGCGAGCGGGCGAGTTTCACCAGGGCCTCCGGTGCACGGGCATCATCGGGATGATTGCGCAGCATCTGCGTGAAGGCCGCGCCGGACTCTTCGTATTCGCCCTGCTGGTAGAGCACCTCGCCCAGCCAGTAGCGCGCTTCGCCTGCCTGCTCATCCTCGCCGAACTGGTCGAGGAAGGCCTGGAAGGCGGCCTGCGCGCCGGCATAGTCGAAACGCAGCAGGCGGCTCTTGGCTTCGGTGAAGAGCGGGCCGGCCTCTCCGGGCAGCTGGCTTGCGCGGATCGTGCCGAGGCTGCCTTCAGGAGGTGTGAGGATGCGAGTGGTGGTTGTCGTGGAGTCCTCTTCGGTCGACGGCGTGATGATGCGCCCGGTCATGGTGTCCGTGCTTGTCGAACCCGTGCTGCCATCGCTGCGGCGCACCGAGGTGAACTCTGACGGACCGCCTTCGAGCGCAGTCTGAAGGTCGCGCTCAAGCTCGGCGATCTTCTCGTCATACTCGCCGAAGCGCTTGCCGACTTCCTGAATATCGACCTGCAGTCGATTGAGCTCGTCGCTGCTTTCCGAGAGCAGGAATTCAAGCGTCTCGATACGGCCGGTCAGTTCGGCCTTGTCGGCCTCGAGCTCGGCGATGCGTGTCCGGGCCTCGGCATTGGAGCGGCGCAGGAGATCGACGGTGTCGGCGAGATCAGCCGAGGTGATGCCCTGGCTGATCGGCGCGCCTTGACGCTGCGCCTCGACCGGCGGGGCGGCGAACATGATGGCGGTTCCGGCAAGGAGGGCGAGAAGAGTTCGTGACATGTATCGGCCTTCGCTGACGGTTTGGGAGAGGCTCGGATAAAAAGAAAAGGCTGGGGCGGAATTGAGGCACCCCAGCCTTTTTGTCATCGAATTTCGCAGTTCAAGGCAAGGCCTCGGACTGAAGAAAGATTTACGAACCGGCGCCGGAGACGATCTGGCTGTGGGCGTTGCGGTTCAGCGCCCAGGCTTCCGGCGTGGAGCGCGGATCGGTCGGACGCTCCTTGCCATAGGACACGGTCTCGAGGCGCGACGGGTCGATGCCCATGGAGACCAGATAGTCACGCGCGGCATTGGCACGACGCTCGCCGAGGGCGAGGTTGTACTCACGCGTGCCACGCTCGTCGGCATTGCCGGCAATCAGCAGACGGACCTGCGGATAGGACTGCAGCCAGGCGGCCTGACGGTCCAGACGGGCGCGGTCCTCGGCATCGAGATTGTACTGGTCGGTGTCGAAAAAGATCCGGTCGCCGACATTGACGGTGAAATCCTCAACCGAGCCCCGACGCGGGCCGGTGGCTTCCCGTGTGACGACCGTACGCTCCTCGACCACTGGCGGCTTGGTTTTTTCGACCTCGGCCTCACGGACCGGCGGTTCGACCGGTGTGGCTTCCTGAACCGGTTCCTGTCGCGTGGCACAGGCACCCAAACCCATCAGAACGACGCCAGCGGCGCTGACGGCGAAGATATTGCGCATGGAAAAGCTCCCTTCCTGCTCGGCGGCTTCATTACTCCCTTAAAGCCACACCTTGTCAATTGCACGACAAATCGTCCTTTTAATCGCCTGATCTGAGGGTTTTTTGCGCCACACCTGTGACATAAAGACTGCCCCAAACCAGAGAAATGCTGGCAGCGATGAAAGATTGGTCATTCATCGCTGTCCGGCGACTTGAAAAACTACTCCAGCAGCGGCGACCAGGCCGGGTCGGAGGCGGCGCCCTCTGTGGCCAGCGGGCGCAAGTTCTTGCCTGTGAAGTCGATTGACCAGAGCGAGGGCTCGTCGCCCGGATTGGCTTCGCGGAAGAAGGCAATGGTGCGTCCGTTCGGCGCCCAGGTCGGGCCTTCGGCGAGGAAGGCATCGGTCAGCAGCCGCTCGCCTTCGCCGTCAGACCGGATCACGCCAATGTAGAACTTGCCGCCCGCCTGCTTGGTGAAGGCGATCTGGTCGCCGCGCGGGCTCCAGACCGGCGTGAAGTAGCGTCCGCGCCCGCCCTTGTCGAAGGTCAGCCGGCAGGCAGTGGCGCGACCGCCATTCGGGCAGTTTCGCGGGCTGCCATCGACGTTCATGATGTAGATCTGGCCCGTGCCGCCGCGGTCGGAGGTGAACGCGATCTCGCGCCCGTCAGGTGACATGGAGGGCGAGGTGTCGATGGCGTCATGGTCGGTCAGCTGGCGGGTCTGACGCGTCGACAGGTCCATCAGGAAGATATCGGTGTTGCCATTGCGCGCCTGGCTCAGCAGCACCGATCGCCCGTCAGGTGAAAAGCGTGGCGCGAAGGTCATGCCCGGAAAATTACCGAGCACTTCCTGGCGGCCGGTCTCGATGTTGAAGAGATACACACGCGGTCGGCCGCCCTCGAAGGACATGTAGGTGATTTCCTGCGCCGAGGGCGAGAAGCGTGGCGTGATCACCTGATGCACGCCCGGGGTCAGGTATTCCGGATTGGCACCGTCAGCATCCATGATGGCGAGGCGCTTGACGCGATTGGTCTTCGGCCCGCTCTCGGCGATGTAGACGATACGTGAGTCGAAATAGGGATCGGCACCGGTCAGGCGCTCATAGATATGGTCGGCGATCTTGTGCGCGATGCGACGCCAGTTGTCCTGATTGGTGACATAGCGCTTGCCCGACTGGCCGTCGATCTCGACGATCCTCTCGCCATAATTGTCCCAGAGGCGGAAGGCCACTTCGAGCCGGCCATCCGGCAGCGTACGCGCCCGACCGACGACGAGATTGTCGGCCTTGATCACACGCCAGTCGGCAAAGCGCGGCTGGGTGTCGATGGAGATGTCGTTCTGGAGAAAGGCATTCTCGTCGATCATGGCGAACAGGCCGGAGGATTCCAGGTCATTGCGCACGACTTCGGAGACCTGCCGGGCCAGCTCGGCGGCCTCGGCGCTATCGGAATCGAAATCCGGGATCGCGATCGGCTTGGGCTTGGACGTTCCCTCCGTGATCCGCACATCAATCTGGGCCCATGCGGGCAGGGCCAACAGTGTTGCGGCCAGCACCATCAGCGCGGCCATCCAGGTCTTCAGGTTCATCGGGGCGGTCTCCTTGGGGCTTGGTTCGGATGATCGGTCTGACCGTCAGTCGGGTCCGACCGTGAAAGTGATCTCGTTCCAGATGTCATAATACTCAGCCGGCAGCTTGTATCCGTTCCTGCCGCATCTCTGTGTCGCGAGAATGGCACGCTCGGCCGCGATCTGCATCGGCCGGTCGCCGATCATCTGGCCCGGCCGCGGCCTGACGAGTTCCGGCTCGCCTTTCAGCGTGCCGTTCTCGTTCAGCCGCACGCGCACCACGATGAGCAGGCGTTCGGGATTGGGCAGGTCCTGCACATCGTCCCAGCAGACCTTCATCTGGCTGACCAGCATGGCCTCGACGGTGGCGATTTCGCGCTCGCCCGCTCCTGCGCCGCGACGGGGCTCTTCCGGTGTCGCCTGGGGCAGTTCCGTCGGCTCCTCGCGTGGGGGCGGTGGCGGACGGCGATTCTGGTCTTCCGGGTCGATGTTGAAAAGGGAATCGTCAGCCAGCAGGTCGTCGAGCGGATCGGTTTCCGGCTCGGATGGCGGCACGACGTCTGGCTCGGGTCTTTCGGGCTCGGGCTCGGGTTCCGACTCTTCTTCCTCTTCCTCCGGCTCCGGAGGATCCTCCTGGGTCTCTTCGGGGATCTGGACGGCCTCTTCGGGAGCGGCTTCCGGTTCCGGTGGCGGCGGGGCCTGGGGTTCGGCTTCCTCGGGTTCGGGTTCCGGCTCGGTCTCGTCCGGCAGGGATTCCAGCATCTCCTCCACGTCGGGCATGTCCGGCGGCGCGGTCTCTTCCGGCGGCTCCTCCGGCGGCTCTTCGCGGCTTTTCGGGATGGGGGCGATATCGATCACGTCGCCGACCGTGGTGACCGTCACCGGGATCGCCTGGACGTATTCGGTCTCGGGCTCGACATAGGGCCACGCCAGATAGCCGGCTGCAAGGATGCCGGCATGCAGGGCGATGGAACCTGTCAGTCCGCGGATCATGCTACCTCGAGGGGTTTTCGGTCAGGATGGCGATGTTGCGGAAGCCGGCCTGTTGCATCCGCGCCATCACCTCGACTCCCCCCTGCCAGCCAAGCTCGCCATCACCCCGCAGAAAGATGCGCTCCTCATAGCCTGCCCCGGCCACGGCTTCGAGCCTGGTGATCAGATCTTCGATGGCCACCTCTTCTTCCATCACATAGATGGTGCCGTCGGCCAGAATGGAAACCGTCAGCGGTTCGCCCTCGGTGGCGGGTAGATTGCTGGCCTCGGTCTTCGGCACCGACACGTCGATGCCCTGCTGCAAGAGCGGCGCCGTCACCATGAAAACGATCAGAAGCACCAGCATGACATCGACAAAGGGTGTCACATTGATCTCTGAGTTCAGCGACCGACGGCCGCGGCGATTTCTTCCCGGCCCCTGCAGCGACATGGCCATGGATCAGCCCCCCTGTTCGGAAAGCTTGCGGGACATGCGCACCAGCACTTCGTCGCTGAAAATGTCCATCTGGTCGGCAAAGCCGTTCGCATCTGCCGAAAGCTTGTTGTAGAAGATCACTGCCGGAATGGCCGCCACGAGTCCGAGCGCGGTGGCGAAAAGGGCTTCGGCAATGCCGGGCGCGACAACTGCGAGATTGGTCGATTGCTGGTCGGCAATGGCGCGGAAGGAATTCATGATTCCCCAGACCGTGCCGAACAGGCCTATGAACGGAGAGGCTGAGCCAACTGAGGCGAGGACGCCGAGCCCCGCGCTCGCCTTGCCGGCTTCGCGGTCAATTGTCGCCTTCATGGCGCGGCCGGCGCGCTCCAGCGTTGCCTCGCGATCGCCCGGACGGGCCCCGGCGAATTCCCGGGACGCAGCGGCGTAGATCTGTGACAGCGCGTTGCTGCTCTCGCCCGGTCGCGTCTCCATCATGTCGCCGCGGCCTGACCAGTAGGCTTCCTCGAACTTCTTGGCCTTGTGACGGGCACCTCCGATCGTGATCCATTTCTCGATGATCACGGCCCAGGACCAGAGCGAGGCAATGATCAGGATGATCATCACCGCCTTCACGACGATGTCGGCCATGAAGAAAAGGTTGATCAGGGAAAATTCTGCCATCTGGCTCGTGGTGACGACGTCTGCTTCAGGCATGCCCGTTTGCACTCCACTGTTGTTTCCGGCCGGGGGACGCATCACGGCCGGCCTGCCCTTCCTCGGCGCCCTCAGCGGGCCCGCGAGCCCCACCTGCCCCGCTACATCGCGGCGAAATGGGGCGAAAACTCGGCATGGCTGCGTGACGCGCTGCGAATCGCTTCCGTGTTAAAACATCCAAGCTTGACCGATTGGTGACAGTCTCAGGCTTCTCTGTCCACAATGTAGCCGTCAAGCCGCTCGGCGACTTCCGGCACAGGCCTGCGCGGGCGGCCATCCATGTGGATCGCCACCGCTGTGATCCGGCCCTCCGCCAGCACTGTCTGTCCGAGCATCGCGGCCTGCCGGAACAGGATGCGGATGCCGTTCAGGCCCAGATAGTCGGTCCGGATGAGGATGAGATCATCGACGCGCGCCGGGCGCTTGTAGTCGATCTCGGCCCGCACAATGGTGAAGGCGGCCGGGTCATCGCGCTCCAGAAGGTTGGTGTGCAGCACGCCCGCGGCGCGCAGATGGCTCGACCGCCCGCGCTCGAAATAGCGCAGATAATTGGCATGATAGACCATGCCGGTGAAATCGGTGTCCTCGTAATAGATACGGATCGCCATCCAGTGCGAGCCGGCATCGTCGAACCAGCCGCCCTCTGGCAGCTCTTCTGCGTCCGGAATCACGCTGCGCTCGCCTTGATGGTGAGGGCGTGGAGGCCCGTTTCGAACTCCGGCGCAAGGGCTTCATTCACCGCCCGGTGCATGGCGACACGGCTCATGCCAGCGAAAGCGCTTGCGCGGATCGTGACGATGAAATGCGTCTCGCCCTCCGGCCTTGCGCCGCCATGACCGGCATGCCGGGCACTGTCATCTCTCACTTCGAGCGCCGCCGGTGAAAAACTGCGCTCCAAAGTGTCGCGAATGCGATCAATCCTGCTTGTCAATTCTTGCCTCATTAAGGGGTGCGCGCCATCTTCCGCAGCCATGTCATCGACCTATTCATACCGCGTCAAGTTCAAGGACATTCGCGTGAAGCCCTCCAAGGAGGATGCTTCGCGGGCGCGCGCCTCCCAGACGCGGGTATGCGAACACCAGAGCTGCGACCTGGCGGGTGACCATCCGGCCCCTCGAAACGACGGAAAGCCGGGCAGGTTCTGGTTCTGCCAACGCCATGCCGGGGAGTACAACAAGACCTACGATTTCTTCGACGGCATGACCGAGGCGGAGATCGCCGCCTTTCAAGCCGGGCAGGCCTATGGCCACCAGACGACCTGGAAGTTCGGCCGCGGCCCCATGGGCGGCGCGAAGTCTGCCCGCTCCCACGATCCGCGCACCTGGTCGGGACGGCAATTCTTCGACCTCGGCGGCGAAGGGGCGGCAGCGGCGCGCGGTTCCGGGCGCACAAGGCTGCAGATCAGGGCGCTCGGCGAACTCGACCTGCCCGAAAGCGCAGGCCCGAAGGACATTCGCGAGCGCTATTCCGAATATGTCCGCCGCTTCCACCCCGACAGCAATGGCGGTGATCGCAGCATGGAAGCGCGCCTCGCCAGGGTGATCCGCGCCTGGAAAACGCTGAAGGCCGCCGGGCTGACAAAGGACTGAGCAGGGCCTGACCGCACTGTCATCAAGCTTTGTCTGGCACGCCAGCCCCGCCCGTGCTATCAGAAGGCCAATACAGCCAATGAGGATCTTTGCTTTTTGCCTATGATTTCACGCCCGGCGCGGCCCGATCGAACCCCAGTGCCCATGAATGGCCGTTCCGCCACGGGCCCTGACAATGTGGATGCCCTGGGCGATCTCATCGCCACGAGCCTTGAAGACGACAAGGCCGAGGACATTGTCCGGATCGACCTCACCGGAAAGTCTTCCATTGCCGACGAGATGATCATCGCCTCCGGCCGGTCTGCCCGGCATGTCGGCGCGCTGGCCGATCATGTCGAGCGGCGGCTCAGGGAGCATGGCGGCCCAAGAGCCCGCGTGGATGGCAAGCAGAGCTGCGACTGGGTCGTCATCGATGCGGGCGACGTGATCGTGCACCTGTTCCGCCCGGAAGTGCGCGATTTCTACCAGCTCGAACGCATCTGGGGTGATGCGCCGGAGGCTGGCAAGCACCGCCAGCAATCCTGAGCGTCCGGCCCGGACGGCTCGCATTGAAACTCACCCTCATCGCCGTCGGCCGCATGAAATCCGGCCCCGAGCGCGATCTGGCGGATGACTATCTCGCCCGCCTGCGCCGTCATGCGCCACAGCTCGGCTTTCGCGAGGTCACCGAGATCGAACTCCCCGAAGGCGGCGGGCTGGAGGCCGAGGGCGAGCGCATCCTTGCAAAGCTCCCCGCCGGCGCCATGACCGTGCGCCTCGACGAGCATGGCGAGCAGGTCACCTCCACCCGCCTTGCCGAGCGTCTCGCGAAGTGGCGCGACAGCGGCACGCCGGAGACGGTTTTCCTGATCGGCGGGGCGGAGGGCTATGCCGAGGCCATCAGACAGGCCGTGCCGCAGAGCCTCGCCTTCGGGCCGCAGACCTGGCCCCACCGCCTCGTGCGCGCCATGCTGGCCGAACAGCTCTACCGCGCGGCCACCATCCTCGCCGGGACGCCCTATCACAAGGCGTGAGGGTGTGCGCCAGCGCCCCCGGAAGCGCCGCCTCCGGGGGGTTCCTACAGCATCCGCACCCTTGGACCGGCGCGCTTCGGCGGGGGCAGGGGCGGCGGGCGCACATGGCTCAGCCGCGAAATCGCGACCGCCAGCGCATCATAGAGGGCCGAGCCTTCGGTACCCCAGCGCGCCGGAACCACGGTTCGCCCACGCGGCGCGATCATCACGCCGTGCCGCCTGCGCGCCAGATGCCAGGCGAGCCGTCGGGCGCGTGCCTCCGGCGCATCGATCAGCGGCTTCAGCCGCGACAGGTGTTCCAGCAGCGGGCGCGCATGGATGCGGCGCGCCCCCATGCTGCCGGGCAAGGGCTCCGAGCGCTCAAAAGCGCTGCCGGAGATCTCGAATGGGGGCTCAGACCGGTCATCCAGACGGATGCGGAAAGAGCGGGTTCGCCCGCGTGCGGGTCCGCGCGCATGTTTCACCGTCTCACCGCGGCGGGGCGTCAGGCCGCGCTCCAGGAACAGCGCCATGAGGATCAGGAATCGCGACAGATACGCCTCGATCACCCGCAACCCATGGCGAAGGCGCGCCTCAGCGGCCTTGGAAATGAAGTCCGGCGCCAACTGCAGATCATCGCGCGCCAGCACCCGCCCATGCAGCAAGGCCGCCTGAAACCGAAACCCCTCAATGCTGTCCGCCGTCAATCTCATGGGCGGGAGTGTCGGCGCAGGTTTGGGGGAGGGGGATAGTGGGGGGGCGGCTCCGAGACTCCACCAAAAAAGGCGACTATCGAATACGAAAGCGAGTTAAAGTTCGTCTACCGCCGCAACATTTTTATTCAGTAGTGGAAATATGTATACTTCCTTCAAAAGATATTGAAAAGCATACTTGAGGCAGTAGAGTTTTTGAACGCCTCCGAGGTCTTGACACCTGATAAAGTTGCAAGTTGCGCGCACTTCGAATTGAATCTTGCCTCACCTACGCACTCAGAAACCAGATTCTCAAGGGTACGGTTGAAGGCAGCGCACCTCGCAAAGCAGCATTCCGGCCAATCTTCTTTTCTTGATTCTCACGGTGCCGCCCACTTTCACCTACTCTGCTGCATTTATTTTGCATGTGAACGAAATTCGCTGCAATGCCCTTAGCAGGAATTGTTGGCCCCTCCCTCCCGACCCCTCCCCCCCCGGAAAATGTTAATCTCCCGTCCATGCGAAGCGCGCTAGTTTGCCAGCCATGCTGCGCTGGGCCCGGTTCACTGCTCCCCTTCTTGCGCTCGTCCTGATCGGGGCGGGGCCGGATGTGTCGCGGGCCGAGCTTGAGCGCCTTCAGGCGGAAAAGGCGGAGGCCGAGGCGCGGCTGCGGGCGCTGGTCGATGCGCGCGACTGGGCCGAGCGCGACCTTGGCGATGTGGATGGCCGGCTGGTCGCGGCCGCCATGGAAAGCCGCCGGCGCGAGGAACAGGCCACGATTGCGGAACGCCGGCTGATCGACCTTGAGGCGCGGCGCGGCTCGCTGCAGGGTTCGCTTCTGGCCGACCGGGACAATCTTGACGCGCTGCTCGGCGCGCTGGCGCTCTCCTCGGCACAGCGGCCGCCCGCCATGGTGGTGAACCCCGACGATGCCACGAGCGCGATCCGGGCCTCCATCGTGATGGGCGTCATGGCGCCGGAGCTGAAGGCGCGCACCGATGAGCTGACAGGCGAGCTCAAGCGGCTGGAGCGGATCGAGGCGGATGTGCGCCGGGAACGAGCGCGGCTCGCGGCGGCGGAAGCCGTGCTCGCGGAAAAGCGCGAGGAGATCGAACAGCTTGCCGCCGCCAAGCGGGCGCAGTTCGCCGACATCACCGGCGAGGCGGCGTCGCTGGAGCGTGAGGTGGCGGCGCTGAGCGCTGAAGCCGAGACGATCGGGCAGCTCCTGGCGGCGCTTGAGGAGTCCGCACCGCTCGCCCCGCGCCTGAAGCCGAAGCCGCCACAATATGCCGCGCTGACGCCGTCGCCATCCGTGCCGCGCCCGGATCCGGTGATCTCGAGCCGGCCGCTCGACAATGCCGCGCTGGGCGGGCTGATGAAGCCGGCCACAGGGCTGTTATCCTTGAAATTCGGGGAGAAGACCGAGGCGGGCACAAAGTCCGAAGGGCTCTATATCTCGACCCGCGGGCAGGCGCAGGTGGTCGCGCCCGTGGACGGGGAAATCGTCTATGCCGGGACATTTCGCAGCTATGGCGAGATGTTGATCTTGCGTACAAGCGACGGATACCATGTTATATTGAGCGGCATGAGCCAGATCTATGCGGCCAAGGGCCAGTGGGTCGGTGCCGGAGAACCGGTGGGGCGGATGCCTGGCAGAGCCAGCCCGCCGCCTGAGCTCTACGTCGAAGTGCGCAAGGACGGGCGCGCCATGGACCCGTCAAAGTGGATGAAGGGTGGCTGAAGCCCTTCTCTGAGTGTGGATGTGCGGCGGGCAACCGCCCGGCCGAAAAGGACCAGAGATGGAAACCTCGGCAGAAACTGGAGGAATGCCAATGCGGTCGTGGATGACGGGTGCAGCGCTCGGAGCGCTTGTCGGCTTTGCCACCATTTCTGCGGGGTCGCTCGCCTGGTCGGCCAACAACAATGCCGCCAGCACGAGCACCTTTTCCGAAGTCGAGCTCTTCGCCGACGTGCTGGTGCGCGTGCAGAGCGAATATGTCACCGAGATCGACCGTCGCGAGGCCATTGATGCGGCCATCAACGGCATGCTCGGCTCGCTCGATCCGCACTCCTCCTATCTCTCCGCAGACAAGTTCCGGTCCATGCAGATCGACACGTCCGGCGAGTATGGCGGCCTCGGCATCGAGGTCACCATGGAAGACGGCTTCGTGAAGGTGATCGCCCCGATCGACGACACACCGGCGGCGCGCGCGGGCATCGAGAGCGGCGACCTCATCGTCGCCATCAACGGCCAGCCCATTGTCGGCCAGTCGCTGGACGAGGCGGTGAAGGAAATGCGCGGCGAGATCGGCTCCGACATCACCATTTCCATCCTGCGACCGGGCCAGGAGGAAACCTTCGACGTGACGCTGACGCGCGAGCTGATCCAGCCGCGCACCGTGGTCTCCCGCGTCGAGGAGGGCAATATCGGCTATGTCCGCATCTCGAATTTCAACGAGCGCACGACCGACCTGCTGGAGGACGCGCTCGACAAGATCCGCAGCGAGGCCGGCGGTCGACCCGAAGGGCTCGTCATCGACCTGCGCAACAATCCGGGTGGCCTGCTCGACCAGGCGGTGTCGGTGTCGGATCTCTTCCTGACCGGTGGCGAGATCGTGTCCACGCGCGGACGCCGCGACAGCGACATCCAGCGTTATAATGCGCGCTCTGGCGAGGAATTCCGCGGCGTTCCGATCATTGTTCTCATCAATGGCGGTTCAGCCTCGGCAGCGGAGATCGTAGCCGGTGCGATTCAGGACCGGGGACGCGGCCGGGTGCTTGGCATCACGAGTTTCGGCAAGGGTTCGGTGCAGACCGTGATCCCGCTTGGCGGCGACCGTGGCGCCCTTCGCCTCACCACCGCGCGCTACTACACGCCGTCGGGACGCTCGATCCAGTCGACGGGAATCGAGCCGGACATCGAGATTTCCAACCGCCGCTACAGCGAGGAGGAGATCGAGAAGTTGAAATTCTTCTCCGAGGCCGCGCTCCCGAATGCGCTGTCGAATGAGGCCGGGACCGAGCGTCGCTTGCCACATGTGCCGGACGAACAGCCGCCGGAAGACTATGAGGGCGAGGACTATCAACTCGACCGGGCGCTCGACATCCTGCGCGGTCAGGCCCAGGTGAGCGACCGCGACGTGGATGCGGGCTAGCGCTTCGGTCCGGAAACCCACAGAAGTTACTGCGTCTTTGCGGCCTGTTAACTTTGGCTGACGAAGAATCGCGCTCAATTGGGCATGGGGAGTCAACCCCACGCCTCGAGCGCGGCTGTGAGCGGGACCGGACATGGGCATTCGTCAGATTTCAGAGACCTCTCCCTTGCGGGCGGCCGCCTTTCATGGCGGGCTGAGCTTCATGGCCTTCGCGGCCCTGGGTGCCGGCATGGCAGGCCTTGTCCACATCGCTGGCGATCAGCAGGATGCAAGTCCGCGGGTGAGCCTCGCCCTCTTCGAGTCCGAGCCTCCGGCGGAGAACATCCGCCTGAAATCACGCTTTGCCGAGCAGGAGCCGCTCGTCCTGACGGCAAACGAGCGCGAGGAGTTTCCGACCATCGCGGTGCAGCGCCCGATGGGACCGCCGATGCGGGCCATGATCACGCCCGGTGAGGGCACCGCAAAGGTCCTGACCGTGGCTGACGCTGTTGCTGCGCCTGGCAATGGGTCGGCCGGTGCAGCGATTGTTCGCATCAATGGCCGGGACGTGCCGCAGGGCATGTCGCTCAACAGCGTCCAGGTGGACGGTCCCGCCCCGGCCGTCGAAGAAGCGTCTGAAGAGACGCCGGCGGAGGTGCCCGAGATTGTGACACCGCTCGCCCCGGCACCGATTGCGGGACTGCGCGAGAAGGTTGACGGTCGCTGGCTGCCGCGCGTTTCCGAAGACGGCCGCACGCCTGCCGAGGCCTATGCCCGGCCGGCTAACATCGACCCCGAAAAGCCGCGCATCGCACTCGTGGTCGGCGGCCTCGGGATCAATCATCGCACGACGATGGAAGCCATCGCGGAGCTTCCCGCCGACATCACCCTCTCCTTTGCGCCCAGGGTCTCCAATGCCGGGCTCGACACGCAGTATTACATCAACAAGGCGCGGGCTGACGGTCATGAGGTTCTCATAGAGGTGCCGATGGAGCCCTATGAGTACGGCCGCCATTCCCCTGAGCCCAACACGCTCAAGCTCGAAGGCCCTGCCGAGCAGAATCTCGACGCACTTTATGCAACACTTTCCAAGGCAAGCGGCTATGTTGGTGTCGTGAACTATCAGGGTGCCAAATATGCGACCGAGCTGGAGGCCGTCTCGCCGATTGTCGAGGCGCTTGCGGAACGCGGGCTCATGATCGTTGAAGATGGCAGCCTGCCGCGCTCCGCCTTTGCCGACGCCGCTCGCGGGCGCGAGGCGAGCTATCGCGAGGCGGCCAGCGTGATCGACGCCGAGGTGAACGCTTCGAACATCGCCGAGGAACTCGCCAGGCTCGAAATCGAGGCGCTCGCAAAGGGCTCGTCGCTCGGCACGGGTTTCGCTTTCCCCGTGACCATCGACACGATCCTCGACTGGCGCGAGGATCTAGACGCGAAGGGCATCCAGCTTGTGCCCGCCTCCGCCGTGATCGGGACCGCGCGCCCGGTGCCGGTGGCAGAGCCTGCACCGGCGGCGATCCCGTCCGATGGTGGCAAGGCGGGATGAGTGGCGGACGCGATCCGGCCCGCTATCGGCCGAATGTCGGCGTCGCACTCTTTTCCAGGGCGGGACATGTCTTTGTCGGTCGCCGCGTGAACAGTCACGGGCCGTTCCAGTGGCAGATGCCGCAGGGCGGCGTGGACCGTGGCGAGGATCCTCGCGGCGCGGTGCTGAGGGAAATGGAAGAGGAAATCGGCGTCGCGCCGAAGCTCGCCACCATTCTCGCCGAGACCGGGGAGTGGCTCTATTACGATTTCCCGCCGGATCTGCGTTCCAAATTGTCGGGGCCTTATCTCGGCCAGAGGCAGAAATGGTTCGCCCTGCGCTTCACCGGCTCTGACAGCGACATCCGCCTCGACCTGCACACGCCTGAATTCGACGCCTGGCGCTGGGCGCGGCTGGATGAGCTTCCGGGCCTCGTCATTCCGTTCAAGCGACCGGTCTATGAGCGCGTTGCACAGGAATTTGCCCGCTTCGCCGAGGTCGATGAGGACTGAGCGCAATACCCCGTGGCGCAGGGGCTTTCGCGGGCAAGGGTTTTCGGCGAAACAGGAGGGCAAGGAGATTTGCCATGCCTGACACCCGGCCCCGCTTCCATCTCGCCTTTCCTGTCCATGATCTTGCGGCCGCGCGTCATTTCTACGCCGGATTGCTCGGCTGTTCTGAGGGGCGGTCCTCGGACAGCTGGGTCGATTTCGACTTTCATGGTCACCAGATCGTTGCCCATCTCGACGCCAGTGCGGCGCCCCCAGCGACCAGTGAGGTGGACGGCGAACAGGTGCCGGTGCGCCATTTCGGGCTGATCCTTGAGCGTGCCGACTGGGAGGCGCTGGCCGAAAGGCTCATGGCGGCAGACGCCGATTTCATCATTGCGCCGCAAATCCGGTTCAAGGGACAGGCCGGAGAGCAGGCGATCTTCTTCCTGCGCGACCCCTCCGGAAACGCGCTGGAATTCAAGTCATTTGCGTCCGAAGAGATGATATTTGCGCGTTAAGCGAGTGGGGGCATGTCGATCGACCAGAATCTGAAAGCCTTTCTCGACCGGTTCAAATGGCCGGAAATCCGTGTCGGCGAGTTTCGCGGCATGGATTTCAACCAGACCGCCAACCGGCTGCGCGAGAGCTTCTACCGCGCCACGCGATCGGTGGAGAGCGACCTGCCCTCCATGGCGAGCGTCGACACGCTGGCGATCCGCGGCGGAGAGGGCTCGGTGCGCGCGAGGCTCTATACCCCGCTCGGTGCCGGCATCGGGCCGGGGCCGGGCATTGTCTTCTTCCATGGCGGGGGCTTTGTGCTCGGCTCGCTCGACAGTCATGACATTGTGTGTCGCAGGCTCGCCGATGGTGCGCGGGCGCGTGTCCTGTCGGTCGACTACCGGCTGGCACCGGAGAACAGGTTTCCCGCCGCCCATGATGATGCGCTGGCGGCCTGGGAATGGGTGGTGGAGAATGGCGAGATTGTCGGCTTCGATCCCGACCGCTCGGCGGTTTGCGGCGACAGTGCGGGCGGCAATCTCGCCGCCTATGTCGCGCAGGAGACCAATCGCCGCGACGTGCAGGGACCGGCTTTCCAGCTTCTGCTCTATCCGCTGCTGCAATTCGCCGACATCAGGTCGAAGCGCATGAGCTTCCAGGAGGGCGGATTCTTCATCTCGCCCTCGCTCTTCGATTTCTTCCGCGACTCCTATCTCGGTGAGGAGGCGCACCGGATGAGCCCGCCCGTCTCTCCGCTCTTTGCCGATGAGGAGAGTTTCCGCGGCCTGCCACCGGCGCATATCGTTCTGTGCGGCTGGGACCCTCTGAAGGATGAGGGCCGGGTCTATGCCGACAAGCTCGCCCATCACGGCGTGCCGGTCACGGTGCGCGAGCATCCCGGCATGGTGCATGGTTTCATGAACCTCACCTCGCTCTCGGTTCCGGCGCGCGATGCGATCCGCGAGGCCGGCGAAGTGGCGGGGCGGGCGCTCGGATCGGTGACTTCCGAAGCGTAAGGTCTTCCATCCTCCGGAAACTGCACTAGCCTCGCTGTCAGATGGCAAGGAGGCTCACCATGCGCGAACACATGCAATTCTACATTGATGGCGGCTGGGTCGATCCCTCGACCAGCGAGACCCGCGATGTGATCAATCCCGCAACCGAGGAGCCCTGCGCACGCATTGCGATGGGCGGGGCCGAGGATGTCGACCGGGCGGTGAGGGCCGCGCGCGCGGCGTTCAAATCCTGGTCGGCGACTTCGGTGGATGTGCGGCTCGGCCTGATCCAGAAGGTGATCGAACTCTACAAGGAACGCATGGGCGAGTTGGCCGCCGTCGTCAGCGAGGAGATGGGCGCGCCCATGTGGCTCGCTCAGGCGGCGCAGGTGCCCGCAGGGCTCGGCCATTTCGCCAAGATGGTCGAGGTGCTTGGGAATTACCAGTTCGAACGGGTTGAGGGCTCAACGCTGATCCGCAAGGAGCCGGTCGGCGTCTGCGGCCTGATCACGCCCTGGAACTGGCCATTGAACCAGATCGCCTGCAAGGTCGCCCCGGCGCTCGCGGCGGGTTGCACCATGGTGCTGAAACCGTCGGAAATCGCTCCCGGCAATGCGGTGATCCTGACAGAGATCCTGCATGAGGCCGGGGTGCCGTCTGGCGTGTTCAACTTGGTGATGGGCGACGGGCCGGTCGTCGGCGAGGCGATGTCCTCGCATCCGCAGATCGACATGATGTCGATCACCGGCTCCGGCCGCGCCGGCACGGCGGTGGCGACGGCCTCGGCCCCGACCTTCAAGCGGGTGCATCAGGAGCTTGGCGGCAAGTCGGCCAATATCATCATGCCGGACGCCGATCTCGAAAAGGCCGTGGCGGGCGGCGTGATGTCCATGATGACCAATTCCGGCCAGTCCTGTAATGCCCCCTCGCGCATGCTTGTGGCCCGCGACCAGCTCGAAACCGTCAATGCCATCGCGAAGGCGACGGCGGAACGGGTCGCTGTCGGCATGCCCGCAGATGCGCCAAAGGGCGCGATTGGCCCGATCTCGAACGCCCAGCAATACCGGAAGGTGCAGGATCTGATCGGCACCGGCATTTCCGAAGGTGCGGAGCTGCTGGCCGGAGGTGCGGGGCGCCCTGAGGGCTTCAATCGGGGCTTCTTTGCCCGGCCGAGTGTCTTCACGAACGCCGAGAATGACATGACCATTGCGCGCGAGGAAATTTTCGGGCCCGTGCTCACCATCATCCCCTATGAGGACACCGACCATGCCGTCGAGATCGCCAATGACACCGTCTACGGCCTGTCGGGCTATGTCAGCGGCAGCGATATCGAGGCCGTGCGCGATGTCGCGCGCCGCATCCGGACGGGCAACGTCCACATGAATGGCGCAGGCGTCGACATGTCGGCACCCTTTGGCGGCTACAAGCATTCCGGCAATGGCCGGGAATGGGGCGTCTGGGGGCTGGAGGACTTCCTGGAGGTGAAAGCCGTCATGGGCTTCGAAAGCTGAGGGAACCTGTCGGTCGCTGGGTCGTTCCTGCTGGTTGATCCAGACAAGGAGACATGGCCCATGGAACGACTGCGCCCCGCACAGGACGCTACACCGCTGGAACTCGACCTCATTATCGGCGCGAAATGGCGGCTGGCCGATCAGAATGACGAAGCCCATCCGTGGCGCTTGCTGGTGGTTTATCGCGGCCTGCACTGCCCGAAATGCAAGGAGCAGCTGACCGAACTGTCGGGGATGCTTGGCGATTTCACCGATGCCGGGGTGACTGTGGTCTCCGCCAGCATGGAGACTCATGAGCGCTCGCAGAAGGCTTATGACGAGTGGAGACTGGACCGGTTGCCTGTCGCATACGGCCTGACCGAATCCTTTGCCGAGCGGTTCGGCCTCTATGTCTCGGAAAGCATCAAGGAGGATGAGCCCGAGCGCTTTCTGGAGCCGGCCATTCTCCTGTTCCGGGGCACACAATTGCATGCGGCCTGGATACAGACGCTGCCTTTCGCGCGACCTGCGCTCGGGGATATTCTCTCACTGATCAAATGGCTCGCACAGAATGATTATCCGGCCCGCGGCCGAGCGGCGATTGCAGCCTGAGGTGGCAGGGAAAAGCCTTCGATAGCGAATATGTTATTTGGCGTTCAGCTTGCATCCATTAAACTCCTGTTCAGAGTTTGAAGGAGTCCCGTCGATGAAACCCGGTCTTGTCCCCGCCCTTGCTGCCCTGTTCGTGCTCGGTGCGTGCGCCACGGCGACGCCCTATGCCCCGGTGGGACAGGCCGATTCCGGCGGCTATGCCGAACAACGCATCGAGACTGATCGTTTCGTGGTTTCCTTCAGCGGGAATTCCCTGACCGAGCGCCGCACGGTGGAGACCTATCTTCTCTACCGCGCTGCGGAACTGACCACGCAAGAAGGCTATGACTGGTTCCAGGTGGTGCAGCGCGCCACTGACGAGGACACCCGCTTCCTGCCTTCGGCGATCGGTTCGCCCTATTATTCCGGCTTCCTGTGCAATTACCGTTATTACGGCCCGCGCGGACGGCTGTGGCGCGGCGGCTATTACGATCCGTTCTACGATCCGTTTCTTGACGGTTTCGGCGCGCCCTCCTATCGCGAGATCACACGCTATGAAGCGTCTGCCGAGATCATTCTGGGCCGAGGGCCGAAGCCTGCTGGTGCGGAGTATTTCGGTGCCGAGGATGTGCTCGTGAACCTTGCCGGTTCCATTGCCCGGCCACAGGCGCGCTAGGCCGCTCGCGCCTGCGCCAAAACCGGAAGCGCTCTGGCAGCACTCGGTCGGTTTCGGTGCTAAAGCGCTGTAAAGCTTGACGAAATTCAGTTTCTGTTCACGATTTCTGCGCGACCCTTTTTGCTCAGCAAGGGGAGGGTCGACGCAAAGGAGACGTGCATGCGAAACTGTGACCGTGACTTTCTCTCCCGCCTTGCGGGATCGGGCCTTCTGACAGCGGAAATCCTTTACCGGATGCCGGACCATCCCGGCCTGTTGCAGACCTTCACCTGGCAGACCCTGGACGAGGCGCCGAAATTCCCTCGTCTGGCGCAGTTTCTCGACCATTGGCGGCGCGAAATCCACGCCGTGATCGATACCATCCGGGTGGCCCATTCCGAAATGCTGCGTCCGGCCGAGTTCCGCTCTGTGGATGGTGAGTTCCGGCTCAACTGAGCCTGACCTGAAAAGGTCAGCAAGCACGTATCCTCATTCGACACACGAATGGGGAGACGATCCATGGCGATATTGCCGAGTGGCGGTCAGTTCGGACGCGGCCTGGGCGATCCGCTGGTGGTGGGAGGCGTGATCATCGCGCTCCTGCCGCTTGGTGGGGTGGTCGCGCTGGGCTGGGGCGCCATGGCGCTCGTCGTCCTCTACTGGATGGAGAACGCCGCAATCGGCCTTGCGACCATGGTGCGTATGGTGGCCGTGGGCCTGGTCTCGCCGGTTGAGTCACCCATGAAGGGGATCGGGGGTGCCCCTTTTTTCGCCTTTCAGTATGGCATGTTCTGGTTCGGCCATGGTCTTGTCATCCTCATCGCGTTCGGCGTCGCGCGTAAGACCCGTGGTGCCGGCCCCGTGGAGGATTCCGAGTTCCTGCGAGCGATTGACATCTTCTGGGCGCTGGTCGTTCTGGCGCTTGTCCGTTTCGTCTGGGAGATACTTCACGCGACTGTTGACTGGGCCACCGGGAGGCTCGCCCGTGCGACGATTGCCGAGGAAACGATTGCGCCGTTCAGGCGGCTTGCGGTCCTGCACGTCGGTATTCTGCTGAGCCTCCTTGTCGCTGTCTACGCCGGCGATCCGGCAGCCTTCACCCTCGCCATCATCCTTGCCTATGCCGCCTGGACCTTTGTTCAGGATGTGCGGAGGCGGATCGCATCGCCCCAACCTGCGTGAGTTAGATCTTGTTCAGATTTCGCAGCGGATAGCCGGCAGCGTTAAGGGCGTCGATGACTTCCTGCGTGTGCTGGGCATCGCGGGTCTCGATCAGGATGTCGAATTCGGCGCCCTTGGCCGGAACGTCGAGAGCGATGCGGTTATGGGCGACCTCCATGATGTTGGCCCCGGCATCGCCGATGATGCGCGACACATTGGACAGAGTGCCCGGACGGTCCTCGCTTACCACCCGGATCGAGGTCAGGCGGCGCTCGCGCACGAGGGCGCGGGTCAGGACACTGGCCAGCAGACGCGTGTCGATATTGCCGCCGCAGAGGACGAGGCCGACCTTGCGACCGGCAAAGGCGGCGGGATGGGCCAGCATGACCGCAAGGCCGGCTGCGCCCGCGCCCTCGGCAATCGTCTTCTCGACCTCGACAAAGAGCGTGATGGCGCGCTCGAGGTGTTCTTCGTCGGCGAGCAGCACGTCATCGCAGAGATGGCGCAGGATCTCCCAGTTCCGCCGACCGACCGACTTCACGGCAATGCCTTCCGCGATCGTGGCCCCGCCGACGCGGGCTTCGCGTCCCAGACGTTCGGAATGCAGCGCGGGATAGAGCGCGGCTTCTGCAGCGACGATGCGGATACTGGGTTTGAGCGCCTTCGCCGCCACCGCCATGCCGCCGCACAGTCCGCCGCCGCCCACGGGAACGACCAGCGTGTCCAGCGTGGGCGCGTCCTCGAGCATTTCCAGAGCAATGGTGCCCTGACCGGCGATGATGTCGGCATCATCATAGGGGTGGATGAAGGTGAAGCCGTGCTCGTTGCGAAGTCGCTCGGCGTGCTCGGCGGCTTCCTGCAGGGATTCACCTTCAAGGAGCACGCGGGCACCATGGGCGCGGGTGTGTTTCACCTTGTTGAAGGGGGTGCCTTTCGGCATCACGATGGTCGCCGGAATGCCGAGGCGCTGGGCGTGGTAGGCGACGCCCTGAGCGTGATTGCCAGCCGACATGGCGATCACGCCGGCTTGCTTTTCCGCATCGGTCAGTTTCGAGAGCTTGTTCAGCGCACCGCGTTCCTTGAAGCTCGCGGTGAACTGGAGGTTCTCGAACTTCACCCAGACCTCCGCACCGGTGATCTCCGACAGGGTGCGCGACTTTCGAAGCGGCGTGCGCTCGACCTGGCCGGAGATCACCTCGGCTGCTGCACGCACATCATCAAGGCTGACCGGCAGGAGCGGGGTGTGGGTGTCAGGCATCGGTCTGGTCCTCGGTTGGAAGTGGCCGTTGCGTAAAGCCAAACGCTCTGGCGGGCAAGCCGAAGCCCTGATACAGCGTCAGCCCATGAAAACGCTCATCATCGTTCCGGCACGCTATGGATCGACGCGCCTGCCCGGCAAGCCGCTCATCGAGATTGCCGGTCGCAGCATGGTTTCTCGTGTGGCGGAGATTGCGGCAGAGGCTGCAGGCCGGATCATTGGTGGTGCGCATGTGGTCGCGACGGATGACCGGAGCATTGAGGATCACTGCAAGTCGCAGGGCATTCCCGTCGTGATGACCGATCCGGAATGCCCTTCGGGCTCTGACCGGGCGCTGGCGGCGGTGGAGGCCATGGGGGTAAAGCCGGACATCGTGGTCAACCTGCAAGGCGATGCGCCTTTCACGCCGGCAGCGCATGTCGTGGCGGTCGCCGAAGCCTGCGCGGCACCGGAAGTCGACATCGCGACGCCGGTCGTCGCGCTCTCATGGGACGCGCTGGACCGCCTGCGGAGCCACAAGGAAAGCGCGCCGCATTCCGGCACCTGCTGCATCCGTTTGGAGGATGGCCGCGCGGTCTGGTTTTCCAAGACCATCATCCCAACCATCCGCAAGGAGACCGAATGGCGCGAAAAGCGGCCCATTTCGCCGATTCTGCGTCATATTGGGCTTTACGCCTACCGACTTGACGCGTTGAAGCGCTTCGCCTCCCTGCCGCCGACCGAATATGAGCGGCTCGAAGGCCTGGAACAGCTCCGCGCGCTAGAGGCCGGCATGCACATGCAGGCGGTGCTGGTCGAGGCCCCGGAGATTTCCATGTCCGGCATTGATGAGCCCGCCGATGTGGCACTGGCAGAGCAGTTGATCCGGGAAAAGGGCTGATGTTTGATCTCATCATCGTTCGGCATGGCAACACCTTTGATCCGGGTGACACCGTCACACGCGTTGGTGGACGCACCGACCTGCCGCTCTCATCCTCGGGCCGCGCGCAGGCCGATGCGCTTGGCCGGCATTTTGCCGTCACGCCGCTGACCTCGATCACGAGTTCCCCACTCGCGCGCACCTGGCAGACCGCGCAGGCCGTCCACGCTGCACAGCCCTCCGGAACGCCTGCGCCGCAAGCGCATGTCTTCCTGAAGGAGATCGATTACGGGCCTGACGAGAACCAGCCGGAGGAGGCGGTGACCGCCCGTCTCGGCGCGGATGCGTTGCGCCGCTGGGATGAGGACGCCGACATGCCGGAGGACTGGTCGCCCCGCCCGGAGGAACTGCGTCGCCTGTGGGATGCCTGGATCACGACACTCGCGGATTTCCATCGAGACGGCGAAATTCACATGGTTGTGACCAGCAATGGTGTCGCGCGTTTTGCGCTCGATGTGATGTCGCTCGACCGGCGGCCGGAGACGATCAAGCTCAAAACGGCAGCTTTCGGGCGGTTTCGGGTCGATTCGGGCCTTCAGGCCACAGTGATGGACTGGAATGTCCGCCCGACCTGAGGCCCGCTTGCAATCAGACCGATCCCGTGCTTCATCTCGCTAAACGATAAATTCGACTCAAATTGAAGTGATCGGGAGACATTCATGCGCAACACGCTCATTGCGACGACCGCTCTTGCCCTGCTGGCGGCCTGCGCCAGCCAGCCGGGCTCAGATCAGGAGACAGGCCCTGTGGTTCAGGAAACGACCGGCGCGACGACGCGCGCCGATATCAAGGGTGCTTTTGTCGCGCCCTCGACCGACCCGGCGGCGGAGGATCCCCGTGTCTGGCTGGAAGAGGTTGAAGGCGAGCGCGCGCTGGACTGGGTGCGCGGCCAGAATGAGCGCAGCCTCGGCGACCTCCAGTCCGATCCGAATTATGCCGAGTTCGAGGCCGAGGCGCTCGCCATCGTGAACTCGCAGGACCGCATCCCCTATGGCTCGGTGCGCAATGGAGAAGTTTACAATTTCTGGCAGGACGAGGCCAATGTCCGCGGCCTGTGGCGCAAGACCTCGCTGGAGAGTTACAAGACCGACGCGCCGGAATGGGAGACGATTCTCGATTTCGACGCCCTGGCGGAAGCCGAGGACGCCAACTGGGTCTTCAAGGGCTCGAATTGCTATTCCGCGCCGGACAATCCGCGCCGCGTCTGCATGGTGTCGCTGTCTGATGGCGGCAAGGACGCGGTGATCCAGCGCGAATTCGACCTTGCAACGAAGAGCTTCGTGGATGGCGGCTTCGAGACCCCGGAAGCCAAGCAGTCGGTCTCATGGGCTGATTATGACACCGTCCTTGTCGGCACCGACTGGGGCGGCGACGGCTCGACGCTGACGGAATCGGGCTATCCGACAACGGTGAAGCGCTGGACGCGCGGCACCCCACTGGAAAGCGCCGAAACGCTCTATACCGGCGACAAGACAGATGTCGGCATCTGGCCCTTCGTTCTGGAGCTTGATGACGGCACGCGCCTGCAGGGGGTTGTCGAGGCCGACACTTTCTTCACCTCGAAATATTTCTGGTTCCCCGAGGGCGAAACGACGCCCGTGCAGTGGCCGATCCCGCCCAAGGCGACGCCTGTCGGCACCTATAAGGGCCATTTCCTGTTCACGCTGGAGCAGGACTGGACCGCCGAGATCGAAGCTGCCGACGGCGCGCTGATGCGCAAGGCGTTCAAGTCCGGCGATCTGCTCGCTTTCGACCTGGCGAGCTTTCTCGAGACCCGCAAACTGCCCGACACCGAGCTTGTTTTCCGACCCACTGACCGCCAGGCCGTCAATGGCGTGGCCGTCGCCAAGGGGGCAGCGCTGCTCTCGATCAATGACAATGTTGTGGGCAAGCTGTTCCGGCTGGAGCCTGGTGAGCGCGGCTGGTCGCGTGCGCCGGTGAGCCTGCCCGGGACGGGTGAGGTGGGTGTCGCCTTTGCCGACAAGGATGAGGAGACGGTGTTCCTGAATTATGAGGGCTTCCTGACGCCGAGTTCTCTCCTGCAATACGACACCGAGACCGGCGCGGTGACGGAGCTGAAATCGGTGCCGCCGAAGTTCGATGCCGACGGGCTGACCGTGCAGCAATTCGAGGCGACCTCGAAGGATGGCACGAAGGTTCCCTATTTCGTGGTTCACCGTGAAGACATCACGCTCGACGGCTCCACGCCGACCCTGCTCTACGGCTATGGTGGCTTCCAGGTGTCGCTGAACCCCGGCTATTCGGCCATCACCGGCAAGCTCTGGCTCGAGAATGGCGGTGCCTATATCCTCGCCAATATCCGTGGCGGCGGCGAGTTCGGTCCGCAGTGGCACCAGGCAGGCCTGAAGGGCAAGCGGCAGGTCATCTATGATGATTTCGTCGCGGTCGCCGAGGATGCCATCGCGAAGGGCATCACTTCGACCGAACATCTCGGCATCATGGGCGGCTCGAATGGCGGCTTGCTGATGGGTGTGATGATCACCCAGCGCCCGGACCTGTGGAATGCTGTCGTCGTGCAGGTGCCGCTGCTCGACATGCTGCGCTATCACAAGCTGCTTGCGGGAGCGTCCTGGGTCGATGAATATGGCGATCCGGATGTGGCCGAGGAGCGGCCTTTCCTCGAGACGATCTCACCCTATCACAATTTCGATCCCGACGCAGATTATCCGACGCCGCTGATCGTCACCTCCACCAAGGATGACCGCGTGCATCCGGGCCATGCGCGCAAATTCGCCAAGCTATTCGAGGAGACCGGCAAGGATTTCCTCTACTATGAGAACATTGATGGCGGGCACTCGGCCGCGGCAAACCTGAAGGAGCGCGCGAAACGTTCGGCGCTCGAATACACCTATCTTGCACGCCGTCTCGGCCTCGAAATCAGGTGATTTCAGGCTGAATGGGATCGGTTTCGAAAAGGCGGTCCTGCGGGATCGCCTTTTCTCTTGCGCATGGGGTCCCGGTCTTTATATTGTTATTCAATAAGGGGGGCCGCCGATGCAGAACCGTCAGATTCAGGCCGAACTCGTCCGGCTCACGATCAGGGCCATCGATATCAAGCTCGTGATTGATGGTGACATGCACATCCTGCAGTGGCGTCGGCGGTTCCTGCGCGACGAGGTTCTGGTCGATGGTCGCCGGCAGCATCAAACCGTCGGCCTGTTTGGCAAGGAGAAGATGTTCGGTCTCGTCTTTGGCGCTGATGAGAACGGGCAGGGCGGGGAGCGCATGCTGTTCACCGTGGATCCCGAAGATGGCGACTGGTCCGGCATGACCGACCGGGCGTCCGGGGTGCGGCTGGAAAATGCCGGCGGCGTGCTGACCGCACACGGGTCACTCGATCCGCGCAACTATGAAAAGCCGCAGAATTTCAACGAGTTCATCCGCAAGCATTTCGGAATGGAATGGTAGGCCTCACTCCTTTCGGGAGGCTTTCTCGGCAAGTCCCGAAACGCCCTGTCGCGCCGCCAGTTTTCCGGCTACGGCTTCGAGGCCGATGCCGCGCGAGCGCAGCCCCACCAGCAGGTGATAGAGCAGGTCGGCGGCCTCGCCTGCCACTTCTTCCTCGCCCTCGCTGACCAGCGCGATGGCGAGTTCACCGGCCTCCTCGACCAGTTTCTGGGCGCATTTGCGCTCGCCTTTGGCCAGCAGTTTCGCGGTGTAGGAGGTGTCAGGCTCCGCCCCGGCGCGCGCATCAATGGTCTCCGCCATATGGGCGAGTGCGGCCGAAATCGCGTCCGTTTTGCCAAGTTCAGCCAATATTCGCCTCCTCAAATGGCCGGACCGGCGCTCCGGCGCGGGCGAGCGCGGCGCGCGCCTCGGCCAGCGTCGCCTCGCCGAAATGGAAGATGGAGGCCGCGAGCACGGCGCTGGCACCGCCCTCCAGCACGGCAGGGGCGAAATCCTCTACCGATCCCGCCCCACCAGACGCGATGACCGGAATGTTCACGGCGTCGCTGACGGCGCGCGTGAGAGGGATGTCGAAGCCGGACTTCGTGCCGTCCTTGTCCATGCTGGTCAGCAGGATTTCGCCGGCACCTCTTGCGGCTACCAGGCAGGCGAAGTCCACAGCGTCCCTGCCGGTGGCGGTGCGCCCGCCATGGGTGAAGATTTCCCAGCCCTCACCCGATCGGCGGGCATCGATGGCAACCACGACGCACTGGGATCCGACCTTTTCGGCGCATTTCGACACGATTTCAGGATCATTCACGGCAGCCGTGTTGATCGCCACCTTGTCCGCCCCGGCGCGCAGGAGACGCAACATGTCCTCGGGCGCGCGCACGCCCCCGCCCACGGTGAGCGGCATGAAACACTGCTCGGCGGTGCGCGTGACCACGTCCAGCAGCGTGCCGCGCCCCTCATGACTCGCGGAAATGTCGAGAAAGCAGAGCTCGTCTGCGCCCTGGGCATCATAGGCCTTCGCCAGAGCCACGGGGTCGCCGGCATCGCGAAGGTCGACAAAGTTCACACCCTTCACGGTGCGCCCATCCTTCACGTCGAGACAGGGAATGATGCGGGTCTTGAGCATGGCAAGCGGTCTAGCCGGGGCGGACGGATTGCGAAAGGGCCATATCATCTGTACATACAAGTATATTCATGTGGGGCGCACCAGCATGTCCCATCGCACCAAGATTTTCAGGAGCGGCAACAGCGAGGCCGTTCGCATCCCCCGCGACATGGCCTTCGGTGAGGGCACCGATGTCATTCTGGTGCGCTCAGGCGATAGTCTGACCATTTTTCCTGCGCCACGGCTCAGCATGGCCGACCTGTCGGAACGGCTGAGCGAACTGCCGGTGCCAGATGAGGTGGAAGTCCGGGATGCGGAAATGTTTCCGGATCGAGGCGGGGACTGAGTGTCGCTGACCCTCCTCGATACCAATATCGTTATCCTTCTGCGTGATGCGCGCGGCGATGTGGCCGAGCGGCTGGCCGGGACCGATATCCTGCCGGCCATTTCCGTGATCACCCGTGTGGAACTCGAGAATGGAGTCTATCGCGAGCCGCGCTTTCGGGATGTGCGCCGTGCGCGGCTGGACGTCATCCTCGATGCGGTGACCACGCTTGAATTCGGTGCGGCGGAGGCTGAGCAGTATCGCGAAATTGTCGCGCAATTCGGTCTCAACCGCGTCAGAACGCTTGACCGCATGATTGCGGCCACCGCACTGGCTCATGGATGCCGCCTCGCCACGTTCAATCCGCGTGAATTCGAGGAGATTGCGGGACTGGAAATGGAGGATTGGAACCGGGAAGATTAGCGGCCTGCCGCCTCCAGTGCCGCACTTGGCTCCACATCGCCCTCATAGAGCGCACGGCCGAGAATGCACCCGGCGATGGGGCGCGGGCCGTCTGCGGCGCGAAGCGCGGTGATGTCGGCCACGCTCGCCACGCCGCCGCTCGCGATGACGGGAATGTCAACCGCGTTCGCGAGATCGCGGGTAAAATCGACATTCACGCCCGTTTTCATCCCGTCGCGGGAAATATCGGTCACGATCAGGGCGGCAACACCTGAGTCCTCGAAGGCCCTGGCGAGGTCGGTGGCGGCCATGTCGGAGGTCTCCGCCCAGCCTTCCACCGCGACCATGCCCTCCTTGGCGTCGATGCCGACGACAATGTGCCCCGGCAGGGCTCTCGCCGCCATTCTCACGAGTTCGGGATCGCGCAGCGCCGCCGTGCCGAGGATCACCCGCGCCACACCGGCCTCCAGCCAGGCTTCGATCTGGGCGCGTGTGCGGATGCCACCGCCGAGCTGGACCGGGTTCATCGTGGCGCTCAGAACGGCGCGCACCGCCTCGACATTGGCGCTCTCGCCGGCAAAGGCGCCGTTCAGGTCGACAACGTGGAGATACTGAAATCCCATCGCCTCGAAGCGCGCGGCCTGGTCGGCCGGGTCGGCATTGAAGGTGGTGGCGGCATGCATTGCACCGCGCAGGAGGCGAACACACTGGCCGTCCTTGAGGTCGATGGCGGGGTAGAGGGTGAAACCTGTCATGGCTTCCATTTCATGAAATTCGCAAGCAGTTTCAGGCCGGTGGCCTGGCTCTTTTCCGGGTGGAACTGAGTGCCGAAGAGGTTGTCACGGGCGACAGCGGCGGTGAAGCTCACCCCGTGCCGGCTGGTGGCGGCGACATCTTCCGGCACGGCCTCGAAAGCATAGGAGTGCACGAAATAGGCGTGTGAACCCGGTGCAATGCCGTCAAACAGCGCGTGCGCGGTCATGTCGATCCCGTTCCAGCCCATGTGCGGGATGCGGAACCCTTCCGGCGGGTTCAGGCGCGCCACAACCCCTTCGATCCATCCCAGACCCGGGGTTTCGCCATCCTCAAGCCCGAGATCGGCCATCAGTTGCATGCCGACGCAGATGCCGAGGAAGGGTCGGCCACGAGCGAGCACGGCCTCTTCCAGCGCCTCGATCACGCCGTGGCGCGCGGAAAGCCCGGCCTTGCAGTCGGCAAAGTGGCCGACGCCCGGCAGCACGATCCGGTCGGCCTGCCCGATGGTTTCGGGCAGGTCGGTGATCCGGATCTCGCAGGTCACACCGGCCTCCAGCGCAGCGCGCCGCAGGGCGCGTTCGGCGGAATGGAGATTGCCGGAGCCATAATCGATGAGGGCGACGGTTTGCATGTGGCGCCTCTTAGCGCCGGTCCGCAGCAAAGGCTACAGCACGCCCTTGGTGCTGGCCGGCTGTCCGCCGAGACGCTCGTCCGGGGTCACAGCGCTGCGCAGGGCACGGGCGGTCGCCTTGAAACAGCTTTCGGCGATGTGGTGTGAGTTTTCGCCGTAAAGGTTTTCCACATGCAGGCACATGCCGCCATTGCCGGCGAGTGCGTGGAAGAACTCCTTGAAGAGCTCGGTGTCCATCTCGCCGATCTTGTCGCGCTGGAAACTGACCCGCCAGACGAGATAGGGCCGCTTGCAGAGGTCGATCGCGGCGCGCGACAGCGTCTCGTCCATCGGCACATAGGCTGAGCCGAAGCGCGTGATGCCAGCGAAGTCGCCGAGCGCCTTCGCAATCGCCTGGCCGATGACAATGCCTGTGTCCTCGACCGTATGATGCATGTCGATGTGCAGATCGCCTTTGGTACGAACCTTCAGGTCGATGGCGGAATGCTTGGCGAAGCTTTCCAGCATGTGATCGAAGAAGCCGACGCCGGTTTCGATATCGGCCTTGCCGGTGCCATCGAGATCGAGTTCGACCGCGATATCGGTTTCCTTGGTCTTGCGGGTCACAGTGGATGTGCGCGTGGCGTCGGTCATGCCGTCCTTCCGGGAATCATGAAATGTCATACCCCACCAATCTGGGGTGCTTTTCAGCATTTCATAATCAGTTTCCGTACAGATCGGAAAGAATTTGCTGCTGCGCGCCCCCCGCGCAGAAGATCGGAGACAATGTGTCGGCCATGACAGGCACAGAACGCCGCAAGCCGGATGATCGTCCGCAGCTGTCCATGACAGACGAAAGCGGCCTGCGCGGCGGAGCGCTTGCCGAAACATTCGCGCATTACACAATGATCGTTTCCCTGATCCTCGGCACGCTCATGCTGATCACCATCCTGGCATTGCGCGCCTTTCTGCCGGGACTGTCGGTGGTGATGACAGGCGTCGTCGTCACACTTCTGTTCGTTCTTCAGGGTGTCGGCGCAATTCATGTGGCGCGCAGCGTCGGTGCGGCTTTGGACGAGATCGCAGCCGGCCAGATCGAGCGCCTGCGAAATGGCAGTGCAGAGCACATCCATGATGTGATGGACCCGCGTCTCAGCCGCTTTTCCCCGATGATCGGACACGCCTTCCGCGGCTGGGCCGACCGCGTGGCCGCGCGCATGAACCGGCTCGACAGGCTCGCCCATCTCGACAGCGTGACAGGGCTCAGCAATCGGGTCAGCCTGGAGGCGGACTTGCGCCCGCTTCTGGCCGCAGCGTCTCGTGAACGACCCGTCGCGCTGATTCTGGTCAAGATCGACCGTTTCGAGCGCATTCAGGACGCTCTCGGTGCTGACCGGGCCAATGCCATGCTGGTGGAGTTCGGCGCACGGATGACCGGCGAGCTCGCCAACATCATTGGTGAGACGGGCGAGGCCGGCGACCAGCTCTCCTTCTACCGCATCGGGCCGGACGAGTTTGTGGCGCTCGTGTCCGGAAGCTTTTCGCGTGACCGTGTGGCCGGTGTGGCCGAGGTGCTGCGCCGCGTCGCCCGCAAGCCTTTCGATGTTGACGGGCGCTGGGTGCGCATCAGCCTGTCGGCGGGCATCGCGCTCGCCCCCGATGATGCGGACACCACGGCGCAGCTCATCCGCAATGCCGAGCTTGCCCTGACTGATGCGCGCGAGACCGGGCTCGGAAGCCTGAAATTCTTCACCCCGCGACTCCACCGCATCGTCAACGGCCGCGTGCGCTTCGAGGCCGAGCTGCGCCAGGCATTGACGAAGGGCGAGTTTGCAGCCGTCTACCAGCCCAAGGTGGATTTCCGTACCGGCCGGATTGTCGGTGCCGAAGCGCTTGTGCGCTGGCTGCGTCCGACCGGCAAGCCGATCTCCCCCGCCGCTTTCATCCCCGTGGCCGAGGAGCTTGGCCTGATCTGCGAGATTGGCTCGCAAATGGTCCGCGCGGCCTGCAAGGAGGCCAGGGCGTGGATGGGCATCCGGCCGGATTGCTCGGTTGCTGTGAATGTCTCCCCGCGCCAGCTCGACAGCGATGCCTTCACCCGCGAAGTGATTGACACGCTCTGCGATACGGGCCTCCCGCCGACATTGCTGGAGTTGGAAATCACGGAGACCCTTGCCGTGGCAAACCCGCGCCGCGTGGCGGAGCTGATGCACCCGCTGCGCGCCATGGGTGTCAGGCTTGCGATTGACGATTTCGGCTCCGGCCATGCCAATCTGTCGCTCCTGACCCAGATGCCCTTCGACATCTTCAAGATCGACCGGCAGTTCGTTTCGGCGCTGGAAGTCGACGACCAGGCACCTGCGATTGTGGAACTGATTCTCGGCATGGCGGAGACGCTGAACCTTGTCGCCGTGGCGGAGGGGGTCGAGTCGGTGGCTCAGATCGACTTCCTGAAGCGTCGCGGCTGCTCGATTGCGCAGGGTTATTATTTCAGCCCGCCGGTTTCGGCGGCTGAGTTTCGCGAGCTTCTGGCGGCTGGTACCCTTCCGGCGGTGCGGGCTGGGCGGGTGGCGGCTACCGGATAGACACCGGGCGGGACAGGGTCTCGGCAGTGCGGGGGTTGCCTGCGGCGGCGCGCTCGGCCAATCCTCTCGCCATGACGCATTCAGATATCCAGCTTCACGGCACAACCATTCTCGCGGTGCGAAAGGGCGGCAAGCTCGTCCTGATCGGCGACGGCCAGGTCACCATGGGCCACACTGTCATGAAGGGTCGCGCGCGCAAGGTTCGCCGCATCGGCGACGGCGGCACGATTGCGGGATTTGCCGGGGCCACGGCTGACGCCTTCACCCTGTTCGAGCGCCTTGAGGCGAAGCTTGAGCGCTTCCCGAAACAGTTGCAGCGCGCGGCGGTTGAACTCGCCAAGGACTGGCGCACGGAGAAATACCTCCAGAAGCTCGAGGCGCTGCTGATTGTGGCCGACGCCGACGTGACGCTTGTGATCTCCGGCAATGGCGACGTGATCGAGCCGGATCATCATGTGGTGGCGGTTGGTTCGGGCGGCAACTACGCCCTCGCTGCGGCGCGCGGCCTCTATGAATATGAGGATGATGCCGAGGTCATCGCGCGCAAGGCGATGGAGATCGCGGCGGAAATCTGCATCTATACCAATGACGGCTTCACTGTGGAGACGCTGGATGTTCAGTCATGAGGATTTGCGCGCCGCTGTCGCCGCTGAGGTGATCGGTGCCGACCAGGCCGCCAGGCTCGAACGCTGGCTGTCGGCGCGCAAGCGGGGCGGAAGCGATCCCGGCGCACCGATGGATGGCGAGAACCTCCGCTTCATCACCAATCTGAATGACATCTTCATCACGATTGGCCTGGCGATCCTGTTCGCGGGCGTGGGCAGCCTGCTCGCCTTCCTCCTGACCGGTTTCATTGTCGATGAGCCGCGCTTTGGGGCGCTGACGCTGACCGCGGTCATGGCTGCGCTCGCCTGGGCCCTGTCTGAATATTTCTGTCTGCGCCGACGCCTGCTCCTGCCGAGCATGTTTCTCGTGCTGGCCTTCACCGTGGCGATGGCTTTTTTCGGCGCGGCATTGATTTCGCCCGATCCGAAGGCACTGATCGAAGAGGGTCCGGGCTTCAATGCGGTGAACACCATCATCACGGTTGGCTATGGCGGCCTGGCCGCTGGCGCGCTGGCTGCCATCGCCTATTTCTTCCGGTTCCGCCTGCCCTTCACCTTTGCGCTGATCGCCGTGCTCCTGTCGGGCGTGGCCTATGTCTGGGCTGCCCAGCAGGGCGAAGTGGCAGCGCTTTACGGCGGCCTTGTGAGCCTGATCACCGGCATTGTCTGCCTCGCAGTGGGCATCTGGTTCGACGTGCAGGATCCCGAGCGCGTGACGCGCTCCTCCGACAATGCCTTCTGGCTGCACCTTGTGTCCGCGCCACAGATCATTTTCGGCCTGCGCGGCGTGCTCGACGGCATGGGCTTCGAGATCGACAGCGCGACCGGGGCAGCAGTGCTGATTGGCGCGCTGATCATCGTCGCCCTCATCTCTGTGGCCATCAATCGTCGCGCGCTGATTGTCGCGAGCATCGCCACCTTCGCCATTGCGGTCGGAACCCTCATGTTCGGCACGGGCAGCAATCCCGCGCTCGCGCTTTCGCTGACGGCGCTGATTGTCGGCGGCGGCATTGTCCTGCTCGGTGCGGGATGGAAGACGGCGCGTCGTGCGCTGCTCCCGGTCCTGCCGAGATCGCGCGTTTTTCCGCCGGAAACGGTCTGATCCGCCTCCGGCCTGTGCGCCGGGTCTATCAATCGCCTGAGCGCCATCCTAACTGAGCGGCCATGACAGAATTTACCCCCCGCGAAATCGTGTCCGAACTGGACCGTCACATCATCGGCCAGAAGGATGCCAAGCGCGCCGTGGCCATCGCGCTGCGCAATCGCTGGCGGCGCAAGCAGGTCGAGCCGCCCCTGCGCGACGAGATCACACCGAAGAACATCCTCATGATCGGACCCACGGGCGTCGGCAAGACCGAAATTTCCCGCCGCCTGGCGAAGCTCGCCCGCGCGCCCTTCCTGAAAGTCGAGGCGACCAAGTTCACGGAAGTCGGCTATGTCGGCCGGGACGTCGACCAGATCGTGCGCGACCTCGTGGAAGTGGCCGTGATGCAGATACGCGAGCAGCGTCGCGAGGATGTGCGTGCCACCGCTGAGGCGAATGCCGAGAAGCGCGTGCTTGATGCGCTGGTCGGCGACACGGCATCGGAATCGACCCGCGAGAGCTTCCGCAAGCGCCTGCGCGCAGGCGAGCTTGATGACAAGGAAATCGACATCGACGTTCAGGAGACCGGTTCCGGCAGCCTGCCCATGATGGACCTGCCCGGCGGCGGCGGCCAGATGGGCATGATCAACCTTTCCGACCTGCTCGGAAAGATGGGTGGCCGGACACGGCGCATCCGCACCACGGTCGCCGAAGCCTACCAGCCGCTGGTCGAAGAGGAGGCCGATGCCCTGCTCGATGATGAGGCGATTTCGCGCGAGGCGGTCAAGCTCACCGAGGAGGAGGGCATCGTCTTTCTCGACGAGATCGACAAGGTGGCGACCGGAGAGGGCCGCCGCGGCGCGGACGTGTCCCGGGAGGGCGTGCAGCGCGACCTCCTGCCCCTGATCGAGGGCACGACGGTGGCGACCAAGCGCGGCGCGGTGAAGACCGACCATATCCTCTTCATTGCGTCAGGCGCGTTCCACGTCGCCAAGCCCTCGGACCTTCTGCCGGAGCTTCAGGGGCGCCTGCCGATCCGTGTCGAGCTCTCTGCGCTCTCGCGCGATGACATGCGCCGCATCCTGACCGAGCCCGAGGCCAGCCTCGTGAAGCAGTACACCGCCCTCATGGCAGCGGAGGGTGTCACACTCAGCTTCGAGGAGGCCGCCGTCGACGCCATTGCGGATGTGGCGGTGAAGGTGAATTCCACCGTCGAGAATATCGGCGCTCGGCGTCTGCAGACCGTCATGGAGCGGCTGCTCGACGAGATCAGCTTCACAGCGCCTGACAAGTCCGGTGAGACGGTGACCATCTCCGCAGATGACGTGGAGCAGAGCGTCGCCGACCTCGCCGCGAATGCGGACCTGTCGAAATTCATTCTGTAAGCGATCTTTGGTCGGTTCGCCGTGTCGTGTTATGGTTCGCTTCAGATGCATGACGGGGGCAGCTGCCATGAAAGCTTGTTTTTTTGGCCTTCCGATCCTCGCACTGGCGGGGTGTGCGGGATTTCCAGGCCGGACGGCACGAATTCCCAGCCCTATTATGTCTGTCAGGCCGTTGAGGGCACAGATGCCCAAGCCTGTCGGCAGGTGCCCAAGCAGGTCTATATGCGAGAAAAATTCGGCGATGACCGCGCCGACAAGTCAGAGTGCAGTGTTAGCGAACTCGCCGTCTCACCTGAAGGCGGCAGCAAGGTTCCACGAGACCGTTGTAGGCCGTGACTGATATCAGGTGTTTCAGACCTGGGCGCTTGCACGAGATGGACGTTAGCAAAGAGTGCCCACAACCTGTGTTCGTTTCGGCTCCTGGCTGGTTGGTGAATGCGTGGGCAAGAACGGCGTGACAATGCCTGATCAGGATCACTCATTCGTTGAGTTCCGCATCAGCGCACGGCGGCAGGGGCTTTTGCTTCTCGGCATGGGACTCGCGACGCTCTTCTTCGCCTTCGCGACTGTCAATAGCTGGGGCAACTGGTTCGTCAGCGGCTTCATGCTGTCGGCCGCGCTTGGTCTCGGCCTGATCGCTGCGGTTCTGGCGGTGACGCTGGTCACGCGGCCCGTCATGGTGCGTGTCACCAGTGAAGGCGTTTTCCTGCAGCGCCTGAACGCCACGATTCCATGGGACGCCCTGTCGGCCATCCGCACCTTCCGGTTTCGCGGCGAAGGCAATCGCATGGTGGAACTGGTCGAGGCCGAGGGCGGACATGAGGCCTTCCGCCAGGCCAGCGTCGAGCGCGGCACGACGCTCAGCGAAATGGCCGGCCTGCCACCACCCCTCGTCATCGATTTCGCCCGCACACAAGGCTCAGCTGAGGAATTCCTCGCTGCGGTCCAGGCCGTGGGGCAGGGGCGTCTGCTGAAGGGTTAGCAGGGCCCTATTCCGCGTCCTTCAGCTTTACGCCGTAGAGTTCGAGGCGGTGGTCGACGAGTTTGTAGCCGAGCTTGCGGGCGATCTCGACCTGCAACTGCTCGATTTCCTCGGAGTGAAACTCCACCACGTCGCCGGAATTCACGTCGATCAGATGGTCGTGGTGCTCTTCCGGCACTTCTTCGAAGCGCGAACGGCCATCACGGAAATCATGTCGCTCGATTATGCCGGCTTCCTCAAACAGTTTCACCGTGCGGTAGACCGTGGCCAGCGAGATCGACCGGTCGATGGCATTGGCGCGCCGGTGCAATTCTTCCGCATCGGGGTGGTCGTCGGAGCTCGCAAGCACGCGCGCGATGATGCGACGCGGCTCTGTCATCCGCAGTCCCAGTTCAATGCAGCGTTGCTCAATGCGATCCGGCATGAAACCGATATGCCGGGCACCGTTCACCTTGTCCAGCACTTCAGTCCAGTTTGCGGGACATCAGCACGGCATCTGCCGCGCCATAATAGCGCCGCCGGCGGCCATCCTCGCCAAAGCCGAGGCGCTGGTACAGCGCCAGAGCGCCAGCATTGGTTTCAGCCACGTCAAGCAGCATGCGCAGGGCACCGGCATCGCGTGCACGCTGCGAGGCGGCCTTCACGAGCTGCGCGGCCACCCCACACCGGCGCGCGCCGGGATGGACAGCCAGCGTCAGAATTTCGGCGATGTCGCCTGCGATCTGGATGAGGATGAAGCCGCTCATTTCCCCGTCTGGCGGTTGCCAGCCGAGTGCCAGCCGACCGGACCCCTGAAGCGCCTCCTTCATGTCGGTCTCGCTCCAGGGCTGTGTGAAGCTCTCTCGATGAATCGCGGCCAGCCGGGCCGCGGCTTCCGGTCCGGGTTCAACCATCATGGGCGGGCAGACGGCACCGCATCCGGGCGCCGGACATAGGCCGGCACGGGCGGATCGCGCTCCGGCGACAGCTCGGCCGCGATCAGTGCGGCGCTGACCGCAAGTTCGGTGCCGACCGGATGCAGCGCATCGAAGACATTCAGCAGATCGGCGTCTTCATCGGCGAGAACGGGCGCAAAGCCCACTCGGAAAGCCGATTTGAGGGCCTGGAGGTCCATTTCGAAGGGATCACTGCGGACCTTGCCGTCGCTGAACAACTGCCCCCACCAGGTCTTCTCCGGCGGACGGGTCTGGGCGGGCAGCAGCACGAGCGCGAGCGCATTGCCTGCAGTTTGTGGCAGCGCCGCATGCAGACGGGTCACACCGATGGCCGGACGCCCGAGCACCAGTGCCAGTCCACGGGCGAAGGAGACGCCGATGCGCGTGCCGGTGAAGCTGCCTGGCCCGGTGACCACCGCAATGCGCTCCAGCGCTGTCCAGCCGACGCCGGCACCTTTCATCAGTTCCGCGGCCTGCAGCGCAAGCTCCGCATCCTGGCCCCGGCTGCCCGGCCGGTGCGACCGGGCGCGCACCGCCCCGTCATCCACCAGCGCCACATCAGATCGCGGTCCCGTCGTGTCGATGGCGAGAATGCGCATGGGCCGGTTGTCTTTCCATCGGTCAGATCACCCGGCAGGCCGTCTCGAAATCGAGTCGCGGGCTGCGCGGGAAGAGATCGTCATCATTACCGTGACCGATATTGCAGATGAAATTGGCGCGCCAGTGCTTCATTTCGCCTTCTTCACTCTCGAAGAATTCCCTGTTCACGCCGTCCATGTCGAAGCCGGACATCGGACCGCAGTCGAGGCCGAGCGCGCGAGCGGCAATCATCAGATAGGCACCCTGAAGCGTAGCATTGCGGAAGCCATTGTCGAAGCGGGATTTCTCGTCGGCGAACCATTCCTTCGCGCCCGGATTGTGCGGGAAAAGCTCCGGGATCTTCTCGTGGAAGTTCCAGTCCCAGGCGCAGATCACCGTCCAGGGCGCATTCATGGTTTTCGGCCGGTTGCCCTCGGTCAGGAGCGGTTCAAGGCGCTTCTTTGCCTCGTCGCTTCTCAGCCAGAGGAATCGCGCCGGGGAATTGTTGGCGGAGGTCGGGCCCCATTTCATCAGCTCATACACTTCACGGATCAGCGCTTCCGGCACATCACTGTCGTGCCAGCCATTGCGGGTGCGTGCCTCGCGAAAGATCTGGTCCTGGGCCTCGGCGGAAATGGCATCGAACATGGGTCGCCTCCTGATTGGATCGGATAAAGTCGGCTGCATCCGACAATGGCCCGTCCGCCGCAGTTTTCAATCGAATGTCAGATATCCGGCTTGTGCATGGAACAGCGCTCAGAGCACCGCTTCCACCGCAGTCACCTCCGGCACATAGGCGCGCAGCATGTTCTCGATGCCCTGCTTCAGCGTGTAGGCGGATGACGGGCAGCCCGCGCAGGCCCCGCGCATGTGCAGGTGAACCGTGCCGGTCTCCGCATCAAAGCGGTCGAAGACGATGTCGCCACCATCCTGGGCCACGGCCGGGCGCACGCGGGTCTCGATCAGTTCCTTGATCTCGTTCACGATCTCGGCCGTCTCGCCCTCATAATGGGTCTCGTCCCCGGCCGCAGAGGCATCTGCAGTGCTGTCCATCACCGGCAGCCCTGCGGTGTAATGGTCCATGATCGCCGCCATGATGAAGGGATTGAGCCGGGTCCAGTCCTTGCCTGCGGACTTGGTGACGGAGACGAAATCGGCCCCGAAGAAGACGCGCTCCACGCCCTCGACGGCGAAGAGGTCCGCCGCCAGTTTCGAGCGCCCTTCCGCCTCCCCGGGCGTCGCGAAATCGACGGGCGGCGCGTCGCCGAGCACGGGCGGACCGGGAATGAATTTCCGCGTGTCCGGGTTTGGCGTGTTTTCGGTCTGGATGAACATGGGCCGGCCTCGTCTGGATTTCTCACAGGAAGTTGGCAACGATCCGGCCGCGCATCAAGCACCCGGCCGGATTCCTGTCTCGCGACCGGCATCGTGAACCGGCCGGCGAGTCGGGGTGGTCAAAGGGGGTGATCAATTGTCTGTATGGCCCTCGCCGCCGGAACTGATGATACCGCCATCCGGGCGGCGTGTTACCGCTCTGATCGTGAAATCAGGGGTGAAGCGATGCAACCACTCAGCTATCTCGACCGGCTGGAAAGTGAATCGATCGAGATCATCCGCGATGGGGTGGCGAATGCCGAGCGCCCTGTCCTGCTGTTCTCGGGTGGCAAGGATTCCACGGTTCTTGCCCATCTCGCGCTCCGCGCCTTCTATCCCGCCCGTCCGCCGATCCCCCTTCTGCATGTCGATTCGACCTGGGAGTTCGACGAGGTCATTGCCTTTCGCGACGGCTTTGCGGCCGAGCATGGCTTTGATCTCGAGGTCTACAGCAATGAAGAAGGCCGGGCCATGGGGCTCAACCCGGTCGAGCATGGCGATACCTATACCAGCATGATGCGCACCGACGCGCTGAAACAGGCGCTCGATGCCGGTTGCCATGATGTGATTTTTGGCGGCGCACGGCGTGACGAGGAAGCGACCCGCGCCAAGGAGCGTGTGGTCTCCGTTCGCGGCCGCAGTCACAGCTGGGACCCGAAGAACCAGCGCCCGGAGCTCTGGAATCTGTACAACTGGAACCGCGGGCCGGAGCAGAGCCTGCGCGCCTATCCGCTGTCAAACTGGACCGAATTCGACCTCTGGGTGTGGATTCTGGTGAACCGTATCCCGCTCTGCCCGCTCTATTTGGCTGCCGAGCGCCCGGTTGTGGAGCATAAGGGGCAGATGATCGTCATCGATGACGGCGATGCGGCCGCGCGGCTCGGCCTTGGTGAGCCGAGAGAGCAGACGGTGCGCTTCCGGTCCCTTGGCTGCTGGCCGGTGACGGCTGCCGGGCCGTCCGAGGCCCGGACGCTTGAAGAGGTGGTGAGCGAGACGCTCTCCTCGCGCCAGTCAGAGCGCAGCGGCCGGGTCAGCGACGCAGGCTCCCTCGAAGCACAGAAGCGGCAGGGCTATTTTTGACGCCGCGCCAGGTTCGTGATCCTGAAAACCCTGCATGGGACGCACATCACCTGCCGATATCGGCCATTGACGCGGCGCGCTCGCACCATTATTTACCCATCCTCCCCAATGACGTGCCCAGATGGCGGAATTGGTAGACGCGCACGGTTCAGGTCCGTGTGCCGCGAGGCGTGGAGGTTCGAGTCCTCTTCTGGGCACCAGTACCATATTCGTGTGCATTTTTCAGCATCCGCAGGCGTCCATAAAAATCAATAAAAACAATATGTTACGGAGCGATTTGGTCCGCAGACGTCCTCTCGCATCTGTCCCCGTCCTGACCGAAGTCTGGTACGGCCTCTGGTAGTATGGTACGGAATGCGGGTCGCAAAACCTGCCCGTACCATACCATGCCCCTGACTGACCTGAAAATTCGAAGCCTCAAGCCCGAAGAAAAGCCCCGCCGCTATACCGATGGCGGCAACCTGTTCGTCGAAGTCCGGCCCAATGGCTCCAAGCTCTGGCGCTTTGCCTACAAGTTCGACGGCAAGCAAAAACTGATGGCGCTTGGCCCCTATCCGGAAGTCTCGCTCGCCAAGGCGCGTGAGAAGCGCACAGAAGCCCGCGCCCTGCTGCTGGATGGTATCGACCCCATGCTGCAGGCGAAGGTCGACAGGCTCGAACAGCGAGCGCTGACCGAAGACACCTTCTCCGCGCTCGCCGCCGAACTCCTCGACAAGAACCGCCGCGAGGGGCTGGCCGAAGCCACGCTCTCCAAGAAGGCCTGGCTGATCGGTATCGCCAATGCCGATCTTGCCGACCTGCCCGTCACGCAGATCAAGCCGCCCCATGTCCTCGTCCCGCTGCGCAAGGTTGAGGCGGAAGGCAATTACGAGACCGCCCGCCGCCTGCGGGCGGTTATCTCTCAGGTCTTCCGCTATGCTGTCGCCACGGCCCGCTGCGAGCATGACCCGACCGCTGGCCTGCGCGGCGCGCTCATCACGCCCAAGGTCACCCATCGCCCCGCCATCGTGGACCGGGACAAGTTCGCAGGCCTTGTACGCTCGATCTGGTCCTATGATGGGGCGGTCGAGACCAAGGCCGGGTTGCAGCTCATGGCGCTGCTCTATCCAAGGCCGGGCGAACTGCGCCTCTCCACATGGGACGAGTACGACCTCAAGAAGCGCACTTGGACCATCCCCGCCGCGCGCACCAAGATGCGCCGCGAACACAGAAAGCCCCTGCCGGGCGCGGCGGTGGACATCCTGAAGCGCCTCCACACTATCACCGGCAATGAGCCTTATGTTTTCGTTTCGCAACTCTCACGCGGCAAGCCGATCAGCGAAAACACGCTGAATGGGTCGCTGCGCCGTCTCGGGTATACCAAGGATGAAATGACCTCCCACGGCTTCCGCGCCAGCGCTTCAAGCCTGCTGAACGAAAGCAACAAATGGCACCCAGATGCCATCGAAGCCGAACTCGCCCACATGGGCGCAGACCAGGTCCGCAAAGCCTACCACCGCGCCACCTATTGGGACCAGCGCGTCGAAATGGCGGAATGGTGGGCGGGGGAAGTGCTGGGGTTTGCTGGAATATGACCTCGATTTGCGACTGGGGTCGGCTAAGCAGAAATGAAAAGGTACTTTTTGAACCGTTGTGAACGTGATCAGGAATACGCTGACGCGAACGAAAGTGCGTTTACATCTAGGGGAAAGCTTTCGACATAATCCCGCGCAAGGAAATCGTCATAGTCGCCAATTCTTACAAGCGGGTCATCGGGCCCGAAGCCACCCTGCCAAGGCAATTCCTTTAAGACAGACTCGAACTGCTCCTTGATTTCGGCTGGCTCTAAGATGCGTTTTTCCTTCGGCTCGAAGATAAGGAAGAACTGTACACGAATATCGCCTGCTTCCCAATCGTTTGATGGCCGCACCCGAAGCTCTGAGAGTGATCGAAGCGCCTTGCCCAAAGGTGACTCCGGTTTCCCGTACTTGGAGGTTACCTTGGCTAGTGGATAGCTTCTAACGGAAGAGTCCGTCTGTGGGATTCCGTTGTCTGCCGAACGGTGGCATGGTTTTGCGCATGCGCACAGGGATTTCCTTCACCGTTTCCGCCGATGATCGCCAGCGT
>Ga0081520_100080_pt1 | contig 78925 bp, 27 predicted proteins | sample HotLakmasection1_FD_70988 | JGI IMG/M metagenome (GOLD analysis project Ga0081520, IMG submission 70988) | Hypersaline microbial mat communities from Hot Lake, Washington, USA - Section #1 (SPADES assembly) (version 2) | ecosystem: Environmental > Aquatic > Non-marine Saline and Alkaline >... | reverse complement strand
AGGCGAGGGTGGAGGGTGGGTGGGTAGGAGGGTGGGTGGGTAGGAGGGTGGGTGGGTAAGAGAGATCGCTGATATCCAGGATGGGGAGGGTGTTATTGGTAATGGCCTCAATGGGAAGGTGGGCAGTGCCCACCCTACCAGGGGGACTCGTAGGGTGGGCACTGCCCACCATTGAATTCGCAGTTAACCGATCCACCATTCGAGCATTGTCCACCCTAGACAAACTCGCCGTAATCAACAGCGACACCTGAGCATCCTCCAGGATGAAGCGCAGTCGCTCAGCAGGATAGGTGGGGTCGAGGGGGACGTAGGTGGCCCCGGTTTTAAGGATGGCGAGGAGGGTGATCACCAGTTCAGCGGAGCGTTCCAGGCAAAGGGCAACTCGGTCACCCGACTGTACGCCTTTCTCTAATAAGTAATTAGTAAGCTGATTGGCTCGCTGATCGAGTTCCCGGTAGCTGAGGGTGGTGTCTTCAAAAATGACGGCAGTGGCATCTGGCGTGGTTTTGGCCTGGTCGGCAATCAGCTCATGGACGCAGCATTCCGGGATGGGCTGCTGGGTTTGGTTCCAGGTTTGGAGTTGCTGCTGCTCGGCTGGGGTGAGCAGTGGCAGTGTGCCGATGGGTTGCTCGGGATGGGTGAGGAATCCGGTCAGTACGGTTTCCAGATTGCCTAGCAAGCGCTCGATCGCATCTGGGGTGAAGCGATCGCAGTCGTATTGCACCTTGAGGTCGAGGGTGTGTTGGGCCAGCGCGAACAGGGTCAGGGGGTAGTTGGTCTGCTCGGCGGTGGTGACATCCTCAATGGCCAGGGTCTGAATGCCTCGCTTCAGGGCAGGTTCGACGGGGTAGTTCTCGAACACCACGACGCTTTCAAACAGGGGCAGGCTGCGGGGGATGTCGCTGCTGTCGTGAATTTGGACGAGGGGGGTGAATTCGTAGGGCTGTTGGTCGAGCTGCTGGTTCTGGAGCTGTTGCAGCCAGGTGTTGACGGGTTGGTCAGGGGCAAGGTTGACCCGCATGGGTAGGGTGTTGATGAACAGGCCGACTATGGCCTCCGCGCCCGAAAGGGTCGGCGGGCGTCCGGCGCAGGTACTACCGAAGAGGACTTCAGATTCGCCGCTGTAGCGTCCCAGCACCACTGCCCAGGCTCCCTGCACCAGGGTATTCAGGGTGAGGCGATGGGTTTGGGCGTGCGATCGCAACTCGTCCGTCAATTCAGACGACAGGGAACGCTGCTGCACCCCATAGTGAGCGGGGGTTGCTCCCTCTAGCCGACGGGGTCGATCAATGCCCAGGGGGGTCGGGGCGCTAATGCCCTGGAGGCGCTGCTGCCAGAATTGGGTGGCGGCGGCGGTGTCCTGCTGTTTGAGCCAGGCGATGTAGTCCCGGTAGGGGCGGGGGGTATCCAGCGTTGGCGGATGCCCCTGCTCGAACGACTGGTAGCCCAGCAGCAGTTCCCGCAGCAGCAGCGGCACCGACCAGCCATCCAGCAGCAGGTGGTGGTAGCTCCAGATGATGCGGCAGGTGTCTGGGGTCAGGTGCAGAATGGTCAGGCGCATGAGGGGAGCCGCCGTCAGGTCAAACCCCTGACGGCGATCTCGCTCCAGCCAATCCGCCAGTTCCTGGGCCTGCGCCTCCCTGGGTTTGGTCTGCCAATCCTGAATGTCGATGGGCAGCGTCGCCTGGCGTCCCACCACCTGGAGCGGTTCCTCCAAAGCATCCCACGTAAAGGCGGTGCGCAGTACGGGATGGCGCTGCACCAGCCACTGCCAGGCGCGGCAGAAGGCCTCCAGGTTGAGGCGGCCCCGCACGGTAAAGCCCACCTGCACCATATAGACCCCCGAAGCTGGCCCGTAAAGGCTGTGGAACAGCAGGCCCTGCTGGGTGGGCGACAGGGGGTACAAATCTTCGATTGCTGGCAGGGTCATGGTCATGGGTTGCCCCCTCCTTGAAACGTCACGGTTCCCAATACTGCCTCCAGCGTTGCCTGGTCGAGCTGCACCAGGCTGAAGTCTTCCGGGCGGTATCCCTGGGGTGCGGCAGCCTGGCAGTGGGTGATCAACCGCTGCAATGCCTCCAGATAGCGGTTCGCCAGGTGCTCCAGGGTGGAACGGCGGTGATGGTGACGGCTGTAGGTCCAGGCCAACTGGAGTTGACCGTCCCGAATCCAGCCGTTGATGTCGATCAGGTGCGATCGCCCATGCCGCCCATCGCTTGTTGCCCCCGGCGATTCCAGCAGCCGAAACCCTGCCGCCTCCACCAGCAGCCCATCGAACTGTCCCAGATAGTTGAAGCTAATTTGAGGCTGTACCGCCAACCCTTCGTGCCCAGCGCCATAGCGCAGCAGCCCATAGCTTATCCCCTGATGCGGCACCCGTCTAAGCTGAGCCTTGATGGCCTGAAGCTGCTCGCCAGGGTCATTTCCCGGAAGCTGCAACGCCACCGGATGTAAACCCGTAAACCAGCCCACGGTACGGCTTAAATTCAGCTCACCCCCCAGGGTTTCGGGATGCCTGCCGTGGTTTTCCAGGGTGACAACGTGCAGCTGTGCTCCCGTCCACTCTGTCAGCACCTGCATCAAAGCCGTCAGCAGCAGGTCGTTGATCTCAGTTTTGTCAGCCAGCGGCACCGTTTGCAGCAGGGCCTGGGTGTGGTGCGGCGATAACGCCACCGTTACCGTTTCTGCCGCCGCCATCGTATTCTCCCCGGTGCTCTGATCCAGCGGCAAGGGGAATGGTTGAGGCAGGTCCTGCCAGTAGGGCAGCGCTTCCTGGGCTTGCTTGAGAACCGATTGCAACCAGGTGGCCCACTGCTTAAACGAGTGGGTTTTGGCGGGAAGCTGGGCTTTGACGCCCTGAGTTCCCTGGCGATAGGCCAGCAGCAAATCTTCCAGCAAAATCCGCCAGGACAGCCCGTCCACCACCAGATGGTGCATCACAATCAGCAGACGGCTGGGGTGCTCGGCTCCCAGATCGAACCCGCCCACTCGCATCAGCGGCCCCTTTCCCAGATGGAGACTGGCCTGTAGCTGATTCGCCAGCCTCTCAATTTCCTGCGCCTGGTCGTCCTCCGGGAAGGAAGCCAGGTCGTACCAGACAACTGGCTCAACCGCCGCTGCCTCTGCATATCGCTGTTGCCAGCCCTCAGCCGTGCGCTCAAACCGCAGCCGCAGCCCATCATGATCAGCCGCCACCTGCTGAATGGCCCGATCCAGGCAGCCTCGATCCACCTTAGGCGGCAGTTCCAGACAAACCGCCTGGTTGAAATAGTGAGGATTTGCCCAATTCTGCTCAAAGAACCACTGCTGAATCGGCGTCAGCGGCACCATTCCCGCCTCAACCGTCGGCACCATCGCCACAGCAGTCGTCTCCACCACCGTGGCCAACTCCGCGATCGTCTGATGCTGAAAAATCTGCCGGGGCGACAGCGACAACCCCGCCTGCGCCGCCCGACTCACCATCTGCAGCGCCAAAATCGAGTCGCCCCCCAGCTCAAAGAAGTTGTCATGCAGACCCACCGTCTCTAACCGCAACACCGCCGCCCAAATCTCCGCCAGCGTCTGCTCCACCAACGTTTGCGGCATCACCTCCGTCGTCGCACTTTCCCACACCGGAGCCGGTAGCGATCGCCGATCCACCTTGCCATTACTCGTCAGCGGCCGTGACTCCAACACCACAAAGGCCGCCGGGAGCATGTAGGCCGGGAGCTTGTTGGCGAGGTAGGGGCGGAGGGGTATCGGGTATCGGGTATCGGGTATCGGGTATCGGGTATTGGGTATCGGGTATCGGGTATCGGGTATCGGGTATCCGGTCCTAGAACCTGAAACCTGAAACCCAGTACCTAATACCTGATACCCTTCTGCCTTCTGCCTTCTGCCTTCTGCCTTTACCACATATGCCACCAACCGCCGATTTCCGTCCTCATCCGTCCAGGGGGTGACGACGGCTTGCTCAACTTCGGGATGGCTCAGCAAGGCGGCTTCGATTTCGCCCAGCTCGATGCGGAAACCGCGAATTTTAACTTGATTGTCCAGACGACCCAGGAATTCAAGGGTGCCGTTGGGCCGGTAGCGGGCGAGGTCGCCAGTCTTGTAAAGAAGGGAGTAGGGAGTAGGGAGTAGGGAATAGGGAGTAGGGGAAGTTCCCTGTTCCTTATTCCCTCTTCCCTGTTCCCCATTCCCTGTTCCCTGTTCCCCATTCCCTGTTCCCTGTTCCCCATTCCCTGTTCCCTGGAAAAACGGATTCGGCACAAACCGTTCCGCTGTCAAATCCGGTCGGTTCAGATATCCCCGCGCCAGGCCGTCGCCGCCGATGTACAGCTCACCGGGGACGCCGATGGGAACGGGTTGCAGGTCGGCATCCAGAATGTAGACCTGGGTGTTGGCGATGGGGCGACCGATGGGGGGAGCGCTTTCTGGGGAAGCGCCTAGCAGGCTGTCGGCAGTGATGGTGTGGCAGCAGGTGAAGGTGGTGCTTTCGGTGGGGCCGTAGCCGTTGATCAAGCGAGTGTGTGTCAGTTCGGCTAGGGCTTTGCGAACATGGGCACCGGAGAGGACGTCGCCGCCAGCCAGGAGCTGGCGCACGGGTTTGAGGGCGTCAAGCTGTTCGTCCACCATCAGGTGGAACAGTCCGGCGGTGAGCCACAGGGTGGTGACCTGGTGATGGGCGATCGCATCAGCCAATTCTGCCAGAGATGGGGAAGCCATTGGCAGGAGCACCAGCTTGCCGCCGTTGAGCAGGGCTCCCCAAATTTCAAAGGTGGAGGCATCGAAGGAGAGGGAAGCGGCCTGGAGAAAGACTTCGTCGACTCCGAACTGAACGTAATCGGTGTTTTTGACCAGGCGCACGACGCCGCGATGGGGGGTACATACGCCCTTGGGTTGCCCTGTAGAGCCGGAGGTGTAGAGTACGTAGGCCAGGTTTTCTGCGGTGGTCTGGGACGGGGGATTGGCTGGGCTGTGTCTGGCAATGGCGGCAGCTTCGGTGTCCAGAGAAAGTTGCTGACAAGTCTGGGTATCCAGAGGCAGGCTTACTGTTCGGGGGGTAATCACCAGGCTCAGTCCAGCATCAGCGATCATGAACTGAAGTCGCTCTGGAGGATAGCTGGGGTCGAGGGGCACGTAAGCTCCCCCGGCTTTGAGAATGGCCAGCATGGCGACGATAGTCTCTGGACAACGCTCGGCCCACAGGCCAATCAGGGTATCGGAGAGTATGGGATTAGATTGCAGATACCGGGCAAGTTGATTAGCCCGCTCATTCAACTCCCGGTAGGTGAAGGTCTGGTTGTCGAAGATCAGTGCCGTGGCATCCGGCGTTTTCTCCACCTGCTGCTCAAACAGCTCATGGATACAGAGGTTTCGGGGATAGCTAGTCTGGGTCTGATTCCACTGCCAGATCTGGGTTTGTTCTGCCTCCGTCAGCAATGGCAGATCAGCGATGCGACTTCTCGGCTGATTACAGATTGATGCCAGCAAGGTACACAAATGCCCGGCCATCCGCTGAATCGTGTCCGCCTCAAACAGGTCGGTGCGGTACTCCAGCACCCCTTTCAATCCGGCATCTGTGGGCCGCAGGGATAGGGTAAGGTCGAATTTAGCGGTCCCGCTTGCGATCGAGAGCGGCTGCCATTCCAATTCATCTAAGGAAATGGGCTGCATCGGCGCATTTTGTAAAACGAACATCACCTGAAACAGCGGGGCGTGACTCCAGCTCCGGGGCACGTCCAGGGCATCCACCACCTGCTCAAACGGCACTGACTGGTGGGCGTAGGCATTCAGGGCCACTTCCCGCACCCGTCCCAGCAGTTCCTCAAAGCGGGGATTGCCGGACAGGTCGGTTCGCAGTACCAGAGTATTGACGAACATGCCGACCAATCCTTCTAGCTCAGTCCGGGGACGGTTGGCAATGGGGGTGCCGATCACCAGGTCGGTGAAGCCGCTGTAGCGATGCAAGAGAACCTGAAAGACCGCCAACAAGGTCATAAACAGCGTCGTCCCCTGCTGCTGGCTCAGCTTTTCTAGAGCCTGAGTTTGTGCTGTGGTTAGTTGGAATTCGTAGGTGGCCCCTGCAAAGGACTGCACCGCCGGTCGGGGATGATCCGCTGGCAGTTCCAGTAGCGGTGGCGCACCCTGGAGCTGGTTCTTCCAATAGTCCAGGTGGTTCTGCTGGGCTTGTTGCTGCTGCCATGCTGCATAGTCAACATACTGAATCGGCAACGGTGGCAGTTCAGCGGACTGGCCGGAGCGCAAGGCATCGTAGACCTGAGCCAATTCCTGGACGAGAATTCCCATGGACCAGCCATCGGCGATGATGTGATGCAGGCTCAGCAGTACCACATAGTCTTCCATAGCCAGTCGCAGCACTTTCATGCGTAGCAATGGCGCTTGCCCTAAATCAAAGGGAGTTTGGGCTTCCGTTTGCATGTAGTGTTCGACCTGTTTCTGCTGTTCGGATTCGTCCAGATCGCTTAAGTCAATGAGAGGAATATCAATTGCAACCTCAACCTCAATCTCGATTTGAGCTTTGCCATCCACATCCCTAAATGCGGTTCGCAGGACTTCGTGGCGTTCAACAATCTGCTCAAGGCTCTGCTGCAGTAGGTCTATGGATAATAATCCCTTGACTCTGACAGCGGTGGGGATGATGTAGAACGGGCTGTCAGGCTCTAGCTGAGCCAATATCCACTGCCGCTGTTGGGCATCGGAGAGCGGTAAAGCGCCAGAACGCTCAATCCGTGAAATGGGTTCGAGGGATACGGGATGGTCGACTGCTTTCAGGGTGTCGATCGCGATCGCAAGTTGAGACAGAGTGGGATGCTCGAAGAGCGATCGCACCGGCAACTCGACTCCGAAAGCCTGACGTACCTGAGCCACCACCCGAGTCGCCAGCAGGGAGTGTCCCCCTAACTCAAAGAAGTTTTCATCGCGACCGATGCGATCCTGGTTGAGCACTGCTGCCCAAATGTTGGCAAGCAATTCCTCAGTGAGAGTGAGAGGCGTTATTGAGGTCTGAGCTGTTTCAGTTGATTCAGGTTTCGGTAACGCCTTGCGATCCACTTTGCCGTTGGGCGTCAGGGGTAGGGCGTCAAGCACAACGAATTGAGACGGCACCATGTAGGGGGAGAGATGCTGCGATAGATAAGTTTTGAGTTTTGAGTTTTGTTCGCGTAGCGACTCCAGAGGAGTAATTTTGAGTTTTGAGTTTTGTTCGCGTAGCGACTCCGGAGGAGTAGTGTTGAGTGTTGAATTCAAACCTAATAATTCAAAATTCAAAACTACATACGCGACAAGCTGTAGGTCTTGGGGATTATCTTCGCGCAGTACGACAACGGCTTGAGATATATCAGGATGCTGCAAGAGAACGGCTTCGATTTCGCCGAGTTCGATGCGGAAGCCGCGCAGTTTCACCTGATGGTCGAGACGACCGAGGTATTCGAGGGTGCCGTCGGGGCGGAGGCAGACGCGATCGCCAGTTTTGTAAAGAAGGGAATAGGGAGTAGGGAGTAGGGAATAGGAAGGAGGAAAAGCTCTGCTTTGCATGGGCAAGGCCCTACGTTCTTCATGCTCTAATCCCTGTTCCCTGTTACCTGTTCCCTGAGAAAATAGATTCGGCACAAACCGCTCTGCTGTCAATTTCTCCCGCTTCCAATACCCCGGACTGAGGCCGCTGCCGCCGATGTGCAGTTCGCCGGGAACGCCGACGGGAACCGGATTTTGCTGGGCATCAAGGATGTAGAACTGAGTGTTGGCGATGGGTGGGCCAATGGGAACGATGCCGTCCTTCAGCATGGACGACTCAATCTTGAGGGCGGCGGACCAGATGGTGGTTTCGGTGGGGCCGTAGAGGTTCCAGAGTTCTGCACCGCAGGTGAGTAATTGCTGGGCCAGGGAGACATCCAGGGCTTCGCCGCCGCAGAGGAATTTGAGGTTGGCTTTGCCCGGCCAGCCGCTTTCTATCAGGAGTCGCCAGGTGGCGGGGGTGGCCTGCATCAGGGTGATGTCGTGCTGCTCCAGTTGGGCAGCGAGTTTGTGGGGGTCGCGAACGGTGTCCTGGCTGGCGATGGCGAGGGTGCCGCCGACAGTAAGGGGCAGGAATAGTTCCAGGGCGGCGATGTCGAAGGCGGGGGTGGTGACAGCGAGGAGGGTGTCCTGAGCGGTCATGCCGGGAGCCTGGGCCATGCTGGTGAGCAGGTTGGTGAGGCTCTGGTGGCGAATGGGAACGCCTTTGGGGGTGCCGGTGGAGCCGGAGGTGTAGATGAGGTAGGCGAGGGTGGAGGGTGGGTGGGTAGGTGAGTGGGTGGGTAGGTGGGTGGGGAGATGAGCGATTGCGTTGGCTTCGTTAGCCAAGTCCAGGATGGGGAGGGTGTTATTGGTAATAGCCTCAATGGGAAGGTGGGCAGTGCCCACCCTACGAGTCCCCCTGGTAGGGTGGGCACTGCCCACCATTGAATCCGCAGTTAACAGATCCACCCCTGAGGCACTGCCCACCATTGAATCCGCAGTTAACAGATCCACCCCTGAGGCACTGCCCACCCCAGACAAATTTGCCGTAATCAACAGCGACACCTGGGCATCCTCCAAAATGAAGCGCAGTCGCTCAGCGGGATAGGTGGGGTCGAGGGGGACGTAGGTGGCCCCTGCTTTGAGGATGGCGAGGAGGGTGATGACCAGTTCGGCGGAGCGTTCCAGGCAGAGGGCAACTCGGTCACCCGACTGTACGCCTTGTTCTAATAAATAATGAGTGAACTGATCGGCTCGGCGGTCAAGTTCCTGGTAGCTGAGGGCGGTGTCCTCAAAAATGATGGCAGTGGCATCTGGCGTGGCTTTGGCCTGGTCGGCAATCAGCTCATGGACGCAACGTTCCGGGATGGGCTGCTCGGTTTGGTTCCAGGTTTGAAGTTGCTGCTGCTCGGCTGGGGTTAGCAAGGGCAACAGGCCGATGGGGGATTTGGGATTGGCTGCGATCTCACCCAGCATTGTCTCAAAGTGACCGACGAGTCGCTGAATGGTGGTGGGTTTGAAGAGGTCGGTGTTGTATTCGAAGACGCCGGTCAGCCCGTCGGGGGTTTCGTACATGTCGAGGCTGAGGTCGAAGCGGGCGGTGGTGGCGGTGGGTTCCAGGGCGGTGATGTGCAGGCCGGGCAGGGTGAAGGTTTGGGTTGGCGTGTTGTGCAGGATGAACATCACCTGGAACAGCGCGTTGTGGCTGAGGTGGCGATCCACTTGAAGGGCATCGACGATGGCTTCAAAGGGTACGTCCTGGTGGGCGTAGGCATCGAGGGCGGTTTCGCGTACCTGCTGGAGAAGTTGCTGGAAGGGCAGCCCTCCGGTCACCTGGGTGCGGAACACCAGGTTGTTGACGAAGAGGCCGATCAGGTTCTGGGTTTCGCGGCGATCGCGATTGGTCACCGTGGAGCCAACCCAGATGTCGGTTTGCTCGCTGTAGCGATGAAGCAGTCCCTGAAAGGCGGCTAGCAGCAGTATGAACGGGGTGGCCTGATGCCGCTGGGCCAGAGCTTTGAGGGCGTTGGAGAGAGCAGGAGACAGGCTGAACGACTGGCGCGCGCCGCGAAAGGTCTGGAGGGCGGGACGGGGATAGTCGGTGGGCAGATCGAGCAGAGGGGGCGGGTTGCTGAGCTGCTGTTTCCAGTAGTTGAGCTGCTGTTCCAGGGGGGAGGATGGGTTGGTCTCTTCTGTGGGACTGAGCTGTTGTCGTTGCCAGGTGGCGTAGTCGGCATACTGGATGGGGAGTTCCGGCAGGAGTGGCGACTGCTGGCGGACTTCAGCGGTATAGAGGGCGGCCATTTCGGCCATTAGCAGCCGCAGCGACCAGTAGTCGGCGACGATGTGGTGGATGGCGACTACCAGCAGGTGGGTGTGGGGTTCGAGCTGGAGCAGGCGGCAGCGCAGTAGCGGAGCCTGGGACAGGTCGAAGGGAGCCGCAATCACGGCCTGAATCTGGGTCTGCACCTCGGCCTCGGAGGACTGGCGCAGGTCAAGCACCGGTAGCGGCAGGTCGAGGCTGGCTTCCACCTGCTGCTGGGGCTGCCCCCCATCGGCGATGAAGCGGGTGCGGAGGATGCCATGGCGCTGAACGATCGCCTGCAAGCTGCGATGCAGGGCCTCCACCTGGAGTGGCCCCTCCAGCCGCAGCACCGCCGGAATCACGTAGACCGCCGTCCCTGGCTGTAGCTGTTCGATGAACCACAGCCGCTGCTGGGCAAAGGAGAGGGGAAACCGTCGCGCTGATCCCTGCTGGGCCTGCTTTTGCAGCAGCTGGCTGAGCAGTTGCCGCTTTTGTTCGGGGGTGAGATGGGCGATGGATTGACTCATGATTCCTCCTCTAGCATCTGGCTCAGCAGGGCATCCACGTCCTGCTCGGACAGGTCATCCAATTGCTGGAGCAGCGATTGCGGCTGGTCGGGCTGGATGGGCTGGATGGGGTCTGGGGATTGGGCGATCGCAGGGGATGACTGCGCCGCCAGCAGCGTCTCGACCACGGCGGCCTGCTCTGCCAGGGTTTGGGCAGTGAAAAACTGACGAATCGACAGGTCGATGGGAAAGGTCTGGCGCAGTTGCGAGATGGCCTGCATCGCCGCCAGGGAATTGCCCCCCGCCTCGAAGAAGTTGGCGTGGATACTGACCTGCTCCAGGTGGAGAACCTCCTGCCAGATGGCGGCGATCGCACTCTCCACCTCCGTTCTCGGAGCTACAAAGGGCACCTCTGGCCGCAGGCTACCGGGCAGGGGCAGCGCCTTGCGATCCACTTTGCCGTTGGCGCTCAAGGGCAGCGCCTCTAGCAGTTGAACGGTGGTCGGCACCATGTAGGCGGGCAGCTTCTGCGCCAAAAACTGCCGCAGTGCCTCCGTCAAAGAAGCGGCAGAGCGAGACTGCTGGGGAGCCTGCCACTGCTGCGTCCAGGCGGGGTCAATGGCTCCTCCGGCCAGACCATGCAGAATTTCCTGTCCGGCTTCCAGGGCCAGGGCCTGCTGCAGGGGTTCCACGCCGAACTGGCCCAGGGGACAGAGACCCAGGTCAACCGCCGGAGCCGTTTCCATCAGCAGCTGGCTCATGTAGCCCGCCTCCAGCAGGCAAAAATCGCGGGCCTGGTCGGGGTAGAGGGGCGCGATCGCAGCCATCTGCCCCACCAAGAACAAGGCAAACGCCGCCTGCTCAAAAATCTGCCGATTCCGACCATAGAGGGCATCCAAATCCACATCCTCGGACTCCAGCCGCACCAGCCGATGTTCCGCCGAATGGTAATAGTAGAAGCCCGCCTCCAGTCCCTCAACCCGCTGGGGCCTGACGTAGAGGTAGGTCTGTACCGGATAGAGACTACCCGCCGAAGCATAGCGATACTTGGGCAGGGGCGATTCCGCCAGCGGTAGCGCCTTCAAGCTGCTGAGCCACTGACTGAACGCGTTCAGGGCGATCGGCGTCTGCAAAAACTGCCGAAAACTCTGCCGCCGCAGATAGGGCTGAGGATTTTCCTCATTCAAAGGCAGCGCCACACTGGCCTGTCCTGCAGGAAACTGCCGCAATCCCCGCCGTTCCTGCTTGAAGGCCAGCTTCGCCAGGGGATGATTCAGCGCCGCCGCCTGCTCCTCGCCCCCGTCCTCCGGCACCACATAGGCCACCAGCTGCTGATGGGGCGCATCCCCCGCCGCCGTTACCACCGCCTCCCGAATCGCCGGATGCTGCAACAACGCCGCCTCAATTTCCCCCAGCTCAATCCGATAGCCGTTGAGCTTCACCTGAAAATCTTCGCGCCCGAGGAATTCGATTGTGCCGTCGGGGCGGTAGCGGCCCAGGTCGCCGGTTTTGTAAATAAGGGAATAGGAGTTAGGGAGTAGGGAATAGGATGCAGGCAAAGTTGCTTGTTGCCTATTCCCTATTCCCTGTTGCCTATTCCCTATTCCCTCAACAAACGGATTCGGCACAAACACCTCAGCCGTCTTCTCCGGTTGTTGCCAGTAGCCTTTGGCCAGTCCTTTGCCGCCGATGTAGAGCTGGCCGGGTACCCAGAGGGGGCAGGGTTGGCGGTTTTCGTTGAGGATGTACCACTGCTGGTTGGCGAGGGGGCGACCGTAGGGGATGCTGCTCCAGGTGGGATCGACGGTTTGGATGGGGTAGGCAATAGACCAGATGGAGGCTTCGGTGGCACCGCCGAGGCTGGTGACCTGGGCGGTGGGAAAGGCTTGCTGAATCTGTTCGGGCAGGGATAGGGGCAGCCAGTCGCCGCTGAGGAGTACCTGCCGCAGGGATTGGACGTGGTGCGGGTGGCGCTCCAGCTCGGTGAGGAAGAGGGCCATCAGGGCGGGGACGGAGTTCCAGAGGGTGATGCGGTGGGTGTTGAGCAGGTCAACCCAGTGGGCCGGGTCGCGGTGCTGCCTGGCATCGGGCATGACGATGGTGGCTCCAGCGGCAAGGGTGCCAAAGATGTCGTACACCGACAGATCGAAGCTGAGGGCGGAGAGGGCCAGGATGCGATGGTCAGAGACCGGCCCCTCAGGGCCATCGCTCGGCCCCACCTCAAACCGCTGATTGATATCCAGCACAGTGTTCACCACGCTGCGATGGTCGATCATGACGCCCTTGGGGGTGCCGGTAGAGCCGGAGGTGTAGATGACGTAGGCGAGGTCGGTGGGGGAAGGGGTGAGGGGTGAGGGGTGAGGGGTGAGGGGTGAGGGGTGAGGAGTGAGGGGTGAGGGGTGAGGGGTGAGGGGGATTAGGGTCAGGGAATCGGGCCAATCCAGATGCGTGAGGCTGGGTTGGGTGAGGAGGAGGGTGGCCTGGGTTTCTTGAATCAGGTGCCAGCGCCGTGACCGGGGCAGGTCGGGGTCGATGGGGACGTAGGCGGCTCCGGCGGTGAGGATGCCGAGGACGGCGACGACGGGTTCCCAACCGGGTTCCATGGCTACGGCGACCAGTTGGTTGGGCTGCACGCCCCGCTGGCGCAGGTGGTGGGCCAGGTGCAGGACGTGCTGGCGCAGGTCGCCATAGGTGAGGATGCGATCGCCCGCAATCACCGCCGGATGGTCGGGCTGTCGCTCGGCCTGCTCCAGAAAGAGCTGATGCAGGAGGGGTTCACTGCCGGAGAGCAGTGGCGTTTCGGTAGCGTTCAGGGCCTCCACATGGGCGGTGGGGCTGAGCTGGGGAGGGGTTTCCCAGGCATCGTCCGTTGCGGCCAGACAATGCAGGAACTGTTCATAGGCCTGGAACATGTCGTCCAGCAGTCCGGGGGGGAAGAGGTCCGCGATCGCATCCCAGTTGAACACCAGCGCCCCCTCGACTTCCGATACCTGGTGGTCGAGGTACACCTGGGAGGTCTGGCTGAGGCCGTAGACCACATCCGCCTGCCAGGGGCGATGACCGGACTGGGGCGCGCTCTGGTTGAGGGTGCTGGTGAAGACCACGGGCATCAGGGCGGCGGCGGGTCGCTGTTGAATTTTGGCCAGTTCCCGCAGTACTCGCACGCCGCTGACGGTGCGGTGTTCCAGGTCCTCCCAGAGCTGCGCCTGGAGTCGTCGCGCCCGGTGCCGAAAGCGATCGTGCCCGGTGTTATCCACGGCCAGCAGCAGGGACGAGGTAAAGTCGCCCACAATCTGGTTGACCTCGGGGTGCAGGGGCAGTCGGTTGAACAGCGTCAGGTTCAAGGTAAACCGGGGCTGGCGACTCCACACCGCCAGGACTTCGCTAAACGCTGCTAGCAACACTCCGGAGGGTGTCAGTCCGGCCTGGTTCGCCCGCTGCTGTAGTTTTGTCCAGACTTCTGGAGCCAGGCGACCGCTGCGCCGCTCAAAGCAGGGCTGTTCTAGAGTGCTGGGAGCCACCGCCAGGGGCAGTTCCGGGGCCGGGGGCAGTTCCGGTAGGCGACTCTGCCAGTAGTCCAGCGCCCTTTGAAATCCGGGCGACTGCCGGAATGCCTGCTCCGCCAGCACGTAATCGCGGAAGGTCAGGTTCAGGGGTGGCAACGGTTGCCCCTGCAAACTCTGCGCCATTTCCCAACCCAGCAGTTGGAAACTCCAGGCATCGCCAATCAACACGTCAAAGCCGACGCAAAAGCGCACCCGTTCCTCCGAGAGCTGAGCCGCTTCCACCGTAAACAGGGGCCATTGCTCGACATCATGCAGTTCATGGGACAGGCGATCGCGCATCGCCGCCAGAGCCGTTTCCACCTGGGCCGGAGCCATTCCCCGCAGATCCGTCACCCGAATCTCGTAGGGCGGCACCTCCGGCAGAATCCGCTGCTGCCCGTCGGGCGTGATCACCGCCCGCAACATGGGATGACGCTGGATTTGCGATCGCAACGCCGCCTCCACCTGCGCCACCGACAGCCCCACCGTCTCAATCTCCCGGTAGCCGTGGGTAGCCACGTTGCCCAACTCAAAGGCCTGACTGCGCCCCAGCCAATACGCCTGCTGAATATCCGTCAGCGGGAACGGCTCGTGATGAGCATCGGGGTGGAGTTCTAACGTGGGCAGAGTGGAGGAGTGGGAGGGTGGGAGAGTGGGGCCAGGTGCAGTCTGCTCTGTGACCTGCTCAAGAAATGTCGCCAAACCCGCAATCGTTGGGGCTTGAAATAGCCACTTGAGGGGAACCGAATGTCCCACTGCCTGTTCTATCTGGGCCATGATCCGCATTCCCAACAGGGAGTGCCCCCCCAGCTCAAAGAAGTTGTCGTGGACGCTCACCCGCTCCCGCTTCAGCTCCCGCTGCCAGATTTCCGCCAGGGTCTGCTCTACCGCCGTCCGAGGCGCTACAAAAAGAGCCGATTCCCGCTGAGAACCTTCGGGCATGGGCAGCGATCGGCGATCTATTTTGCCGTTAGGTAGACGTGGTAGCGCTTCCAACTCGACGAGGTGAGTAGGGAGCATGTAAGGCGGGAGTTTTTCGGATAGATAGGTCTTTAGTTTTAAGTTTTGTAGGGCTTTGCCCTTCCCGAAGGGTATTTTAAGTTTTGAGTTTTGAATTTTGGATTCAGAACTCAAAACTGAGAACTCAAAACTCAAAACTACATAAGTCACAAGCCTATCTTCCCGCAACACCACAACCGCCTGCCCCACGTCGGGATGTTGAGTCAGAACCGCTTCGATTTCACCAAGTTCGATACGGAAACCGCGCAGTTTTACCTGATGGTCAATACGGCCCAGATATTCCAGAGATCCGTCGGGACGGTAGCGGACGCGATCGCCAGTCTTGTAAAGAAGGGAGTAGGGAGTAGGGAGTAGGGAATAGGGAGTAGGGGAAGTTCCCTGTTCCTTATTCCCTCTTCCCTGTTCCTCATTCCCTGTTCCCTGGAAAAACGGATTCCCCCCAAACCGTTCCGCCGTTAACTCCGGTCGATGCAAATACCCCCGTGCTACGCCTGCGCCGCTGAGGTAAAGTTCGCCGGGGACGCCGATGGGGACGGGGTTGCCGGTGTTGTCGCAGACATAGGCCTGGGTGTTGGCGATGGGGCGACCGATGGGAACGCGAAGGGCCATTTCATCCAGATCCGTTACGTCGGCCCAGGTGGAGTAGGTGGTGTCTTCGGAGGGGCCGTAGAGGTTGTAGATGTGCTGGATGTGGGGAAGCTGCTGGAGCTGTCGGACGAGGGCGGGGGGCAGGGCTTCTCCGGCCAGGTTGACGGTTTGGACGGAGGCAGGCAGGTCGCCAAGGTTGAGCAACTCGGTGAGGATGCTGGGGACGATGTTGATCAGGGTGACCGCTTCGGCAGCAGGGAGTTTGGGTAGGGCGAGGGCATTTTTGGCCAGAACTACACAGCCGCCCCAGCTCAGGGGCACGAACAGCTCAAACACAGACAGGTCGAAGCAGATGGAGGTGGAGGCCAGAACGCCCGCCAGTTCGGCGTCGCTGAACTGTTCCCTGGCCCAGTGCAGCAGGGCGACGGTGTTGCGATGCTCGATGGCAACGCCTTTGGGGCGTCCAGTAGACCCCGACGTGTAGATCACATAGGCCAACCCATCCGCCGTAGGGTGGGCACTGCCCACCATGTCCCGTTCCTGGGTGGCAGACAATTCATTCTGCACCCACACATCAGACGGGTTCACCAGCTTTACGGGGTGGCCCAACTCAAACGACACACTGCCATCCGTCACCAGCACCGAGATCCGGGCATCTTTCATGATGAAGGCCAGCCGCTCGGCGGGATAGGCCGGATCGAGGGGCACATAGGCACCACCGGCTTTCAGAATCCCCAGCAGGCCAACCACCATGTCGGCGGAGCGGTTCATGCAGATGCCGACGGGCACTTCTGGGCCGACCTTCAGGGAAATCAGGTGATGGGCCAGGTGGGTCGCCCGGTGGTTCAACTCGCCATAGGTGAGGCGCTGATCTTGCCAGATCAGGGCAGTGGCATCGGGGGTGCGCTGGGCCTGGGCCTCAAACAGTTGGTGGATGCAAAGGTCGTCTGGAAACGGGCTCTGGGTCTGATTCCAGGTATTCAGGAGGGTGTGGCGTTCAGCGTCGCTGATCAGGGGTAGCTCAGCCAGGCGGCAGGTCGGGTCGGCGACAATGCCCGTCAGCAGCACCTGAAAATGCTCGACCAGGCGGGCAATGGTGCTGGCGTCGAACAGGTCGATGCTGTACTCCACCTGGCCGGAAATGCCCTGCTCGGCATCCTGCAGGTTAAAACGCAGTTCATATTTGGCGCTCTGGTCGGCCAGGGGGTAGCGCTCCAGGGTGATGCCTGCCAGCTCCAGGGGTCGCACTCGGGCCTGTTGCAAATCCAGCTTGGCCTGAAACAGGGGCATCATCTGGCTCAGGTGGCGATCGGGGTTGAGCACTTCCACCAGCTTCTCGAAGGGCAAGTCCTGGTGGGCCAGGGCTCCCAGCACCGTCTCTCGAACCTGTGCCAGCAGGTCGCAAAAGCGGGGGTTGCCCGAGAGGTCGCTGCGCAGTACCAGGGTGTTCACCAGCAGCCCGATCAGTCCCTCGGTTTCGAGGCGATCGCGATTGGCAATATCGCTGCCCACCACGATGTCTACCTGCTGGCTGTAGCGGTGCAGCAAAACTTTGAAGGCGGTGAGCAGCAGAGTAAACAGGGTGACGTTCGAGCGAGCGCTGAGGGTTTTGAGGGCAGCGGAAAGCTCCGGCGATAGCGTCAGCGGCTGCTGGGCTCCCTGATAGGTGGGGACGGCGGGACGGGGACGGTCCCAGGGCAGTTCCAGCACGGGCAGTTCGCCGCCCAATCGGTCTTGCCAGTAGGTGAGCTGGGTCTCCAACCGTTCCCCCTGGAGCTGCTGGCGCTGCCAGGCGGCCCAATCTCCGTACTGAATCGGCAAAGGCGGTAGGGGCGAGGACTGTCCCCCCAGGAAGGCGTCGTACAGCACCGTCATTTCCCGCAGGAAGACCATCACCGACCAGCGATCGGAAATGATGTGGTGGGTGGTAAGCACCAGCAGGTGATCCTGCTCGTCGAGTTGGAGTAGGGCCAGCCGCAGCAGGGGCTGAGTCAGGTCGAAGGGCTCCTGGGTGAGCGCGGCAATCCAGTCCTCCGGTTCTTGTCGGTTGGATTGGCGCAGGTCAATGACGGGCAGCGGGACGGGCTGGAAGGGCTGCACCACCTGGACGGGCTGGTTGTCAGCGGTGGTAGCAAAACTGGTGCGGAGGGTTTCGTGCCGTTCGATCAGGGCATTGAGAGTTTGCTCCAGCACAGAAACGTTCAGATCTCCCCGCAGCCGCAGGACGCTGGCGACGTTGTAGGCGGTGTTCTGCGGATCGAGTTGCTGAATGAACCACAGCCGCTGCTGGGCAAAGGAGAGGGGCGGATGCTCCGTAGCCGGACGCCGGGGGATGCTGGCGTTCTGGGGAGACTGCAACCCCCGTTCCGCCAGCTTTTGCTCAAACAAAGCCCGCTGTTCTGGGGATAGGGTAGAGAGTTGCTGAAACAGGTTGGTCATGGCTTATCCCTCGCTCTGTCGGGCTAACTGCTGCTGAATCTCCTCGGGCGACAGGGTTTGAACTTCGGCCAGCAGGGCGGCCATTTCATCCAGTTCCCCGGCGTCGGGCAGGTGGGCGGCGATGACGGCGGCAATCCCCGCTACCGTGGGCGCTTCGAACAGCAGACTACGCATCTCGATCGCCACCGGAAATGCCTCCCGCAGGCGCGAAATGGCCTGAATCGCCAGCAGCGAATGCCCCCCCAAATCGAAAAAGCTGTCGTGGATGCCCACCTGCTCGACCCCCAGCAGGTCTTGCCAAATCGCCGCAATGGTCTGCTCGACCTCGTTGCGAGGCGGGGCGTAGGGGGTAGTGAGCTGGGGCCGGGTGTGGGTGGACGAGTGCGGCTGAGCCGCGACAGTTTGAGGCTGAGGCTGGACGTGAATCCACTGGTCAATGCGGGCCTGCAAATCCCCCCTGGAGACGGCGATCTGCCCTGGATGGGCCGTCGTCAGGATGCGCTCGGTAGCAGCCCAGACCTCTATGGGCGTGAGGGCAAAGGCCGCAATCGCACTGCCCACCCCCTCTGGTTTCGGGGCCTCTGCGGCCAGACAGGCATCCCAGTTGACGCTGAACCAGGCCACCTCTCCCAATTGATTTTGCTGGTGAATGAAGGCGTCGATCGCGCCATTGGCTGCAGCATAAGCGGCCAGGCCAATGCCCCCAATCACAGCGGACAGAGAAGACTGCACCAGGCAAAAATCCAGGGTCTTGCCCTGCAAAATAGCGGGCAAATGCCACAACCCCTGGAGCTGATGCCGGAAATTGTACTCCCAGTGGGAAGGCTGCATCAGCGCCAGGGGAGCCGCCGACTGGTCGTTGGTCGTGGGGGTGGAGTAGAAAACCCCGTGAATCGGCCCCAGCTCAGCTTCCGCCTGCTGAATCGCCGCTTTGAGCTGAGCCGCATCAGTAATATCGAGACTGAGCGCCATCCCCTCAGTTCCCTCAGGCAGGGTGGGAGGAGATGGGGTGCGATCGCCAACCAGCACCAGCCTCGCCTGCCACAGCGCCGCCAATCCCTCCGCCCAAATCTGACCCAGGCCCTGCTCCAGATCACCCACAATCAGATAAGTTCCCCCCCGCCGCAGGCGTAGATTAGAAGACTGCTCTTCTGCAGCCAGCGGCATCGGCTGATAAGTCTGCTGCCAGCAATGACGACCCCGATGGGCAACGGCAAAAGAATCAGTAAAGCTTGTTAGCTCCCGCCAGAGCCACTCCACCGCTCTATTCCCTATTCCCTGTTCCCTATTCCCTGACTCCTCCAAATCCACTAAACGACAACCTAAGTGGGGATACTCCTGACTGATGACCTGGGCAAAGCCCGCGATCGCACCCGCCATCGGTTGCAGTTCCTCCGTTCCCATGACGTCGTACAGACCCATCGTCACCACAGAAATCTGACAGGTCTCCGGGTGGGGTTGAGCGGTCAGGGCATTCACCAGGGCCTGCAACGTCGCTACCTGCTCAAAGGAGGCTCTGGGGTCTTCGATTCTGCTCAGACTCCACAGGTGGAGGATTTGAGTCGGCCAGAGTTCCCGCAGGCGCAGATCTTCCAGCAGCAGGGCATAGTCTGCCGGTTGTTGCGGGTTCAGGGCAAACTGCCGATAGCCGGTCTGGGCAAACGCCGCTCCGACCGCTACCGTGATCACGTCCTGGCCCGCCTGCTCCAGGCGCTGGGCCAGTTGGGTGCCCATGCCGTCGCCATCCGCGAATACTAGCCAGCAGTGCCGCTCCGCCAGCAGCGAAGTTGTAGTGGCGGGCAGACTGCGGTGCCAGGTGGGCTGGTAGAACCAATCGGCCAGATTAGGCTTCAGCTCCACACTTCCAGACTGGGCAGACTGAGCCCACGGCATCCCGTCTGGCTCCACCCAGTACCGCTGCCGCTCAAAAGGATAGGTGGGCAGCGGCACCCGCCGTCGGGGCGCAGGGTGGAGCTGCGGCCAGTTCACCTTCACCCCCTGGAGCCAGAGCTGACCCAGGGTTTCCAGCAGGTGAGCCGAGTCCGGGGTGGGTGATTTGGGATGGGGCAGGGATGACAGAATCGGCGTAGTTGATAGTTGTGTTTTTTCAGCATGAATACGGGTTGGGTTTGGCCCCCCTAGCCCCCCAATGCTGGGGGGAAGATCTGCCTGAAGTCCCCCAGTATTGGGGGATTTAGGGGGCGATGCAGGGTCTATCGCTGTCCCAGTATTTGCCCGTTTGGCTAAGGTGCTCAGAGTCGTCCCTGGCCCCACCTCCAGCAGGATGGGGTTGATCTCGCGCCGCACCGCCTCCAGACCAGCGGCAAACTGCACCGGCTGCCGGGCCTGCTGCACCCAGTAGTCGGGGTCGGTGGCGGCTTCCGGCGTGATCCAGGTGCCCGTCACATTGGAAATAAACGGCATCTGGGGCAGCTTCAATGTCACCTGCTGCACCGCAATGCGAAACGGTTCCAGCATCGGCTCCATCAGCGGCGAATGAAACCCGTGGGAGGTTTGTAGCCGTTGATGGGGAATATCTTTCTCGTTCAGGTGAGCGGCCAGGGCTGCGATCGCACCCTCCGTCCCCGACACCGCACACAGGTCTGGCCCATTCACCGCTGCGACCACAACACCCTCCGGCAGCAGCGGTTGCAGCGCCGTTTCCGCCAACGCTACCGACAGCATCGCCCCCGCCGGACACTGCTGCATCAACCGCCCCCGCAGGGCCACCAGCCGCAGCCCCTCCTCCAGCGAGAAAACCCCCGCCAGACAGGCTGCTACGTACTCTCCTAAGCTGTGCCCGATCAGCGCCTCCGGACGAATACCCCAGGAGAGCCAGAGCTGAGCCAGAGCGTATTCGACGGCGAAGAGGGTGGGTTGGGCGTGGGAGGTGGAGTGGAGGAGTGGGGGAGTGGGAGAGTGGGGGGATGGGTTAGGAGAGTTTTGAATTTTGAATTTTGAATTTTGAATTCCCGTCGTTCCGTAGAGTATGTCGAGCAGGTCAATGTCGTCTGCGGCCAGAATCTCGGCGCAGCGATCCATTGCTTGCTGAAAGACAGATTCGGTATTGTACAGCTCTTGGGCCATACCGGGGTGCTGGCTGCCCTGACCGGGGAACATGAAGACGATGGGGTAAGGGCTTTCGGGGGCGGAGTGGGTGGGAGAGTTGCCGTCCTGGAGTTGGGCGATCGCCTCCGATACAGATTGGCAAACCACAGCACGACGATGATTGAACCCTCGCCGCCCAACCTGAAGGGTGTAGGCAATATCAGCCAAATCTGGCTCCGGCTGCCGCTCCAAGTAGGCTGCCAGATTAGCAGTAGCCGCCGCTAAAGCCGCTTCTGACTTAGCAGAAAGCGTCAACAACTGCCAGAGATTTACGCTACCCCCCGTTTCCTGTCTTCGGCTTCCCAACTCTTCCCTCTTCCCTATTTCCTCTTCCCTGTTTCCTCTTCTGCCTTCTGCCTTCTGCCTTCTACCTTCTTCCAACACCACATGCACATTCGTACCGCCAATCCCAAAGGAACTGACCCCAGCCCGACGAGGGCTATTCCCAGAGGGCCAATCCATGAGAGCAGGGTTGACGTAGAAGGGGCTGTTGGCAAAATCAATCTGCGGGTTGGGCTGCTGGAAATGCAGACTGGCGGGGATTTGCCTGTGCTTCAGAGCGAGGACGGTTTTGATCAGGCTGGCGATACCGGCAGCGGCATCCAGGTGGCCGATGTTGGTTTTCACCGAGCCGATGGCGCAGAAGCCCTGCTGCTCGGTCTCCTGGCGAAAGGCCTGGGTGAGGGCGGCGATTTCGATGGGGTCGCCCAGGGGGGTACCGGTGCCGTGGACTTCGATGTAGGTGATGGTTTCGGGCGAGACTTCCGCCATGGTCTGGGCGGCTCGAATCACCGCTGCCTGGCTGTCAATGCGGGGGGCGGTGTAGCTGACCTTCATGGCCCCGTCGTTGTTGACGGCAGAGCCCTTGATCACCGCATCGATGGTGTCGCCGTCTCGCAGGGCATCTTCCAGGCGCTTTAGCACAACGATGCCGACGCCGTTGCCGCCCACCGTTCCCTGGGCCTGGGCATCGAAGGCGCGACAGTGGCCATCGGGGGAATAGATGCCCCCCTCCTGGTAGCGGTAGCCCTGTTGCTTCGACACCGCAACGCCTCCCGCCAGAGCGATATCGCACTCACCGCTGAGCAGACTCTGACAGGCGGTATGGACGGCCACCAGGGACGACGAGCAGGCCGTCTGAATATCCAGGCTGGGCCCCTGGAGGTTCAGCTTGTAAGACACCCGCGTGGTGAGAAAGTCTTTGTCGCTGGCCAGAAATAGCTCGTAGGGGCTGACCGACTGGCGGATGCGGGCGTTGCCATAGAGGTTGAACAGGTAGCCATTCATCCCGGCTCCACCGTACACGCCCACGCTGCCGTTGTAGGACTCGGCATCGTAGCCCGCGGTTTCCAGAGCTTCCCAGGCACACTCTAAAAACAGGCGCTGCTGGGGATCGAGGAGTTCGGCCTCGCGGGGGCTGTAGCCAAAAAAGGCCGCGTCAAACTGATCCACATCGGCCAGAACGCCGCCAGCCCTGACGTACTGCGGGTCGTTGAGCAGGGCATCGTCTACCCCCTGCCGTCGGAGCATTTCGGCGTCGAGTGGGGCGATCGCCTCCTTGCCATCCCGCAGGACGCCCCAGAACTCCTCCACTGAGCCAGCTCCGGGAAATCGTCCTGCCATGCCGATGATGGCAATTTCGAGTCCGGTCGTGGGATGTGCCACTGTTGTCACCTTATCCATGCTGTTTTCCTCCCGCTGGCTGCTGAGGTTGGCGATGCCGTTGTTGCCGACGCTGCTGCAGCCGCTGTTTACCCGCCGCTAATTCGGCAGTCCGCTCCGGGGTGGCTGCCCCGTTATCGCGATGCCGCAGATACGCCGCCAGGGAACTCACCGTGGGATAGCGAAATAGCTCGACCAGGGGGATCTCAATCGCGAGCTGTTTTTGAATCTGCCCGTGAACCCGCACCATCAACAGCGAATGCCCGCCCAGGTCAAAGAAGTTATCGTGCAGACCCACCTGCTCCAGGTTGAGCACCGACTGCCAGAGGGCTGCGATCGCAGTTTCCACCTCCGTCCGAGGCAAGGCCAGCGGCTCTGGCTGCGAGGAGCCATTCGGTTGGGGAAGTGCCTTGCGATCTACTTTGCCGTTGGGGGTTAGCGGCAGGGCATCGAGCATGACGAATTGAGTCGGCAGCATGTAGGGGGGAAGATACTGCGATAGGTAAGTTTTGAGTTTTAAGTTTTGAGTTTTGAGTTTTGAGTTTTGTTCGCGTAGCGACTCCAGAGGAGTAATTTTGAGTTTTGAATTCAAAACTACATACGCGGCAAGCTGTAGGTCTTGGGGATTGTCTTCTCGCAGTACGACAACCGCCTGCGACACGTCGGGATGCTGGGAGAGAACCGCTTCGATTTCGCCGAGTTCGATGCGGAAGCCGCGCAGTTTCACCTGATGGTCGAGACGACCGAGGTATTCGAGGGTGCCGTCGGGGCGGAGGCAGACGCGATCGCCAGTTTTGTAAAGAAGGGAATAGGGAGTAGGGAGTAGGGAATAGGAAGGAGGAAAAGCTCTGCTTTGCATGGGCAAGGCCCTACGTTCTTCATGCTCTAATCCCTGTTCCCTGTTACCTGTTCCCTGAGAAAATAGATTCGGCACAAACCGCTCTGCTGTCAATTTCTCCCGCTTCCAATACCCCGGACTGAGGCCGCTGCCGCCGATGTGCAGTTCGCCGGGAACGCCGACGGGAACCGGATTTTGCTGGGCATCAAGGATGTAGAACTGGGTGTTGGCAATGGGTTGGCCAATGGGGACGATGCCGTCTTGCAGCATGGACGACTCAATCTTGAGGGCGGCAGACCAGATGGTGGTTTCGGTGGGGCCGTAGAGGTTCCAGAGTTCTGCACCGCAGGGGAGTAGTTGCTGGGCTAGGGAGACATCGAGGGCTTCGCCGCCGCAGAGGAGTTTGAGGTCGGCTTTGCCCGGCCAGCCACTTTCCAGCAGGAGTCGCCAGGTGGCGGGGGTGGCCTGCATCAGGGTGATGTCGTGCTGCTCTAGCTGGGCAGCGAGTTTGTGGGGGTCGCGGACGGTGTCCTGGCTGGCGATGACCAGGGTGCCGCCAACGGTGAGGGGCAGGAACAGTTCCAGGGCGGCGATGTCGAAGGCGAGGGTGGTGACGGCGAGGAGGGTGTCTTGGGCCGTCATGCCGGGAGCCTGGGCCATGGCGCTGAGCAGGTTAGTGAGGCTCTGGTGGCGAATGGGGACACCTTTGGGGGTGCCGGTGGAGCCGGAGGTGTAGATGAGGTAGGCGAGGGTGGAGGGTAGGTGGGTAGGTGAGTGGGTGGGTAGGTGGGTGGGTAGGTGGGTGGGTAGGTGGGTGGGTGTATGGGTGGATGGGTAGGGGCGTACGACTGTGGGCTCGTGCAGGGTGGAGGGGGTGGAGAGATCGCTGATATTCAGGATGGGGAGGGTGTTATTGGTAATAGCCTCAATGGGAAGGTGGGCAATGCCCACCCTACCGGGGGGACTCGTAGGGTGGGCACTGCCCACCATTGAATCCGCAGTTAACCGATCAACCCTTGGAGCACTGCCCACCGTGGACGAATTTGCCGTAATCAGGAGCGACACCTGGGCATCCTCCAAAATGAAGCGCAGTCGCTCGGCGGGATAAGTGGGGTCGAGGGGGACGTAGGTGGCCCCGGTTCTAAGGATGGCGAGGAGAGTGATCACCAGCTCGGCGGAGCGTTCCAGGCAGAGGGCAACTCGGTCACCCAACTGTACGCCTTGTTGAATTAAGTAATGAGCCAGTTGGTTAACTCGCTGGTTAAGTTCCTGGTAGCTGAGGGCAGTGTCCTCAAAAATGACGGCAGTGGCATCCGGCGTGGCTTTGGCCTGGTCGGCAATCAGCTCATGGACGCAGCGTTCGGGAATGGGTTGCTCGGTGTGGTTCCAGGTTTGGAGGTGCTGCCGCTCGGTTGGGGTGAGTAGGGGTAGCGTTGCCAGAGGTTGATCTGGATCGGCGATCATGCCCTGGAGCAGGGTTTCCAGGTGGCTGAGGAGGCGGTGAATGGCGGCAGTGGGGATGCGACTTTGGTCATAATTCACCCTAAAAGCGAGGATTTCGCCCGGTATGACGACCAGAGCGAGGGGATAGTTGGTCTGTTCAAAGCCTTTTCCTTCGCGGATGGTGAGGCCGCTGCTGTCGTCGGTGAGGGCTGTATTCAGGGAAACGGGGTAGTTTTCGAAGACCAGCAGGCTCTCGAATAGAGGAGTGCCGTGGGGGACTGGGCTCCAGGATTGGATGTCGGTGAGGCGGCTGAAGGAATAGGTTTCGCGATCGCGCTGATCGGCCTGAATCTGTTGCAGCCAGGGGAGCAGCGGCATCTCGGGGGGCAGCGAAACCCGCACGGGCACAGTGTTGATGAACAATCCTACGATGGAGTCTGCGCCGGGTAGGGTGGGTGGGCGTCCGGAAACCGTTGCCCCAAATACCACGTCCCCGGTGTCGCTGTAGCGGCTCAGCACCAGGGCCCAGGCACCCTGAATCAGGGTGTTCAGGGTGAGGTGGTGGCGCTGGGCAAAGGCATTCAGGTCAGCCGTCAGATTCTGAGATAGCGTCAGCCACTGCTCGCAGTGCTCTGAGGGAGCAGAGGTGAGTCGCAGACGGTCAATGCCCAGCGGGGTGGGAGCGGTGAAGCCTGCCAGAGTTTTCTGCCAGTAAGCCTGGGCTGCCTGCTGGTCCTGCTGCTGGAGCCAGAGAATATAGTCCCGATAAGGTCTGGGCGGCTGCAGGGTGAGCGTCTGCCCCTGACGCTGAGCCCTGTAGCAGGCGAGGACTTCCTTAATCAGCAGGGCATTGCACCAGCCATCCATCAGCAGGTGATGGTGGCTCCAGACGAAGCGATGCCGCTGGGGGCCGAGCCGCAAGAGGGCACAGCGCATTAGGGGAGCCTGGTCGAGGCGAAAGCCCTGGGTGCGATCGCGCCGCAAAAACGCCTCCAGCTGGTCTGCCTGCTCTGGCTCTGACAGGGCTTGCCAGTCCTCCTCAACCCAGGGCAGATCAGCGATGGCGTAGACCACCTGCAGGGGCTTATCTGCCTCTTCCCAGTAGAACGCAGTACGCAACACGGCATGGCGCTGGACGACTGCCTGCCACGCCTGTTTGAAGGCAGCAACGTCCAGATCGCCCTCCAGCAGGCAGTTTCGCTGCTCAAAGTACACCCCCGACTCGGGCGCATACAACGTGTGGAACAGCATACCCTGCTGCATCGGGGAGAGTTCGTAGATATCCTGTACGTTCATCATGGCGCTAGTTCCCCCGAATCTTGCTGAAGAGCTGGTCAAGCTGTGCCTGATTCACCCGCGCCGCCGCAAAGTCGGACGGGGTATAGGTGGCTTCGGTGGCAGGTTGAGCAGGCTGGGCCAGGTAGGACTGCAGCGTTGCCCGAAAGCGCTGGGCAAGGGTCTCAACAGTGGCCCGTCGGTGGACAGCACGGCTGTAGCGCCAGACTACCTGAAGCTGACCGTCCCGAATCAGGGCCACCACATCCAGCAGGTAGCGGCGGGCTCCCAGCGGACTGCGGAGTTGCCCCACCGATTCAGCAGCCAGGGACTGAATCAAGCCCTGGCTTTCAGAGACAGCGTCCAGCCGGATTTGTCCCAGGTAGTTAAAGCTGATGGTTGCAGGAGACCTCAACGCCGGGTCAGCCCCGGCAGCCAGATAGCGCAAAATGCCATACCCCACACCTTGATGGGGAACGCTGCGCAGCTGCTCCTTCACCGACCGGAGCTGCTCGGCCATCGTCCCCGAGGGCAGCTCCAGCCGCAGGGGATAAACCGCCGTAAACCAGCCCACTGTCCGAGACCCATCCAGCTCCGCCAGGTCTTGCAAATTTTGCAAATTCAGGTCTCGCCCATGCCCCTCCAGGTCAATCAACACCGTAGGGGACTGCATCCAGGACTTCAGCGTCTGGCCCAGAACCGTCAGCAGCACCTCATTGACCTGGGCATGGTAGGTCTGGGTGACAACCTCCAAAAGCGCCTGGGTTTGATCCGCATCCAGTCCGAAGGAAATTTCCTCCATGGACGCCACCCTGTTGCGCTGGGCATCTCCTTCAAAATCCACTGGCAGCGCTGCCGCCGGAGCGCATACATCGCGCCAGTAGGAACGCTCCGCCTCGAAGTAGCCTGACCGCCCCAAGGTCAACAACTGATTTGCCCAGGTCTGAATTGAATGGGTCTTTGGCGGTAAAAGGACTTCGCTTCCCGCCGCCAACTGCCGATAGGCCGTCTCCAGGTCTTCCAGCAGAATTCGCCAGGATACCCCATCGACAATCAGATGGTGAGCAATCAGCAGTAAGCGGCAGTCCCGCTCTCCCAGTTGCAACAAAGCAGCCCGAAACAGTGGCCCTGCCGCCAGATTCAGACTGGCCTGCCAGGTATTCACCGCTGCGGCCAGAGCCTCTGCCTGGGTTTCCGAAGAAAGATGGGACAGGTCGAGGTCATCCAGCGGTACCGTCACAGCATCGGGAACTTGAATGACCTGCTCCCAGAGCCCGTCTTGGCAGGAGAAGCGCGATCGCAACCCATCATGGTGCCCCACCAATGCCCGCAGCGACTGAGCCAGTATCGGCCTCTGCACATTCGCTGCCACCGTCACCATCACCGCCTGATTGAAGTGATGCGGCTCCGGCAATTCCTGAGCAAAAAAGTCCCGCTGAATCGGCGTCAGGGGCACCGCTCCGGTCACAGGTTCCTGGGAAACAGCGGATTGCGATCGCACCTCAGCCACCGCCGCCAACTCCGCCACCGTCTGGTGCTGGAATAGCTGGCGCGGCGTCAAATGCAATCCCCGCTGGTGCGCCCTCGCGATAATCTGCATCGCCAGAATCGAGTCGCCCCCCAGCTCAAAGAAGTTGTCATGAATGCCCACCGCACCCCGCCGCAGCACCTCAGCCCAGACCGCCGCCAGGCTCTGCTCCGTCTCCGTCAGAGGCCGATCCCCTTCACTCACAGCCGTCTCTATTTCCGGCAACGGCAGCGCCCTGCGATCCACCTTGCCATTCACCGTCACCGTCAGCGACTCCAGGGTGACGAAGTAGTCGGGGAGCATGTAGGCGGGGAGTTTGTTGGCGAGATAGTTTTTGAGTTTTGAGTTTTGTTCGCGCAGCGACTCCAGAGGAGTAATTTTGAGTTCTGAATTCAAAATTGATAATTCAAAATTCAAAACTAAATACGCCACCAACTTCGCCGCTTCCCCCAAATCATCCCGCAGCACCACAACCGCCTGCTCCACCTGCGGATGCTGGCCCAGGGCGGCCTCGATTTCGCCGGGTTCGATGCGGTAGCCGCGCAGTTTGATCTGGTCGTCCATGCGGCCCAGGTATTCGAGGGTGCCGTCGGGACGGTAGCGGGCGCGATCACCAGTCTTGTAAAGAAGGGAGTAGGGAATAGGGAGTAGGGAGTAGAGAGTAGGGAAAGTTCCCTGTTCCCCATTCCCTATTCCCTGTTCCCCATTCCCTGTTCCCTGGAAAAACGGATTCGGCACAAACCGCTCCGCCGTCAAATCCGGTCGGTTGAGATACCCGCGTGCCACGCCTGCGCCGCCGATGTAGAGTTCGCCGGGGACGCCGATGGGGAGGGGTTCCAGGTTGGGATCGAGGACGTAGAGTTGGACGTTGGCGATGGGGCGACCGATGGGGACGGTATCACCCGAAAAGTCGAGGGGGATGTCGTAGATACAGCAGCCGACGACGGCTTCGGTGGGGCCGTATTCGTTGATGAGGCGGAGGTTGGGGTGGTGTTGCTGCCAGGGGGTGATGTCGCGACTGTGCAGGGCTTCGCCGCCGAGGATGAGGGAGTAGGGGCGAGGCATTTTGGAAATAGTGTTATCTGTCATCCGGTCAGCTTTGGTCAAAATGCCTCGCCCGTACAGGGGATGGGGAGATGGGGGGGTGTCTGCCATCCGGTCTTTGGTCAAAATGCCTCGCCCGTACGTGGGCTGAGGGGATGGGGGGAAGATTAGCGGCGCGATCGCTTTCAGGTGGGAGGGGGTGAGTTTGACGAGGCTGAAGGTATCGCTGCCCTGGAGGGCCTGACCCAGGGCTTCGACCTCGTGGGTTTCGGGGAGGAGGGTGACGGGTTGCCCGACCAGGAGGGGGGCGAACAGGCTGGTGATGGTGGCATCGAACCCGATGGAGGACTGCACGGGAGCACCGCCCCCGACGGCGACGTTGTAAGCCTGGATGCACCAGTGCAGGTAGTTGCTCAATCCCCGGTGGGTGAGCAGGGTACCTTTGGGGTTGCCGGTGGAACCAGAGGTGTAGATGACGTAGGCCAGGTTCTCAAGATCAAGGCTGACGGTGGGGTTGTGGTCAGGGGCCTGGGCCAGCTTTTCGCCTTCACCCAGCAAATCCAAAGTAGGGTGGGCACCGCCCACCATTTCCCCCAGCGCCTCTCCACCCACCGTCACCACCCGCGACACCTGGGCATCAGCCAGCATAAAGCGAACTCGCTCCCCTGGTAGGCTGGGGTCAATGGGCACATATGCTCCGCCAGCCTTGAGTACGCCCAACAGCGCTACCAGCAGCTCAACGGAACGGGGGAGATAAATTCCCACCAGGCTTTCGGGGCCAATGCCCTGGGCTTGCAGGGTGTAGGCGAGCTGGTTAGCGCGACGATTGAGCTGGTCGTAGGTGAGTTGCTGAGTAGGGTCGATGACGGCCACAGCATCCGGCGTCTGTTCCACTTGAGCTGCAAACCGCTGGTGAAAGCATTGATTTGGCAGTGGAGCCTGGGTCTGGTTCCACTCCACCAGAAGCTGATGCCGTTCCGCTGCACTCAGGAGGGGAAGTTCGGCCACAGGGCAATCCGGGTGGGCGAGAATTCCTGCCAGCAGGGTCTGAAAATGTCCCAGCATCCGCTGAATGCGGTCTTCATCGAACAGGTCGGTGCGGTATTCCACCGCCAGCAGCAGGCCGTCGTCCCGCTCGATGCCGTGCCAGGTCATATCGAACTTGGTTTGGCCCGGATCAATCCAGGTCTGTTGAACCTCTAGCCCCGGCAAATCCAGGTCGAGGGTTGCTGCGTTCTGGCGCTGATAGCCGCTCTGGAGCTGAAACATCACCTGAAACAGCGGGTTCTTGCTCAGGTCGCGATCGCACTCCAGGGCTTCAACAACCTTGGCGAAGGGCACTTCGGAGTGCTGGAAGGCATCTGCGGTGACCTGCCTGACCTGCTGCAATAGCGCTCGAAATGTCATGCTGCCAGTCAGAGGGGTGCGGAGCACCAGGGTATTCACAAAAAAGCCGATCAGCGGCTCCACCTCGGAATGATTGCGGTTGGCGACGGGCACCCCCACGCTGATATCGTCCTGGGCGGTGTAGCGGTGCAGCAGCAGCTTGAACGCCGCCAGCAGGGTCATAAACAGCGTGGTGCCTTCCCTCTGGCTGAGGGCTTTGAGGGCGGCGACGCAGTCGGATGGCAGGGAGCGGGTGCAGGTACGGCTGGTGAAATTGGGCACTGCCGGACGGGGGCGATCCGTGGGCAATTCGAGCACGGGTAAACCCGTAAGCTGCTGTCGCCAGTAATCGAGCTGGGTGCGGCAGGCATCGCTCTGGAGCCACTGCTGCTGCCACAGAGTGTAGTCGGCGTACTGAATCGGCAGGGGCGGCAGGGATGGAGCCGTATTTTCTGCGAAGGCACGATAAACGGTCGCCAGTTCCCGCATCAGTACCCCACGGGACCAGCCATCCGCCACGATATGGTGCAGCACCAGCAGCAGCAGGGCCGTAGTCTCATTCAGCCGCAGCAGGTGACTGCGAAGCAGCGGGTCGAGGCTGAGGTCGAATGGCCGCCTGACGCACTGTTCGGTGAGTCGCTGAATTTCGGCTTCGACAGCAGCCTCTGGCAACGGCCTCAAATCGGTCACTGGCAAGGATAAGGCAATATCCGGCAGTACCTGTTGACAGGGCCGACCGTCCTGCTCGACAAACCGGGTTCGGAGGCTTTCGTGGCGTTGGGCGATCGCAGTCAAACTCCCCTCCAATGCTGAAACGTTGAGCGTCCCCGTTAGCCGCCAGGACAGGGCGATGTGATAGGCCGAACTGTCCGGGTTGAGCTGATGCAGCACCCAGAGATTTTGCTGGGACGGGGAGAGCGGCACCACCGCCGGACGGGCCTGGGGCACAAGGGGTAACGCCGCCGCTGGAACCAAGCCCTGCTGCTTCAACCGCTGCTCCAACAACGCCCGCCGCTCAGGAGAGAGGGCGGCAATGCGCTGCTGCAGGGCTTCAGAAGTAAGTCGCAGGTCTGACATGAGTGACGGGAGGTAGGACGGGGGCGCAGAGGGATGGGTTGAGGGAAGGCTGGCTGGGATGCCAGGGTTCAGAATCTGGGGCTCTGGGACACCTGCAGCCACTTGGCTGTGGGTGTCAGGTGCCGGGTTTCAGGTATCAGGTATCGGGTGTCAGGTGTCAGGGATGATGGGCTGATGGACGCCAGGCTGTACTAGCGTTTGATTTGCAAGGCGTGATTTCTAATGAGCGCTACCAACCATCACGGTTTCTGATAAAGGAATAACACAATTATCCTTGAGTCGCTTGAGATAGGGGAGGGCTTGCATAACTCGGTCAAAATCCTGAACAAAGTCGATTAAGCAGGCGATTTCAGTGATGCCAACCTTAGCCAGTTTTTGGATGAATGGTAAACAGCTTTCAGGGGTTCCGATCAGGGAGCGATCGTTCATAAACCCTTCCACCCCAAATAATAACAGACTATTCAGGTCGTCATCGGAAAAATCTTCGAGGCTGATGGATAATCCCATCCCTTTGGCCAGATTTTCCAGGAGACCGTAATGGGTTTTCAGGTATTCGCAAAAGGGTTGGCGAACATCATCTTTAACCTGGTCGATATCGGCACCCAAAAAGGTATGGAGCATGAGCGATATGGTTTTCGTATTGGGGTCATGACCATGCTTGCTGAGGGACTGTTTATAAGCCTGAATTTTAGGAGCCAATTGTTCTAATGATCCGCCCAGGAGTGAGGTAAGGATATTTGCGCCCAGCCGTCCGGCTTCGATGAAGGTTTCGGTGGACTGGCAGGTAATCCAGGTGGGCAGTTGGGGCTGGATGGGTCGCGGTAGGGATACCGCCGAGACGGTTTTGCCCGTGGCGTCTTGAAAGTCTACGGTTTCCCCTCGCCAGAGTTGCTGAACTTGCTGAATCCCCCGCCACATCACAGCTTTGCGGCTGGCATGGGGGGTGGGCGACAGAATGAACTCGTCCATGGTCCAGCCTGAGGCAAAGGCGATCGCGGCTCGCCCGCAGGAGAGATTATCGACAACGGCCCAATCTTCAGCAATGCGGACGGGATGGTGCAGGGGCACGACCACGCTGCCTGCCCGCAGTTGCAGGTTTTCCGTCACCATGGCCAGGGCGGCGCTGGTAAGGCCGGGGTTGGGGTAAAGCCCGCCGAAGGCGTGGAAATGCCGTTCGGGGGTCCATACGGCGGTGAAGCCATTTTGGTCGGCGAATTTGGCGCTTTCAATTAGAAGTTGGTATTGATTGGGGCGGGCAATGGAGCCGTCACCGTCGAAATAAAATAGGCTGAATTTCATGGGAATGTCTGGTTTGCTGCGTAAAGATTCTTTGGGGAAAGGGATGTTTTAATTGCGGTTAATTTTGGATGGTGGGCAGTGCCCACCCTACGAATTTTGCTTGACGGTGCATTACGGCTGCGCCTGATGCACCCTAAAGTTTTGCTGTTTAAGGTTGATTTTTGACTTGATTTTCGACATCTTCTGGAGACATGGTTTCAATTTGATTTAATAACTCTTCAATTGCGGCTTGATCGGTGTCATTAGATTGATTTTCTTCGATTATTTTAGCGATTCCAGCAACGGTGGGGGCTTCAAATAAAAAGGCTCGCATGGGTAATTCAACCTGAAATTCTTTTCGCAGCCTCGTTACGGCCTGGATTGCTAAAAGTGAGTGACCACCCAGTTCGAAGAAGTTATCATAAATTCCGACTTTTTCAACTCCTAATAATTCTTGCATGGCCTCGGCGACGGCGGTTTCAATCGCGGTTGTGGGGGCAACATATTCGCTCGAAAGTTGGGGGCGGGTGTGGTGGTCTGAGGCATCTGATGGCGGGTTGATTGACAGGGTTTCGGGGTGGTGAATCCACTGGTCGATGCGATCGCAGAGATTCCCCGGCGACACGGTCACCTGGTTCAGGGAGGGCTGGGCCAGCACTCGTCTGGTCACCTGCCACACCTCGTCTGGCGTCATCGCCAGGTCGAGCCAGGTTGAACCCGTGTTTTGGGGAGTGTCTTCCAGACGACAGGCATCCCAGTTGATGCTGATCCAGCGGGAAGTCGGGTCACGATGGGCGGTAGTAAGGCTATCCAGGTAGGCATTGGCGGCGGCATAGGCTCCGAACCCAACTCCACCCACCACCGACGACAGGGAAGACTGGAGCAGGACAAAATCGGGATTTTGCCCCTCCAAAGCGGACATCAGCGCCTGAATTCCCTGGATTTTGGGACGAAACGTCTGTTCGCACGTCTGCTGAGTTAGCTCAGGAATCAGGCAGCTGGCGCGATCGCCCATCACCCCGGCATGAATGACGCCGTGAATGTCACCAAATTGGGCCAACCCCTTTTCCACAGCCGCGTTCACCTGCGCCTCATCCCCCAGGTCAGTGCTGAACCACAGGTAGTCCGTGCCCGCCGTTCCCAGTCCCTGCAGTTTGCGGATCAGACGGCTGACCTCGTGCTGGGGGCCATGGGTCGCCAGCCACTGCTCCCACCCGTCAGGAGCGGGCAGCCCAGGACGACCCAGCAGCACCAGTCGGGCCTGAAATTCCCGCCGCAGCGCCTGGGCATAGACCATTCCCAGTCCCTCCACCAGGTCTCCGGCAATCAAGTAAGTGCCCTCCGGTCGCAAGGGCGGTTGACCCTCGGGTAGCGGTAGCGGCTCGTAGGTTTGCACCCAGCGGTAGCCGTCTCGGTAGGCCACGATGGGGTCGGCGGCGGCCAACTCCCGATAGAGACTGTCTACCACAGGCTGGATTGGGGCCGAACCTCCCGTCACAGCAACATCCAGGCAACGACAGCGAATCTGGGCGTATTCCTGGGGAATTACTTTGCAAAGCCCAGAAAGCATTGCCGCCGGGGGGTTGACGGCATCTGTTCCCACCACCGCCTGCCCGTTCGACGTGATCACCGTCAGGGACATCGAGGATGGACTTTGACCCAGTGCCTGAGTCAGGTGCAGCACACTGTAGAAGCTCATCGCAAAATCGGCTGGCTCATCAGCCAGGCTCCATCCCTGCACCCAGTGGGTGGGCCGATGACCCGCAGTTTCCAGAGCCTGAACCAGCACTCGATAATCCTCAGGATTGTGCGGATTCAGGGTGAAGGTGCGCTCCTGATGGGAGAACTGAGAGCCGGGTTGCACCGTAATGACCGTTTGCTCAGCCGTCGCCAGTCGTTGGGCCAGACCAGAACCGATAGGCTCAGCGGCGAACACCACCCAGCAGTCGCTGGGAGCAGGCTCGATCTGCGGCAGGTAAGAACGCCGCCAGGAGGGTAGGTAAAACCAGTCGGCCAGGTTTGCCGCCTTTGTCTCTGGCGCTGCCTTGGGTGCCGCCAGCCCCGCCGGATTCAGCGCGACCCAGTACCGCTGCCGCTCGAAGGGATAAGTGGGCAATGGCACTCGCTGCCGGGGTGCATGAGCGTAGTAGCCCGACCACTGCACAGCCGCCCCCGCCAACCACAGCCGTCCCAGGCTGCCCAGCATCACGGTCCTATCGGCAACAGTTTCCTGGGGATGGGGTAACGAGTTCAGCACCAGCGCAGTTTTCGCCCCCTCAGCCGCCACGGCCTGCTGGGCCAGGGTCTTCAGCGTCCGGCCCGGACCCACCTCCAGCAGCACTGGATTTGGCAGCCGCAGCAACGCCCGCACCCCGTCATAAAACCGCACCGGCTGCCGCAAATGCCGTGCCCAGTAAGCCGGATCCGTCGCCTCTGTCGCCGTTAGCCAGGTGCCCGTTACATTCGAAAGCAGGTCGATCTGGGGCGGATGCAGGGTAATCTGGCTCACTAAAGCCTCTAAGTCTGCGATCGCAGGCTCCATCAGCGGCGAATGAAACCCGTGGGACACCTGTAACCGCCGATAGCGAATGTTTTTCGAATCCAGCAAGGCCTGGAAGGCGGCGATCGCCGCCTCCGTCCCCGATACCGCGCCCAGTTCCGGGCCATTCACCGCCGCGATAACGACATCCACCGGCAACAGTGCCGCCAACGCTGCCTCCGACAACGCCACCGACAGCATCGCCCCCGCCGGACACGCCTGCATCAACCGCCCCCGCGCCGCCACCAGCCGCAGCCCCTCCTCCAGGCTAAACACCCCGGCAATACAGGCCGCCACATATTCTCCAATGCTGTGTCCCATCACGCCAGCGGGTTTGATGCCCCAGGCAAGCCAGAGCTGGGCCAGGGCGTATTCCAGGGCGAAGAGGGCGGGTTGGGCGAAAGCGGTGGAGTGGATGGGGGGATGGGTAGAGGGTGAGGGGTAAAGGGTATAGGGTGTAGGGTTCAGGGTGTAAGGTTCAGGGTTCTCCCCTATTCCCTGTTCCCTATTCCCTATTCCCTTATCGCCATAAATCACCTCCAACAAATCAACCCCCTCCTCCACCAAAATCTCAGCACACCGATCCATCGCCTGCCGGAAAACGGGTTCGGTGGCGTAGAGGTCGCGGCCCATGGTGGGGTACTGGCTACCCTGGCCGGAGAACATGAAGGCGATCGCAGGCGTAGCCGGATCGGCGACCTGGGTAGGGAGGCTGCCGGAGGTCAACTGCTGAACCGCTTCGGTGGAGGACTGGCACAGGCAGATGCGGCGATGGGGGAAGGAGCGGCGACCCACCTGCAGGGTGTAGGCCACATCCGCCAGATCAAGGTCGGGATGGGCTTCTAGATGTCGGGCCAGATTCGCCGTCATTGTTTCCAATGCCGTCGCCGTTTTCGCCGAAAGCACTAATAATTGGGCAGGCTGGTCTATGCCTATTCCTGGTCCTTGGTTATTGGTTATTGGTTCTTCGCTTTTCTCTCTTCCCTCTTCCCTCTTCCCTTTTCCCTCTTCCGGCCCTTCCTCCAAAATCACATGGGCATTCGTGCCTCCCATGCCGAAGGAGCTGACGCCGGCGCGGCGGGGGGTGCCGTTGCGGGGCCAGGGGCTGAGTTGGCGCTGGACGGTGAAGGGGCTGTGGGCAAAGTCGATTTGGGGATTGGGCTGCTGGAAGTGGAGGCTGGGGGGAATTTGCTGGTGTTTCAGGGCCAGGGCGGTTTTGATCAATCCGGCGATGCCAGCGGCGGCGTCGAGGTGGCCCAGGTTGGTTTTGACGGAGCCGATAGCGCAGCCGCCAGGATGATTTTGCAGGGCTCTGGTGAGGGCAGCGATTTCGATGGGGTCGCCGAGGGCAGTGCCGGTGCCGTGGGCTTCGATGTAGCTGAGGCTGGCCGGGTCGATGTTGGCCTGCTTCAAAGCGGCGGCGATGACGGCGGCCTGCCCGGTGACGCTGGGGGCGGTGAGGCTGACTTTCTCGGCTCCATCGTTGTTGATGGCGGAGCCTTTGATCACGGCGTAGATTGTGTCGCCATCGGCGATCGCATCCGCCAACCGCTTCAGCACCACAAGGCCGACCCCGTTGCCGAACACCGTGCCCTGGGCTGCTGCATCAAAGGCGCGACAGCAGCCATCGGGGGAGGCGATGCCGTCGCTCTGGTAGCGGTAGCCCTGGGGGGCGGTGTTGCCCACGGTGACACCCCCCGCCAGGGCCATGTCGCATTCCTGCTGGAGCAGGCTCTGGCAGGCCTGATGCACCGCCACCAGGGAAGTAGAGCAACCGGTCTGGATACCGCAACTCGGCCCTTTCAGGTCTAGCTGGTAGGAGACGCGGGTGGTCATCAGCCCCATGACGTTGCTGATCACGGCCTGCACCGTGTCTACGGACTCCCGCAGTTTGGGGTCAGAAAACAGGTTGACCAGGTAGCTATTGAGGGCGGCCCCGCCGTAGACGCCGATGCGACCGGGATACTGGCGGCTGTCGTAGCCCGCATTTTCCAGGGCCGACCAGGCACATTCCAGAAATACCCGGTGCTGGGGATCCATCAGTTCAGCCTCGCGGGGGGAATAGCCGAAAAAGGCGGCATCGAAGCCATCGGCCTCAGAGAAACCCGCGTAGGCCCGGACGTAATCGGGCTGCTGCCAGGTGTCCGGCGAGACCCCGGCCTCCTCCAGTTCCTGGTCAGACAATCTGCGAATGCCAGACTGCCCTACCGTCAGCAATTGCCAGAGTTCATTAACGCTGTCGGCACCGGGAAACCGACCCGCCATGCCGACAATGGCGACCCGCTCATTCTTTGCCTGCTCCACGGCTTCAAGTTGCGATCGCGCCTCCCGCAAGGCCCGCAGAATGCGCTCATCGGTCGGTGGGGTGGGGTAGGAGAAACTCTCTGTCATGACGATTGATTCAGTAAGCGTTCGAGGGCAGCCAATTCTTCAGCAATGGGATCTTGCGGGGAGGCGGGAGGGCTTTCAGGTGCTGGTTCTCTTGATGGCCCCCTAAATTCCCCGATGTCGGGGGACTTTGTACCTCTAGCTCCCCCAGAATTGGGGGCGGGGGGGCCTTCGCGGGCGACTTTCCCAGGAGTTCGTTGAATTTCATCATTGGCAGCCGAATCCGGGGATGAGGCCGTCTCCGGTGGCGGGGTTTGCAAAACCTCCGCCGCCAGGTGCTTCGCCAGTGCTGCAATGGTGGGATGCTCAAAGATCACCGTAGAGGAGACCGTCGTTCCCAATTGCGTATCCAGGCGATTTTTCAGCTCCACCGCCATCAGCGAATCCATCCCCATATCGAAAAAGCCCAGCTGCGGATCGGGGAGCTGATTGGCCGATCGCCCCAGCACCCTGGCCACCTCCTGCTGCAGCGCCGTGGTCAGGAAAGTCAGCCGCTGACGCTCCGGCAGAGTCCGCAGACGGGTTTGCCAGCCAGAGGGAGCGTCGGTAGTAGCGCTGGCGGCAGACGCCGACGACTGGAACCGTTCAAAAAACCTATCCGTCCACCCCTGACTGAGGAACTGAGGCCAGCGAATGGGAATCACTCCCACCTGAGCCTCGCTGGGGTGGGCCAGCAACTGCGAGAAGATATGTAGTCCCTGGTCGGGCGCGATCGCATCCACACCCCTGACCTGAATCTGCTGATCCACTTGCCGTTGGGCCGCTGCCCCCACGCCTGACCAGGCTCCCCAGTTGATGCTCAGCCCCGGCAAACCCAGCCCCTGGCGGTGATGGGCCAGGGCATCTAAAAAGGCATTGGCCGCGACGTGGCTGCCCTGCCCCGGCGACCCCAGCAGCGACGCCGCCGAAGAAAACAGCACAAAGAACTCCAGCGGCTGCTCCTGAGTCAACTGGTGCAGATGCCAGGCCCCATAGACCTTGGGAGCCAGTACCGACTCCATCCGTTCCCAGGTCAACTGCTGCAAAACCCCATCATCCAGCACCCCCGCCCCATGAATCACGCCGCGCAGTGGAGTACCGAGAGATGCGATCTCCGCTGCCAGATCATCCCGCTGCGCCACATCCGCCTGGACGACCGTCACCCTGGCTCCCCTGGCTTCCAGCGCCTGTATCTGCCCTTGAGTTTCAGGGGAGATATCCGCGGGCGATCGCCGACTCACCAGCACCAGATGACAGGCTTCCCGTACCGCCAGCCAGTCCGCAGTGAGGAGGCCGAGACCACCGAGACCGCCGGTGATGAGGTAGGTGGGGGGATGGGGGGATGGGAAAGGGTTTTGAATTTTGAATTTTGAATTTTGAATTTTTTCTGCCTTCTGCCTGCTGCGCACGGGCACAGCCCTACTGCCTTCTACCTTCAACACCACTTTCCCCACGTGCTTTGCCTGCTGCATGTAGCGAAAGGCGCTGACGGCGGCGGTGATGGGGAATACCCGGTGGGGCAGGGGACGGAGCTGTCCGGCATTGAAGAATTGAACCAGGATTTGTAGCAGGCTCTGGATCTGCTGTGGGGCCTGGTGGGTCAGGGAAAGGAGATCGACCGGGTGGTAGGAAACCTGGGGGTAGAGGTTGGCGACTTGCTCTAGGCTCCACACATCGCGTTTGCCGATTTCGATGAATCGCCCCTGGGGCTTCAGTACGGAAAGGCTTTTGGGAATGAACTCACCGGAGAGGGAGTTGAACACGACATCAACGCCTTCTCCGTCGGTGGCGGCCAGGATCTCATCGGCAAAGTCCAGGGTGCGGGAGTTCATCATCTGGCGGACCCCCATTTGCTTGAGTACCGCCCACTTAGGGGGGCTGGCAGTGGCGAACACTTCCGCGCCCCGGCTCAGGGTAATCTGCACTGCCGCCATGCCGGTGCCTCCAGCCGCCGCATGAATCAGCACCCGTTCCCCTGGTTGTACCTGGGCGACCTCTGCCAGGGCATAGTAAGCCGTCAGGAAATTGGCTGGAATGGTGGCGGCTTCGGTGGCGCTGAAGCCCTCGGGTTGAGGCACTGCCAGTGCCGCAGGCACCGTCACGTACTGGGCAAAGCTGCCTGCCGCCAGGGCCATGACGCGATCGCCCACGCCTAAGTGCGTCACATTGGTTCCCACGGTGACCACTTCGCCTGCACATTCCACCCCCAGCCAGTCGCGCTCAAAGGGCAACAGGCCCAGGGTATCCAGCACGTCGATGAAGTTGAGCCCAGCAGCCTCCACCAGAATCTCGATTTCGTCCGGTTCGGGAGAACGGCGAGACCAGGGCTGGAGCTGCAGATTGTCCGGTGTTCCTCTGGATGCGATCGCCAGCCGGAAGCAGGCATCCTGGCCGCTCAGATTCGGCAGCTCCAGGGATGGGGGCAGGCTGAGCCGACCCAGACGGGCGACCCAACGTTGTCCCTGACGATAGGCGATCGCGTCAGTGCCAGCCTGAGCCCCCAGTTCTGCCGCCAGATCCGCCATCTGCTGCTGAGGCGTGGCGTGGGGGTCTAAATCCAACCGGCAACAGCGCAGGGCAGGATGCTCCAGCTCAATCACGCGCCCCAATCCCCAGAGCGGGGCCTGGGCCGGATTGATCACGGGTGGTGGCGTGACTCCCTGGGTTACCAGGTAGAGCTGGGGCGGCTGAGACAATTCAGCCAGCATCTGCACCAGGTGCAATAGGCCACTACAGCTACGCTCAAGGGCTTTGGGATGGAGGGAATCCGACGGGTTCGCCAGATAGGCTACTTTCGTGGGAACAGTCCCATCAGCGGTCAGAGCCTGCCAGAGCGTCTGGAAGTCCTCTTTGCTGAGGGGGTTGAGGGTGTAGGGATGGGGGGATGGGGAGATGGGGGGATGGGGGGATGGGACTGAACTTGCTCCCCTGGGGCGGCTTAGCCGATGAGCATCGCTGAGTTCTGCCCAAACACTGTGGATATGCTGTTTTTCCAGAATCTCAGTTAAACCATCAGCTCCATCGAGACTTTCAGTCAGAATCAGGCACGTGTCTAGTTGATCAGGCTGAGCCGTTCTGAAATCTCGCTGAGCCACGATTACCGTCTGCGGTAGGTTAGGTGGAGCGTTAGCGTCAGCAAAACCTAATTCCGAATTGGTTTCTGTTGGGTGACCCTCCGTTTCACCCAACCTACGGAAAGGTTGGAGAATTTCGGCGTTAAACCCGTTTTCCTGGAGGAGTTTTTGCCACTCTTCCGCTGGCAGCAGGGGATAGTCGGGACGCAAATCGCGATCGCTAAATTTCCACCAGCCTTCTGTCAGGCCGAAGATCAGGTCGAGCCAGGCCAGAGGCTGAGTACTCTCCAGCAGAATCAATTCGCCACCGGGAGCCAGCAGCTCTCGCACGTGGGTCAATGTTTGCCGCAGGTCAGCCGTAGCGTGAAGCACGTTAGCGGCAATCACCAGGTCGAAAGGCTGCTGGAATCCCTGAGAAGCGGGCGATCGCTCAATGTTCAGCACCTCGTAGCGCACAAAGGGATAGTCCCCAAAACGCTCCTGGGCCTTCGACAGGAATAGCGGCGAAACATCCGTGAACATATACTCAATATTCTGAAGATGGGGCAGCAGATGGGCGGTTGTACCGCCTGTGCCCGCGCCAATTTCCAGAATGCGGATGGGACGCTGAGGGGGAGGAATTGCAGCCGCAACCACCCGCTGCACCAGCGAATTCATCACCTGTGAGCCGACAGAGGATTCATACAGCTGAGTCAGGTCACTCAAATCGCCCCTGGGAAAGAGCAGCGTCAGGGGATCGACCTCGCCTCGCAGGACTGCCGCCAGGTTTTCGCCACAGCGAGTGAGGAGGGTGAGTTCGGCAGAGGGGGGGAGGGGGGGAGGGGGGGGGGGAAATGAGTTTTGAGTTTTGAGTTTTGGATTTTGAGTTAATTCAAACTGAGAACTCAAAACTAAGAATTTCTCCTCCGGAGACGCTTCGCGAACAAAACCTTCTCCTTCTCCTGCTGCCTGCTGCCTGCTACGCACGGGCACGGCCCTACTGCCTTCTGCCTGTTTCAAAAGATGTTGGAACAATGCCTCATGCTGAGGTGCAATGCCCCAGGTTTGGGCTAATTCGGTGGGGTTGTAGGTGGGGGGAAGTTCTCCGAGGGTTGAAATTGCCTGCTCCACATAGGCCAGGCTCAGGGCATCAAGTTCTAGCAAACGCTGCTGGTAGTCCAGCACCTCTGGCTGATTGAGCAGGTTCTGGAAGGCAGGGCCGACCTGGCGGCAGAGGGCATCGGGTGAGGGTAGAAACTCAGCGGGTGTAGCAGCGTTCGGTAGCGGCTGAGCCTGCCAGTCGATCTGGTAAAGCCAGTCTTGAAACTGGGGTGAACCGAATACTTGCTCGGGCGTTGCGGGCCGGAGACGCAGCTCTTTTAAGCTGCCGATGAGTCGCCCATCTTCAAGGAAAATCTGAATATCGGCGGTGGCTCCTCGATCTGCGGGCTGCACCTGGGCATGGCACCAAATCTGGTAGTTGGCCTGCGCCAAATCCAGGCGTGATTCGAAATGAACCTGGAAAATGCTGGCCGGGAGGTAGGTTTCGGTTTCGGGATGATCCAGAAAGACAGCCGCCAGACTTTGCAGGCAGGCATCCAGCAGGACGGGATGAAGCTGGTATGCTGCCGCTGTTGAGTGCAAAACTTCTGGTAACTGGAGTCGGCTTAATACCTCAGAATTCCCTTTCCAAATTTTTTTTATCGCCCGGAAGCGATCGCCATAGGTGACGCCCTGATCGGCCAGTCGCTGATAACAAGCTTCGACCGAAACGGATTCACGACAGCGAGACTGAAGCTGGGCGAGGACGGTCGTTTCGTCAACGGTCGTTTCGAAGGCAGTTGCCACGACCTGACCACTGGCGTGAAGCACCCAGTCTGATTCCGTCAAGCTGAGGATTTCGAAGCGGTATGGCCGATCTTCCTGGGGCAGGAGCAGCACCTGGACCGTTTTCGGCTGATCCAGCACCAGCGCCTGGTGGAAGGTGATGGCTTCCAGGGCCAGGGATTGGTTGGGTAATGGGTGTTGCAGCATCTCCACAAAACCCGCTGCCGGGAGCACCACCGCTCCGAAGACCTGATGATCCTGGAGGTAGTCGGGAGAGTCTGGGCTGAGGTGACTTTCAAAGTGGAGAGTGGTCGTGCGGGGGAGGTTGAGGGGATTTCCGAGGAGGGGGTGGGGGGATAGGGGGATGGAGGGATGGGTGGATGGGTTTTTGCGGGTGACGGGCTGCGATCGCTCGATATCGACCCAGTAGCGCTGTCGCTGGAAGGGATAGGTGGGGAGGGAGACGCGCTGGCCGGGACTGGCCAGATCCACGGCATCCCAGTTGATAGATGCACCTGCGACGTATAGCTTCCCCAGGCTGGTGAGCAGGGTTTGCCGGGCGGCATCTGGACGTAAGCTGGGCAGCCAGAGCGCTTCTAGTTCCGGCAGACAGGCTCGTCCCATGGCCAGCAAAATCGGCTTTGCCCCCAGTTCGATAAAGGTGTTGTAGCCCCTATCCGCCAGGGTTTTCATCCCCGCCGCAAACTGCACCGGCTGGCGGACATGGTTCACCCAGTAATCGGCACTGGTACCATCCATCACCTGGCCAGTCACGTTGGCAATCAGCTCCATCTGAGGCCGGGCATAGTTCACCGTTGTGGCCACGGCCCTGAACTCCGCCAGCATCGGCTCCATCAAAGCCGAGTGAAAGGCATGGGAAACCGGCAGGGGTTTCGTTTTAATCCCCCGCTCTGTCAGCACTGCGGTCACAGATTCCAGCGACGCCAATTTACCGGAAATCACCGTCGCCTCCGGCCCATTGACCGCTGCAACAGCAACCCCTTCCGGCAGCATCCCCGACACATGCTCAACGGACGCCATCACCGCTACCATACCGCCACCCTCCGGCAGCGCCTGCATCAAACGCCCCCGCGCCGCCACCAGACGCAGCCCCTCCTCCAGGCTGAACACTCCCGCAATACAAGCCGCCACATATTCCCCAATGCTGTGTCCCATCACGCCAGCCGGTTTGATGCCCCAGGAGAGCCAGAGCTGGGCGAGGGAGTATTCCAGGGCGAAGAGGGCGGGTTGGGCGAAAGCGGTGGAGTGGATGAGTGGACGGGTGGATGGGGGGATGGGGGGATGGGTAGAGGGTTCAGGGTGCAAGGTGTAAGGTTCAGGGCTCTCCCCTATTCCCTGTTCCCTATCCCCTATTCCCTTGTTGCCATAAAGCACCTCCAACAAATCAACCCTCTCCTCCTCCTCCAAAATCTCGGCACACCGATCCATCGCTTGCCGGAAGACGGGTTCGGTGGTGTAGAGGTCTCGGCCCATATCGGGATACTGGGAGCCCTGGCCGGTGAACAGGAAGGCGATTTTGCCAGGGGTGCGGGGAGGGTTGATGGAATGGGTTGCGGGTTGGGCGGCGAATTCCCGCAGCTGGCGCTGGGCGTCTTCGATGGAGTTGGTTGCGATCGCAAGCCGGTGGGAGAAGTGCGATCGCAACTGATGCCCGCTCCAACAAATATCCGCCAGCGACTCCTTCGCTTCCGGCAACCAATTTCCATACCGCTGCGCCAGTTCCCGCAAAGCCCCCGCATCCTTCGCCGCCAGGGTCAGTAAATGGGTGGATGGGATGAGTTTTGAATTTTGAGTTTTGAATTTTGAGTTTTGAGGTGGGTCGAACTGAGAACTCAAAACTGAGAACTTAAAACTTTCCTGCTCCTTTCTGCCTTCTGCCTTCTGCCTTCTGCCTTCCACCACCACATGCCCATTCGTCCCGCTAAACCCAAACGAACTGACTCCGGCAAATCGGGATTGCTCCCCCTGGGGCCAGGGCTGAGGTTGCTGGGTGACGGCGATGGGCAGTTCCGACCAGGGAATGTGGGGGCTGGGCTGATGAAAGTGCAGGTGGGGTGGCAGGGTTTCGTGCTGCAGGGCCAGGACGACTTTGATCAGTCCGGCGATGCCAGCGGCGGCTTCCAGGTGGCCGATGTTGGTTTTGACGGAACCGATGTACAGCGGCTGCTGGGGAGTATGGCTGCTGCCAAAAACGGCTCCCAGTGCGCCGACTTCGATGGGGTCGCCGAGGGCGGTGCCGGTGCCGTGGGCTTCGATGTAGCTGATCTGGTCGGGTTGCAGTCCCGCCCGGTTCAGGGCTTCTCGGATAACAGCCTGTTGGGAGGGGCCATTGGGAACGGTCAGGCCGCCGCTGCGACCATCCTGGTTGATGGCCGAGCCGCGAATCAGGGCCAGGATGGTGTCCCCGCCGGCCAGGGCGTCGGTCAGGCGCTTCAGCACCACAACGCCACAGCCCTCCCCACGGGAAAAGCCGTCGGCAGCGGCATCGAAGGTTTTGCAGCGGCCATCGGCGGCCAGCATTCGGGCTTTCGAGAAGTTGATGCTGAATTCGGGGGCCATCAGGCGGTTGACCCCTCCGGCCAGGGCGGCATCGCACTCCCGGTTACGCAGGCTCTGGCAGGCCAGATGCACCGCCACCAGCGACGACGAGCAGGCCGTATCCACCGCCAGACTGGGGCCGGTCAAGCCTAAACTGTAGGACAATCGCCCCGCCGCCACGCTGTGGGAATTCCCCGTCGCCAGATAGGCATCGATGTCGGTTTCGGGCCGCTGTAGCAGATGCTGGGAGTAATCGTTGCTGCTGATGCCCACAAACACGCCCACCGGACGGCCCGCCCACTGCTCCGGTACGACCCCGGCGTGCTCCATCGCCTCCCAGGACACCTCCATCAGCAGTCGCTGCTGGGGGTCGAGGCTGACGGCTTCTTTAGGGGCAATGCCGAAAAAGGCGGCGTCAAACTCCTGGAGATGATCCACAAAGCCGCCGTAGCGGGTGACAATTTTGCCTGCGGTCTCGGGATTGGGATCGTGGTAAGTATCTGCGTCCCAGCGATCGCCGGGAACCGGGGAAATCGCGTCCACCCCCTGCTCCAGCAACTGCCAAAAGGCTGCCGGGCTGTTGGCCCCACCGGGAAACCGACAGCCCAGGCCGATGATGGCAATGGGTTCCGTGCTGGCCTGTTGCAGCTCGGTGACTCTGGCCTGCAGCTTTTCGATGGCCTGAAGGGCGCGGGCCAGCCGTTGATTATTCGCGGTGGAGTTGCTGTTAACCACAGATTTGCCTAGTTCAATAAGTCTTCGAGATCGGCCAGTTTTTGGTCGAGTTGGGCCGCCAGATCCGCCTCTGTAGCCAGATCCCCGGCCTCGGCCTCAGTGCCGGGTGCCTCCGATATAGACCTGGTTTCAGGCGGCGGTTCAGCTGGAGACGGCTCAGACAAAAGCTGCTCCGCCAGGTAATCCAGCAGCCGGTCCACCGTGGGATAGTCGAAGGCCAGGGTGGAGGGCAGCGAACAGCCCAAACTGACCTGCAGGCTGTTTTTCAGCTCCATCGCCGTTAGGGAATCCAACCCCAGATCGAAGAAACCCGTCTGTCGATCCAATTCCTCACGGGCAAAGCCCAGGATCTGGCTAATTTGAGCGCAGACGTGGGCCTCCAGCAGGGCTCGCTGCTGCTCGGGGGGTGTTGCCGCTAACTGCTGGCGGAAAGCCGCCTGTTGTTGGGTTCCATTCGTGGGCCGTCCGACTCCGCTCACCGCGAAGGAATGGCTCTGGCGAAAGGCTTCCAGAAACGGCGACTGGTGCAGATTGCCCTGGCGCAGAAAGGCTGACCACTGGATAGGCACAATGCCAACTTGCGGGATCGGCTGCGTCCACACCTGCGCCAACTTTTCCAACCCCTGCCCTGGCGAAATCAGCCCCACCCCCTGAAGCCCGGTCAGCGCCTGCCCCTGCTGATACTTCAGCGCCGAGCCAATGGCTGACCAGGCTCCCCAGTTGAGACTGAGGGCGGGTAGCCCCTGCGATCGCCGATAGTGAGCCAGCCCATCCAGAAAGGCATTCGCCGCCGCATGGTTAGCTTGACCAGGAGATCCCAGCAGAGACGCCGCCGAAGAAAACAGCACAAAAAAGTCCAGGGGCAAATCCTTTGTGAGCTGATGCAAATTCCAGGCTCCATCCACCTTAGGAGCCAGCACCCGCGCAAACTCAGCCCAGGAAAGCTGCTCCAGTCGAGCGTCACTCAACACCCCAGCCGCATGAATCACCCCCCGCAACGGATAGGGCGACTCGGCAACCCGACCCAGCACCGCCGACAAAGCCTGGAAATCCCCAACATCCACCTGCGCCGTTTCGACAGCCGCTCCCTGAGCTTCCCATGCTTGAATTCGCTCCCGCACCTCCGGGGTCGGCTCCCGGCGACCAAGGAGCAGCAGATGACGCGCCCCCTGAGCGATCAGCCAATCCGCGACCTGTAGGCCCAGACCGCCCGTGCCGCCAGTGATGAGGTAGGTGGCGGAAGAGTGGATGGGTGGATGGGTAGGTGGGTAGGTGGGTAGGTGGGTAGGTGAGTAGGTGGGGAGGTGGGTGGGTGCGTCGTTCCCACGCTCCCACGCTTCTACGCTCCCACGCTCCCACGCACTTTCTGCCTTCTGCCTTCTACCTTCTGCCTTTAGAACAACCTTCCCCACATGCTTCGCCTGCTGCAGGGTACGGAATGCCTGAACGGCTTCCTCCAGGGGAAAGGTTGTATGGGGTAGGGGACGCAGCACGCCGGACTCGAACTGCTGGTGCAGGGTTTGCAGCATGGATTGGATCAGGTCGGGCTGGGACTGGCAGAGGGCGACCAGGTTGACGGGGAAGTAAGGTTTTCCGGTTGGGGCGGGCAGGTCACCCAGGCCGAGTTCGATGAATCGTCCAGTCGGGCTCAGCACCTGGATGCTTTTGTCGCGGAACTCGCCTGCCAGGGAATTAAGCATCACATCCACGCCCTCACCATTGGTTGAGGCCATGATTGCGTCGGCAAAGTCGAGGGTGCGGGAATTGAAGATGGAGGTGATACCCTGGGACCGCAAAACCTCCCACTTACCAGGGCTGGCGGTGGCGATGATGTCAGCCCCAATCGCCTGGGCAATCTGGATGGCGGCTTGCCCGACTCCCCCAGCGGCGGCATGGATGAGGATGCGTTCCCCCGCCCGCAGCTGCGCCAGCTGCACCAGACTGTAATGGGCCGTCAAAAAGGCGACGGGAATTGTAGCGGCGGCTTCCAGCGATAGACCTTCTGGAACGGGAGTCACCATCGCTCGATGGACGGTGACGTAAGGGCTGAAGCTGTTCGGCGCAATGGCCATCACCCGCTGCCCTACGGCGAGATCTTGCACCGCAACCCCAACGGTCACCACCTCTCCCACGCATTCGCAGCCCAGCGCTGACTCACCGGGGTATTGGCCCAGGGCCGTCAGCACATCCCGGAAGTTGAGCCCGGTTGCCGCTACTCGAATTTCTACTTCGTGAGCGGCGGGAGAACGGCGATCCACGGGTTGGAAAGTCAGATTTGCCAGGGTTCCTGGCTCTGAAATTACAAGCCGCAGGGGTTGATCGTCCGCCAACTCTGTAGGCTGGTAGGGCTGGAGTCGGGCAACTTGACGCTGCTGAGGGTGCAGACAAATCTGCTGCTCCAGGGAATTCGCCAGGAGTTCTGTCGTCAGAGGGTCTACTCCAGCACCATCGAGATCTATACAGGTGCAGCGTAGTTCGGGATGTTCCAGGGAGACGGTTTTAGCCAATCCCCACAGGGGCGATCGCGCCAAACCAGCTTCCGTGACACCGGGGGCTATGGCTCCCTGGGTGACCAGGTAAAGGCGAGGCACCGGAGACAGATTGGCCTTGAGCATGACCTGCACCAGATGCAGATTCCGACGGCAGGCTTCCTCCGTGATCTCAGATAGGGAATCGCTAGCCGCTGCCGCTGCCGTCAGGTAGACTACCCCCTGCCAGGCAGGCCCCATTTGCAAAATTTGCAAGAGTTGCGCCTCCAGGTCAGGGCCAGACCAATCGAGGGAAAACTCGTTGGGTAAGTCGCCAACAGGTTCGGATAGGACGAGGAACGGAGATTGTCCTTTCGACCGCAGATCTTCTACCAACTGGTGGCCCAGCTCCGAAGATTCGGACAAAATCAACCAGTCGCCCATTGCCGCGAGCGATTCCGGCGATTCACTCCGCTGAGCCACAATCACCGCCTGCGGTAGGTTGGGTGGCGCTTCAGCGGAACCCGACATGGAGTCAGGATCTGTTGGGTGACCCTCCGTTTCACCCAACCTACGAGAGGAATCTGGTTGAAGAATTGCGGGGGTAAAGCCGCTTTCTTCCAGGAGAGCCTGCCACTGCTCCGCCGCCAGCAGGGGATAGTCGGGACGCAAATCATGATCGGTGAACTTCCACCAGCCTTCCGTCAGGCCGAAGATCAGGTCGAGCCAGGCCAGGGGTTGCGTCCCCTCCAGCAGAATTAGCTCACCGCCAGGAGCCAGTAGCTCTCGCACATGGGTCAACGTTTGCCGCAGATCATCCGTGGCGTGGAGGACGTTGGCGGCAATTACCAGGTCAAAGGGCTGCTGAAATCCCTGGGCAGCAGGCGATCGCTCAATATCCAGCAGCTCATAGCGCACAAAGGGATAGTCCCGAAAACGCTCCTGGGCCTTCGACAGGAATAGCGGCGACACATCAGTAAACACATACTCCACATTCTGAAGCTGGGGCAGCAGATGAGCCGTGGTGCCCCCAGTACCCGCGCCAATTTCCAGAATGCGAATGGGTCGTTGGGCCGTTGCGATCGCAGAAACCACCGCCCGCTGCACCAGAGCATTCATGACCCTGGCTCCCGGCGATCGCTCATAGAGCTGAGTCAAATCGCCGAGATCCCCCTCAGGGAACAACAGCGTCAGCGGATCGACCTCGCCTCGGAGCACGGCTGCCAGGTTTTCGCCGCAGCGGGTGAGGAGGGGGAGTTCGGCAGAGGGATATGGGGGGATGGGGGGATGGGGGGATGGGGAAAAGTTTTGAGTTTTGAGTTTTGAGTTTTGAGTTGGGCCAAACTGAGAACTCAAAACTAAGAACTCAAAACTCTCGCTTTCTGATTTTTCCAAAATATGCTGGAAAAACTTCCCATGCTGGGGCGCAATGTTTAACTGGGCAGCGAGATCCTGGGTGTTTGGGGTTGCATCAGATTGAGGAGCCCAGCCCAGTTCTTCAAGGGCTTGAGTGATGTAGTGGAGGCTGAGGGTTTCTAGTTGGGGCAGCAGGGTTTGATATTCAACAAACTCAGGCTGGGAGAGTAGTTGGGTAAAGTCCGCAGCTATCAGGTCACGAATCGTTTCGGGTGATGGCAGAAAGTCGGCGGGTTGGGAGGGGAGCGGCTGGGGTTGCCACACGACTTGATACAGCCAGGTGGTTTCAGGAGCGTCGGGTGGTTGGGGCTCTCCCAAGAGCATTTCTGGAGTTGCGGGCTGGAGCTGCAAGCCTTCTACAACGGCGAGAACTGCTCCATCAGCGGCTAAAAATTTGATGTCAATAACTGGGTTGGGCTGCTGCGTTCCAGTTTTTATAAGCGCTTTGCGGCTTGCATACACCCACGCTGGCCAGGGGCTCTGGGTTCCATAAAGACTGAAACTTTCAATGCCCACGGGCAGGTAAGTGGTGGAAGAAGCCTGCCGATCCAGAGTTGCCCCAGCAAGCTGTAAGCCTGCATCCAGCAGGATTGGGTGGAGGTGGTAATGCTCCATATCGGCCAGTTGCTGATCCGATAGGCGAATTTGTGCCAGGGCTTCTCCTGAACCGCACCAGATCCGTTCCAGAATGCGGAACTCAGGGCCATAGCTAATCCCCCGCTGTTGGTAAGCGTCGTAGAAGGTATCTGGGGCTAATTCGTGAGTCAGTGCTTCCCGCTTAGCTTCCAGAGGAAACGCGGCAATCGCATCAGCTCCAGGTTCCAGGCGACCTTTTGCATGACACTGCCAGGTTGCAGCGGCGGGATCTGGCTGACTGAAGATTTCAAATTCCGACTCTCCGGTGGCCAGGCGGGTAAGAACAGTTTGCACCAGAACATTCTCGCCTTCTGGCAGAATCAGGGCTTTAAGGAAGGAGATGTGGCGAAGCACCAGAGGTTGAGCCTGGGAGGAACGGGCTGCCGCGATCGCACTCTCCAGATACCCTGCCGCAGGCATCACCACCGCCCCAAATACTCGATGATCGTCCAGATAGGCGGGTGAATTCTGGCTGAGCTGAGCCTGAAAGTAGCGCACCGTCTCGCCTGCCAGGGGAAGGGGGGAGCCGAGGAGGGGGTGATGGGTGGGGGAGTGGGAGAGTGGGGGAGTGGGGGAGTGGGGGAAGTCAACCCAGTAGCGTTGGCGTTGGAAGGGGTAATTGGGTAGCCGTACCATGCGGCGGGGGTGGGAGCGGTCGAATCCGGCCCAGTCGATGGTTGCGCCTGAGACGTAGAGCTGCCCGAGGCTGGCGAGTAGGGTTTGCCAGTCAGATTCTGGTCGCAGGCTGGGCAGCCACAGCGCCTTGGTTTCTGGTAAGCATGCCAGACCCATGGCCGAGAGCACTGGCTTTGGCCCAATTTCGATGAAGGTGTCGTAGTGCTCTGCGGCTAGCGTCTGCATCCCCGCCGCAAACTGCACGGGCTGGCGGATGTGATTCACCCAGTAGCCAGCACTGGCAACTTCTGGGGAGGCAAGTTGTCCGGTCACGTTGGCAATCAGCTCCATCTGCGGCGGGGAGTAGTCTACCGTTTCGGCCACGGCCCGGAACTCCGCCAGCATCGGCTCCATCAGCTCTGAATGGAAGGCATGGGAAACCGGCAAGGGTTTGGTTTTAATTCCCTGCGCCGTCAGCGCCGTCGTTACCAATTCCAGCGCTGCCAATCCGCCCGAAATCACCGTCGCCTCTGGCCCGTTGATGGCTGCAATGGAGACCCCTTCCGGCAGCATCCCCGACAGTCGCTCAGCCGGGGCCATCACTGCCACCATACCGCCACCCTCGGGCAGCGCCTGCATCAAACGCCCCCGTGCCGCCACCAGCCGCAGCCCATCCTCCAGACTGAACACTCCCGCAACGCAGGCGGCCACGTATTCACCGACGCTATGCCCCATCACGCCATCGGGCTCAATGCCCCAGGCAAGCCAGAGTTGGGCCAGGGAATATTCCAGGGCAAAGAGGGCGGGTTGGGTGTGGGAGGTTTGGTGGATGAGTGGACGGGTGGATGGGTAGATGGATGAGTGGGTGGATGGATGGATGGGTGGATAGGTGGATGAGTTTTGAATTTTGAATTTTGAATTTTGAGTTGGCTCAAACTGAGAACTCAAAACTGAGAATTTCTCCTCCGGAGACGCTTCGCGAACAAAACTCCCCTCTTCTGAGTTGTAAAGGGTATGCAACAGGTCAATCCCCTCCTCCTCCGCCAAAATCTCGGCGCAGTGATCTATCGCTTGCCGGAAGACGGGTTCGGTGTTGTAGAGTTCGCGGCCCATGTGGGCATACTGGGAGCCCTGCCCGGTGAACAGGAAGGCGATTTTGTGGTGGGTTGGGGTGGGGTGTTGGGAAATGACGGTGGGGCTGGGATTGCCGTTGAGATAGGTTTCTAGCTGCTGGCGGAGTTGGGGGAGGTCGGCGGCGATCAGGGCGAGGCGGCAGTTGAAGTGAGATCGCCCCACGTTGGCAGAAAAACAGATATCGGGCAGTTCCTCGTCTACCGCTGAATTCAGCCAATCCCGGTAGCGCTGAATAAGCTGGCGCAGAGCAGCATCACTGCGGGCAGAAAGGGCCAGCACATGGAGCGGGCGTTGACACAGTTCTTCACCATCAAAATCACCCCACTCCCTATTCCCTATTCCCCATTCCCTATTCCCTATTCCCCATTCATTTTCCGGCGCTTCCTCCACCACCAGATGAACATTGGTGCCGCTCATGCCAAAGGAGCTAATTCCCGCCAGTCTGGGTTCCCCGGTACCAGGCCAGGGGATAGGTTGGGTAGGTACGGCAACGGCGAGTTGATCCCAGGGAATGTAGGGATTGGGGGTTTGCAGATTGAGATGAGGAGGAATTTGCTGGTGTTGGAGGGACAGAATCACCTTGATCAGACCCGCCACTCCAGCAGCAGATTCCAGATGGCCGATGTTGGTTTTGACGGAGCCGATGAGCAGCGGGGTGGGGCGCTGTCCCATGACTTTGTTGAGGGCCAGCACTTCGATGGGGTCGCCGAGGCGGGTGCCGGTGCCGTGGACTTCCACATATTGCAACTGCTGAGGTTCCACCCTGGCGTTGGTGAGGGCCTGGCGCAAAACGGCTTCCTGGGCGGCACCGTTGGGGGCGGTGAGGCCGTTGCTGAGGCCATCGTGGTTGACGGCAGAGCCGCGCACCAGAGCCAGAATGGGATCCTGGTTGTCAATGGCATCGGACAGCCGCTTCAGCACGACGACGCCACAGCCCTCACCGCGCCCGTAGCCATCGGCAGCGGCATCGAAGGTTTTGCAGCGGCCATCGAGGGCCAGGGCTTTGAGTTTGCAGAAGCCGATGGTGGGTTCGGGGGACAGCATCAGGTTGACGCCCCCCGCCAGGGCCAGGTTGGACTCACCACTGCGCAGGCTCTGACAGGCCAGATGCACCGCCAGCAGTGAGGATGAGCAGGTGGTGTCGAGCTGCATCGTCGGCCCCTGGAACCCGAAGGTGTAGGCCAGTCGGCCAGCGGCGATGCTGCGGGTGTTGCCCAGGCTGCTGTGGGCATCAATGCGGGTCAGGTCGCCGGAACGAACGCTGAGCTGGGCATAATCGTCAAAGCTAACGCCAATGAAGACGCCTGTGCGGGTGCCGCGCAGGTCGAAGGGGGGCTGGCCGGCATTTTCCAGGGCGGTGTAGCTGACCTCCAGCAGCAGCCGCTGTTGCGGGTCCAGGCTGTGGGCCTCGCGGGGGGAAATGCCGAAGAATTGCGGGTCGAACTGGTCAATATCATTGATGAAGCCGCCGGAGCGGGTGTACATTTTACCGGGGGCGTCGGCATCGGGGGCATAGTGGGCGGCGACGTTCCACCGCTGGCTGGGAATGTCGGTGATGGCATCGACGCCGTTGCGCAACAGTTCCCAGTAGGCTTCCGGGCTGTCGGCTCCACCCGGAAAGCGGCAGGCCATGCCGATGATGGCGATGGGCTCGCTCTGCTGCTGGCGCGTCGTCTCTAGCTCCGATCGCAGGGAACGAATCTGTAGGGTCGCTTCCCGCAGCAGATCGCGGTAGTTGGTCGGATGGGCGTTAAGGGTGCGATGGCCCTTGAGGGTCGGTTTTCGATCATCACGGGATTGCATCATGCCCCCCTCCCTTGCAGTGTCGCCAGTTCTGCCGCCAGCGCATCGGCCATTTCAACTTCGCTGAGATCGTCCAGCCCCTGTAGGTTGGGTAGAGCGTCAGCGGCACCCAACGATGCCGGGTCTGTTGGGTTCCACTCCGTTTCACCCAACCTACGGGAGTTTTGGGAGCTGGCATGGGTGGCCAGGTGGGCTGCCAGAGCGGCGATGGTGGGGAAATTCCAGGCCAGGGTGGCATCCAGGGGGCGATCGAGGTGCAAAAATGCTTCCAGATCCTGGGCTAGCTCGACGGCCATGATTGAATCAACGCCGTAGTCGGCGAAGGCTTTGTGGGTGTCCATGGCTGAGGCGGAAAGCTTGAGGTGCTGGGCTAGCCATTGCACCAGCCACTGCTCCAGGGATTTTGCGGTTGGGGTTTGAGTTCTTTCCTTGGTGACTTCATTGCCCTTGCCGTTGTCTTCTAGCCCCCTAAATCCGTCAATGCTGGGGGACTTTGAAATTCCGGTTCCACCAGCATTGGAGGCTAGGAGACCTTCGTGAAGGACTGGAGGTGGTGCATTGCTGCGCGAATGCACCCTACGGTCGGAATCCCGTTTGAGCAAGGTGTCCAGGTCGTGATCTGCTCCGACGAGGGTTTGCTCGATGTCGCCAATGGTGTCGGTGTAGCTGGTCACCCACTCAGCGGTGGCGTGGGCGGACGCGGTGACGGCTTCATTGGGGGTGGGCTGGAGGGCCTGGGCGAGCTTCTGCTCAAAGTAGAGTTGCGTCCATTCCAGGGCTCTTGGGGAAGCGGTGGCGGTGGATTGTTGAATGGCCAGGAGTAACGCGATCGCACCCAATTCCCCAACCGCCAGGTAAGCCCAGCGCCGCGCCATGATGGCATCCTGGCTGTGCTGAAACCGGGCCAGAATGTCTGCTGCGACCGCAAACAGCCGTTCTGCCAGCTCCGGTGCTGCTAATTCTTGACTGAGGAACGACTTCAGGCCAGAACGAGGGTTAAAAATCTGTGCTCCCAGATGCATCGCCAGGGTTTCCGTCGGTCCTTCGAAGATGCGAAGCACGCGGGCATCGCGCAGCATTTGCGGAGCCAGGTTGGTTTCGATGTAGCCCCGTCCGCCCAGGCACTGCACCAGGTCATCCGTAGCCTGCCAGTAAAATTCGGGAGCCAGGATTTTGCAGGCGGTATAGGCTTCCGGCGGCACTGCTTCGCCCTCATCCAGCCGCTGAGCGATCCAGCCGACCAGGGCAGACAACGCCTCAATCTGGGCGGTGAGCCCTCCCAGGCGAGACAGGGTAACGGGGTTGTCTAGCAGTCGCCCGGTGCTGACGGTGCGACGGGAGCTGTAGCGCAGCATCAGTTGGGCGCAGCGCTTCATGCCGCCGATGCAGGCCGATGCGATCGCCAATCGGCCATACATCATGGCATCCTGGGCTACGGCCATCCCCTGACCGGGCTGACCCAGAAGCTGAGCTGCCGAAACCGGCACTCCTTCCAGATACACGGTGTTCTGCACCATGCCCCGCATACCCATGGTCAGGGCTTCTGGCCCCTGCCGCAGTCCCGGAGTCCCTTTGCTGATGGCAAAACCGCTGATACCAGAGGCTTCAGGATGCTGCACAAAAACGTTGATCACCCCGGCCCAGGCTGCTGAACCACTCCAGATTTTTTCGCCAAAGAGCCGCCAACCTGCCGCATCTGCCGCCACCCTGGATTGCATCGCGTTGGGGTTAGACCCGGCCCCCGGTTCCGTCAGGGCAAACGCCGCCAGTTCCCGACCCGTTGCCAGTCGCGGCAGCCAGTCTGCCTTGAAGTCAGGCGTCGCAGATTGCAGAATCGGGCGAATGCCCAGCACATTGTTGAGCCCGACAAACAGCGCCAGGGTGGGATCGATCGCCCCCAGTTGCTCCAGCACCCGCAGCATGTCCTGATGGCCCAGACCCAATCCGGCGTACTCGGTGGGCACCTGCATTCCCAGCAATCCCTGGTTGCCAAAGTCGAGCACCACGCCAGGAGAGATGCACCGCCGCTCGTCCATCAGGCGGGAGTTAATGGAGTCGCTGGCGTATTGACGCAGCCATTGAATCAGGCCAGCGGTGCGGGCGGGATCTCCTTTTGGCACCGATGCTAAATCCGAATTATTTTGCAGTGCAGTTGCCCGACCCTGGCTCCCTAAATTCCCCAGGCGTGGGGGACTTTGAACCTCCGGCACCCCCAGTATTGGGATCTGGGGGGCTTGATTCGATTCACCCACCGACCATTCCCCCACCGCATCCAGCGAACCGTCTTGAAATCGGGCTTTGCAGCTATGGCGCTGCACCTTACCGCTGGTCGTCTTGGGCAAACTGCCAGGTTTCAGCAGCGCTACTCCATGCACCTGCAGTCCGTGGTGACGGGAAACAGCGGCGCGAATGGCCTCAATTACGGCATTGGCATCGAGCGATCGCAGCGCAGTGCGCTTAACTTCCTGCACCACCATCAGCCGTTCTTCACCGTCCACCTCTAGGCTGAAGGCTGCTCCCTCCTGGGCCTGCACCGCCTCATGGCTCTGGGCCACGGTCTGCTCAATGTCCTGGGGATAGTGGTTTTGCCCCCGGATGATGATCACATCCTTGAGCCGCCCGGTCACAAACAACTCCCCGTTATGCAAAAAGCCCAGATCCCCCGTTCGCAGAAATGGCCCGGTGCCGTCTGCGAGGTCAGCGGCAAAGGTTTGTTGCGTTGTTTCGGTCTGGTGCCAGTATCCCTGGGCCACGCTGGGGCCAGCCAGCCAGATTTCTCCCACCTGTTCAGAGTTGCAGGGCTGACAAGTGTGGGGATCAACAATCCAAATTTCCTGATCCGCTGCCGCCTGTCCACAACTGACCAGCGACCGTGCATCCTCAGCTTGCGAGGCCGTCACACGTCCCTGGGCCAGAGCGGTTCTATCCACAGAGCAGGTCGTGGGCCGGGTCAACTTCGCGCCCCCCGCCACGAACAGCGTAGCTTCCGCCAGACCATAGCAGGGGTAGAAGGCTTCTCGCCGAAAGCCGCATGCTGCAAAGGCATCGGCAAACTGCTCCAGGGTGCTGGCTCGGACGGGTTCTGCCCCGGTAAACGCCAGCTCCCAACGGCTCAAATCCAGACCGCGACGCTGCTCCGGCGTAATCCGCTGCAGGCAGCGCTCGTAGGCAAAATTGGGGCCACCGCTGGTCGTGCTGCCAAACTCCGAAATCGCCTGGAGCCAGCGCATCGGCTGTCGCAAAAACGAGCCCGGCGACATCAGCGTCACCGGAAAACCGCCATAGAGGGGCTGCAGAATGCCGCCAATCAACCCCATGTCGTGGTGAGGCGGCAGCCAGATTACCCCGTGACTATCGGGAGAATGGCCAAACCTTTCATGAATCAGCGCCAGGTTATGCAACAGGTTGCGGTGACTGATCATGACCCCGCGCGGCTGGCTGGTAGAACCCGATGTGTACTGCAGTAGGGCGATGTTATCCAGCGCGATCGCAACCTGCGGCAAAGCTTGATCCGAGACTCCTTCTGTAGCCTGGGGTGCAATGCAGACAATCGGATGCACTAACGGGTCGCCCAGCGCTTCTAGCTGCGATCGCACCTGCGACACCTGCTGAGCCGTCGTCACAATCGCCCGAGGCTGAGCATCCATCAGAACATGCCGCCAGCGCTCCAGGCCCTGATGGCGACCGGGCAGCGGCACCGGCACCGCGATCGCCCCCGCCTGCAAGCAGCCCAAAAATGCGGCCACAAAATCCAGCCCAGCCGGAAACGTCAGCATGACGGGTTGATGGGTAAATTCCGCCAGTTGAGTTGCGATCGCACCCACCTGTCGCTGCAGTTCCCCATAGTTCCAACTCACCCCTGCCTCTGGCGCAATTACCTCCTCATCCGGCAAAAACCGATAGGCCAACCGCTGAGGCTGATGCACCGCCCGCCACTGCAGAATTTCCACCAGGTCGGCTTCGGCAGAAATTTTGCCCATACCAGACCCAGCATTTCTTGGTTCCACCTGATACGCCATGGATGCTCTAAACAGTTGAGACTATTGACCTTGAATCCTTCAAACTCGGAAACCAATGATCGTTTATTAAGAATCGATCTCAACAGTACATGGGTGCAGAAGTTTTGTAAAGCCCTGACGAAAGAATAAAGAATGTGGTTCAGAGCTTGGTGAGATTAGGATTCAGTCGCAATAAATTTGTGGAGGGGCAGGTGGCAGGTGGCGGGTGGCGGGTGCTGGGTGTCGGGTGCTGGGTGTCAAGTGTCAGTTAAGTAGGTGAACCGAATTAAATATAAAACCAGACGTAGGATGGGTTAGCGCAGCGTAACCCATGCTGTAATAAGCTTGATGCGTTACGGCGATGCCTAACGCATCCTACACAGGATTTCCCGATCTACTTACAGGGTGTCAGGTGCCAGATACTGGATAATAGGCGTTAGGAACAACCCGGAACCCGGAACCCGAAACCTATTCCCCCCGCTGCGTCGCCATTCCCAGCTTTGCCCCTTCAATGGTGCGTACCTCATCCATAATTTCAATTACCCGCCCGTAGTTGGCGGCCTCGTCGCCGTGGATGATCACCGTGGCTTCCTGTCCGGGGTTAAGCTGCTGCTCAATGGTATTTTTCAGGGCTGCAACCTGGATCGGCTCCCGGTTGAGAAACACCTGACCCTCTGCATCTAGAGTGATAGTAAATTTCGCTTCCGGCTGCAGTGCGGCGGTTTCAGATTCCGGCAGATTGACCGGTAATCCCTCAAATCGGGTCAAAAACAGCGTCGACATGATGAAAAACGCCAGGATAGCGAAAATCACATCAATCATCGGCAGGATGTTGATTTCCATGGAGTCATCTGACTCATCATCTAGCACGCGCATGGTAATCCTGCTCCTGATAAGTGTCGCGATAATGCCATTCGTACAAAATTTCTAGCTGACTGCCGTACTCCTGCAGCAGAGCCACCTGTCGTTTGTAAAACGCCCGGAATAGGTTGGCAAACAGCAGCGCCACAATCGCCACGACCATTCCCGCCGCCGTTGAAACCAGGGCTTCGCTAATGCCCCCCGTCACCGCCTCAGCATTGGCTCCAATTTCCCCCAGGCGAATGGTGGAAAAAGAGCGAATCAGCCCTAAAATGGTGCCCAGCAGCCCCAACAGGGGAGAAACCGCCACAATAGTCTGGTAAGCTACCGTAAATCGCTTCAGAAGAGGCAGTTCGGCCTGGGTTGCCCCCTCCAGCGCCAGCCGAAACTGGTTTGGGGAAGCCCCGTCCAGCTCCAGCGCTTCCAGAAAGATTCGGGCGATGGGGAAATTCAGGTTCTGCTTCAGCAGGGGAAAGACATCATTCGGGCTCTGGCGATAGGTATTCAGCACTTTTTTGATCAGCGGTCGTTGTCGCCGGCTGATGCGAGTCCAGAACACCAGGCGCTCAATGGTGAGAATGAGCGTCACGATGGAAAAAATCAGCAGGGGCCACATGACGATACCGCCTGCGGCAAAGATTTCACTTGTAGACATTGCGTCCTGACTTATCTTGAGGGGGTAGTTTTACATGCAGCCTGTAGAGTCGATCCGGGCTGTCTTCGAACTTCTGAACATTACGCCTGATGAAAATAGCTGTCAAGATCTCCTGAGGTCTACCTTTAGATGGAAATCAGCATTGTTGTGACCATGCCCTCTGCTAAATGAGTTTGAATTCTTTGCCAGGAACGCCATTGCCTCTGTTGGAATCTCCATTGTGCGTAGGATGGAATGGCATTGATTTAGAACTGGTGGGCAGTGCTTACCTACCCCTGTTAAGGAGGTCCGTAAAGGGAGATGTTAACTCCATCGAACCCTCCGAAAGCTTGATTGTGGGTAGGGTGTGTCCCGGCCTCAGGTCAACCCTGCGATAGTGCAGAGGCTTGGCCTTGGCCGGAACGCACCGTCCGCGTCAAGGGAAAAGCCCAATACCGTGAGCGATGCGTTACGGCCCGAAGTTAGATTTTGTAGGGCTTTGCGTGGGTTGGTAGGCCGATAACGCATCCTATGCTGGTCGCAGATTCGGGCTAAAACCCACTTTGCCAGAGCTGGTCCTATAGAGACCTGAAGAAAACAAACTTAATATTTCTAGGGCATGATCTGTAAAGGCGGATTCTCCACTATGGTTGAGAACGTCTCCTGATAATGTTAATAATCATTCGCAACTGTGTGTTGCCATGGGCTTTTCTAAATCGGTTTTTGAACAATACAAGCGAGAAATTCGCATTCTGCGATGGGTACTGGCAGCGGGAGCCCTGGCAGCGGCGGGGTTTCACCTGTTTTCTGTGCCTGCGATTATCCGCTATGCCGGGGGGTTGATGGAACCTATTCCGACGGTTGATCTGGAAACAACCCCGGTGGAAATCGTTGTGGTGGATGAGCCGATTACCCCTGAACCCGAAGCAGTGACGCCGCCACCCCCCACTGAGGAAGCCGTCACCAACGAGCCTGCCGCCGGGGCTGAGGAGCCATCCCCCCTGCCCCTGGCCTCAGACCCGGTGGTACCCGAACCCGCCAGCGCAGACTCCATGGATACGGTAGCCACCGGACCTGCCATTGCCTCCGAAACCGGCGCTGAAGACGGCGAAGGCGCAGCGGGAGAGGCTGACACCGTAGGCATTCTGCCCGGTTCCGGCAGTCCAGAGGGTGACCCGACAGCCCCAGTCACGCCGCCCCCCGTGCGCACCGAACCGCCTGTGGAACGCCAGCCCGTACAGGAAGTGGCTCGGGCTCGGCCTCCCAGTGCCCGCACCGTTACCTGTAATCCCTGCACCCAGCCCGACTATCCCCTGACGGAAAGGCGCGATCGCATCGAAGGCCAGCCCGTCATCAACGTCATCTTTGACCAGAACGGCAACGTGGTGAGGGCAGACCTTGAAACATCCAGCGGCAATGCCGCCTTTGACCAGGCCGCCCTGGAAGAGGCCAGACGCAACTGGCGATTTCGCGATCCCTACGGCCTGGGGGGGCAGGTCTCGGTAGAAGTCACGTTTGTCATCGAAGGGTCAGAACAGCACGATGCCGCTCAATCTGCCGGTCGTCGGGAAACCATCGAACTGCCTGTGCAGCAGTCGATTACCCCCGATGCCCCCCCATCGGTAGGGTCACCTCCCGATGTTCCAGCGGAACCGGCAGCAGAACCGAATGGGGAACCGGCAACACCGTCCTCCCCAGCAGCACCAGAACCGGCGGAAAACGCTGACACTGAAAGTCGAGAGTCGTCTGAACCCGAGTCCGCTGCCCCGACCGGGACACCAGAGGAGGTAGACGAGACCCCAAGACCCGAAACACCATCGGTAACGCCTGATCCCAACACAACCGACAATGGCACTGGTGAAACCCCGAATCCCACAACTCCGGGAAGTCCACCCGCGACTACTCCCTCGGACTCCACTGACAGTTCCGAGCCAGCCCCGGCAGAACCGTCCGGCTCGAGCAGTGAAGGAGCAGCAGACAACGGCGGTAGTGAGCCCACTCCTGCGGTCACGCCTCCTCCCAACCCAAACAATCCTCTCCCAGCCGTCGAAACCAAACCCGCTACCCCCTCTCCTCCAGCATCCATTCCAGATCCCAGCACAGACAGCCCTCCCCCAACCCCTGGCCCAGAAGCCAGGCCAATCCCCAACTCGCTCCCTGAAGTAGAAGGGGAATCTGATGGTTAAAGATTCCGCATTTGTGTGCATCCCGACTTTGCACCCCCTCACCCTAAATCCCTCTCCCAAAGGGCAAGGGACTTTGGAAAGGCTCCCCTTTTCCCGTTCTGGGAGAAGGGGTTGGGCGATGAGGGGAAAACTTACAAAAGTGAGATGCACTCTCCACACTTTTTCTGCTGGGCATTCAGGAACAGCTGGTCCAGCCGTCAAACTTCGACCGCACCCGCTGGGATCACTGGTTACTGATTGTGTGTTTCATCACCATTGCCGCCTGCGGTCTCTGGCTGGCCCGACACTGGCACCGATAAGAAGTAGGTAAGGTTTAAGTTCACAGGGTTGAGTTTTGAATTCAAAATTCAAAATTCAAAACTCAAAATTACTCCTCTGGAGTCGCTGCGCGAACAAAATTCAAAACTCAAAATTACTCCTCTGGAGTCGCTGCGCGAACAAAACTCAAAACTCAAAACTCAAAACTCAAACCTCAAACCTCAAAATTCAAAACTCAATCAAAACGCCCTCATCCCACCCCACGCATTACGCACCATGCACTCACACACCACCCACTCCCCACTCCCCGCCTCACCAATTCTGCCCGCAACGAAGTATTCATGATGAACCATTTTGCTGAAGTGATGATGATTACCCTGGCAGCCACGCCAACCCTGCTCATTGCTCAGCCCAGCTACGCCCAACTGGCCCAAATTACCGATATTCAACTGCTCCCGATCGAAGATGGTTTACAACTGGTTTTGGTCACGGCAGATCCCACATCTCCCGAGGTGTTTCAGTCCCAGGAAGGCAATACCCTGTTCATCGATCTGGTGGGTGCCCAACTGGCCCTATCTGCGGGGAGCACCTTTCAGCAAGAGAATCCGGCCCCGTCGGTGGCTTCCATTTCTGTGGAGCAGACGACTGAGCAGGAGGTTCGCATTGCCATTACTGCCGCCGATGAAACCACCCCAAACGCCTATCTGGAGCGAGCCGCTGAGGCCCTGATTCTGGACATTGTGACAGCGGGTGCAGCGACAGCCCCTGATTCAGAAGAAATCGAATTTGGCGACACCCTGCGCATCATCGTGGCGGCGGAACCCCTGCCCCGCTATCGCGTCCCCACTGCCAGTGCCGGGACCCGTACCGATGCCGACATTTTGGACGTACCCCAGGGAATTCAGGTCATTCCCGAGGCCGTGCTGGAAGATCAGGGCAGCGTCAGTTTGGGGGAAGCGCTGCGCAATGCCAGCGGCGTCAGTACCGGGCGAACCGCCAGCGGTTCCCGTGCTACCACCCCCATTGTTCGCGGCTTTGAGACCAATAATATTCTGCGGAATGGTCTGCGGGATGATACGCTGCGCCTGGGTTCTGGCATTACCAACATCGAGCAGATTGAAGTGCTTAAAGGGCCGGCGTCGGTCTTGTTTGGAGCTGGAAATTTAGGCGGCACCATTAACCTGATCACTGAGGTGCCCCTCCGTGACCCTCGCTACGAGGCTGAATTGACAGCGGGTAATTATTCCGTTTATGGAACGGCCCTGGATTTTACCGGACCATTGGCTGACACAACCGCCTATCGCGCCAACCTGGCCTATGAAAACCGAGGCAGCTTTGTTGATTTTGAAAATAGCGAGTTTTTCTTTTTTGCCCCGTCCCTACAGGTTTTAGACACCGAGCGTACGAGCTTAATTATTGATTTTGAATACCTCTATAGCCAGAGCCGAGGGTCTTCAGTGGGATTGCCTGCCATTTCTGCAATCGGCATCGAAAATAATACGCTGGCTGATCGATTCCTGGATGGGGATACCATCTCGGAAGAGGATATTGCTCAAGCCGGAACCCTGGATATTCGCACCAACACAGGTGAACCGGAAATTAGCCGAGCGGAGAGCAATATTTTTCGTATCAGCTATCGATTAGATCATCAAATTAACGATGACTGGCAAGTGAGAAACGAGTTCTTAGGGTCTTTTCAAAACACGGCTCAAGACAGTTTTGTAGCTCCCATCAGCTTTGCTCAACAAGGTGGACGACCTGATTTCAGTTTGCTAAATCGATTTTTTCTCGACAACCCCAGCAACCGCGAAGCTTACACCCTAAATACAAATGTCGTCGGAGATTTTGACATTGATGGAATCGACCAGACCTTGCTCTTAGGTGTGGAGTGGTTTCAGGAAACTCAGGAGGATCGGTTGATTTCAAGGCAGTTTCTGCCTGCTCTCGACCCAGAGGTTGAACAGTTCAATGTGTTTGAACCCAACTACGATCCCAGACGGTTCTTTCCAGAAGACAATCCTGACTTTTCTCGAGCCCTTCGTTCAGACAGCATTACTCGCCGCAGCACAATTGGTTTGTATGGCCAGTCTCAACTTAACCTATCGGATCATCTCATTGTTCTGTTAGGTGGACGAATCGATTTCGCCGACCAGTTTTTCAGGGATGACGCCAACTTAACGAACCCTCTGCCGATTGAAACCTTCGATACGGCTTTCAGTCCTCGCGTTGGAATTGTCATCAAACCCATCGAAGATATTTCAATTTACGCCAGCTATACTGAATCATTTAATCCAACCCTTGGGCAGTCGGTATCTGGGGACGTATTTGAACCGGAACGGGGCAATCAAATCGAGGTCGGTCTGAAAGCCGATATGCTGGATGGTCGCCTCTCAGCGACCCTGGCGTATTATCAATTACGCCGAACCAATGTGCTGACCCAGGATTCAGCCAATCCGGGCTTTCAGGTGCAGGTAGGAGAGCAAGCCAGCGACGGTGTGGAGTTAGACATTGCGGGAGAACTGGTTCCGGGCTGGAACGTTATTGCTAACTACGCCTATACCGATGCTCGCATCACTAAAGCTAACGAATTTGAAATTGGCACTGGGTTACTCAACGTGCCTGAACATGCTGCCAGTCTGTGGACTTCCTACGAAATTCAGGAGGGCGATTTTGCCGGTTTAGGGGCTGGCATCGGGGTCTATTTTGTTGGCGATCGCAATGGCGACCTGCGGACACCGTTTACCATTCCCAGCTATTTGCGGACTGACGCATCGATTTTCTATCGCCGTAATCAGTTTCGAGCCCAGCTCAATTTTCAAAACCTGTTTGATGTCCGATATTTTGAGGGGGCAAGAGATCAGTTTCGGGTAACCCCTGGTGCCCCTTTTACCATTTTTGGCACCGTTGGTTGGGAGTTTTAGCCCGATGCGGACGTTCTTAAAAATTTGGGCCGGGCAGCTAGTTTCCACCATCGGCAGCTTCATGACGGTGTTTGCCCTGATGATCTGGGCCTGGGACGTGACCGGCTCTGCCACCAGCCTGGCCCTGGTGACGTTTTTCTCCCAGCTTCCCCGCATAGCCGTGACGCCCCTGGCGGGTATCATGGTGGACCGCTTTCCCCGCAAACACCTGATGATTCTGGGGGACGTGGTGGCGATGCTCTGCACCCTGGGGATTGGCGGGCTGTACTGGGCCGGTCAACTGCAGGTCTGGCACCTGTATGGGGCGGTCGCCCTCTACGGCTGCTTCGGGCAGATTCAAACCCTGGCCTACTCCACCTCCATTGCTCTGCTGGTGCCCCGACAGGACTATACCCGCGCCGAGAGTATGGTCGCCGCCGTTAACTACAGTGGCGCGATTTTTTCGCCCATTTTGGCGGGGAGCCTCTACCCTGTAATTGGTCTGCGGGGCATCATTGCCATTGACCTGACCACGTTTGTGTTTGCCTTTGTGATTCTGCTGGCGGATCCCATTCCCCGAACGGCTCCGGGGGACGATGCCGCCGCCACGGTATCCACGGTCAACTGGTCAAACCTGACCTTTGGCTTTCGCTATATTCTCGGTAAGCCGGGGCTGACGGCCCTGGTGATTGCCTTTTCTCTGTTTGCCTTTCCCAGCGACATCGGCAAAGCTCTCTACAACCCGATGATTCTGGCCCGCTCCGGCGGCGATGCTCAGGTGCTGGGGGCGGTTACGACGGCGGCGGGGGTAGGCGGCGTTTTGGGGGCTCTGCTGGTGAGCTGGAGGGGCGGCTTTGACCGGCGAATTCACGGTATGTTGCTGGGGTTTGCCGGAACGGGCCTCTGCAAAATTGTCCTGGGCCTGGGGCAGACTGCCTGGGTCTGGATTCCCGCCCACTTTGCCGCCACCCTGATGATTCCGCTGTATTACAGCTCCAGCAACGCCATCTGGTATGCCAAAGTACCGCCAGCGCTGCAGGGGCGGGTGCTGGCGGCAGACCAGATGATCGGCCTGATGATTGGCGCGATCGCACCCCTGCTGGCCGGCCCCCTCGCCGATTTCGTGTTTGAACCCGCCATGCAGCCCGATGGCTGGCTGGCCCCCATGTTTGGCCCAATTCTGGGTACCGGCACTGGTGCGGGCATTGCCCTGCTCTACACCCTGATGGCAGCGCTGATGGCCCTGGTCGGTCTGGGCGGCTACGGGTTCCGCACCCTGCGGTCGGTAGAAACCCTGCTGCCGGACCACGCCGTAGAGGCAGATGTGCCGAATAAACCCCTGTAGGGGCGAACGGCGTTTGCCCTTGCAGGTATTTTGAAATAGACGGATTTAAATGCCAAATGCCAAAATCCTCTCCCAGAAGCTATTCGTTAAACAGATCTCCCCTCACCCCCTCAATCTCCCTCTCCTGAGATGGTAGAGAGAGAGGCAAGAAGAGGCTTTCCGGCTTCCCTTCACCCGCTCTGAGAGTAGACCGTTGCTTGCTGTCCGCAGGACATAGGACGTGCGCAGCAGGGGCTGGGGGATGCGGGAAAACCCAGCAATGCTTAAGTTTCACCAACTTTTGCTTAAAGGATAGCTCCCAGGAGGGGATTAACCTTTAGGATTTTCCCTCCTCAAATGGATGCCTGTAGGGCTCGGCATATCAAATGCAGATTTGCAAATTTTGCAAAAGCTCGAAATCGAACCATGTTGAGTCCTCAAGTTATTGAGAATTAAATTTCATAAATAAAGTTCACCCATAGCTTTTTCGAATATGCTCCTCCCAGAGCCACAGAACTTGTCTTTCCTTCCAGAAAATGCTATCCCGGTCGTCAGAGAGCATTTGGTTCCAAGGCATTTGGTTCATTATCCGTCTGTTAGCTGGTGGTTTGATGATTCATAACGGTCTGGACAAATTGGGCGACATTGCCATGATGCGCTGGGTACCCTGGCTCATTCGCGGCAAGCTGGAAGACTATCGCCTCAATCTATTTGTTTCATCCTGACCTGAGCTTTAGCCGTCCGGGTACCGCTGCTCCTTGAACTCCAAAGAGTTGCAAATTTTGCAAAAGTCGCCTCTGATCGCTAAACATCCCCGAGCTTACTATTGAGAAGAACTTTCAACAGCTAATAGCTGACCTCAAAAGCCTTTACATCCCCTTTACCCTTCCCTGGTACAAGATGGTGGCCTCTCCCCAGGGAGTCAGCCAGGGAATGTCTCTGGAACTTCGACTATCATGAAGTCTACGCCAAAATTCTGTCCCAATGCTTAGAGATGGTTGCTGGTCTTTACGGGGGTTCACGTAGAACTTCACGCTAATTTTACACAATTGCTTCCTACAGCGGGAAAGGTAATGGTAATATCTCTGAGGAACTATTGAGAGCCAGTCCTATTACAGAGCTGGATGATTCGACATTTGGGGTCTACAGTCCTCTCTCGTCGAAGCGCTGACCGCATTGTTGCGATTGGTGGAGATTTAGGATCATCAGCTTTTGGTCTTGAGTATTTATCAGGTGTTGGGTTGGCTATGTTATTTGTTGCAGGCAGTCCATGACTTGCTTTACTTACAGGCTTTTTTGAAAGTGTGATCGCACCAACTCAATGACAATTGCTACCCACAGATTAAGTCTGACTCTAAAGATTTATCTTCGGCTGTTCATGCCGGACGTAGGGTGCTTTGGTTGATTGACCCTAAGGGGGTCATACCGTTAGGCCTTGATTCAGTTTTTATCGCATAACATCCTTGAGGAATAATTTTGATGCTTCTGACTTCAACTTTACCCATGCGCCAAGCCAGGGAGATCCCGAGCAGTTGTCCCCTGGTCATCCTAGATGCCAGGGTCGATGACCTGAACCAATTGGTCGAAGACCTGGGCTCTGCAGATGTTTTGGTTTTAGACCCAACCACAGACGGTATTGAGCAAATCACTGCGGCCCTGCATGCCAGGCAATCGGTTTCCAGTCTGCACCTTGTGTTCCATGGTGCTCCAGGAGAAGTGCAGATTGGAAAAACCCGGCTCAATCTGGAAACCTTAGAGCGTTATGCCAAGTCCCTACAAACCTGGGGCGAAATCCTCCGGGGTCGCGACATTTTGCTCTACGGATGCCGGGTTGCCGAGGGTGCCCTGGGCTACCTCTTCCTGCAGCAGTTGCACCAGCTCACAGGGGCAAACCTGGCCGCCTCAGAAAAGCCTGTTGGTCGCATAAATCACAACCATAACTGGGTACTCGAAACCCAGGTAGGAGAGGTGCACACGCCGCTGGTCTTTTCTGAGTCTCTCCAGGCCAGTTACTCCGGCAGTTTTGAAACGGTAAACTTCAGCGTTAGCACCAACACGCTGATTGAAAGCGAAGGCACACCGTTCAGCTTCAACTTCAGCGTGGATGGAGACATTCCCCCTGGCGGCAGTATAGTCAGGCTGGAAGCGGATCGGCCTCAGGCTATCAATCAGTGGGATCTATTTCAACTGAGTTTTTCTGGTTTAGCTGGGGGTTTTGGTACCGGCATTATTGATGTTTCGCCAGCTCAAGACTTTTCGGCATTCGATGTTGTTATTACCGAACCCACTGCTTCCATTAGCCTACCCGTCTTCAATGATTTCGTAGATGACAGCCCCGATCCTTACACCTGGTCAATATCTCCAGTTTCACCGGGAACAACGGTCAACAATGCCGGGGATACGACAACAATTATCTATGATGATCCCAGTCAAGTGCCATCCCCCCCTGCTCCTACTCCTGAAATTAGTCTGACTTCAGACATCACCACTCTGATAGAAGATGAAGGCACAGAAGTCACGTTTACCCTTAACTTGAGTGAGCCTCCGCCAGCCGATGGGTTAGTTGTCAGTATCGGTACGGGTAAACCCTTCGCCCTCGGGGATTTTGACGTGTTTCCGCCTCCCCCGCAGGCTTCTGCCACAGGCGGACAGTTGGTCACTGGATTTGCTGATAACAGCGGATTTGACTTTCGGGTGACAGACCAAACCGCGACTATCACCCTGCCTGTCTTTGACGATCCGGATCGAACCGAGGATGGGGCTGTGACTGATCCTGATGGTCCCTTGCGCAATGACGATATTGGGGTAGAAGAAACTACCTTCTCCCTTTTGCCAGGGGAGGGGTACACCATTGACTCCAGTGCTAATGCGGTAACGCTGACCCTGGCTGATACCCAAGATCAACTCAATCCAACGCCCGAACCTGAGCCGGAACCCGAACCCGAACCGGAACCCGAACCGGAACCCGAACCCGAGCCGGAACCCGAGCCGGAACCCGAACCGGAACCCGAGCCGGAACCCGAACCCGAACCGGAACCTGAACCCGAGCCCGAGCCGGAACCGGAACCCGAGCCGGAACCGGAACCCGAGCCTGAGCCGGAACCCGAACCGGAACCCGGTTTTGATGATCCGGTGGTCAGCTTCAGCACGACCCCTGAGGTGATTAATGAGGCCGAGGGCACTGAGCTGGTCCTGAACTTCAGTGTGGACGGTGAAATTCCCGAAGGGGGCATCACCGTTGACCTGGAAGGGGATACGGCAGAGATTCTGCAACAGTTCTTAGCCCCCGATGGCGACGGCGCCGTGCAAACCCGTGTTACCGAAGAGGGCAACCTGCTGTATTTCTTCGATACTTCCTTTGAGCCCGATAGTGAGAGCTTTGACAATGTTGAGGGGGGCATCCTGGATGTCTTTGCCCTGGAAGATGGTGACCCGGCGGAAGACAACTCCGACCCTGAGGCCGCCGGTACAGGCTTCCTCAGCAACTTTAGCTTCACCATCACCGAGCCCACCGCCAGCATTACGCTGCCGGTTGCGGATGACTTCGTCCAGGAGCCTGACCAGACCTTCACCTACACCCTGGTCGAAGGCGAAGGCTACACCGTCGATGCCGATGCCAACAGCGGCACCTTCACCGTTATTGATGGTGTTGTTCCCGCCACCAGCCCCACGGTTGGGGTGACGGCCACCCCGACGACATTGATTGAGTCGGAGCAGACCGTCATCGAAGTTACCTTCACCACTGAGGGTGAAATTCCACCGGAAGGACTGGTGGTGCAACTGGCCGGGCCACCTCGAGCCATTGCTGAGTTCGACGTCAATGCCACCAATCCCCGTCTGCCCGAAGAAGAGACGGTCGTTGAGGGCGTCAGCGTCACGGGCGGTAACATTGTAGGTACTGATGAAGTAGCCGGTTCGCTGTTCCTGCGGATCACTGACCCCATCGCCACAGTGACAGTGCCCGTCTTCGACGATGGCCCAGGCGAAGGCACCGAAGTGTTGCCCTTCACCCTGGTGGATGGGGAAGACTATGCCGTTGACCCGAATGCCAGCACCGTCACCGTCACCATTGAAGACGACATCCCCGGTGAAGATGGTGAAGTGATTACCGGTGGAGAGGGAGATGATCGCCTGATTGGAACCGGTCTTGATGACATTATCGCAGGCTTAGACGGAGATGATTTGATTAATGGTTTGGGCGGCGACGATGTCATCACGGGCGATAGTGGTGACGATATTCTGAAAGGTGGTGTCGGCAATGATGCAATTTTCGGCGGCCTTGGTAACGACCGACTGATCGGCGGTAGTGAGAACGATATCCTGGTTGGCGGCGCTGGTGATGACAGCATTATCGGCGGCGCTGGCAATGACATCATCATTGGCGGCCTTGGTGGCGATTCCATGACCGGTGGCCAGGGGGCGGATATCTTTGTCTATGAATCCATTGACGATGCTGGCGACAATATTCGCCTGTTCGAACTGGGTAGCGACAAAATCAGCATCCAGCCTCTGCTGGAAAACTCCGGCATCATGGTCAGCGATGTTGAAGACGCCATGGCGCAAGGCTTCCTCATGGTACAGCCCAACAATCCTCGCCAGGCCAGCGTACTATTCGATGCGGATGGTATGGCAGGTTCAGGTGAGGCGGTTGAACTGGCCACAGTTAAGGTGATCAACGGTACCTCCGCTGATTTCAGCAACCCTGAAAACTTCATCGTTTAACTGATTGACTGACTCTACCGGGTAGGCATTGAACAGACTTATTCTGTGACAATGCCTACCCGTTTTTTATAAGTTTTAGTGTGGGCCATCAACTCGCCCGCAAAAAATCAAACCTTTCGCAGGGTTCGATTAGATAAAAATCTCTGAAATACTCGAAATACTCGTTAGGACCGAGCGAGTGCATCCCAGTTTTGCAGCCCTCACCCTAAATCCCTCTCCCAGAGCGGGAGAGGGACTTTGATTCCGGCTCCCCTTCTCCCATTTTGGGAGTAGGCCGTTGCTTGCTGTCCGAAGGACATAGGACGCGCGAAGCAGGGGTTGGGGGATGTAGAGCTATGCTCTTCCCGCAGGGTGGGCAGACTTGCAAAACTGGGATGCACCCTGACCGAGCGCGCGTTCTGTTACATACCAAGTCCAGTTTGAAATCTGTAGTTTTCTCTAAGGTCAAACTCCACTTCTGGGCCTGGATAGGATTTAGTCTATTTTCTTGCCTTTTTTAGGGAAGGTTTTCCAGGTAAGTATTGCCCTAGAAAATTAGGACCAAGCCATTCCCGAAAGGGTAAAAAAACTGCTTGCCACAAATGATTATAGTCATCGCCAGTGGTTAAACCAGTCGCAGGAAATTCTCCTCGCCGGGGGTGATAATAGGTGCCGAATACGATATCCCAAATGGGTAAAAAGGCAGAGAAATTTTTATCTAAGTGCTCGTCCTGAAACGAATGGTGAATGCGGTGGTACTGCGGTCCGGTTACCACCGCAGAGAACCATCCCAATTCCAGCTGCAGGTTCATGTGAATAAACTGCAGCCACAGCACCTCAATAAAGGCCAGGATCCCCAGGGCCAACCCGTTGAACTGAAACAACAGGCCCATCGGCAGTCCCAGAAATAGAATCAGCAGGGGGCCTTCCAGCCAGTGGACACGATTGGTGCTGGTGACATTGAGGGACATTTCGCTGTGGTGGAATTTGTGCTGCTCCCACAGGAACGCTCTGGTGTGCTGCCAGCGGTGAAACCAGTAGTAGAAAAAATCTGTCGTCAAAAAGTAGAGCAACGCCAGCAGGGTATAGGTCCAGGCGTTGTGAGGCACGGGTAGTTGAACCCAGGGAGATCCCAACCAGGTTTGCGCCAGAGTAATCACCACACTGATCCCCGTCGCCTGAATGGCCACACTGACAATGCTATAGACCACGTACCAGAGCAGGTTAAACCGCAGGTGACGCCAGGGCTGATGGGGTTCCACCGGGCGAAGCCGCTCGACCCCCATGAAAACGCCGTACATGACAAACCCGGTTAAGAGATACTTTGCAAACCCCAGGGGTGCGGACAGCCATTCCATAGGCACTTAGAATTCGATAATTAGGAAATGTTTCTATTAGTGAACAGTCAAAGGGAGGTATTTTGTGAGATGCTGAATTTCGTTGAATCGTTGGCAAGCTTTGGAAGAGCCTGTCATGAGGCATGCCGTGAGATACTCCCTGATTTATGGTATCAGGCATATAGGACATACACTCATTATTGATTGCGGATCTCATTTGGCCTGCCATGCACTTCAAGTTAACCCCTCCTTTCAGGATTAGCAAGGTTCCTCCATGGCCTGACCGATGTGGGGTAGCTGGCTGTTTACATATTGGGGGAAGGTTGCCCTCCTCCGTAGCCAGGGCCATAGGTTGGGTGCTGGTGGGGCTGGTCGGGTTTAGCGGTATTGCCTGCTCCGGCTTGATTGCAACAGAACCAGAACCTCCGGCGGAAGTGGCAGTACCGGCTCCTGTAGTGCCCCCCAATCAGGTAGTAGCCCTGGGACGACTGGTACCCCAGGGGGAGGTGATTCAGCTATCGGTGCCCAATGCTGCCGACAGCCGGGTGAACCAGGTGCTGGTGCAGGAGGGCGATCGCGTTCAGCCCGGCCAGATTATTGCCATTTTGCAAGGGTTTGAGCGTCGCCAGCGGGATCTGGAAGAGGCTCAGAAAACCGTGGAGTATTACCAGGCCCGACTCAACCAGATGAAATCTGGGGATGCCAAGCAGGCTGAGCTGGCGGCGCAGTCGGCCAACATTGCCCGGCTGGAGGCCCAGTTGCAGAACGAAATTCTGGAGCGGGAAGCGGCCATCGATAGTGCCCAGGCAGCTCTGCGGCAGGCGGAGAGCACCTATGATCGCAACGCTTCCCTGGCCAATGCCGGAGCCATCAGCGCCCAGGTGCTGGACCAGTCCCGCGAATCTCTGGAGCGAGCCCAGGCCACCCTGGAAGAACGCCAGGCCCAGCTCAGCACCACCACTGAAACCCTCGAAAAGCAGATTGCCCAGGAACGCCAAACCCTGGCCCAGCTTCAGGAGGTGCGCCCCGTAGATGTGCGGGTGGCGCAGGTAGAGCTGGAACGGGCACAGATTGCCGTCGAACAGCGGCGGGCAGACCTGGAAGATACGCGGGTGCGGGCTCCGGTGGCGGGGCAGGTGCTGCGCATCAACACCCAGGTGGGGGAGCAGGTGAATATTGAGGAAGGCATTGTAGAACTGGGCCAGACGGATCAGATGATGGCGATCGCAGAAGTCTACGAAACCGAGATTACCCGCGTCCAAGTCGGCCAGCCCGCCATGCTGGCGAGCGAATACGGCGGCTTTGACGGCACCGTGCGGGGCCAGGTCGAGCACATCAGCCTGCAGGTAGGCCAGCGCAGCCTGTCGGAGGGGTCCACTAATCCCACCACCGACGAAAACCAGCGGGTGGTGGAAGTGCGAATTCAAATCCACCCGGAAGACAACGCCAAAGTGGCCAACCTCACCAACATGCAGGTCCGCGTCCACATCAACACCGCTTCGTAATTATGGTCAGGTCGCCGCTGCACGCCCTGAAAATTTTCTGGCAGGCCCGCAAGCCCCTGGGCTGGGCGCAGCTTACCCATCGTAAAGTGCGACTACTGGTAGCAATGCTGGGGGTGGCCTTCGCCAACATTTTGATTTTTACCCAACTGGGCCTGCGGGCGATGCTGTTTGACGGCGTCACCCTGGTGCCCGACCACCTGCAGGGGGATCTGTTTCTGGTGTCGGCCTATGCCCCCAACATCGATCTGGGCAGTTTCCCCAGAATTTTTCTGTACCAGGCCGACGCGGTGGAGGGGGTCGCCGCCGCCAGCCCGCTGTACATTGCCTTTGGCGACTGGGTTAACCCGCTGGATCTGGATCGTCCCCCTGCCGCCCCCGATGTTCCCCAACCCACCTTTGAGCTGTTTCCCACCTCGGTCAAAGTACTGGCCTTCAACCCCACCCGACCGGTGCTTAATATTCCCGCCGTAAACCAGCAGCTCGATCGCCTCACCGCCCCCGGTGCCGTACTCTACGACCGCCTGGGCCAGGAAAAGCTCGGCCCCATTCCCACCCTGTTTCACCAGCAGGGGGGCATTTCTACCCTGATGAATAACCGGCGGGTCTCCGTGGTGGGGCTATTCAGCCTGGGCAGCACCCTGTTTGATAACGGCCATGTGGCCATGAGCGACTGGACCTACGCCCAGTGGTACGGGGCCAATTTTCTGGATCAGGTCAGCGTCGGCTGCCTCACCCTGGAGCCTGGAGCCGATCGGGAAGCGGTGCGATCTCGCCTGCAGGCTACCCTGCCCTCCGATGTGCGGGTGCTCACCCAGGCCGAACTCGCCGCCGCCGAACAGGCCTTTCGCGCCTCCCTGCCTAACGGCAAAGTGCTCAACTTTGGTGCCCTGATGGGGTTCATCGTCGGTCTGGTGATCGTCTACCAGGTGCTCTACACCGACGTCAGCGACCACCTGCCGGAATACGCCACCCTCAAAGCCATGGGCTACTCCGACACCTCCCTGCTCCGGGTCATCCTGCAAGAAGCCCTGATCCTCGCCGTCCTCGGCTTCATCCCCGGCTACTTCGCCTCCTACGGCGTCTACCACCTGCTCACCCACATCACCCGCGTTCCCCTCACCATGAAAACCACCGTCGCCGTTCAGGTCTTCATCCTCACCCTGATTATGTGCGGGATTTCGGGTGCGATCGCTATGAATAAACTGAGATCGGCGGACCCGGCGGATGTGTTTTGACGGTGAAAGGTGCAGGGTTTAAGGTGCAGGGTTTAAGGTTCAAGGTTCCCGGCATCCCCATCATCTGGTGCCCTGGCTCTGCCTGGGCATCGCGATTTTGCGGCTCTGCCGATCACTTCAGGAGGCAGAGCCTCCAAAAAGTATTCCAATGCAGAGCACTAGAACGAGGATTCAGCTAATTCTTTACCAGTGTTCTAGCAGAGCAGAGGCGTGGGGAGACATTGAGCAGCCAGAATTCACCGTTGCTTCTGCCAGGCTGGTCTCGCTGTCTAATTCGTATCCAAACACTGGGATAGAATTAATCAGAGCGCAACGCTGACTTGTCTCCCAAATTGGCCTGGGCAACTGGAAAAACCATGACATTTGCAAGCGACCTGGTAACCCAATCAATCCCACTCAGCTTTGAGGACTTTCTGGCCCAGTATGGGGATGACGATCGCTATGAATTGATTGATGGAGAGCTGTTTGATTTGGAAACGACAGGCCCCCACGAGGAAGTCGCAGCAAAAATCGGGCAATGGCTGAATTTCGAAATCGTACAGCAAGGACTCAATTATTTTGTTCCCCATCGTTGTCTGATTAAGCCCTTAGCAAAAGGAACCGGCTTTCGACCCGATGTCATTGTGTTAGATCAAGCCGCCCTTACAGACGAACCGCTCTGGAGCAGTCAACCCGTCGTCACCCTGGGTAGCACGATTAAATTTGTGGCTGAAGTCGTGAGCAGTAACTGGCAGAATGACTATGCTCGAAAATTTGAAGACTACGCCCTGCTAGGCATCCCAGAATATTGGATCGCAGACTATCAAGGACTGGGAGGAGAATTCTTCATTGGTCGCCCAAAACAGCCGACCCTCAGTGTTTGCATTTTGAATCAAGAAGGCCGCTATGAACGGCAAATTCTGCGGGGTGACCAGCCGATCAAGTCTTCCATTTTTCCTGGACTGAATCTGACTGCTGCAGCTGTGCTAAAGACTGGGCGGTAAGATCATCACGATGAGGAGATCTCTGCGAAAAAGTTACCAGCCGGAAGGGCGAAGCATCTGGCCAAAAACAATTAGAAAAGTCACGTCAATTCCCTCCCAGATGCTTTGCCCTTGCTCATAACATCGACTCATTAAACCCAATGTCTTCTATTGTCACGGCCCAAAACCTTACCCATGCCTTTGGTAAAGGTGCCCTGCGCAAACCTGTTCTCTCAGATATCAACCTGGAGTTGAGATCTGGAGAGATCGTCATCTTAGAAGGCCCCTCTGGCAGTGGCAAAACCACCCTGCTAACCCTCATCGGTGCGTTGCGAACCGTCCAGTCTGGCAGCCTCACCGTTTTGAATCAGGCCCTGCACCGAGCACGCCGACCCGCCCTGATTCGTGCCCGCAATCAAATCGGCTTTATTTTTCAGCACCACAACCTGCTCGACTGCCTCACCGCCTGGGAGAACGTCAGCACTTCCCTGCGGCTACATTCCCGTATTCCCAAACGGGCCTATCGGGCCAGGGCGGTGGCGATGCTGAATGCAGTAGGGCTGGGAGACAAGGTGGATGCCTACCCGGAAAAGCTGTCGGGGGGGCAGAAGCAGCGGGTTGCGATCGCCCGCGCCCTGGTCAGCCATCCCAAACTGGTGCTGGCAGATGAGCCCACGTCATCCCTGGATAGCCAGTCTGGCCGAGATGTGGTGGATATCATGCAGCGCCTGGCTCGGGAAGAGGGTTGTACGGTGCTGCTGGTTACCCACGACAACCGCATTCTGGATATTGCCGACCGAATCTTGCACATGGAGGATGGGCGGTTGATGTGAATCTGAACTCGGGTAAGGGCGAAGCATCTGGATGATTTTTTTTGAGGGGAGTGTTCGGAATCTTGTGGGATAGGCATCCTGCCTGTCCCAGCTGAGCAGGCGAGACGCCTGCCCTACAAGGCTTGCAGAAAACTTGATTAATCGGCTGATTGGCCCTTACACAAAAATCAGAACACTCTCTTTTTGAGCAGTCACGTCAATTTTCTCCCAAATGCTTTGCCCCTCCGTTTGGTATCTTCTTTCTCGGAAATCTCCCTAATGTCGCGATGATTATTACTCACGTTCGATGATTGTTACTCACGTTCGATAATCAGTTACTTACGTCCGAGCAAAAGTTAATTATGTTTGAATGATATAGCGGTTCTCAGCTCAATAAGGTACAAACTTGATTAGCTTAGAATCCCCCTGGTTTCTGGATGCTTAAGCTTCAACTGAGGGCCGCACAGGCCAAGAAGAGTTCGGAGGTTTGGTTGTTAAAGGTGCGACGAGAACAGGTATCGCCAAAGATCGTTTTGAAGCGAAACATCATCGTCTCAGCCAGAGAGCGGCGATGAGACCCACTTTCTCGTTTCCATTCGGCTCGACCCCCTCCTCAATCCGGTTGAGGGCTTGTGACCAGCGATAGAGGCGATAGAGAAAGTTCATTCCTGGTACTCTATGGCGTAAGTCGGCCAACTATTCCTGAAACCTGATACCCGGTACCTGGCACCCTCAGCAACTGCAGAAAAATGGGAACCGATACATTTATAAATGATTAAATTTTCGCGGAGAAAAGAATGCCTGGGCATAATTGATAGTGACCTGCATAAGGTTTTATTTTTTTTTTGCCGAAATAATTCCAATGCTTAGCCTTAAGAAGATTCTGACTGGTTTGAGCTTGCCCGCTATGGGGGCAGGTTTCGTTTTTTCTGCCACAGCTGCCCAAGCAGAACCTGCACCCAATGTCGTAATGGTGTGTTCTGGGCCACGGCATACCGTTCAAGTCAGTGAAGGTAATAATCGTCTGGAAATGTCAGTCGTTGACATGGTAAATGGTGCCGAGTTGCAACGCAATGTCGGGGTACGAGCTATCCCTAACGATGCGCTGGGCGGTATGGACTATTACACCACTGAAGGCGGAGTTGAAACGCGACTGTTTGTGCCCACCAGAGATAGCAATCGCCCCTGCGATATGTATATCGGGAATTTACCGATGGAGTCTGGAAATCTAAATATTCCGGGCTTAACGGATACCAACGAAACCCTGGCTATGTGCGATACCCCTCAAAGTGCGGTCAGAGTTTATCAAGATGCTGGCAGAATCAAAATGCGCATCTACGACCGCCAAGATAATATGGTTTGGCTCGATACCTCAGCTCGACGAGATACCTCGGGTAATTCCGTTACCTACACCACCATTCGGGGTGAGACCAGCGCTAGCATGACCATGGTTAACGATGCCTCTGCATATTGTTCCCTCACAATTGGTAACAGCCTGGCTCAGCGGGGAGTCATTGTCGTGCAAGAACAACCGGGAACCGTTGGCGGCAGCGGCTACTATCCCGGTGACGAGGGCCAGGTTGGCGGTAGTGGTTCCTATCCTGGGGAATAGGGTATCCAGCTTCAATTGCCCGGTTCTGGGGGGCATCGTCTTAGAACACTCAATTTTTGAAGAAAACCTTTGAAGAAAACCAGGTTTTGCAGCAGACAATCTGCATCTCGGCCAGCAAGAAAGTAGAGTGGGCACTGCCAGCCCTATTGCAAAACCGACAATTTCGCCGGTTCCTCCCTCCGCAACAAACGTGAAATTTCCAACTTCCGGAGCACGGCTCAAAATTTGGTACCAGCCGTTTGCTCTCCACTCATAGGATAAATTCGCCAGATGCTTATCTGGTACGATGCCCCGATAAGTTATTCGCCAAGTGGCAGCACCTTTACAACGGACAAAACAAGGCCAGGGTAAGTTACCTAACCCTGGCCTCATCCAATTTTCAAATGACACAATTTATGCCACGGAGGCTTACATCAAACCGATTTGAGACAGAATGCCCTGACCAGTCAGAAGCTCAGTAGCCACTCCGATTACGAAGCCCAACATGGCCAGACGACCGTTCCAGGTTTCGGCAAAGTCAACGAAGCCGAACTTGCTTTCTTGATTTTCCATGATGAATACCCTTAGCGCTAAAGCTTAAATACTGCAATCAACTTTTACAAATCTTAACGTAGGTTCTCTGGATTGCCCAGTAGCACAAACTACATTACTAATAAACTGGCTTAGCTAATGCTGGTAAATACTGCCGCCCCAAGGCTGCCGGCTACCACAATACCAGCCAGCAGATTGGTGAACAGGCGTCCGGCCTCGGCATTGAAGCCCAAACCCTTGTCTTCCTGACCGGCGGTGAAGAACAGTGACCAGGCCTGATTGGCATTAATTTGCTCGGCACTGTTGAAACCGGGACGGAACACAACCGGACCAAACAGGTCCTTGTTGGAAAAATCGAAATCGCTATTCATCTTG
>Ga0081520_100078_pt1 | contig 80525 bp, 71 predicted proteins | sample HotLakmasection1_FD_70988 | JGI IMG/M metagenome (GOLD analysis project Ga0081520, IMG submission 70988) | Hypersaline microbial mat communities from Hot Lake, Washington, USA - Section #1 (SPADES assembly) (version 2) | ecosystem: Environmental > Aquatic > Non-marine Saline and Alkaline >... | reverse complement strand
AGGTCGCCCTCACCGCCATCATGCGAAAGCTCATCACCCTCGCAAACGCTCTCATCAAGGCCGACCGCAAATGGGAACCAAGACTGGCTTGACCAAGACGGATACTTTCGCGATCAGCCGAGGGCCTTGATCACATGCCAGGTGATCCAGGCCATGACGGCGGCCCCGAGAAAAGCGAGCACGCTGTAGCCGAGTCGCGCCAGTTCCGAGGCCTCGGTTGAACCAGCAATGTGCCAGACAACCGCAACTCCGAATCCACCCCCGACCACGATGACCAGAAAGTCGAAGAGGCGGAGGGTGGCGTCAAGAAACCGCTCGAACTTGTCACACATCGTCAGGCCTCCAGGACGGAGAAGCCTGACTCGCTACAGCCAAGAAAGCCTGATCGCCGGACGGAAATCCTGAATTGCTGACAGACCTGCCATCAGCCGTCGGCGAGTTCCTCGGCGACGATCCGGTCGAGCGAGGCAGGATCCCAGCCGGCCACCACGCGACCATTGATGAAGAAGGTCGGGGTCGCCTCGGCGCCCGCCTCGATGGCCTGGGTGCGAACATCAGCAACGTGCTGTTGCAGTTCAGGCGACTGCATGTCTGCGCGCATCTTGTCCACGTCAACGCCGACCTGTTCAGCGATCTCGTCAATCGCTTCATCGGAGAAGTCTGAACGCGATTCCATGAGCGCCTGGTGCATCTCGTTGTATTTTCCCTGCCTGCCGGCAGCCAGTGCAGCAAGGGCGGCATTGCGGCTTTCCGGCGAGAGTATCGGGAATTCCTTGAACACCACGCGCACCGTGTCCGGATTGCTTGCAGAGGTCTCAAGCAGCCAGTCCATGCCGCGCTTGCAGTAGCCGCAGCGATAATCGAAAAATTCGACAATGGTGACTTTCGCATCTTCCGGTCCGAGGGTGAAGTCGCGCGGGTCGCTGGCGAGGCGCTCGGCCATTTCGGCGCGCTCGCGCGCGGCAAGCTCGATGAGCGCTTCCTCGATGACCTCGGGATTCTGCACGATGTATTCCCGGATGATGGACTCGATGGCTTCGCGGTCACTGGTCTCGACGTTCACGACGGGGCCTGTGTCCTTCAGCACGTCGCGCACCACTTCCTCGACGGCGGCCCTGTCCGGCGCGGTGGTGGAGGTGGTTTCCTGAGCGCAGCCGCTGGTCAGCAGTGGGCCGACAAGGGCGGTGGCGGCGAGGAGGGAAAGTCGTCTGGACATGGGCAGTTCCCGGATTTGATTCGTGTCAGTCGCAAGTTATGCGCGACCTATCTGACAGAGCGAGCGCCGTGCGTCCATCGGGCGGGCGCACAAGACCTTGTGATCACAGGCGTGGATCAGCGACGCTGGCGGTAGGCCCACGCATTCTCAGGCAGGCGGGGATCGGTGGCGGCCTGAATGTCTGACGCGCGGATCCAGAGCGGCGTGCCGGCTTCGAGGTCCTTCATGGCGCGCCCGGCAAAGATGTTGGCGCGTTGCAGGTCCCCGATGGCGTAGGCCAGTTCGGCGGTGGCCACCTCTGCCTCTGCGACGCGGCCCTGTTTGGCCAGGGCGCGTGAGAGATGGTCCCAGGCAAACACATTGTCAGGCTCGACACGAAGCGCGGCGCGCAATTCATCCTCGGCGCGCGTGAAGTCGCCATCCTCACCGCGGCCGATCAGGGCCTGGGCGAGCAGGACGCGGATCAGCGGATGACCGTCTGAAAGCTCCACAGCCTGTTGCGCCGGCGCGATGGCTTCCTCGTTCCGGCCAACCTCGATCAGGATTTGCGCCTTGAGTTCAAGGAAATAGGGATTTTCGGGTTCGATCGCGATCAGCTCGTCCATGTTGCGCAGCGCCGTACCAATGTCGGAATTGCGGTAGGCATTGATTGCGCGGGCATATTTTGCTGGCACGGTCTCGTCAGACAAAGGATATTCCCGGAGGACGTGCCCCGGCGACTGGGTCCAGCCAATGAGCTTGGCCTGCATGATTTCGAGCTGGGCAACGGCCTTGGGGGCGCTCGGCGTGTCCCAGGATGTGGTCTTCTCGCCGGCATTGCGCAGCGACTGGATGCGGTCGGATGACAGCGGGTGGGTGCGGAAATACTCGAACCGGCGGGCCTGCGAGAGCACTTCCTGGTAGCGGTATTTCTCGAAGAATTCGATGAGGCCGCGCGGGCTGATTCCGGCGCCTTCAAGGAAGCGCACGGCCGCCTGGTCGGCTGACGCCTCCTGCACGCGGGTGTGGACAAAGAAATTCAGCGCCGCGAATTGCTGTGAGCTGGCGATCAGGGCTGCGCCGGCCTCTCCCTCACCGGCCGCAAGTGCGAGGATGCCGAGGCCGATCGAGACATAAGCGGGACGTGCGGCGATCTGCATGTCGCGCGCGCGCCGGGCGCCATGGGCACCGGTGATGTGGCCGGCTTCGTGAGCGATGACACCCATGAGTTGTTCAGGCGTTTCCGATGCGATGATCAGGCCCGTGAAGAGGTGGATGCGCTGGCCATTCGCGACAAAGGCGTTCAGCGACGGGTCCTGGATGATGTAGAGCCCGACATCGTCCGGCTGCAGACCGGCCGCAACGAGGATCGGATCGGTGTAATCGCGCAGGATCTCCTCGATCTCGGCATCGCGGATCAGGCCCTGCGCCTGTGCGGTGGGCAGGAGGGCGAGAAGCGCCGCAAACAGGATGGCGAGGCTCGCGAGCCAGTCTCTTGGGCTGGCAGGGCGTTTCAGGCGTGTCATGCGGCAACTCCTTCGCATCCTGCACGAAGCTAACGCTGATTTCCGTCGGTTTCGAGGCCGACGCGCACCTCCTGACAGGATTGTCATCGCGCAAGCGCGGTCGACGTGCCTAGCCGGAGGCCTTGCGCTGCCACCAGCCACGCCGACGCGGGCGCTTGTCTTCCGCTGGCTCAGCGATGGGGGGCTCCGGAGCGGCGGGCTCTGGTTCCGGGGCTGCTTCAGCAGGTGCTGGCTCGCTGGTGACAATGTTGAGCCCGGGTGTCTCCGTCGGCTCGGTGTCCGCTTCGGCGGGCTCGGGCATGCTGTCGGCTTCTGCTTCCGGTTCGGAATCGGCAGCCGGTCGGGCCTCGGCGCCAGGGACGGCGTCGGCTTCGATCACGGGGGTGGATTCATCTGCAGGATCATCCTGCCCGTCCACGTCCTCGATCGCGGCCTCGACTTCGACAGGAGCCTCTTCTCCCGCGCGGTTGTCCTCCACCTTGTCGCGCGAGCGACGGCTGCGTCCGCGTCCGCCACGTCGCCGACGGCGCGAGGAAGAAGGGCGTTCCTCGGTCTCGATGCCGTCGAGCAGTTCGCTGGCGCTGGTGGAGATGCCGTCGAGCAACTGGCCGCCATCCTCAGGTGCAGGCTCGCTCGGCGTTGCCGGTTCGATGGCGGAGATGTCGACGGGTTCGGGCAGGGGCGTTGCGTCTGCCGGTGCCGTGGCGGCGACGGTCTCCTGCACGGGTTCTGCACCTTCCTGCGTTTCACGCGAACGCCGACGGCGTCCGCCGCGACGGCCACGGCGGCGGCGTTTGAGGTTGCTGCCATCCTCGCCCTCGGCCGTCTCGACTGTCTCGTCGCCACTTTCGGCGTCGTCGGCGTCGACGGCGTCGACGATTTCTGCGGTGTCCTCCTCGTCTTCGTCCTCGTCGAGGTCGATGACCGCCATCTCATTGGCTTCCTCGCGCGCGATCCGGCGGGCTTCCTTCTGGCGACGGCGGGCCTCTTTCTCCTCGGCTTCGCCGGAGCCCGGAATGCGTTCAGCGTCGATGGTGAAATCTCCCGCGCGCATGTCGGCCGAAGAGGTGATGGCGATCGGCGTGCCGGCCTTGTCCTCAAGCTCGGCAAGCACAAGGCGCTTGTTGTTCAGGAGATAGAGCGCGACCTCGGTCGGCGCTTCGGCCATGACGCGGTTGAACTTGCCATAGGCCAGACGTCCCTCAAGCGCGCGCAGGAGTTGCAGCGCGGCGGACTCCACGGAACGGACCCGGCCCGTACCATTGCAGACGCCGCAGGGGTCGGAGGTCGCCTGCAGCACACCGGTGCGCCGCCGCTGCCGCGAGATTTCCATCAGGCCGAACATGGAGATGCGGTTGTTCTGCACCCGCGCGCGGTCGGACTTCAGGCAGTCCTTCATCTTCTTCTCGATGGCGCGGACGTTTTTCGATTCGTCCATGTCGATGAAGTCGATGACGATCAGGCCGGCAAGGTCGCGCAACCGCATCTGACGGCAGGCTTCCTCGGCGGCTTCCTGATTGGTGCGAACGGCGGTCTGCTCGATATTTCGCTCTCGCGTCGACTTGCCGGAGTTGACGTCGATGGCGACGAGGGCCTCGGTCTGGTTGATCACGAGATAGCCACCCGATTTCAGCTTCACCGTGGGAGAGAAGATGTTGTCGAGCTGTTCCTCGACGCCCTGATCCACGAAAAGCGGGGTCGGCTCCTTGTACTGCTTCACCTTGCGGGCCTGGCTCGGCATCAGGAGCTTGGCGAGGTCCTTGGCTTCCCGGTAAGCCTCATCGCCCTGGACGAGCACCTCCTCGATGTCCTTTTCGAAGAGGTCGCGCATGGCGCGCTGGACGAGATTGCCCTCCTCATGGATCAGGCAGGGCGCGATGCTCGACATTGTCGCCTCGCGGATCTTGTCCCAGAGCTTCAGGAGATAGTCATAGTCGCGCTTGATCTCGGTCTTGGTGCGCTTGGCACCGGCGGTGCGCACGATCAGGCCCATGCCCTTTGGCACGTCGAGCTCCTGCACGATTTCCTTCAAGCGCTTGCGGTCGGGCGCGGAGGTGATCTTGCGGGAAATGCCGCCGCCGCGTGGGGTGTTGGGCATCAGGACGCCGTAACGCCCAGCGAGCGAGAGATAGGTGGTGAGCGCGGCGCCCTTGTTGCCGCGTTCTTCCTTCACGACCTGGACCAGCATGATCTGCCGGCGGCGGATCACTTCCTGGATCTTGTAGCGGCGGGTGATGGACTGGCGATTGCGGCGCGGCGCCTCCTCGTCGCCATTGCCGTTTTCGGAATCCTCGCCGTCTTCCTCATCCTCGTCGTCATGGGCGGCCTGAGCGGCCTCTTCGGCGAGCAGGGCCTCGCGGTCGGCCTGAGGCAGCTGGTAATAGTCTGGATGAATCTCGGAAAAGGCGAGGAAACCGTGGCGGTTGCCGCCATATTCCACAAAAGCCGCCTGAAGCGATGGCTCTACGCGGGTGACCTTGGCGAGATAGATGTTGCCACGGAGTTGGCGTTTTCCTTCGGACTCGAAATCGAAATCATCGACCTGGCCTCTGGAAACGAGGGCCACCCGGGTCTCTTCCGGGTGGACCGCGTCGATCAGCATGAGTTTGCTCATGGAGCGGAACCTTGAAATGGGCACAGCGGAAGCCGGCCGGCCGATCGGGCCCGGGCCAGCGCGTTCCGCCGGTGTGTTTTGATGTGAAAGAAGTTGCAGACAAACCGCTCATCCCTTCGGGGATGTGGCGAACATTCGCGTGGCGGTCTTCCATGGCTTCGGCTCTTTACGTGTCCTGGTCCGTGCTGGCGCAGCGATGATCGGGGGCGCTCGGTCACGGGAAAACGGATGTGTGCGGACATTGCCGCGACACCCCATCCCTGCACATATTTCTCCAAAAGGAAAGTAAAACATCACCCCGACGTCCCGCCCGGCCGCACTTGCTGGGTCGGCCCAACGCTTAAAGCTCGCGTACAGCTTGTGTTAAGGCGCGAAGCCTTAGAAGCGAGCGAAAGAGGTGCCCCGCACCACCGGGACGGGCAGAATGCAACCCGGCACTGGGAGTTTGACCTGATGCGCAAGGCGGTGCTCGCGGCCATCTTCAGCCTGATTTCGCTTGCCGCACTCTTCTTCACCGCGAGCGCTGCAGAACCGAATCTGCCGGAAGTGACGGCGGTGCGTTTTGCCGGTGCGGGCGAGGTGACGCGAATCATCGTCGAGACCGACCGGCCAGTGAAGGCGAGCAGTGGCTTTGTGCTTGAGGAGAACTCGCATGGGCTCCTGATCAGCCTGCCCGCGCTTTACTGGAACATTGACGGCGTTCCGCGGGTCGCGGGTCTGGGCGAGGGCTTCGGCCTCGTCAGCGGTTTTCGCTATGGCTATGCCCGGCCGGATGCCGCAAGGCTGGTGCTCGACCTGTCCGGGCCGGTGAAGATCATCCGCGAACTTTCACTGCCGCCCGCAGGGGGGGAGCCAAGCTGGCGCTACACGCTCGACATCATGCCAGGCGATGCCGAGAGCTTTGCGCGACAGGCTGCGCGCGACCGGTCGCGGCTCGCCTCGCTCTCGACAGTGGCCGAGGCACCCGTCCTGCCCGGGCGCGCCACGGAGATCGCCGCGCCGGCCCGTTCAGCATTCAGTGCGATTGCAGGAAAGCCTCATGTGATTGTGATCGATCCGGGCCATGGCGGGCGTGATCCGGGTGCCGTCACGAAGAGCGGGCTTAGGGAGAAGGACGTCAACCTCAGCACCGCGCTCGCCCTGAAGGCGCTCTTGTCGCAGAATCCGCGCTTCGATGTCCGCCTGACGCGCGAAACCGATGTGTTCATCGAGCTTGAGGACCGGGTGAAGCTCGCCCGCGACTGGGGGGCTGAACTGTTCATCTCGATCCACGCCGATGCGGCGCTGAATTCCAGCGCGCGCGGCGGGTCTGTCTACACGCTGTCAGAGAGCGGTGCGAAACGGTCAAAGCGACTGGTGGAGACCCAGAACTGGATGCTGCCGCTCGGTGCAGACGAAGAGACCTCTGAAGAAGTGGTCGATATTCTCGCCGACTTCCTCGAACGCGAGACCAAGACGAATTCCGAGACCTTCGCCACATTGCTGATCGGCGAGATGTCGAATGCCGGTCCGATGCTGCGCAACTCCCATCGGAATGCCGGCTTTGTGGTGCTTTTTGCGCCGGACGTGCCGGCAGTGCTGGTCGAACTCGGCTTCCTGACCAACCCGTCTGATGAAAGACGCCTCGCCTCCAGCGCTGGCCGCCAGCGGGCTGCGACCGCCATCGGCAAGGCGATCACGGCCTATTTCATCGCCCAGGATGCCCGTCTGGCCGAGAACTGAGTTTCCCGGCCTGAACCGGTTCCTTCGCCAAGCGTTTACAGCCATAATGTTGACAGAGGCGCGTGCGATTCCCACTCCGGTATGGGCGCGAGCGCGCAGATGTTTCCGAGGACCCACATGGCCGAAACCCGTCGATTTCTGAGCTGGAAGCTCTTGCGCTGGATGTTCTACATCTCAGTGATCGCCTTCGTGATCGTGTTCGCGCTGGCGGCGACCTACTGGTACCAGAAATCGCGCGAAGTGCCTGACCCTGCGGAGCTTGCGGGCTGGAACCCGGACGTGATCTCTCGCGTGCATGCTGGCGATGGAACTCTGATCGCCGAATATGCCCGCGAGCACAGGGTCTATATTCCCTATGAGGCTGTGCCCGAGCATGTGATCTGGGCCTTTGTTTCGGCAGAGGACAAGAATTTCTTCAAGCATGACGGCATTGACTATCTCGGCATGATCAGGGGCGTCAGCCGGACCGCCTGGAACAAGGTTCGCGGGCGTGACGGCATGCAGGGCGGCTCGACCATTTCCCAGCAGGTCGCCAAGAACATGCTGCTCTCGCGTGACCAGACGGTGGAACGCAAGGTCAAGGAAGCCATCGTCACGCTGCGCATGGAGAAGATCTTCTCGAAGGAGAAGATCATGGAATTCTACCTCAACGTCATCTTCCTGGGACGCAATTCCTATGGCGTGGGCTCGGCCTCGCTGAATTATTTCAACAAGTCACTGCCCGAGCTTGACCTCGCCGAGGCGGCGACGCTTGCCGCGCTCGCCCAGCGTCCGGGTGCGGTCAATCCCGACTCCAATCCCGAGCGCCTCGTTGTCAGGCGCAACTGGGTGCTCGGCCGCATGGTGGCCAATGGCTACATCACCCAGGAGGAGGCCGACGAGGCAATCGCCCTTCCGCTAGTTACCGGGCGTCGTCTGCGGGGCGAAGCCTATGATGCGGCGGCCTATTTCGTTGAGGAGGTGCGCCGCGAACTGATCGGGAATTATGACGAGGATACGCTCTATACCGGCGGTCTTTCGATCCGGTCGACCATTGACTCCGAACTCCAGATCGCTGCCTCGCAGGCGTTGCGCAACGGTCTCGTCGCCTATGATCGCCGGCACGATTATCGCGGGCCCTTTGCCAAGATCGAACCCGGTCCGGGCGCGGTTGCGGCGCTGCGCGAAGTGGATGTGCCGAGCGGGGCGGGCGACTGGGAAGCCGGTGTCGTGACAGATGTGGCCGCCGAAACCGCCACGCTGACGCTGATGGATGGCCAGACCGTCGACCTCGACCCGGCGGATGTGGAATGGGCACGCGAGACCTTTACCAGCGTCGAGGGCAATACCGGCCTGACGCTCGGCGATGTGGTGCTGGCGGAATTCACCCGCGTGCCTGCTGAAGCGGTGGAACCCGTTGCCAATCGCCAGGATGATGAGGTGATCGAGACCGACATTGACGAGCCGGTCGATCTCTCTGCAACGCCTGAATCGGAGACAGAGGCCGAACCGGTGCTCATTCCAGAGGGTTTTGCGGCGCTGCGACAGATCCCTGAAGTGGAGGGGGCGCTGATCGCCATGGACCCGCAGACAGGCCGGGTGCTCGCCATGACGGGTGGCTTCTCCTTCTGGAAGAGCCAGTACAACCGCGCCATACAGGCGAACCGCCAGCCGGGCTCGACCTTCAAGCCCTTCGTTTACGCCGCTGCGCTGCAGAACGGCTACACGCCGGCTTCAAAGGTGCTCGACGCGCCCTTCGTGGACTATGATGTCTCGACGGATGAGTATTGGAAGCCAAGCAATTATGAAGAGGGCCAGTTCTTCGGCCTGTCCACCATGCGCCTCGGGCTCGAAAAATCCCGCAATGCCATGACGGTGCGCATGGCACAGGATATTGGCATGGAGCCTATCGTGTCACTGGCGGCCGATATGGGCGTCTACAAGCAGGAGCCGCCGGAATTCCTGGCGGTCGCGCTCGGTGCAGCCGAAACCACGCCGTTGCAGGTGGTGGAAGGCTATGCGGCCTTCGTGAATGGCGGGAAGCGCGTTGAGGCGACCGTCCTCGACCGGGTGCAGGATCGCCATGGCCGTACGTTGTTCAGCTATGATGAGCGCAGTTGCGAGAGCTGCCAGGCCGAGGAGTGGGATGGCGGTCCGCCACCAGAGATTCCCGACGAACGCGAGCAGGTTCTTGACCCCGTGACCGCGTATCAGGTTGTGCACATGCTGGAAGGCGTGGTCGAACGCGGCACGGGGCGGAACGCGCTGGCGGTTGGCAAACCGCTTGCCGGCAAGACCGGAACGACCAATGAATATGTTGACGCGTGGTTCATGGGCTTCTCGCCGGACCTCGTGGTCGGCGTCTGGGTTGGCTTTGACGAACCCCGAACCCTCGGTCGCGGAGAGGCGGGCGGCAGCGCCGCGCTTCCGATCTTCACCGAATTCATGATGACGGCACTGGAAGATGAACCGGCCGTTCCCTTCCGCATCCCGCCCGGGGTGCGCCTCGTTGAGATTGATGCGCGTACGGGCGAACTGCCGGGACCGGGCACTGATGTCGTGATCCGGGAGGCTTTCCGTCCGGGCACCGAGCCGGGCGTCGATTTCGACTCCAAGGACACCGACTCGCTGTTTGGGACCGGCTCCGACCCCGTCTTCGGCGATGGCGCGGACGAAGATGACGAGCCACTATCCGCCGATGATGTGGTCGATTCCGGCCTGAATGACGGCGAGTGGTGAGACCGGCCGGGGAGCAAATTCCGTCCCCGGCTTGATCCACCGCGCGGTTTGCGCGATGGCCGGGGAGCGCCTTCCGACCGGAAGGCCCTTTTACACCGCCAAGCAAGAATGGGAGTTCCGCCAGACATGGCAGCAGATATCGATTCCATGGCCTCCAGGATTGAGCAGTCGCTGGAACTGCTGAGGAGGCGTCTTTGACCCGGACGTGGCTGAGAAGCGTTTCGCGGAACTGACCGCGCTGAGCGAGCGACCGGATTTCTGGAATGACAATGAGAAGGCCCAGAAGCTGATGCAGGAGCGCAACCGGCTCGAGAGCGCTCTGAACCTGATCTCCTCGCTCGAAGGCGACCTCATTGCCCATCGCGATCTCGCCGAAATGGCCGAGATGGAAGGCGATGAGGAACTGATGGGCGAGGTGCGCAGCGCCTTGCAGGCCTCGCTGGAGCGCGCCGAGCGGGCCGAGCTTGAGGCGCTTCTCTCGGGCGAGGCCGACAGCAATGACTGTTATCTCGACATCCAGTCCGGCGAAGGCGGGACCGAGAGCAATGATTGGGCGTCCATGCTGAGGCGCATGTATGTGCGCTGGGCCGAGCAGAAAGGCTATACGGTCGAGGAAGTGGATGCCCGCGACGGCGACGAGGCGGGCATCAAGTCTGCCACGCTTCTGATCAAGGGCGAGAATGCCTATGGCTGGCTGAAATCGGAACAGGGCACGCACCGCCTGGTTCGGATTTCGCCCTTTGACTCCTCGGCCCGTCGGCACACTTCCTTTGCCGGTGTCAGCGTCTCACCGGTGATCGACGATACGATCGAGATCGAAATCAATCCCTCGGACGTTCGCACCGACACTTACCGTTCTTCGGGCGCTGGTGGCCAGCACGTCAACAAGACCGACTCCGCGGTTCGCCTGACCCATATCCCGACCGGTGTCGTGGCGGCGTGTCAGGCCGGGCGTTCGCAGCACCAGAACCGGGCCATGGCCTGGGACATGCTGCGCTCGAAACTCTATGAACTGGAACTCAAGAAGCGCGAGGAGGCCGCAGCCAGCGCGCATGACGCCAAGAGCGATATCGGTTTCGGCCACCAGATTCGCTCCTATGTGTTGCAGCCCTACCAGATGGTGAAGGATTTGCGCACCGAAGTGGAAACCTCCGACACGTCCGGTGTGCTGGACGGTGACATTGACCGCTTTCTCGCCGCCTCGCTCGCGGCACAAGCTGGCGAAAGCCGGGCGAACTGAACCTTGAAGTGTTTCCAGGCGAAGTGTGAACCGGTTCGCCGTCCGCAAACGCGTCGGAACAAGGATTGATAGCGCCGCGATGAGTCCGTTCTGCCGAGCGCCTCCATAAGGCCAAAGGACTGAATCACAAGCCAGAAAGAAACCCCGCGCGGCATGGGCCGTGCGGGGTTTCTCTATCGCGGCATGCTATTGCCCGAGCGTTCTAGTTGCTGCCAGTCCCCGGTGTGGTCGAACCAAAGCCCGGAGTGGGCGAGGGGGTAGGTGCCGCTGACGACGGCGCAGGTGTGGCAGGCTGGACCGGCTTCGGCGCGGCCGGGCCTGGTGGCACCGGTTTTGGCTCGGCCGCCGTTGAGGCTGAGCTACCCGCAGGTTTCAGCGGATCTTCAGCATGCTTGACCTGACCTTCGAAAACCGCGTCGTTCTGGATCGCAAGGCGGGTGTGAACGATGTCGCCCTGCACCTTGGCACCAGATTCCAGATCGACCTTCCGGGCACGGATCGAGCCTTTGACTGTGCCGCGCACGGTAACCTGCTGGGCAATGATCTCACCGATCACTTCGCCCTCGGCGCCAATGGTGAGACTGTCGGCGCGGACGTCGCCATCGATGCGCCCATCAATGGTCATCTCGCCTTCGCTCACGACCGATCCGGTGATCTTCATGTCGGCCGAAATGATCGATGGCACCACGCGGGCGCTCGATTTTGTCGCGGCCGGTCGGATGGCGTCCTGCCCCGGATTGATGGTCGGCGTGCTGCCGTCCTGGCCTTTACCCTTTGTGAACATGTCTGCCTGCCTTCAGGAAGTTTGCGGGATCGTATCTCTTACCATGGAAAAGCACCTCAAGATGCAGGTGCGGACCTGTGCTTCGTCCGGACGACCCCATGAGGCCGATCTTGTCTCCGAGTGCGACTTCATCACCCTTCTTCACAATGATGGATCGCATGTGGGCATAGCGCGATACGAAACCATAGCCATGGTCGATATCGACAACATTGCCATAGCCCGATTTGTATCCCGCGAAAAGAATCGTTCCCGGCCCTGCGGCCGTGATCGGCGCGCCGGAAAACGCGCCGATATCGAGTCCGCCATGCCAGTTCGGACGCCGTGAGATCGGATCGGTGCGCATGCCCCACGGGGAGGTCAGGCGGTACTCGACGCCCACCGGATCACCGGCCGGGATGCGTGACACCACTTCCTCATAATAGCGGGCTTCTTCCAGCCGCGCGGCGATCTCGGCGACGCGCTCGGCGAATTCGACTTCTTCCGCGGTCATGTTTTCGCTGGCGACAAGAGAGGTGAGTTCCACCAACGGGCCACCGATATTGGTTTCAGCGCTCTCGATGCGGCCAACACCGACACCGGTCAACTGCAGCACGCCACGAAGCTCCTCGGTGCGATTGACGGCATAGTCTTCGGCTTCGTCAAGGAAGCGCATCTGGTCTTCGCGAAGCGTGTCAATCTGGGCGCGCAGGCCGACCTTTTCGAGTGAGGCGGTGACAACCGGGCGGGTGCGAGAGGTGCGCGCTTCGGCCTCGTCAATCGAGGCGCGGACCAGCATGGTTGCCCCATCACCGCGAAGGGCAGCAGTTTCGATATCCTCACCGCCCTGAACGGCAGCGAGAAGAACCTTCAGCGTCTCGTGGCGCTGCTCGAACTCGACGGTGGCCTTCTGGAACTGGTTGGTGCGCTCCTCAAGGAGCGAACGATGGCGCTGGTTCTCTGCACGAAGCTCCTCGAGCCAGCGATCCTGGCGAGCAAGCTCGCGCGCGTCCGCGTCACCTCCGGCGCGTATCATCGGACCGGAAAGGACCGTGTGCGCCGTCGCATAAAGACACCACGCGGCAACAGCTGCGCCGCCGGTTGCAGCCATCATCTGTTGCCAGGGTGTGATGGAAATGAACCTTACCGTGCCACCAGACCGGTGATAGATCTGCCGCTCCGGGAAGGCCCTGTCGACAAATCGCCTTGCACGCGCACTCAACTCAACCATACTCGTCGCCCAACGGTTGGTGTTTGACCCGAAGCTGCCGGATTTTCACCCGGCCTGATGCTTTTCCCTCGCCCCGTGGCATTTTAGTAACGCATAACCCCGCCCGCGCGAACCCCGAATTTCACTATTCACCGAGATTTATCGACTTTTTTGGTGACTCTTTCATTAACGTTCAGAGCAGCGGGGTTAACAGGTGGGGAAAAGCCGATGGTATTCAGGTCTCAACCGCCTCGAGCACCGCTTCCGCATGTCCGGGCACACGGACCTTTCGCCACACGCCGATAATCCGGCCATCCGGCGCAATCATGAAGGTTGAGCGCTCAATTCCCATGTGGGTCTTCCCGTACAGCTTCTTTTCGACCCACACCCCGTATGATTCGGACACCGACCCGTCGGAATCACTGCCAAGCGTGATGGTGAGCGCGTGCTTTTTGCGAAACTTTTCATGTGCGGCGAGGCTGTCCCTGGAGACGCCGACGATCTCGGCATTGCGCGCAGCGAATGCGTCAGCTGCCTCGCTGAATGCCACGGCCTGTCTGGTGCAGCCGGAGGTGTCGTCGCGGGGATAGAAATAGAGGACGAGATACCGGCCGGAAAAATCCGAAAGGCTGACGCTGCCCCTGTTGTCGGTATCGAGCGTGAAATCGGGTGCGGCATCGCCGATCTTCGGGGCGCGATCTTCAGGCATCATTCTTTCTCCTCGTTTCGAAAACCTTTAGCAGTGTGTTGCCTTACACTTTCGGCTGGCCTGTCACATAGTGTGCCAGAGCCTGTGCCAACGCGACAGATTGGGAGCGCCGAGATTGGTTCGCCAGACCGCCAAGGTCCTCTTCCTCGAAGTCTTCGGTGCGGTGTTCCTGCTGCTTCTGATTGCGATTGCGGCCGTCATGATCCGGCTGGCCGGCGGACCGATCGAGATCGGGGTCTTCAAGGATGATGTGGAAGCCGCCCTGACACGAGCGCGCGGCGGCAATGCCGTGAGCTTCGAACGGCTGCTCATCGTCTGGTCGCCGCAGGATTCGCGCGTGCTGGTGCAGGCCGAGGGCGTTGACCTCTTCAATGCCGATGGCCGGCGTATGGCGCGTGCCGGGGCCGCCGAGATCGATCTTGATGCAACCGCGCTGTTTCGCGGCAAAGCGCGCGTCGAGGGCGTGATCCTTCAGGATGGCAGCGTCGCCATCACCCATCTTGGTGGCGACCTCTGGGACATTGCCGGTCAGCCGGTGACCATCACCATTCCCGTCGCCGAGCGCTTCGACTTGCGCCTGCTCATCGGCCGAATCGACAGCGTGGTGACGGCGATCTTCGAGGCGATCGAGACCGATTCCGGGGACGTCACGCTCGATTATGTCGCGGTGGAATCCTTTGCCGTCGAGTTCATCGGCCTCAACGGCGACACGCTTGCCACATTGCCGCGCCTTGATGCGCATCTGTCGGAGAACCCGGATGGCGATATGGAACTCAGCCTTGTGACGCTGTCACCCGGCGCAGGGCTTCCGGAACGCCTGAGCACGACCTTGCGGAGCAATGCCGCGCGCGACCGGCTGGAACTCTCTGTCTCCTTGTCGGACTGGTCGCTTGAGGCCCTTGTGTCCCGGGTGACCGGACGTGCCGGGACGGTCGTCGCCCCGGAAACCAGAGGCCTGCCAGTATCGGGCACACTTCGTCTGGCCGCAGACCGCGCTGAGGGCTTGCGGGATCTGGGCTGGGACTTGCAGTTCGGCGAAGGCCGGCTGCCCTTCATCGAGGGCGGCTATCCGATCGCAGGGGCGACTCTGTCGGGCGACTTTCTGGTCGACGAGCAGACCCTGCGTGCGCGCCTGAGGGATTTCTCCTCTGCACGTCTCAGCGGTGACATGGATATCAGTATCGGGCGGCTGCTTGACGAGTTTGGCACGGTTGCCCTCCCGGTCACCCTCACTTCGCCTCGGCTTCGCGTGGATTCCCGGCCGTTCGGCGAGGTCGCCTGGACGCTCAATGACGTCGATTTCCGCGGCGATGTGGACCTGCCGGCTGGCGCAGCAGCCATCGACCGGCTGCGTTTTGCCTATGGCGGTTTCCGAGCGAATGCCTCTGGCTTTGTGGGCTGGGGTGAAGCTTATCGAGGGGATAAGCCGCCCGTCACGCTGAAGGCCGACATCGACATTGACGGGACGGTGATGGAAGCGGACATGCTGGCCTTCTGGCCGCCCTCGCTCGGCACCGACGCACGCGACCTCGTGCAGGAGAGCTTCCTTTCCGGGACGATGGAGGATGTGAAGCTGAGCTTCGATCTCGCGCCTGGCACGATCGTCGACGATACCCTTGCCGATGACGCCATGGAGATCACTTACACCGCCCGCAATGTCTCCTATCGCTTCCTCTCGGACATTCCGCCTGCCGAGAATGCCGATGTGCGCGGGCGGGTGACCGGTAACGGGCTCAGCATCGAGCTTCTCTCCGGCAGGATTTCGGACTGGACGCTTGACCGGGGGCGGGTGGAAATCTCGCGCTTCAAGCCCGCTGGAGGCGAGCTGAAAGTCACAGGCTACGGGCGCGGGCCGGTGAGAGACGCCTTGCGCGTTCTCAGTGAATCGAACCTCGGCATTGGCGGTGATGATGGGCTGGACGTATCGCGGTTCTCGGGCAGCGGAGAGGGGGATTTCGAGATCCGCCGGCTTGTCGGCATGCCGGAGGGTGAGGAGGATCTGCGCTACCGCGTCGACGGCAGGATGCGAGAGGGCGGGCTGACCGATGTGTTCCGCGATCTCGACCTTGGTGCCGCCACAGCGAGCGTGACCGTTACGCCCGAACGCCTCAGCGTGGCGGGCTTTGGCGATGTGGATGGAACGGCGGTGACATTTGAATGGGAGGACGGGCTCGGCAATGATTCGGTCGTCCGCGACGCCTCCCTGCTTGTGCGCGGGACCGTGGACGCCGATGCGCTCAACCGGTTCGGATTTGCACTGCGCGCATTTCTCGGTGGCGAGATGCCGATGGAGATCAATGCTGTCGGTGACGGCATGGATTTCGACCGGGTGGACGTGTTTGTCGACCTGACGCCCGCCCGTTTTGACCTGACCGAGATCGGGCTGAGGAAGCCACCCGGGGCGGCGGGACAGGCGGAGGTCAGCTATTTCGCCCCCACGGAGGAACGGGCCGAACGCTACACGGCGCGCCTCAATGGCGAGGGTTTCGATCTCGTCGGCGAGGTCAGCTACCTGCTCGATGGCCGGATCGACATGATCAATGTCCAGCGCGCCTTTGTGACCGGCCGGATCGATGTCGCCGGAGAGATTTCCCGCGGTGAGGCAGAGCGCATCGACATCCGCATGAACGGTCCGTATCTCGATGCCTCGGGCCTGTTTGACGGCGTCTCGAGCGTCGGCGACGGTGCCGGGACGCTCGACGGCGATTTCGATCTCTCGGCCACTGTCGGCGAACTCAATCTCGGCGAGGGGCTCGCTGTGCGTGAGGCGACACTGTCGGCACGGGTGCGCGAGGGCAGCGTCGAGGCGCTCGCCGCCGATGGCGAGACCTCGCCCGGCCAGCGCTTCTCCGCGGCGCTGGCCCGGCAGGCCAATGGCATGCGCAGCGTGCGGGTGCGCGCCGATGATGCGAGCTTCTTCCTCATGGCGCTGCTGGATATCGATTTCCTGCTGGGAGGGAGACTTGAACTTGACGGCGTCCTGCGACCGAAAGGGGAGGCCTCGCGTTTCGATCTCAGGCTCTTCGACGCCCGTCTCTCCGATGCGCCCATGTTCACGCAGGTCCTGTCGCTTGCCTCACTGCGCGGACTGGCCGACACGCTTTCGGGTGAGGGCGTGCTGTTCAGCGAGGTCGAGCTGCCGCTCACGATTGTCGGCGCGCGTTTCATCGTGCGCGGCGGACGGGCCTCCGGTCCGGCGCTCGGCCTGACGCTGAACGGCTTTTTCGAACTGGGCGAGAACGGGGCGATCGATCTGTCGGGCGTTTTGGTGCCGAGTTTCGGGATCAATTCCGCGCTTGGCGGCATACCGGTGATCGGGGATCTCTTTGTTTCCCGCGAGGGCGAGGGGGTTTTCTCGCTGACCTATGGCGTGGAGGGGACGCTGACGCGTGCGCAGGTATCTGTGAACCCGCTCTCGGCGATCACGCCGGGTGTGCTCAGGCGCATTTTCGAGAACCCCGCCGACACCGACATTCTCGTGCAGGAGCAGACACCCGACCCGGCTGACGGTGCCGAGCCGGGCTGATCCGCCTCAGACGGTTTTCAGCAAGGCATGGCGCTTCTTGCCGGCCGACAGCTTGATTGCACCATCGACAAGATCGCCTGGGCCGAGTTCAGCGTTCTGGTCGCTGATGCTTGTGTCATTCACCTTCACGGCCCCCTGCTTGATCAGGCGGCGTGCCTCGCCATTCGAGGCGGTCAGCCCTGCAGCTGTGAAGGCTGCGGCGACGAGCAGGCCGGCTTCAAGATCGGCCTGCGCGATTTCCGTGGTCGGTAGGCCGTCCGAGCTTGCGCCTTCGGCAAAGACCGCCCTGGCCGCCGCCTCGGCGTCTGCCGCGGCCGCTGCGCCGTGCAGCAGCGTCGTTGCGGCATTGGCGAGCGCGACCTTGGCGTCATTGATCTCGGCCCCTTCCAGCGCTTCGAGCCGGGCGATCTCCTGCATTGGCAGGTCGGTGAAGAGCTTCAGGAACCGGCCGACATCGGCGTCCTCGGTGTTGCGCCAGAACTGCCAGTATTCATAAGGCGTGCGCTTGTCGGCATTGAGCCAGACCGCGCCATCGGCGGTCTTGCCCATCTTGCCACCTGAGGCGGTGGTGATGAGCGGGCAGGTGAGGCCGAACACGTCGCGGCCATCGGCCTTGTGGTTCAGGTCGACACCGGCGACGATGTTACCCCACTGGTCCGATCCGCCCATCTGGACGCGGCAATCATGACGCCGGGCGAGTTCGAGGAAGTCATAGGCCTGCAGCAGCGTGTAGTTGAATTCGAGAAAGGTGTAGGGCTGCTCATTGGCAAGCCTGCGGGCGACCGTGTCCTGCTTCACCATGGTGTTGATGGTGAAGTATTTCCCGATGTCGCGCAGGAACTCGATATAGCCGATCTCGTCCAGCCAGTCGGCATTGTTCACCATGACCGCGTCTGTCGGGCCGCTGCCAAAGGTCAGGAAGGGCTCGAACGCCTTGCGTATGCCCTCGGCATTCCGGTCGATCTCGGCCTCGGTGAGGATCGGGCGAGATTTCTCCTTGTCGGTCGGATCGCCCACCTTGGTCGTGCCACCGCCGATCAGCACGATGGGCTTGCCGCCTGCCTGCTGCAGCCGACGCAGCATCATGATGCAGACCAGCGAGCCGACGTGAAGGGAATCCGCCGTCGCATCGAAACCGATATAGGCCGTCGGCACGCCCAAGCCGCAATAGGTGTCAAACTCAGCCTCATGGGTCTGTTGCTTGACATAGCCGCGCTGGTGCAGCGTGCGCAGGAATTCCGACTTGTGTTCGGCCACGGGGCCCTCCAATCACTCCGTTCAGGCCACGCCTCTTAGGGAAGGAGCCCGGTTTGGACAATGGCATAGCGCGTGGCGAGCCGTTCTGGGTCGCAGGTTTCATGTCCGGTACCTCGGTCGACGCCGTGGACGGGGCCATGATCCTCACCGATGGCGAGGCGCTTCTCGAATTTGGTCCCACGTCGGAGCGGAAATACACGACCGGAGAACGCGCCACCATCATGGAAGCGGTCGCCGCTGCACGGGCCTGGAGGTTTGAGGGCGAGGAACCGCGCGAGGCCTTTGCCGCTGCCGAGGCCGTGCTCCGCATCGCGCATCTCGATGCCCTCTCGATGATGAGCGGCGGGCCTCAGCCGCAACTGGTCGGCGTTCACGGACAGACCGTGTTGCATCGCCGACCGGCGAACGGGCGACAGGGCGCGACACGGCAGATTTTCGACATTGACGGGTTCATGGCTGCCGCAGGCCTGCCGGTCTGGCATGATTTCCGCTCTGCCGATGTGGCGGCTGGAGGGGAGGGCGCACCGCTGGCGCCGGTCTATCACCGCGCTCTCCTGAAGCTTGCCGGGATCGATGAGGGCGTGGTGCTCAATCTCGGTGGCGTGGCCAATCCGACCATCGTGAAGGCTGGCGGCGAACTTGTCGCCTTCGATTGCGGTCCGGCCAATGGCCCGATTGACGAGTGGGTCGAGGGCCATGATGCGGGCACCCATGACGCGGAGGGCGCGCTGGCCGCGACCGGTCGGGTGAATGAAGCGATCCTGACCGAGGTGATGGACCATCCCTTCTTTGACGAGGTGCCGCCGAAATCCCTCGACCGGTTTGATTTCTCGGCAAACCTTGTGCGGGGACTGAGCCTCGAGGACGGAGCCGCCACGCTGGTGGAGATCGCGGCACTCGGCGTGTCGCGGGGGATCGCGCTCAGCGGCGCAAGACCCGACAAAGTTGTCGCCTGCGGTGGCGGACGGCACAATCCGAGCCTCATGGCGGCGTTGAACCGGGTGTGCCCTTGTCCTGTCGTTCCGGCCGAGGCCATGGGCTGGCGTGGAGATAGCATCGAGGCGGAGGCGTTCGCCTTCCTGGCTGCACGCGCCGCGCGTGGCTTGCCGATCAGCTTCCCGTCCACCACCGGCGTGCCGGAGCCGATGACTGGCGGGCGGCTGAAATCGCCCTGATCAGGCGAGGAAGAGCCGGATCACGAGGCCGATGGCCGTCACGGTCACAACGCCCAGCGCCCAGAGCGCAATGAACCAACCGATCTGCCTCGGGCCGGTCTTCTCCTGATCATGATCACGCGGTTCCAGCATCAGTGATAGCCCTGTTCCGGGTCCATCTTTCCGCGGAACACCCAGTAGGAATAGGCGGTATAGGCAATGATCATCGGCAAGAGGATCAGCGCACCGACCAGCATGAAGAGCAGGCTCGAATCCGGGGCGGCGGCCTGGTGGATCGTGACCGCGTGCGGCACGACATAGGGCGCGATGCCGATGCCGAGGCCCGCAAAGCAGAGCAGGAAGAGCGCGATGGTCGTTGGAAACGGCACCCCGTCCTTGCGCTTGTAGAGCCCCCAGGCGAGGGCTGCGGCGAGGATGGCGGTCAGCGTCGGCACCGGCATGACGAAGAGCAACTGCGGGAACTGGAACCAGCGCTCGGCGATCTCCGGGATGAGCAAAGGTGTCCAGAAGCTGACAATGGCGATGAAGACGAGCGTGGCGATGCCGGCGGTGCGCGCGAGGCCATAGGCGCGGTCTCTCAGGGCACCTTCGGTCTTCAGGATCAGCCAGGCCGCCCCGAGCAGGGCGTAGCCTGCGGTGAGCGCAAGGCCGGTCATCAGGGTGAATGGCGTCAGCCAGTCCCACCAGCCGCCGGCATAGGCGCGGCCCTCCACTTCGATGCCCTGCACGAAGGCACCGAGCACGATGCCCTGGCAGAAGGTCGCCACAAGCGAGCCGAGATGAAAGCTGCGGTCCCAGATGCGCTCATGAGCCGGGTCGCGCCAGCGATATTCGAAGGCGACACCGCGGAAGACCAGCGCAAGGATCATGATGATGAAAGGCGCATAAAGCGCTGGCAACACGATGGCATAGGCCAGCGGGAAGGCCGCAAACAGGCCCCCGCCGCCAAGGATGAGCCAGGTCTCGTTGCCGTCCCAGATCGGCGCGACGGAGTTCATGGCGAGATCCTTCTGGTCTTTCTCCTTCAGGAAGGGAAAGAGGATGCCGATGCCGAGATCGAAGCCGTCCAGCACCACATAGATGAAGATCGCCAGCGCCAGCAGTCCGGCCCAGATGAGGGGAAGATCAAACATGGTCTCGCTCCTTACTCTGCCGGGAAAGCATCGGGCTTGATTGCGGCTGCGGGCGTGGTGCCGGCGGTGCGGATGGGCTTGCCTTCCTGTGTCTCGGCGTGCTTCGGGCCCTGCTTCATCATTTTCAGCAGATACCAGGTGCCGATACCGAAGACGGTGAAGTAGACGATGATGAAGGCGATGAGCGAGGCGGCGACAGCGGGCGCGCCAACCGGCGCGATGGAATCCACCGTCAGGAGTTCGCCATAGACGGTGTAGGGCTGTCGTCCCACTTCGGTCGTGATCCATCCCGCGAGCACGGCGACAAATCCCGATGGTCCCATGATGATGGCCGCCCTTTGGAACGTCCGGTTTTCATAGAGCTTGCGGCGGCAGCGAAGGTACAGGCCCACCGCGCCGACCAGAACCATCAGCATGCCGATCGCGATCATGATGCGGAAGCTCCAGAAGACGATCGGCACCGGGGGCTGCAACTCGTCCGGGACGGTGTCCAGTCCTTCGACCGGGTGGTTCAGATCATGGTGCAGGATGAGCGAGGACAGTTTCGGAATGCCGATGGCATAGTCGAGCTCCTGGTTCTTCTCGTCGGGAATACCGAACAGGTAGAGCGGCGCGCCGTCGGGATAGGACTGGTAGTGGCCTTCCATGGCCATCACCTTGGCGGGCTGGTGTTCCAGCGTGTTCAGGCCGTGGAAGTCCCCCGCAACAACCTGGATCGGTGCAACGATCACAGCCATCCACATCGCCATGGAGAACATTTTCCGCGCTTCGGGATTGGTGCGGTTCTTCAGCAGGTGATACGCGCCGACGGCACCCACCACGAAGGCGGTGGTGAGGTAGGCAGCCAGCACCATGTGCACGAGCCGGTAGGGGAAGCTCGGATTGAAGACGATGGCGAGCCAGTCCTCTGGCACGAACTGCCCGGCCTCATTGATGCTGAAGCCTGCGGGCGTCTGCATCCAGGAGTTCACCGACAGGATCCAGGTCGCTGACATCAAAGTGCCGAAGGCGACCATGGCCGTGGCAACCAGGTGCAGCGATTTCGAGACCCGCCCCATGCCGAAGAGCATCACACCGAGGAAACCGGCCTCCAGGAAGAAGGCCGTCAACACCTCATAGGCCATGAGTGGCCCGAGTATGGGCCCGGTCTTGTCGGAGAAAACCGACCAGTTGGTCCCGAACTGGTAGGACATGACAATGCCGGAAACCACGCCCATGCCGAAGGCGACGGCGAAGATCTTCATCCAGAACTTGAACAGGTTCAGGTAGACCGCCTTGCCCGTACGCAGCCACTGCACTTCCAGCACGAGCAGGAAACTCGCGAGGCCGATCGAGAAAGCCGGGAAGATGATGTGGAAGGCGACAGTGAAGGCAAACTGGATCCGGGCCAGAATGACGGCGTCAAGGAATTCCATGGGCGGCTCCTGAAACGGGCGCAACCATCAGGTTACGTAAAGTGTAATCTGTAATAGTACATATATGGTGTGCCTGGCGCGGCAAGCCGGTAGGGTCGGCAAGAATGTCGCATCAGCAACGCCGATGGCCTGCCGATGTTCCGAATATTCGCGCTCGCGACGTCCATCCTGTTTGACAGTCTCACGGCAGTCGGCCAATCGGTGTACAGATGAACGCTTTCGGAGCGGCGGAGTGTCGCAACGCCTGCATGGTGCGGCACCGATTCTTCAAGGGATGTCCGGTGCGATTAACCGCCTATTCCAATTATGCGCTGCGCACGCTCATGTATTGCGCGCTGCACCGGGACCGGCTCGTGCGTGTGCAGGACGTCGCCGAAGCCTACGGCATTTCACGCGCCCATTTGCTGAAGGCCGCCCGACAGCTTGGGCAGCTTGGCTATCTCGAAAACGTCCGCGGGCGCACGGGTGGCATCAGGCTCGACAAGGCGCCCGAGGCGATCATTGTCGGCGAGGTCGTGCGCCACACCGAGGAGCAGGACGAATTCGTCGAATGCTTCAATGCCGCGACCAATACCTGCCCGCTGATCGGAATATGCCGGCTCTCGCGCCTCTTTCGCACCGCGCTCGACGCCTTCTTCGCCGAACTCGACAAGGTGACGATTGCCGACCTGGTGGCTCACGGTCCGGCCCTTCTGGAGCGGCTCGCACCGATTGAAAGCATGAGGGAACCTCAGGGCTGAGCAGGCTCGTCCGGCATTTCGGTCACGGCGTGATAGGTGCCATGGCAGGCCGCGCACCGGTTCAGGCTGTCGGAGAGTGCGCGCTGGATCTCCGGCATGTCCGCGGTATCGGCCATGTCCGCGATTGCGGCGAAATCCCCGCGCAGGCCCCGACTGATCTCGCGGAAGCCATCAGGCACTTTCTGACGGATGGAGCGACCTGAACCGTCACCGCGGCGCAGCGATCTCGCAACATCGCGGATCGTGTCGCGATCCTCGCTCAGCGTGGCATCGGAGAGGGCCTGTACCCCTCTCAGGAAGTCCAGCATCTCGCCGCGCACATGCAGTCTTTCCTCTGGCAGGAGGGCAATGGCGATCCTCCCATCGAAACCCGATGGGGCCGCCTTCGGGGCGTCTGATGCGGGGGTGCCTGATGCGGGGGTGTCTGAAAGAGAGTCACTGACGAGCAGGTGCACACCGCTTGCGCCGATCAGCGCGCCAAGGGCGAGGCTCGCCAGAGCGACAGGGATCAACTTCATGTTCTCTCCTCGACCGACAGGGGCCAGCCAGTTTTTAATTACATGGGGTCAACACCGGCCAGCACCTTGGACGGAGCTGGCGACGAACCGGGCCGGGTCGTGGGGGCGTCCGTAGAGAGCGCAGACCGGGCGCAGTCGGCGTCCAGGTCCTGTATCGCCTCATACTGGTGCAGGTAGACCTTGCCGGTCAGCTCATCGAGGAAATGGCTGCGCTTCAGCCGGTCGGTCACAGGGCCTTTCACCTCTGAAAGATGCAAGGTCACGCCCGCATCCTTCAGCCGGTGATTGATCGCCTCAAGGCTTTCAAGGGCGCTTGCATCGATATGGTTGACGGCCGGACACATGAGAACGAGGTGCTTCAGATCAGGTCGGGCGGCCAGAATGTCGTAGACCGTGTCCTCAAGGAAACGTGCATTGGCGAAGTAGAGGCTCTCATCGATGCGGATGGTGAGCACGCAGTCGGATATCACAACGGCATGCCGGTTCACATTGCGGAAATGGTGGGTGCCCGGCACCTGTCCGACAATCGCGAAGTGCGGGCGTGAGGTGTTGTAGAGATGCAGGAGAAGTGAGACGGCAACGCCGGTCGTCACGCCGAGTTCCACACCCAGGAGCAAGGTGACGAGGATGGTGCCCATCATCGCGGCGAAGTCGGTTTTGGAATACGTCCATGTGCGCCGGATCGCCGGAATGTCGACGAGGGAGAGGACGGCCACGATGATGGTCGCCGCCAGCACGGCCTGCGGCAGGTGGAACAGAAACGGCGTGAGAAAGAGTGTGGCAAGGAGAATGCCAACTGCGGTGAAGGCTCCAGCGGCCGGGGTTTCGGCACCGGCATCGAAATTCACCGCCGAGCGGGCGAGGCCGCCGGTCACCGGATAACCAGACGAGACACCTGCGGCGAGGCTCGCGGCCCCGAGGCCGATCAGTTCCTGGTTCGGATCGACGCGCTGGCGGCGCTTCGCAGCAAGCGTCTGGGCAACCGACACTGATTCCACAAAGCCGATGAGCGCGATGAGGGAGGCCGGCAGGAGGAGTGCGAGCCACATTTCGCGGTCAAAGCCCGGCGGGCCGAGCGCCGGCAGGTCACGCGGCACTTCGCGCAGGATCTTCACGCCCTGCTCGTCGAGATTGTACGCGGCCACCACGATGATGCTCGCGACAACGGCGAAGACGGGGCCGGCGCGCGCGATGATGGTTGCGGCCTTGTCTGGCAGGCCGATCGCCTTCAGCACGGGCTTCAGCTGCTTGCGCACCCAGAACAGGAAGGCGAGCGAAGACAGGCCGATGATGAGCGTCGGGACATTGTAGTCGCGAATGTGCTCCCACAAGGACTGGCCGAGACTGATCAGCGTGTGGCCATGCGCATCAATGCCGAGAAGGTGCTTGATCTGCGAGGCTGCGATCAGGATGCCGGACGCCGTGATGAAGCCCGAGATCACCGGATGGCTGAGAAAGTTTGCCAGGAACCCCATGCGGAAGAGACCGAAAAGGAGCAGGATCACGCCCGACAGCAAGGCGAGCGTCAGGGCCGCCTCGGCATATTCCGGTGAGAAGGGCTCGCCGAATTTCGCCGCCGCCGCCGCCGTCATGAGCGACAGGATCGCGACGGGTCCAACCGCCAGTGTGCGCGATGTCCCGAAGATGGCGTAGATGATCAGCGGAAGGATGGAGGCGTAGAGCCCGTATTGCGGCGGAAGCCCCGCGAGCAACGCATAGGCGAGCGATTGCGGGATCAGCATGATGGTGACGATCACCGCGGCCACAAGGTCGTTGACCAGCGTGCCCGCCCGGTAGGCGCGGCCCCATTCGAGGATGGGAAAATAGTTCGACAGGCGCATCGGGCGGTCTCGTCACATGAAATGCAGTGCAGGAGCAGAGGGGAGGGCGGAGAGGTCCCGCCGGACGCGCTCAGGTGGGGGACGCGCGCGCTCCGGCTGGTCAGGACCTCCCCGCAGGAGATCAGGCGGCTTTCGTCGCCTGTCCCTTGAAGTCGCAGGCCTCCTGGGCCTCGTGGGCTGCCGGGCGGTGGGGCAGGAGCTTCGGCTTGGCCAGATACTCCTTCCCGCGCAGCATCATGTCGAAATAGATGTCCGGCAGCATCTTTTCCTTGAGATACCAGGCCCGCCAGGAGGGCTTTGTGCCGTTGAGGAACCAGGTCGGCAGGGATGGGTCGAGAGCGCCGCCATACTTGAATTCAGCGAGCACGATCTTGCCGCGTTCCACGGTCAGCGGGCAGGAGCCATAGCCTTCATAGACCGCGTTCGGGGGCTTGCCATCAAGGGCGCAGAGCACATTGTGAGCCGCCACCGGCGCCTGCTTGCGCACGGCCGCAGCGGTCTTGGCGTTCGGTGTCGAGCCACCATCGCCGAGGCCAAAAATATTGCCATACTTCTTGTGCTGCAGCGTCTCGCCATCGACATCAACCCATCCACCTTCATTGGCGAGCGGAGAGTTCTTCACGAAGTCGAGGGCGGTCTGGGGCGGGCAGACATGCATCATGTCGAACTCCCGCGCCTGACGGGTGACATTGCCTTCGGCGTCGGTGACATCGAACCAGGCGGTCTTCGCACCGCCATCCACGGCGACAAGGTTCTCGTTGAAGCACAGATCGATGCCGTATTTGTCGACATATTTCATCAGTGCGGGCACGTAGTCCTTGACGCCGAACAGCACGCCGCCGGCATTGTGGAACTCGACCTTCATGTCCTTCAGGACACCGCGGCGCTTCCAGGCGTCACAGGCAAGATACATGGCCTTCTGCGGAGCGCCGGCGCACTTGATCGGCATGGGCGGCTGGGTGAAGATTGCGCGTCCGCCCTTCATGGCCTGCACAAGTTCCCAGGTATAGGGGGCCATGTCGAACAGGTAGTTTGATGTCACGCCGTTCCTGCCCAGCGTGTCGCGCAGGCCTTCCACGGCGTCCCAGTTGAGCTTCAGGCCCGGTGCAACGACCAGAACCTTGTAGCCGATGCGAGTGCCATCCTCGAGAATGGCCTCATTGCGCTCGGGATCGAAACCGGCGCAGGCGGCACGGATCCACTGCACGCCCCTGGGCATGAGCGAGGCCATCTGGCGCTCGGTCTGCTCGCGCTTGAAGACGCCGCCGCCAACGAGTGTCCAGCCCGGCTGGTAGTAGTGCTCGGTGCGGGGCTCGACGATGGCAATATCAGTGCGCTTTCGACGCTGCAGGATGGAGGCTGCCGTCGAGATGCCCGCCGCACCGCCGCCGATGATCAGGACATCATGGCGCTGGGACGGAGCTATCGCGCCGGAAACGCTTGCATCCTTTGCGTCGAGGCGCGCCCGCATGCCGGACAGATCGTAGCCTGCAACCTTGGCCGTCTTCAGAATGGCGTCGGTGGAGAGATGTCCGGCCTGAGATAACGCCCAGAGCGTCATCGACCTGGTGCCGGTCCGGCAGAAGGCGAGCGCCGGGGCCGGCAAATCGTGCATGGCGTTGTTGAAAGCCACCACGTCGGCATCGGTCACATTGCCGGACTGGACCGGAACATAGCGAACCTCCAGGCCCGATCGCTTCGCCGCCTCCTCGATCTCGTCGTGCTTGGGCTGGTCGGAGGATTCCCCGTCCGGCCGGTTGATGATGATGGCCCTGAAGCCCTGCGCGGCGGCAAGGCCCACATCCTGTGGCAGGATCTGGGCCGAGACCGACAGGTCTGGCGCGACATACTTGATATCCATGATTGTCCTCCCTCGAGGCGTTTTGTTTTATTGTTTTCGAGATCAGAGCGCGTTGATCGGAATCTTCATGTAGCGGTGACCATTGTCCTCTGGCGGGGGCATTTCGCCGGCGCGCATGTTGATCTGCACCGAAGGCAGGATCAGCTTGGGCATGTCGAGCGTGGCATCTCGCTCGGTGCGCATCTTGATGAAGGCCTCGCGCGAGGTGCCATCCTTGACGTGGATATTCGAGCGCTTCTGCTCGCCGACCGTGGTTTCCCAGACATATTCGTCACGCCCCGGTGCCTTGTAGTCGTGGCAGAGGAACATGCGGGTCTCGTCGGGAAGGGCGAAGAGCTTCTGGATGGAGTCAAACAGCGTGCCCGCATCACCGCCCGGGAAGTCGCAGCGCGCGGTGCCGAAATCCGGCATGAAGATCGTGTCGCCAACCAACAGCGCATCGCCGATGAGGTGGCTCATGCAGGCCGGTGTGTGGCCCGGCGTGTGGATGGCCTTCGCCTCGATGTTGCCGACCCGGTAGGTCTCACCATCAGTGAAGAGATGGTCGAACTGCGAGCCGTCGGTGTGGAAGGTCTGCTCGGCATTGAAGATCGTGCCGAAGACCTTCTGCACGACTGAAATCTGATCGCCGATCGCGGTCTTTCCGCCGATCTGGGCCTTGATGTAGGGCGCTGCGGTCAGATGGTCGGCATGAACATGGGTGTCGATGATCCATTCGCATTCAAGGTCATTGGCCTTGACATAAGCGATCAGTTCGTCGGCTGAACGGGTGTGGGTCCGGCCCGACGCATTGTCATAGTCGAGCAGCGAGTCGACGATGGCGCACTTTTTCGTTTCCGGATCAGCAACGACATAGCTGATCGTGTAGGTCTCGGGATCGAAGAATCCCTTCACATGAGGCATTTGCATTTCCTTGTTCCCTTTCGGTTGCTTATTACTGGCACTCAAAAATCCGAACGTGTCCCTCACCCCGTGGTTCGCGCGAAGACACCGTAACCGCCTGCGCGGTTGGGCCGGGTTCCTGGCGGTGAAAGCGGGGCCGGGGCAGCCTCGACCGGCTTGCCGAGCATGACCGCGCACACAGCCTCGACCATGGCGGCGACCTTCGCGCCCTCCGCCAGACGGTAGAAGATGACTTTCGACTCCCGCCGTGTCTCAACCAGCCCTTCATTGCGCAGCTTGGCGAGTTCGCGCGACAGGCGCGGCTGGCGTATGCCGAGCGTCTGCTCGATATCACCGACCGACATTTCCGCCTCGCGCAACTGGCAGCAGATCATCAGACGCGCGGGATGGGCGAGCGCCTTGAGCAGCTGGGTGACATCGTCCGCCAGGGGTTCGAGTGCGCGGCTGTCCGGGGTCATGAGCGCGCCTCTTCATGTGTCATGTACCATGTGCCGCCATTCAGTGTGGCGCGCCGGTCCGCCTCCGCCTGGTCAAGCGGTGGCGGAAGAACCGCCTTGTCGCCGGGCTGCCAGCCTTCGGGCGTCGCAATGGCTTCGGCATCGGAGAGTTGCAACGCAGCGAGCACGCGCAGGATCTCGTCCACCGAACGGCCGACATTCATGGGATAGTGGATAAGCGCGCGCACGTAGCCTTCAGGGTCGATGAAGAAGGTTGAACGCACCGCAGCGGTGCTGGCGGAGGCCTCGTGGATCATGCCATAGGCGCGCGAGACGCTCATGGAGATGTCCTCGATGATCGGAAAGCCGATCTTCAGGCCGAAGCGCTCCTCAATATCTCGGACCCAGCCGATATGGGCATACAGACTGTCGACCGAGAGGCCGAGCAGGTCGCAGCCCATTGCCTCAAAGCGGGCTCGGGCCTGTTCGAAGGAGATGAATTCCGAGGTGCAGACCGGTGTGAAATCCGCCGGGTGCGAGAAGAAGACGAGCCAGCGGCCGCGATAGTCCGACAGGCGGACAAGGCCCATGGTGGTGCGCGCTTCGAAATCGGGGGCGAGATCATCGATCCGGGCTGCATGTGGCGGCGTGGCCGGACGGGTCGCGGAAATTTGATCGCTCATCACATTCCTTTCAATTGCCCATATAGATTACAGATCGCATAAGTGTCAATCATGGCCCGGTCGCATGAGACTTATGTCTTGGCCGAATGGGCGTGAACATGCACGACACACAGGAGTGAGAACATGTCAGCCAATATGGGCAACATCGACCGGGTGATCCGGCTGCTCGTCGCGGTTGCAGCCATCGCGCTGGTCTTCATCGGTCCGTTCGCAAGCGGCGGATGGGGCTGGGAGCGCATCGCGCTCGCCGGGGCCGGAGCCATCATGCTGCTGACCAGCCTGGTGAAATTCTGTCCGCTCTACCGCGTGCTCGGCCTGCGCACCTGCAAGGCATGCTGAGGCGGGCGTCCGACACGGTTAAAACGCGCCGCTGAATTTTGCTGTCGCCCGATACGCTGCTCTAATCCGCGTCGTGCGAAGTTGTTCGCCGGAGGCAATCAACCGGCGATGAGCATCAGGCGTTTCATGTCAGGGCCGTGCAGGGGCTGCGACGAGCGCGGCGTGACGGCGGTTGAGTTCGCCCTGATCGCGCCGGTCTTCATGTTCGTCGTCATGGCCATAGTCGAGTATTCGATCTTCTTCTTCAAGGTTTCTCACCTCAAGCACGTGCTCTACGAGACCAGCCGCACCCTGCAGACGGGCGAGATACAGAGATCCGACGACCCCGCCGCTGCCTTCAGCGCCGAATACTGCTCCCATGTCGTGGTGCTGCGCTGCGCCGACGTCCATTTCGATGTCCGCGCCTACACCTCTTTCAGCGACGTGTATCCGCTGGAGCCTGTGTTCGCGAGCGATGGCGTGCCGACGAATTTCGTCTTTCAACCCGGCGGTTCGAGCGAGATTTCGGTGCTTCGCGTGTCGACGCCGCACCGCTTCACGACGCCGCTCATCGCTGGCGTCTTCGGCCTCGGTGACGAACCGGCCATCATTGTCGGCCGGTCGGTCGTGCAGAACGAGCCCTTCTGATGGCGCGTCGCCGGCAACTGTCAGCTGACCGAGGAGGCATTGCCGCACTTGAATTTGCGCTCATGGCGCCATTTCTCGTGGCGCTCGTGCTGGGGATTGTGGAAGTGTCGCTGCGGGTGCGCGCGGCCGACACTTTCCAGCGCTACCTCTATCAGGCCGGCGACTTTGTTTCCCGGCAGGACCAGCTCTTCACTGGCGACATTGACGGCATTTATGCAGCTGCCCCCGACATCATGGCGCCGCTGGACACCGCCGGGCGGCTTGACATTGACGTTGCGAGCATCGGCTTCATTGCGGACGGCTCACCTGAACTCCTGTGGCGTCGCGAAAGAGGCAACAGCCCGGCGGAGATTGACCTCAACCGCACCGAAGGCATGGGAGAGCCCGGCGAGAGCGTGATTCGCGTTGGGGCAACCTATCGCTACACCACCCCGCTCAGCGCCATCCTCGGTGCCGGTTCCATGACGCTGACGCGGGAAGTCTATTTCCGGCCACGCCTGACCCGCGTGATCGCGCTGGACGGCGAAATTCACGATGCAGGTGCGAACTGGACCCTCGACGGCCAGAGCACGGAAGGCGAGGTCACCAACGAAGAATGGGAGCCCGGCACATGAGACGTCCGGCGCGCACTTTCCTTCGCGAAGAGGCCGGGGCAGCCGCCATGCTGGTCGGCATCATGGTGTTCGTCATGATTGGTGTGACGGGGCTCGCCATTGACGGGTCGCGGGCCTACCTCGCCAAGGACAAGTTCCAGGCTGCGCTCGACGCCGCCGCGCTCGCGGTGGGAACGCGTTATGACAGTGACGAGAATCTCGACGCGCTGGCGGCCCTCTTCGTGACCCGCAATTTCGACCTTGGCGGAGCTGAGGTCGTCAGCGTAGATGTGACCGCCAATGCCGAGACGGTGACCGTGACCGGCATGATGAGGATCGACACTTATTTCATGCAGATCTTCACCGAACCGAAGATCACCATCAGCGCCGAGACCGAGGTCAAGCGCGCCGGTGGCGGGCTGATGGTGGCGCTTGTGCTCGACAATACCGGCTCGATGTGGAGCGGCAACAATATCGGTGCCCTTCGCCAAGCCTCTGACTCGCTGGTGGACACACTGTTCGGGGACAAGACCGAGGAAGAGAATTTGCGCGTCGCGATTGTGCCCTATGCTGCTGCGGTCAATCCGGGCAGCGAGGCCGATGACATCATCACCGTGCCGCGGGTGCATGGCCTCTCCAACCCTGCAGATGAGACCGCCTGGCGAGGCTGTGTCATGGAGCGTTCGGGTGCCAATTCGCTGGCCGACACGCCGCCATCGGTGGAAGCCTGGGCTCCCTACTGGTATCCATCGGGCAGCGACAATGATTATGTCGAAGGAGACGCCGACACGATCGTGCCGGGCGGTCTGGTCGATTCCAACCACATCACCGGGCCGAACATTGGCTGCCCGACACCGATCCTCGCGCTGACGAAGTATCGCAGTCAGGTCGACGCTGCGATTGCCGCCATGACCGCCTGGAACCGTGGCGGCACGCTCACCGATATCGGCCTGAGCTGGGGCATTCGAGTGCTTTCGCCCGGCCTGCCATTCGATGAGAGCGCGACCGGGACCGACGCCCAGACCGGCACGAGCCTCTGGGCGTCGCCGCGCTGGCGACGGGCCATCGTGCTGATGACGGATGGAGAGAGCGGATTCTACAATTATCCGGGCGGCGGTGGTGCCAACCAGGAGGGCACGACACCGAATGCCAGCCATCCGAGTGCCAGCGACTATACCGGCTATGGCCGCTGGAACGAGACCGGCTCCAACGCGAGGGCGATCTTCGACACTGCACCTGGCTATGTGCGCCCGGACGGCACGACGGACAATTCCACGCGCGGCAAGCTGAACCGGCGCATCTTCGATCTCTGCGCGAGCGCCAAGGCGCAAGGCATCGTGGTCTACACCGTGGTGTTCACCTCAAGCGTCGGCCAGGACACGCGCGACATGTACAGGGCGTGTGCGTCAGACCCCGGCAAATACTGGTACGCACCGACCCGGAACGCGCTCGACACGGCCTTCGAACAGGTGGGCAGCGATTTGTCGAAGCTGAGGATCACGCGGTAGACCGAGGCGCTCGGTCCTGCGCGTCTGCCCGGGTTGTCAGGGGACAGACCGGCAAATGTGATGGCGCTCATTTCCCTGACTCCCGAGCCTGCGCCGGGAAAGCGCGGATACGGCTGGCGGGGTTGCGGCAGACAGAATGCCGATGGGAACGCCTCATCCCGCGGAGGCCTGCCCAAGCTGTGCCTCGAAGTCCATGCTGCGAATGCTGCGCTTGCTGCACCATGCTTCGAGGCCGCCTGCGATGAAACCTCGGCATGAGTCGGGATGGTTGCCTAACCGGGTTCGGGTTGAATGTCGGCGCTGAAGCCTGCTGCGGCGATGAGATCGCCAAGCGTGTCGCCTGTCACCGACCGAGCCAGAGTGGAGGTTCCGCATTGCTGCGCGGCGTCGGATTGACCCGACAGAAAATCGAGATTGAACAGCTCATGCGCCGCGGTCTTGTGGGACAAGTTCCAGGGAGAAGGCCGTTCAGGCTTTGCGATCCATTCCAGACAGGGCCTGCCGCGACGGTCGGTGCGGATGCGCACGAGGAAGGTCTCATGGCCGGCGCGGGTGTCCAGATATCGCAGCATCCAGTACAGGTTCCACGCCAGAACCGGCCAGAACCAGATCGGCGTGGCGACGTATAAAGAAAGGACATCTGAACGGCTCATGAGGATGAGTATCGCCCAAGAGCGAGGGGAGGCGGACAGCGCGTCGCTGAATTCTTTCAGTAGCCGATATACTGGAACCTTATGACCGCTGGCAGGACAAGCACGCCGAGCAGGACCGGGAACACGAAGACGATCAGGGGCACCGTCATCTTCGCGGGCAGGGCCATGGCCTTTTCCTCTGCCATCAGGATGCGGCGCTGGCGCATGTCGGAGGAGAAGATGCGCAGCGTCTCGCCAAGGCTTGTGCCCATTTCCTCCGCCTGCCGGAGCATGGTGGCGAGCGAGCCTGCCTCCTCAAGCCCGATCCGGTCGGCAAAGCCGCGCCAGGCAGCCTTGCGGGACCGCCCGGCACGCATTTCGAGGCCGAGTGTCTTCAGCTGGAGCGAGAGCTCCCTGTGGCGGATCTCCAGTTCATCAGACACCCGGATGACGGCGGCATCAAGGCTCAGGCCCGCTTCCACGCAGGCCACAAGCAGGTCCATCATGTCCGGAAAGCCATTGGAACACTGGCGCTCGCGCGCCTCGATCCGGCGATTGACCATGCTCGAAGGAAACTGGAAACCGAACACGGCGAGCAGGCCCGAGGCGGCGAGCGGGAACCATTGCGGAAGATCCTGAGCTTCGATCCAGGGCAGGGCGACGAGCAGGATGATCTGGGGAAGGACCACCGCGGCGAGGCGGGCGGCGAAGAAGATTTCGAGCGCCCTTGGGTGGGTGTAGCCGGCCCGCATCAGCCGGTGCTTGACGATGCTGATCTGCTCGACATTGGTCGGCACCACGCCCTTTGCCGCATCGGCGACCTTGTCGATGAACGGGGTCTGAGCCTTTGCCCGGTTCTGGCGCAGGCTCATCTCATCGTTGCGGCGTTTCTGAAGGCGGTTGGCAATGCGTTCGGCGAGGCCCGTCGCGCGCATCACGCCGATCAGGCCCGGCGCGGCGACCAGCATGGCGGCGACAAAGAGCACCGTGCCGATGATCGGAGGGGTGAGCCAGTCGGGCATGAATGATTTCCCTCAGAACCTGAAATTGATCATCTTGTTCATGATGATGTTGCCGATGAGCATCCATGTGCCGAGGCCGGCCAGACCGTACTGGAAAAGCTTCTCCTCCCAGACGAGGCCGTAGAATTCAGGGCGCATGAAGTGGATCGCGGCCATCACGATGAAGGGCGCGGAGGTCAGGATCAGCGCGGAGGCGCGGCCCTCTGCGGAAGCGGCCTTGACCTTGAGGCGCAGGGTTTGTCGCTCACGCACGGCCTTCACATTGGTCTTCAGCAGGTCGCAGAGATTGCCGCCGGTGCGTTCCTGCAGGCGGACGGTGGCGGCGAACAGCTCGATGTCCTCATCGCCGCATCGCATCGCCATGCGCTCGATCGCGCGGGTCAGGGAGTGGCCATAGGCGATCTCGTCTGCCGCCATGCCGAACTCTGTGCCGATGGGATCGGGGGTTTCGCGCGCGACAAGGCCGATGGCGGTCGGGACCGGATGGCCGGCTTCCAGCGAACGGGTGACGATCTGCAAGGCGTCGGGCAACTGGCGGGAGAGCTTCTTCTTCCGCTTGCCGGCGGCCATCTTCAGGACGGCGAGCGGCCCGATGAAGAAGGAGGCGACCCCGATGCCGGCCCCGATCAGTGGCTGGTCGAAACGCAGGAAGATCACGCCGAACAGAACGGTCGCGACCAGCGCGGAGATGGCGGCCCACTTCAAAGGCTGGAACTCGAGACCTGAGCGCAGCACCAGTTCATTCAAACGCCTGGAAAAGAGCCGGAGATCGCCCTTCTCGTCGAGCGCGCGCTGGCGACGCAGCTTGATGATCAGTTCCTCGGTGCTCTTGGTCTGGTCCTTGAATTTCAGGCGGCGGTTGACCGTGCGCTGGGCCTCATAGGTCTGCAGCGCGCTCAGGGCCGACTGCACCAGCAGCAAGAGCGCCGCGAGCGCGGTCACGATGGCGACGATCTGCGGGCCGGAGAGCGTGGTCGGATCGAAGGGCAGGGCGTCGAACATGCGCAGCGCTCCTAGAGCGGCTTTTGCGGGTCGAAGAGGTCGGCGGGCATGAACACGCCGCGCCGTTCCATCTCGGCCAGGAATTTCGGGCGGATGCCGGTGGCGCGGAAATGGCCCTCGACCTTGCCATCCTCGCGCGTGCCGGTGCGCTCGAACACGAAGATTTCCTGCAGTTGCACGACACGTCCTTCCATGCCGGTGATCTCGGCGACGCTGATCACCTTGCGCGAGCCGTCCGACATGCGCGTGGCCTGGACCACAAGGTTGATCGCGGCGGCAATCTGGGCACGCACCGCATCCTCGGAAATCTTGAGCCCGCCCATGGCGACCATCTGTTCGAGGCGGGTGATGGCGTCGCGGGGATTGTTGGCATGGATCGTCGCCATCGAGCCTTCATGGCCGGTGTTCATGGCCTGCAGCATGTCGAAGGCTTCCTCGGAACGCACCTCGCCGAGGATCACGCGGTCGGGACGCATGCGCAGAGCGTTCTTGACGAGCTCGCGCTGCTTGATCTCACCCTTGCCCTCAATGTTGGGCGGGCGGGTTTCCATGCGCGCGACGTGGGGCTGCATGAGCTGGAGCTCGGCGGCGTCCTCAATGGTGATCAGGCGTTCCTTGTGACTGATCGAGGCCGAGAGCGCGTTGAGCAGTGTTGTCTTGCCCGATCCGGTGCCGCCGGAAATGATGGTCGAGGCCCGGCACTTGACCGCACCGGCGAGGAATTTCGCCATCGCTTCGGGCATTGCGCCAAAGCTCACCAGCTTGTCAAGCGTCAGCGGGTTCTTCTTGAATTTCCGGATCGAGACAAGCGGCCCGTCCACCGCGATGGGCGCGATCGCGGCATTGAAACGCGAGCCATCAAGCAGTCTGGCATCGACCAGCGGCTGGCTCTCGTCGACCCGGCGGCCGACCGCGGCGACGATGCGATTGATGATGCGCAGCAAGTGGTCATTGTCGGCAAAGCGCACCGGCGCCAGCTCAAGCTCGCCGCCGCGTTCGACATAGACCTGCTCGCAGCCATTGATCAGGATGTCGGCGATGGAATCATCCTTCAGGAGCGGCTCGATGGGGCCGAGACCGGTCATCTCGTCAAACACCGCGTCGGCGAAGTCCTGCTCCTCGGAGGCCGACAGGGCGATGTGATCATCGCGCCGGATGATGTCGAGAACGATCTGCTTGACCTGGGCGCGCAGCTGGTTTTCCTCAAGCGCCTCCATGGAGGAGAGGTCGAGCTCTTCGATCAGCCGGCCATGGATGCGCAGCTTCGCCTCCAGCATGGCCTTGTCGAGGTCGGGAGCGAACGCAGCCTCCTTGCGCGGCGGTTCAGGCGCGATGCTGACGGCGGGTTGTGGGTGCGTCTCTGTCGGCGCGTCGAGCACCGTGGTGTCAGTTGCCGGGCGGTTGCGCAGGAAACGTCCCATCAACCCCTCGCCTGCCTGACGACATGCACGTCCGCGGTTCCCCTTTCCGCAGCCATCAATTGCTCAACCATTTCAGCGATGTCCCTCACCACCGGGCTCTTGGCTTTCACGAGCGCCATCGGCATGCCGACATTCACCGCCATGCGGGCGGTTTCCCAGTCGGAGCGGACAATGTGGTCGATCTTGCGCTGGACGGCGTGTTCAGCCTTGTCGATGGGAAAGCTGTGGCGGTGGCTCTTTTTCGAGAACATCCGGTTGAGCACCAGCCGTGCGGGCTTGCCGCCATCGCGCAGACTGTCGACGGCGCGGCAGAGATCGGCACCGGCATGCAGGCTGGGAACAGTCAGTTCACTGACGACAATCGCCTCGTTCACCGCGCCCAGCACCGGATCGGTCCATTCAAGACGATGGCGCGGCAGGTCGAGGATCACGCGGTCATAGGCGGCGCAGGCGACGTCGAGCAGGCTGAGCACGGCGTTCTCATTGGCGACGATATCGGCCATGCGATCGTGCGGGGCCGCGATCACGTGGACACCCTTTTCATGGCTCCAGGCGTAGACTCGCAAGAGCGTCGCATCGAGGCGTTCGGGTGCCTCGCAGATCGCGCGCAGGTCGAGCTTCGCATGGCCGTCGAGAAAGCTTGTTGCCATGCCACAGGCAAAATTGAGGTCGATGAGACAGACAGAACGTTCCGGCTCGTGTTTGGCGAGCGCAAAGGCGGCCTCGATCGCCAGGGTCGTCGCGCCCGCACCGCCCACCGCACCAGCAAAGGCCCAGCAGGTCGAGCCCGCGCCAGCATCGTCACCGCCCCGTGGAAGGCTGATGCGTTCGCTGAGCTCGCTGATGGTCGCCGCGAGGCCGTCAGCATCGGTGAAGGCGGCCACGACATCGGAATAACGGAACCGGAGCAAGGCGCGAACGACACCGGCCGACAGGTCGTCGCCGATGACGATCATGGCGGCTTCGGGACGCCTGAAGGCATAGGCCTCGATGATCGAGACAGCATTCTCGCAGGCCAGTTCCACAACAATGATGTCGCCGGGAAGGCCGAGCGCGGTGCGCGGATCGCCAAGGTCTGAAATCTCACCCTGGCCCGCAAGTCCGGGCCGGCGCGCCTCGGTCACGAGCGCGGCAAGCCTGCCGGTTGAGCGATGAGAATTCATGGCTTGGGCCATCAGCCAATGCCCTCGGTAGACGGGGCTTCAGCCTCGCCCTCGCGCAGGCGCTCGACGGCCTGTCCGGCGCGACCGCCTTCGCCGCCCCTGAGGTTGGTGTTCGGGTTTGCGGCCTGCGGATTGACCGACTGGTTCGCGATATTGGCTTCCGTGGCAGCCCCGAAGCGGGCCTCGCCGCCGAGCGGGCCGGTTTCGCAGGCGCTCAGGCCAAGCACGGCCAGAAGGGAAACGGTGCGGATCATCCGAAGGTCCTCCACTGATTGTGCGGCGCGAAGGAAAGCTTGTTGCCGAGGAAGAACTCGCCCTCATTCGGCGTGTCGAGTTCATCGACCGGGGTACTGATCGCGTCGGGCGAGGCCACGGGCTTCACGAGGCGCGGCGTCACGATGATGACGAGTTCGGTCTCCTCGCGCTGGTAGCGCTTGGAGGAGAACAGCGCGCCAAGCACCGGAATGTCGGACAGGATCGGCGTGTTGACGGCTTCCTCGCTGGTGCGGTCCTGCAGGAGGCCCGCAATCGCGAAGGCCTGCCCGTCGCGCAGTTCCACCGTGGTGTCGACGCGGCGAACGGTGAGCGCGGGGACCGACACGCCACCGGAAGACACGCCATTGCGTTCGTCGATCTGGCTGACTTCGGGGCGGACATTGAGGTTCACGAGGTCGCCGCCGACAACGGTCGGTGTGAAGGCAAGGCTGACGCCGAACTGGCGGTAAGTGATGGTCACCTCGCCGTCGCCGCCACTGATCGGGATCGGGAATTCCCCGCCGGCAAGGAAACTCGCCGTGTCGCCGGACAGGGCGACAAGATTGGGCCGGGCGAGCGTCTGGATCGCGCCCTGGCTTTCCAACGCATCGAGACGGATGTCGATGTTCTCGCCGGCCACACCGCGAAAGATCGCTGTCGCGGCACCCGTCGCGCCGCCGACAAGGCCATTTCCGCTGACAAAACTGTCGCCATTCTCGGCATAACCGACACGGAAGCCGATGTCCTTCAGCTGGTCGCGGCTTGCCTCGATGAAGCGCACCTCCAGCATGACCTGCTCGGCCTGCAGCGTGGTCAGCCCGTTGGTGACACCGCCCGGAACGTGGCGTTCCGCGATCTGCATGGCGCGCGCGGCAGCGGCATCTGAGGACACGACGCCCTCGAGGAAAACGCCGTTGAGAATGGGGTAGACGATGATCTCTTCATTCGGCAGCAGCGTCTTCAGGTCACGCTGCAGGGCGGCGATGGCAATGGTGACTTCGAGTTCGATGAACTCCACGAGGTCGCCGCTGTCATCGTAGAGCAGGATGGTCGTCGTACCAGGTTTCTTGGCGCGTATGAGAAAGAGCTGGTTGCTGGTCGGCATGGCTTCGGCAATGTCGGGATCGGCGAGCGCGATTTTCGCGAAAGGCATATCGGCCTGGACCACGGTGGAACGGCTCTGTTCCAGCTTCAGGACACCATGGGTTTCCTGGGTCCTGACCTCATTCCAGGCATGGGCCGGGATGAGGGACGCCGCAGCGAACAGGCTGAGCAGACAGGCGAGGAAAAGTCTCATGACCGGCCTCCGGCTTTGGCATTGGCGGTTTCGACCTGTTCGGCCTCTGTGCCGTGAATGACTTCGACATTGACCGTTTTCGGGATGGCGGGCGGCTTGGGCCGTTCAAGCCTAGGCGGGCGCGGCTTCACCGCAGCCGGCTCTGGTTTTGTGAGCTCTGCCAGTGTCGGCACGGGTTTCGGCGCGTCGTCTTCCAGCTTTTCGGCCTCATCCTCGCCGATCAGGGCAAGACCGAGCCGGGATTCGCGCGCGGCCGCGGAGACAAGTCGTGCCTGCTCCTGCGTGAGCGCGAGGGTGACAGTGTTGGAGGGCCTGGCACCCTCGACCGTGTCATTGAAGACCTGGTCGATCGCCAGCACACGCACACCTGACAGCAGGGGCTCGGCCCTGAAAGCGTCGGGGCCGGTGCCGCCCGGCTTGGGCACGAAGGCGGTGATGTCGACCCGGTCGCCCGGCAGGATGAAGCCGGCCACACCCGTCTCCAGCGTCACGGAAATGGAGACGGCGCGGAAGCCTTCCGGGATCAGGGCGGCGAGATTGTAGCGCGGCGGCTCGATCACGAGCTTGCGCCCGAGAATGGGCTCACCGGCAACGATGAAGCCATTGGTGAAGAGTGGCTGGCCGCCGGGCAGGGTAAGTTCAGTGGCGGAGCGCAGGGCGTCGGCCGGCACCGCGTCGGCTGGCCACTTCTTTGGGACAACGAGTTCCGGCAGGACCGGCGCAGCCATGTCCATGTCTTCGAGGGCGACGAGGATCTCGACCATTTCCGGCTCGGCCACGATGCGAGTGGGCGGAGCGGTCGTGGCCTCGGCGGCCTTGTCGCCAAAGATGTCCCCGCGCCAGATGAAGAGGGCTGCAGCGCCGAGAATGACCGAAAGGCCGAGGCTGATAACGGGAGCGAGTTTCATGTCAGGCCGCCTGAAGGTCGTTTAGGGGGAACGCTTCAACCTTCCTTCTAGTCCGCACGCTATAAGCCCCGATAAATCCGGGTCCGGAAAAATTAGCAGCGCCGGTGAGGCCCGGTTAACCCCGGTTAATGGCAGTGAGCGTGACCGTTAAGGTCAGTGAAAATCACGGCTTTTCGGGATGACGCGAAGATTTCTGGGATGACGCCCGGCAGACGTGCGCTCCGGAACGGGCCGCTTCACCTCATCGGCATTGGCGAGCATGCCGCGCAACGGATCGTCTGAGGCCAGTTTCTTCAGGCGCTTCTCGAGCGCCTGGCCGCTTGAGGGCAGGGGATGCAGGCCATGATCGGCCCGGGCAAGGACGCCGGCAAGCGGGTCGCGCTGGGCGTCTTCCGACAGGAGCGAGAGATCGGTGGTGCGGTCGATGATCTCGTCTGCCACGATGTGGGTGACATGGTCGGCGGTCTGCACCCGGCCCCTCACGATCATGATGCGCGCGCCCATCAGGACCGGGCGGAACCGTTCGCCCACGCGCGGCCAGACGACCAGATTGGCGATGCCGGTCTCATCCTCCAGCGTGACAAAGAAGACCCCATTCGCCGAGCCCGGCCTCTGGCGAACGAGCACCACCCCCGCACATCGGACCTTCGTGCCATTTGGCTGCGCCGTCGCCTCTGCCGTGCTGAGCATGCCGAGCCGGGCGTAACGCTCGCGCAGGAAGGTCATGGGATGGTGCTTCAGCGACAGGCGCGTGGTCTGGTAATCCTGGATCACATGTTCCGAGGCCGGCATCTCCGGCAGGCGGGTCTCGGCTTCGGCACTCTGTTCGGCCACGTCAGCAGCGGCAAAGAGCGGCAACGCCTTCTCACGTGCCTCGCCCTTGGCCGCCCAGAGCGCGGCGCGCCGGTCAAGCCCCATGGAGCGGAAGGCATCGGCGGCGGCGAGCAGTTCCACTGACCGCGCGCTGAGGCCGGCACGCTGGCGGAGTTCCGCGACCGAAGAATAGCCCTCGAAACGTTTTGCCATCAGCGTTTCCATCTCATCCTCGCGCACACCGTCCACCTGGCGAAAGCCGAGGCGGACGGAGAGTTTTTCGGTGTGCTCGGGTGCTTTTCCTCTCTGCATCTGGAGGCCTTGCGCCACAGCAGACTCCAAACAGGGCTCCAGCCCATTGTCCCAGTCGGAGAGGTTCACATCCACGGGCCGCACCTCCACGCCGTGCTCGACCGCGTCGCGCACGATCTGTGCAGGGGCGTAGAAACCCATGGGCTGGGAGTTCAGCAGCGCGGCGCAGAACACGTCCGGATGGTGGCATTTCAGCCAGGAGGAGACATAGACGAGCAGGGCGAAACTCGCCGCATGGCTCTCGGGGAAGCCATACTCGCCAAAGCCCTTCACCTGGTCGAAGCAGCGCTGGGCGAATTCGGCCTCATAGCCGCGCTCCACCATGCGGTTCACCATCATCTCCTCATAGTTCTGGATCGTGCCGACCTTGCGAAAGGTCGCCATGGCGCGGCGCAGGCCATTGGCTTCGTCGGGGGTGAATTTCGCCGCGTCGATGGAAATCTGCATGGCCTGCTCCTGAAAAAGCGGCACGCCGAGGGTGCGCTTCAGGATTCTTTCGAGTTCATCGGGCGGGCCATGGGCGGGCGAGGGGCTCGGATATCTGACATGCTCCTTGCCCTGGCGGCGACGCAGATAGGGGTGCACCATGTCGCCCTGGATGGGACCGGGCCGCACGATCGCCACCTCGATGACAAGGTCGTAGAAGGTGCGGGGCCGGAGGCGCGGCAGCATGTTCATCTGCGCCCGGCTTTCCACCTGGAACACGCCGAGCGAATCCCCGTCGCACAGCATGTCATAAGTGGCCGGGTCATCCTGCGGCACGGTGGCGAGGTCGTAGCGCAGGCCCTTGTGTGTTTCGAGCATGTCGAAGCATTTGCGGATGCAGGTCAGCATGCCGAGCGCCAGCACATCCACCTTCATGATGCCGAGCTCATTGATGTCGTCCTTGTCCCATTCGATGAATGTGCGCTCCTCCATTGCCGCATTGCCGATGGGCACGGTCTCGATCAGCGGCCCGCGGGTGAGCACGAAACCGCCGACATGCTGTGACAGGTGGCGGGGAAAGCCGATGAGCTGGCGGGTCAGGTGGGTGGCGCGCTGGATGACGGGATTGTCCGGGTCGAGCCCGGCCTGACGCACCTGTTTCGCCACGATCCCGGAGCCCCAGCTGCCCCAGACCGTGCCTGCAAGTGTCGAGGAGACATCCTCGCTCAGACCCAGCGCCTTGCAGACCTCGCGCACCGCCGAGCGGGGCCGGTAGGAGATCACCGTGGCCGTCAGTGCAGCCCGCGCCCGACCATAGCGGCGGTAGACATACTGGATCACTTCTTCCCGGCGTTCATGCTCGAAATCGACATCGATGTCCGGTGGTTCCTTGCGCTCGCGTGAGAGGAAGCGCTCGAAAAGGAGGCTTGTCCTGGCCGGGTCAACGCTGGTGATGCCGAGACAGAAGCAGACCGCCGAATTCGCCGCCGAGCCGCGCCCCTGACAGAGAATGCCCTGCCCACGCGCCCAGGCGACAATGTCGTGGACGGTGAGGAAATAGGGCGCGTAATTGAGCTCTCTGATGAGGGCGAGCTCCTTGTGGAGCGCCTTTTCCACACTCGCCGGAACACCCCCCGGATAGCGCCAGTCCGCGCCCTTCCAGGTCAGGCATTCGAGGTGCTTCTGGGGTGTGGAGCCCGGTGGAACGGGCTCGCCCGGATATTCATAGGCCAGTTCGTCAAGGGAGAACCGGCAGCGCGCGACAAGCTCCGTCGTGCGCGCAAGCGCCGGTTCGAAACCCGCAAACAGGCGCGTCATTTCCTCAGGGGATTTCAAATGGCGCTCGGCATTGGCCTCCAGCCGGAAACCGGCCTCCTCAATGGTGCAGTGCTCGCGGATGCAGGTCATCACATCCTGCAAGGGGCGGCGGTTGGCGGCGTGGTAGAGGACGTCATTCACCGCGATCAGCGGCGCGCCTGCCATGGCACCGAGATCGGCCAACCGGGCGAGGCGTTCACGGTCGCGGCCCCGAAACCTGAAATGTCCGGCGAGGTAGAGCCTGCCGGGCCAGAGCCGGGCAAGGCGCGTCAGGGTCTCCTCGAAATGCGTGCCGAGGCGCTCGGTCGGCAGGCAGATGAAGACCTGACCCTCGGCGTGGGCCTCGATATCGCTGAGTGTGATGCGGCACTCGCCCTTTTCGGCTGCGAGCTTTCCCTTCGAGAGCAGGGTGGAGAGCCGACCATAGGCGGCACGGTCTGTCGGATAACAGATGAGTTCCGGCCCGTCCTCCGGCACAAGCCGCGCACCGACGAGCAGGCGCAGGCCGTGATGCCTGGCGGCGGAATGGGCACGCACGACACCGGCCAGCGTGTTGCGGTCGGCCACGCCGATGGCGGCATGGCCGAGCGCCTTGGCCTGCACGACGAGTTCCTCGGCATGCGAGGCCCCGCGCAGGAAGGAGAAATTCGTGGTGACGGCAAGTTCGGCATAGGGGATCATAGTTCTGTGTGCCCGCCTGTGCAGTGTTTCAGACCAGAACTTATCGTCTGGCTCCCACACGGTGCGACTGCACCGGGCGAAGCGCCGCAGCACTTGTGCTGCGAACAGCGCTGAGCGTCTTCAGCTAAAAAGACCATGCACAAACCACTCAGGTGACCCGCCGCGGCCATCATCGAAAAGCCCGTCACGGAACAGCCAGTAGCGCCGCCCTTCGCTGTCCTCGACCTGGTAATAATCGCGTGCGCGGGGCAGGTTGCGAATGATCTCGCCCTCTTCCCGTTCGAGTTCGCCGCGGATTTTCACGATCTGACCCGCATCGGCGCGGGGGTCGAGCTTCGGCGCGAGCCAGTCGGCGCGGGTGCCTTGGGGGCGGGGCGCGTGACCCACCGGGCCCGGTTCCCGCCACCATTCCGGATTGATCCGCTCCGGCCCGTTGGCGCGGGCGACGCGCGCAGTGATCCCTCGCCAGACAAAGCGCATGGGCGCACCATCGGGCACTTCGGCGATCACCTTGATCGGTTCGGGGTGGTCGAACAGGCGCAGGGGACGCGGTGCGGAAGGGGTGAATTCCTGCTTTGGCGGGAATTTCCCCTCAAAATGGACGTTCCGTTCCGCGCGTTCCGGCAAATGGCTCGCCACCGGTTCGCTCACCGTCACGCGGCCCTCGCCGAGGCGGGCGGTGAGCCGGTCGGCAAGGCCTGAAAGTGCGTCCAGGTCCATGTCCTGTCCCGTGAGGTCGCCTGAAAGCACCTGGCGCGTATCGGTCATGGCGGAGACGCGCCGGGCCTCCAGCAGGAGAAGATCGATGCCGAAACCGGGATCGATCCGGTCAAGTTTCTCGTGGAAGAGGCGCAGAATGTGCTGCGCCGCGCACGCGGCGCGGGCGGCGCTGACCTCCACGCTCGAAGCCGTGCCATCGGCGCGGAAGGCGTGAAGCGTGAAGTGGCGTCCGCCCTCTCCACGCGCGGCAAGACCGGTGCAGAGATCTTCCGCCAGTCGCTTCAGCCCCTCGGCCACGGCCTCTGTGGTGGCGATGGGCTCGGGGCAGTTCAGCCGGGCTTCATGGGTTGGTGGCTGGCGCAGCGGCGCAAGCGGTTCCCTGCGATGACCAAGCGCCTGGTCGAGGCGCAGCACGATCTGGTCGGCCATGTCACGCGAGGCAAATCGGCGGGCGAGCGCCTTGCGGTCAATGCCGTAAAGCTGGCCGATGCGGGTGAGGCCAAAACGCCTGAGCAGGGTTTCGGCCGCATCGGAAATGCGCAGCGTGGTGACGGGGAGGGCGGCGAGACCGGCTTCCTCATCACCTGTCTTCAGGATGAGCGGGGTCGCGTCAGCGGCGGCGCGGGCGAGCGCATGGGCTGCGCCGGGTGTTGCGGCGAGGGCCCTGCGCGCGGGGAAACCCTGTGCCTTGAGCTTTCCGGCAAGGCGTTCGGCCATGGCGCGCTCGCCGCCATGGAGATGGGCGCAGCCCGTGGTCTCCAGCATGAGCCCGTCAGCCCCATCAAGCGCCGTCAGCGGCGAATAGCGCACGAGCCAGAGCGCGAGCCGTTTCAAGGCGGCGTCGTCGGCGGTGCAGTCGATCTCCTCGAAATTCAGGTCCGGCACGCGCGCACGGGCATCGGTGAAGGCGAGGCCTGCATGCACGCCCCTGGCGTGTGCGGTCTCGTTGGCCGCCGCGATGATGAGGCCGTGGGCACCTTGCTCGATCAGGGCAAAGGGAGGCTTTGACCTATCCGCTTTGGCGCCATTCGCGCTCTTCGGGGGCGTCCCGGCGCGGCGGGTGCGTCGCAGCCGGTCGAGCGGCCAGTCCGGAAACCAGAGAGAGAGAAAGCGTTTCATCGTTGAATTCCACGTCAAAGACCCGGCCCACGCTTTCCGGCGCACTGCGGCAACGTTCCAGCACGGCCTGCCAGCGTGTGTGGCCGGGAGCGCGGGGGTCGAAACGATTGGGGGCTGAGGGGCGGGCGGCCACACGCCAGCGCGCCTGCGCGGCGGTCGACCCTTCACAGGTCTGGGGCAGGAGCAGGACAAGCGGCACGCCGTGACGCTGGCTTGCGAGGCTCAGGCGTCTGGTGGCGGTGAAATCGACCGTCTTCACCTCCGCCACGACAAGCCCTGCCGCACCGGAACGGACTGTCTCCTCTGCGGCCCAAAGCGCATCTTCCGGTCGGCGCACACCAATGCTGAGGAGGGAAAGACCGGGCTGAAGGCGATGCAGCGCACCCGCCGACAGCCGGCCCTGGTCACGGGCGACGAGGTCAGGCGTGATCCAGACCAGCGCGCCCCTGGGCCCCTGTCCGAGCGCAGCCAGCGCGAAACCGGCCAGCGCCGGATAGTCGCGATAGGCAGATGCGGCCAGTTCGTGTACGCCTTGCCGACCGAGGCCGAAGGGGAAGGCGTCTGCTGTCCTCCGCGCCGCGCCATGCCGCGCCGCAGCCGAGCGGCCGAGACGGAACACCTGGTCGGAGAGGGGAGTTGGCATAGGCATGTTCCCATTATGTTCCAGAGAGTGTCGGCGTCAAGGCTCTCCGCAAAGATTTCGGCACTCCCCTGAGAGTTGAGCGGGCGGACATTTCAGCGGCCCCAAGGCGAGAACGCTTGAAAAACAGTCCCGTCACAGGCTGATGCGAAGTCGAAACGAGCGGCAGGCTTTACTTATCCACAGGCTGTCGCCTAATCCGGCGGAATATCTGGCGCATTTCTTGCGTCCCCGTGCATGCGACCCAGCCGCCATGGTAAGATTGCAGGCAACGGCATCAACAAGGGGAAAGACCATGTCCAGCCGGCAAATGTCATCGCTCCGCCGGACGACCAGTTCGCTGCGCCGCGTGCGCCGGGTGGACCATGACCGGCTGCCCTTTGTGCCGTGGGGGCTCATCCCTCTGATCGCGCTTGTCCTGTTGCTGCTCTACGGCATCACGTCCTTTGCGAAGCACCGGATCGAGGCGGCTGCCGAACGCTCGGCACGCTCTGCGCTGATGGAGATCGATGCCGACTGGGCGGATGTCGAGGTCAACGGGCAGAACATCACCCTGACTGGACAGCCGCCGAGCGCGGAAGCGGTCGAGCGGGCGAAGGAGGCTGTGCTCTCGGCCAGGGCGCCGACGAATTTCGGCGATGCGCGTCCCGTGACGCGGGTGGAGTCGGATTTCTCCACCTCAGCCCCGACGCCTGACCCGGTCTCTCCGCTGCCGTCGCCGTCCACACCGGGCGCCGAGTTGCGCGCGCCGGAATGGACCTACCGCCTGTCTGAGGGCGTGATGGAACTGCGTGGACAGGTGCCTGATGAAGCCACGCGGCGGCAGATCCGCGACGCCGCGCGCCGTCGCATCGACCCACCGCGCATTGCCAGCATTGATGACCGCCTCGACGTCACGAATGTCCTGGCCGATGCGGAATACACAACCGTCGCGCTGCGCAGCGTGAACGCGCTCGCCCAGTGCGACAGGGGCACGGTCAGCTTTGTCGGGGAACGGTTCTCGATTGATTGCGAATTGCCCGAGGATGTCGCCGGAATTGTCCGCACGACGGTGGAAGCTCCGCTGCCGGTGGGCGAGCTCGGCGAGGTGAGCCTCCTGGCCAATGAGGCGGTTCAGGCCTGCGAGCAGCGCCTGGAAGACATACTCACCGTGACCAAGATCGAATTTGCCCCTGGCAGTTCGGTGATATCGCCGGCGAGCGATCCGATCCTCGATTTTGTGGCGGACGCGGCGCGCGAATGCCCCGGCACCCTGCGCATTGAGGGCCATACCGACAATACCGGTTCTGCCGAGGTCAATGAGCGCCTGAGCCTTGAGCGTGCCGAGGCGGTTCGCCGGGAACTGGTCGCGCGTGGGATAGAGGGTGTCCGGCTGATCGCGGAAGGCTTCGGGCCGCGGGTTCCTGTGGCGACGAATGCCACCGCTGACGGACGGGCCCGCAACCGGCGCATCGAGATAAGAGTGATCAGGGCACCAGACCGAGACTGAGACTGAGACAGAGACTGGCAAACGGGTGAATTGAAAGGGACGCACACGTCCCGGTGAGGCGAGTAAAGACCATGTGGTTCCTGATCCTGGAAATCCTGTTCCTCCTGATTCTGGCGTTCGCGCTGGGCTGGCTCGTGGCCTATTGGTGGTTCATGCGGCGCTATGAGGATGTCAGCGAGAGTTACGAGGAAATCCTCGCCGACCTCCGCCGCGACACCCGCGCGCAGGCCAAGGCGCAGGACCATGTCATGGGCGAGTTGTCGAAACTGACCGGAAGCGGCACCGGCACGCTCGTCAGGCCTTTCGATCTCAGCCCGGTCGAGGAAAGGCTCTCTCGCATGGAGCGCGTGATCGGCGATTTCCGCGTGCCCGATGTCGACCTCAGACCCGTGCATGAGCGTCTGGCGCGCCTTGAACAGGCGGTGACGAGCCACAGGCCGCAACAGCCCGACATGCAGCCGGTGTTCGAGCGCCTTGGCGGACTTGAGCGGGCGGTCACCGGTTTCCGCGTGCCGGTCACCGACCTCACACCTCTGGAACGCCGCCTGCAGGACATAGAGGCCTACGTCACCTCGACCGATCTGAGCACCGACCTCTCCCCGGTCACCCAGCGTCTCGACCGGGTCGAGAATTACCTGTCGCACCTGCGGATGCCGGAGGTTGATCTCGGGCCGGTGCACAGTGGCATCGTCTCGCTGCAACAGGCGATTGCCGGGATCGAGCTGCCTCAGACGGACCTCGCACCGCTTCATCACCAGATTGCCGAGTTGCAACGGAGCGTGGCAGGTTTCCGCGTGCCGGAAACCGATCTTGCGCCGGTCGCGCAGCGGATCGAGGGTGTGGAAAGTGCGCTCGCCAATCTGAAGATTCCGGAAACCAATCTCACGCCGATCTATCAGCGCCTGCAGGCCATCGAATCGGCCATTCTCGGCTTCTCGATCCCTGACACCGATCTTGAGCCCTTGCACCGCCAGTTGCAGTCAATCGAGGCAAAGCTCGACCTGCCGGATGAAGGCGCGGGCACGCTGACGGCAAAGATGTCGCGGCTCGAGGACAATCTCTCGGCCATCTCGATGTCGATCAGCTCGCTGCGTCCGCCGAGCACTGAGCCCCTGGAAGCGCGCCTGTCGGGCATGGAGAACGCACTGCGCAATTTCAGCGTGCCCCAGCCCATCGTCGATCTTTACCCGGTTCAGGAGCGCATCCAGTCGCTTGAAAGCTCGCTGGCGAGCTACCAGCCCCAGCAGACCGATTTCACGCCGGTGACCCAGCGCCTTGCCGATCTCGAAAGCGCGGTATCGACGGTCTATCACGCCGTCTCGGCGCTTCGGACCCCTAACATGCAGCCGGTTGAGGAGAGGCTGCGCCGGCTCGAGGACATGGTGGCGGGCATTCATGTGCCCGATGTCGATCTCGGCCCGCTGCAGGGCACGCTGATGCGCCTGGACCAGTCGCTGCAGGCGGTGCGTACCGATGTCCGCGGCATGCCTGGGCTCGAGAATATCGAGAAACGCCTTTCCAGCCTTCAGGACGCGCTGATGTCGATGCGCGAGCCCGATCTGACGCCGGTCCTGCGCACCATGCGCTCGATCGATACACGTCTCGATCTCGGGGCCTTCGAGGACCGGCTGAACGCCATTGAGTACGGCCTTGCCGCGGTACACCGCACGCTGCGTTCGCGCACGGATGTGGCCCTCTCGCGCTCCGAGACCGAGATCGCGTACACGCCCGCGCGCGGCGCGCGCCGCGAACGCGCTGACATCAATGGCAGTGTCGGCGGTTATTCCCGTCCGCCGCGTGAGAGCGATCCGATCAACCGTGCCCGTCGGACAGGTGACAAGGCGAACCTCCTGACCGGGCCGGAGTTCGGCGAGGCTGACGACCTGGAACGCATCAATGGCGTCGGGCCGATGCTGAGCGAATTGCTGAACGATATCGGCGTGTTCTATTTCTGGCAGATCGCGGAATGGACGCCTGAAGAGGTGGATTGGGTGGACGACCAGCTCCTGCACTTCAAGGGTCGCATCGCGCGCGACAACTGGGTGAGCCAGGCGCGAACGCTGACCGCCGAGCGTGGCGCAGCCAGCCGACCCTCAAGATAGGGGCGGCCGCTCCGGGCCGGCGTCAGGCCTCCGGCGTCTCCGCGAAGCGCTTGTCGAGATAGGCGTTGCAGCGTGCTGTCAGCTCGTCGAGCTGACCCTGGAAGAAATGGTTGGCCTCTTCGATCGTGTCACGGTCGATCACCTCGCCTTTCTGGACGCGCACCTTGGTCAGGCCGCGTTCGATGTCCTGCGGTGAAGCAACAATGTCATTGCCTCCCGACAGGATCAGGCCGGAAGCCGGACAGGGGGCGAGGAAGGACAGATCGTAGTGATTGGCGGGCGGCGCGACGGCGATGAAACCCGCAATCTCCGGCCGGCGCATCAGCAGTTGCAGGCAGATATAGGCCCCGAAACTGTATCCAGCGACCCAGACCGGGCGGGGGCCCTCCTTCATGCCTTCCATGTAATCGAGCACATAGGCGGCATCGGCGAGTTCGCCCGAACCGGAATCATATGCGCCCTGGCTTCTGCCCACGCCGCGGAAATTGAAGCGCAGCACAGAGAAGCCGCGCGCCTCGAACGTGTTGAACAGTGTGATCGTGACCGGATCCTGCATGGAGCCGCCGACGCGGGGATGCGGGTGCAGGATGAGCGCGATGGGGGCGGTCTCGTCGTCGCTCTCGGAATAGCGGGCCTCGATCCGGCCGGCGGGGCCCGGAATGATCAGTTCGGCCATGGGATGGCTCCTTCAGGCGATGGGCGTGCGGAAAGAGGACGCTGCATAAGCGAAACAGATGGCAGAATGCAAATTTTTCTTGCGCCCCGGCGTTTCGCCTCGAACCAAGGAGGCTTATGTTTCTGTCCATGATCTATGCCGATTACAACGCAACCGCCCCGCTCCGGCCAGAGGCGCGGGCGGAGATGCTGGCAGCGCTGGAATGCAGCGCCAATCCGTCTTCGGTTCACGCTGCGGGCCGGTCTGCGCGGAAGGTCCTGGAGCGTGCCCGCCAGCAGGTCGGCACCGCCATCGGCTCGCGTGCGCAGGATGTGATCCTTACAAGCGGCGGCACCGAAGCGAACGCCCTCGCGATCCAGGGTGCGGTGAACGCTCTTGGTGGCGAGGCGACGCTGCTCGTCTCTGCGATCGAGCATGAGGCGGTCTCGAAGGCGGCGGCCCATGCCGGTGTGACGGTGGAAACGGTTTATGTCAGACCTGATGGACGCGCCGATCTCGACTGGCTTGAGGACCGCCTGAGGCGCTGGGATCATGCACAGTCCGGCATGCCGGTCCTCTCACTGATGCTGGCCAACAATGAGACCGGCGTGATCCAGCCGGTGCGGGAGGCGGCAAGCCTCGTTCGCGAGGCCGGCGGGCTCATCCATTGCGATGCCGTGCAGGGGCTCGGCAAGATTGCGGTGAATGTCGCGCTTCTCGGCGTCGATTATCTCAGCCTGTCGGCGCACAAGGCCGGCGGGCCGCAGGGCGCAGGCGCACTCTGGCTGAGGGCCGGTGCGCCGCTGAAAGCGCTGCAATATGGTGGCGGACAGGAGCGGTCGCTGCGCTCGGGCACGGAGAATCTCTCCGGCATTGCAGGCTTTGGTGCGGCGGCAGAAGCGGCCGTGGCGGAGCTTGCGATGTTTGAGGGGCTGGCGGTCCACCGCAACGCCATGGAGGAGAAACTGAAGGCCGCCGGCGCCGTCATCATGGGCGAGGGTTCGCCCCGTCTCGCCAACACAAGCAATTTTGCCCGCGCGGGCCTGCGCTCGGAAACCCAGATCATGGCGCTCGATCTTGACGGCATCTGCGTTAGCGCAGGCGCGGCCTGTTCATCCGGAAAGGTCAACCGTTCGCTCGTGCTTTCCGCCATGGGCGCAAGTGACGCCCTTGCAGAATCTGCAATCAGGGCCAGTTTTGGGTGTATGAGCAAAGCTCAGGATTTCGACGCACTGGCGGATTCCTGGATCAGGATCGCCAGCCGCGCACGCCGAAAGGAAGAGGCATGACCGATACCGATTGCTGCGGACACGAGCACGAGGACCGGACCCAGGAGGTCAAGGAAGGCATTGACGCTGGAACGGTGGCGGCCGCACGGGCGCTTGAATCGGACAAGTATTCCGCCGGCTTTTCCACCGTGATCGAACAGGAATATGCGCCCAAGGGGCTGAACGAGGACATTGTCCGCTTCATCTCCGCGAAGAAGGGTGAGCCGGACTGGATGCTCGAATGGCGCCTGAAGGCCTATGAGCGCTGGCTGACCATGGAGGAGCCCGACTGGGCGATGGTCAGCTATCCGCCCATCGACTATCAGGACGCCCATTATTACGCCGCACCCAAGCAGGGCGCGAAATACGCTTCCATTGATGACGTTCCGGCCGAAATCCTGGAGACCTATGAGAAGCTTGGCATTCCGCTGCGTGAAGCCGAAGTGCTGCTTGGCGTCGAGGGTGCGGCTGAAACGGCCGCTGCGGCGCGGGAAAAGCCGCGCGTGGCAGTCGATGCCGTGTTCGATTCGGTGTCGGTCGCAACGACCTTCAAGGAAGAGCTGAAGAAGGCCGGCGTGATCTTCATGTCGATTTCGGAAGCCATGCAGGAGCATCCTGAACTCGTCAGGAAGTATCTCGGATCGGTGGTGCCGGTCACGGACAATTACTTTGCAACGCTCAACTCGGCGGTGTTCTCTGACGGGTCGTTTGTCTACATTCCGCCGGGCGTGCGCTGCCCGATGGAGCTGTCGACCTATTTCCGCATGAATGCCGAGAATACCGGCCAGTTCGAGCGCACACTGATCATTGCCGACAAGGGGAGCTATGTCTCCTATCTCGAAGGCTGCACCGCGCCGATGCGGGATGAGAACCAGCTTCACGCGGCCGTGGTGGAACTCGTCGCGCTGGAAGATGCCGAGATCAAGTATTCCACCGTCCAGAACTGGTGGCCGGGCGACAAGGACGGCAAGGGCGGGATCTACAATTTCGTCACCAAGCGCGGTGACTGCCGGGAGCGGGGCGCGAAGATCTCCTGGACGCAGGTCGAGACCGGTTCGGCAGTGACCTGGAAGTATCCGAGCTGCATCCTGCGCGGCGATGACACTGTGGGTGAGTTCTATTCGATCGCCGTCACCAATGGTCACCAGCAGGCCGACACCGGCACGAAGATGATCCATCTGGGCAGGAACACGCGCTCGCGCATCATCTCCAAGGGCATTTCGGCGGGCCATTCCAACAACACCTATCGCGGCCTGGTTTCGGTGCATCCGAAGGCTACGGGCGCGCGCAATTTCACCCAGTGCGACTCACTGCTCATCGGCGGCGACTGCGGAGCCCACACCGTGCCCTATGTCGAAAACCGCCGCATGGACGCAGTGCTCGAGCATGAGGCGACAACGACGAAGCTCTCCGAGGACCAGCTTTTCTATGCGCGCCAGAGGGGCATCGGTGAGGAAGAGGCCGTCGCCCTGCTCGTGAACGGCTTTGTCCGCGACGTGCTCCAGCACCTGCCCATGGAATTTGCCGTCGAGGCCCAGAGCCTGCTCAAGGTGAGCCTGGAGGGGAGTGTGGGATAGGCGGCCTGGTCGGTCTGCGCTATTCTGACGCCATGAAACACATTGAGCTGAACGTTTCCGACCAAGTCTATGCCAGCCTCGAGGCCATGGCGGCGGAGACTGGTCGTCCTCTGGCGGAACTGGCAGCGGAGCAACTTGAAGACGCGCTCGGCCCGGAACTGCCGGCACTGACGCCGGAGCAGGAAGCTGCGATTGAGAGAGCGATTGATCAGATTGATCGCGGAGAGGGTACCCCTCAGGAACAGGTCGCTGTGGAACTGAAAGCCCTGTTCCCCGGATGAAGCCTGTAATCTGGTCGCCGGAGGCGCAGGCTCAATTGCGCGAACAGGGCGAATGGCTGGCGCTTCGGAGTGCTGCTTCAGCATCCAGAATGATCGTTGATGTGCTTGAGCGTTCAGATCAACTCGGTCGAGAAATTGATCGCGGTCGGCCCGGACGCTTTGAAGGCACACGTGAATGCAGCATTCCCAAGTGGCACAAGGTTCTGGTCTACCGCCGAAGCGACAGGCAAATCGATATTCTCGCCATAATCCATACCCGAATGAAGCCGCCGGACAAGCTCTGAGCTGACTTCAGCTGCACACGTCCCCACCGCCGAGATCAAAGTGAAAATGATCTTTGTGCGCGGCGTTATAGTCCGGGCCAAGCACGATGGAGAAAATGCGGCAGGACTGGTCGCGGACTTCCGCGAGGAATTCCCCCTCGGGCGTTGGCGTGCCCCAATGCTTTTCGAGCGTGATCAGGCGTCCATCGGCGAGGCGAAAGCCCATGATGTCGACGGCATTTGCGCTGGCATGCTCGCTCCAGCGCCCTGAGGTGCGCCCATACATGCGCCGGCAGGAAAACGAGCCATAGGTCTCGATCCGAGTCACCGGGCTTCCGAGCATCTCGATCGACAGCGGACCGGCGATCTGGCGTTCCCAGATGGCGAGGGCCGTGGTGAGCGGACACGTCATCTGGAGCGTGGCGGAGTAGGGCACCATGGAACGGTTCAGCGTGGCAGCACCGTAAAGACCGCAATTCTCGCCCGGATCGGAATCCTCCAGCCGCGTGTACTGGATGCCGGCCTCGTCCAGTACCGCAAAGCAGGCTGTCTCATTGCCCTGCAAATCCATGATCTTGAAATAGGTTGCCGCTCCGACCGGATGGGTAATGGAGAGCGGGCGCATGGGATTGTGCTGCGGCGGGGCATAGTGGTCGAATGCCCAGATTGTTGCGGCACCGGTGACAGAGGCGGTGACGAGATAGGCGATGAGTTTCACGCGCCGCGGAATGCGCCGTTTGCGCGTCGTTTCAGGCTTCTGCCCGGGGGTTCTTGCGTGCTGGAAAGGAGACTGGTCCGCCATGTCTGTCATTTGCGAACAGCTGGTGCCCGCGTCCAGACCTGTTCAACAGGCCGACTCTGGTTAATAGCACAATGTTGAGGAGGACTGCGCATGAGTGACGAGACGCTCGACCACGAACCGGGCCGCATGATCGAGGAGCCGCTTTCCGAAGCGCTCTCGCGGCGTTACCTCGCCTATGCGCTGTCCACCATCACGTCGCGCGCGCTGCCGGATGTGCGCGACGGGCTGAAGCCTGTGCAGCGCCGCATCCTCTACGCCATGCGCGAACTGAAGCTCAACCCGGACGGGGCCTACAAGAAATGCGCGAAGGTCGTCGGCGAGGTGATGGGTAATTACCACCCTCATGGCGACAGCGCGATCTATGACACGCTGGTGCGCCTCGCCCAGGATTTCTCGGTGCGCTACCCGCTGGTCGATGGACAGGGCAATTTCGGCAATATTGACGGCGATGCCGCCGCCGCCATGCGCTACACCGAGAGCCGCCTCACACCCGCCGCAGAACTCCTGCTGGAAGGCCTCGACGAGGATGCGGTCGATTTCCGCGACACGTATGACGAGCAGAATTCAGAGCCGGAAGTCCTGCCGGCCGGTTTTCCGAACCTTCTCGCAAATGGCGCGACCGGCATCGCCGTCGGCATGGCGACCAGCATTCCGCCCCACAATGCCGCTGAACTGATCGACGCTGCCCAGCTCCTCATTCAGGACCGCCAGACGCCCATGGCGGAACTTATGAACCTCATGCCGGGTCCGGACTTTCCGACCGGCGGCGTGGTGGTCAACTCCCGCGCCGAAATCCGCGAGGCCTACGAGACCGGCCGGGGCAGTTTCCGGCTGCGTGCGCGCTGGCATGTGGAGGAACTCGGCCGGGGTGCCTGGCAGATCATCGTGACCGAGATTCCCTTCCATGTGCAGAAATCGAAACTGCTGGAGAAGCTCGCGGAGTTGCTGGAGCAGAAGAAGATCCCGCTGCTTGCCGACTTCAATGATGAGAGCGCCGAGGATGTGCGCCTCGTGCTGGAGCCCAAATCACGCAGCGTCGATCCGGCAGTGCTGATGGAGAGCCTGTTCAAGCTCTCGGACCTCGAGACGCGCTTCCCGCTCAACATGAACGTGCTGGTGAATGGTGCCCCGCGCGTGTGTTCGCTGCGTCAGGTGCTCCTGTCCTTCCTCGATCACCGCCGCGACGTTGTCCTGCGCCGGGCGCGCCACCGGCTCGACAAGATCGAGAAGCGGCTGCACCTGCTAGACGGCTACCTCATCGCCTACCTCAACATTGACGAGGTGATCCGCATCATCCGGGAGGAGGACGAGCCGAAGCAAGAGCTGCAGACCCGCTTCGCGCTCACCGAAATCCAGGCCGAGGCAATCCTGAACCTTCGCCTGCGCGCCCTGCGCAAGCTCGAGGAAATCGAGATCCGCAATGAGCATGACCGGCTGACCGAGGAGCGCGCCAACATCCTCCTTCTGCTCGAAAAGCCCTATCTCCAGTGGGCGAAGGTGTCGGAACAGCTCGCCAGTGCGCGCGAGACCTTCGCGCCGGACACCGAGCTTGGCCGTCGCCGCTCGCAGTTTGACGACCTTCCGGAGATCGAGCTTGAAGAGGCGCTGGAAGCGCTTGTGCCGAAGGAGCCGATCACAGTGGTCATGTCGCAGAAGGGCTGGATCCGCGCGCTCCGGGGCCACGGTCTCGATCCGGCGAGCGGAAATTTCAAGGATGGCGACGGTTTCCTCATGGCGTGCGAGATGCAGACCACCGACAAGCTGATCCTTGTTGCGAGCGATGGGCGCGCCTTCACCATTCCGGGTGACAGGCTGCCGGGCGGACGCGGGCATGGCGAACCGATCCGCCTGACCATCGAGCTTGGCGAGAGCGAGAGCCTGATTGCCATGTTCCCGCTGGTACCGGAACAGAAATTCGTCGCCGCGAGCAGTGCCGGCTACGGCTTTGTCGTACCGGGCAGCGAGCTCGAGAGCCAGCGCAAGGCGGGCAAGCAGGTGCTGAACCCGCCATCTGGCGCATGCATGACGCACTGCCTGGCCGTGTCGGGTGACCAGCTGGCGGTGATCGGAGAGAACCGCAAGCTGCTTGTCTTCCCGCTGTCCGAGCTGCCCGAAATGCCACGCGGCAAGGGCGTGAAGCTGCAGAATTACCGCGATGGCGGCATGCTCGACCTCATCACCTTTACCGAGGCCGAGGGGCTGACCACGAAGGATTCCAGCGGTCGCACGCGGGAATGGGCGGAATGGCGCGAATTCGTCGCCAAGCGTGCCAGCGCCGGCCGCATGGTGCCGAAGGGCTGGCCGCGTTCAGGTTGTTTTCACGGTTAGTAGGCAAGTCGGGCCTGGCCCGCTATAGCTGATCGGTCTTTCCAGGAGGGGAACCATGGAACCGCTTTACATCATACTGGCGATCATCGCCTTTCTCATCATCGGCATTGTGCTGATCTATAATGGCCTTGTCGCCAAGCGGCAGCGCTGCAACCAGGCCTTTGCCGACATCGACGTCCAGCTCAAGCAGCGCCGGAACCTGATCCCGAACCTTGTAGAGACGGTGAAGGGCTATGCTGCCCATGAGCAGGAGACCTTCCAGCAGGTGATCGATGCCCGCAATGCTTCGCAGGCTGCCTCGGGGGTTGCGGCGCAGGCCCAGGCCGAGAGCCAGCTCGCCGGTGCGCTCGGGCGTCTCTTCGCGCTGGCCGAGGCCTATCCGGACCTCAAGGCCAACACGAATTTCCTTGAGCTGCAGCGCGAGCTGTCGGTGATCGAGGACAAGCTCGCCGCCGCCCGCCGCTTCTACAACTCCGCTGTCGGCGATTACAACACCGCGCGCGAGCAGTTCCCGGCATCCCTGATCGCGGGCCCCTTCGGTTTCGAACCGCGCGAGTTCTTCGATGTTGGCGAGGGCGAGCGCGAATTGCTCTCGGTCGTGCCCGAGGTGAGTTTCTCGAAGGAGACCTGATCCCCTGAATTCTGCGGATTCCCGAAGAGCATTGTCGGAGAAGAACAGACCTTAAAGCCGCACGCCCTCTCTGGTTTCGAGGTGTGCGGCTTTTTTCTTGGGTATCGCTAGCGCCCCGCCACTTCAGGCAACCACGTCGCCACGGCGGGGACAGCCGCCACCAGCGCGATCACCAGAATCTGCAGCCCGATAAAGGGCACAGCGCCTTTCCAGATGTCGATGGTGCGCAGGCCGTCCGGGGCTGAGCCGCGCAGATAGAACAGCGCGAAGCCGAAGGGCGGGGTGAGGAAGCTCGTCTGCAGGTTCAGCGCCATGAGGATGGCGAGCCAGATCGGGTCCACACCAAGCATGATCAGCGGCGGGGCGACCAGTGGCACGATCACGAAGACGATCTCGATGAAGTCGAGGAAGAAGCCCAGCAGGAACATCACCAGCATGGTGATGAAAAGTGCCCCCGTCACGCCGCCCGGCATGGCGGTGAGCAGTCTCTCGACCATGTGATCCCCGCCATACCCTCTGAAGACCAGCGAGAAGAGCGCTGCGCCGATGAGGATGGTGAACACCATGCTCGTGATCTGCACGCCTGACGACATGGCGGCATGAAACTGGCCGACGCGCTTCAGGACGAGCAGGCTGACGAGTGCGGCCACCAGCACAGTGACGCTCAGGACCCCGCCGATCAGGATGGCGGACTGCTGGATGCCCGTCGAAGTGTCGCGGCCGAGGCGCATGTCCACATTCGCGCTGAGGATAAGCAGGGCGACGGCCGCGCCCAGGCCAGCGAGAATGGCTGCGCGCGTCCAGCCACTGTCCGACAGGCGCAATCCGGCAAGCAGCATCGCGCCCAGTGCGCCGATGGCCGCCGCTTGTGTCGGCGAAGCAACGCCGCCAAGGATCGAGCCGAGAACGGCGAGGATGAGCGCGAGCGGTGCGCCGAGACCGAAGGCGATCTCGCGCAGGGTGAGCGGCGTATCGTCCTCGACAGGTTCGGGCTTCGGCACCGCGCCGGGCCTGAACATGGCCACCGCGGCGACATAGAGCAGATAGATGCCGACCAGGATCAGGCCGGGGATGAGCGCGCCGGCGAAGAGGTCGCCCACCGAGACAACACCGCTTTCACCGCCACCTGCGCGTCCTGATGCGACGCTTGAGGCATTGGAGATCGCGTCGGCAAGCAGGATCAGAACGATGGAGGGCGGAATGATCTGGCCGAGCGTGCCCGAGGCCGCGATTGTGCCGGTGGCCAGACGCGGAGAGTAGCCCTGCCTCAGCATGGTCGGCAGGGCGATGAGCGTCATGGTGATCACTGTGGCGCCAACAATGCCGGTGGACGCTGCCAGCAGCGCGCCCACGAGAATGACGGCATAGCCCAGCCCGCCACGCACACGCGCGAGCAGACGAGAGGCGATGTGGAGCAGATCCTCTGCGACACGCGAGCGTTCGAGGATCACGCCCATGATTACAAAGAGCGGCACCGCGACGAGGACCGAGTTCTCCATCGCGCCGAGGATCCGGTCCGGCAGGACGCGGATAAAGAGCAGGTTGAAATGTCCTGTCGCTGCACCGATCAATGCGAAGAGCAGCGCCACGCCGCCCAGCGTGAAGGCCACCGGATATCCCGCCAGAAGCGCAACAATCGCGGTCAGAAACATGCCGAGGGCGAAAAGGGCCTCGATCTCCATGGCGCTCAGAGTCCCTCTGCGCCGTGATGGCTGGCACTTCCGGCATCAAGACCGCGCAGCACCCGCGCCGATTTCAGAGCGACCGAAAGCCCTGCGATGACGACCAGCAACCCGAAGACCGGTACCAGCGTCTTGAAAAGGAAATAGATCGGCAGGCCGCCAGCCTCGCCAGAGGGCTCGAACCGTTCCCAGGCGCGCGTGAGAGACGGCCTGACGGCATCAAGGATCAACAGCGTCATCGGAAAGAGGAAAAGATAGGTGCCGGCAAGGTCGACCCCGGCGCGCCCCTTCGGTCCCATCTTCTCGCGAAGGATATCGACGCGCACATGACCGTCATCACGGAGCGTGGCGGCCGCGCCCAGCATGAACACCATGGCGAAGGCATACATCACGGCCTCACTGACCATCTTGAGTTCGATGCCGAAGACCGAGAGCAGGATGATCACCGCAATCTGGACGAGCACCAGCGTCACGGCGGCGAGGATAGCGAGCCCCATGGCCGCCCCGCTGATGAGGTCGAGACAGGAAGCCAGCCGCCGTGAGACACCGTTGAGTGGGCCGGGCAGGGCCAGCACCGCAAGCGGCAGCAGAAGCAGGGGCGAAAGGACAAGTGCCGTCCAAGTCAGCCCGTCACCGATCTGCAGGAAGGTGCGTGCGAGATCGCTCAAGGCTCAGCCCGCTTCGCGCGCGGCATAATAGGCGCCCTCGGACACGCGCGCCCAGCCGCGCATGGCCTTCAGTGTCTCCTCGAAACTGTCATAGACGCGCTTCTCCAGCCCGCCCTGTGCTCCGACGGAGGCGCGAATGTCGGCGGCGGCCTCAACCGCGCGCGCCTCGACATCGGCCGGGAAGCGGCGAAGCTCGGTGCCTTCCTCATCGACAAGTTTTTTCAGGTGAAGAGAATTCTGGTGGGTGAATTCGCCGAGGCTGAGATTGTTCACATCTGAACAGACCGCACGCACAAGCGCCTGGTCGGACGCCGACAGCCCGTCCCAGGTCGTTCGGTTCATGCCGATGGCGAGCGAAGCGCCCGGCTCATGGAACCCCGGACCGTAATAGTAGGGGGCTTCCTGGAAGAAGCCGAGATAATAATCGTTCCAAGGCCCGACCCATTCGGTCGCGTCGATCTGGCCGGTCTGCAGCGCCTGGAAGATCTCGCCGCCCGCCAGCGTGACCGACGCCCCGCCGAGCGCGTTCACAAGGTCGCCGCCAAGGCCCGGAATGCGCATTTTGAGGCCACGGAAATCATCGAGCGAATTGATTTCCTTCTTGAACCAGCCGCCCATCTGGTGGCCGGTATTGGCGGCCTGGAAGCTGATGATGCCATACTGGCCCGAGAGCTCTTCCCAGAGTGCCTGCCCGCCGCCGAAATCGATCCAGCCCATGATCTCCTGCGCCGTCATGCCGAAGGGTACGGCGGTGAAGAAGGTGAAGGCCTTGGACTTGCCCTGCCAGTAGTATTCCGCGCCGTGATACATGTCGGCATTGCCGTCAGCGACGGTGTCGAAGGCCTGAAGAGCCGGGACGAGCTCGCCGGCAGCATAGACGTCCACGGTGATGCGGCCATCGGTCAGCTGGTTCAGCTTCTCGGCCACGCGCGTCGCGGCGGTGCCGAGGCCTGGCAGATCCTTCGGCCAGGTGGTGACCATGGTCAGCTTCTTGCGGTTCTTCGAGATGGCCGGAGCCGAAGAACCGGCGGCGTTGTCACGGCTGCTGCCCTGTCCACAGGCGGCAAGCGCCCCGGCCGCAATTCCTGCGGCGCCCAGTCCGATCAGTTGGCGGCGGTGCATGACGAAATCCTCCCCGATTGGCTGTTTTCTTTTCCTATCGGTGGGCAGTGACGCCCGAAATCTCAGTCGCGGTCAAGCGGCAGCCAGCGGTCGCCGGCGAGGATTTCCAGCGGCCGGAATTCGCCCTTGTAGGCCATTTTGGGGCTCTCCGGGATCCAATAGCCTAGATAGACGAAGGGCAGGCCAAACTGGTGCGCGTGGCGAATGTGGTCGAGAATGATGAAATTGCCGACGCTGCGCGGAGAAAACTCAGGATCAAAGAAGGAATAGACCAGCGAGAAGCCGTCTCGCATGACATCTGTAAGGCTCGCGCCGACAAGCCGGCCTTCCTCGCGATATTCGAAGATCAGCGTGCGCACCGGGCTTGCGCGGACCATGTTCAGATAGTCGGCATAACTCATTTCCGACATGCCGAGCCCGTCATGGCGTGCCTCGAGATAGCGCTGGAACAGCCTGTACTGTTCGCGCGTGCCCTCATTGCGCAGCGGCGTGCGCTCGATCTGCGCATTTCGGGACAGGATTCGCCGCCAACGCCGGGTCCATTCGAAATCGGCGACCGGCGTGCGCACCGACCGGCAGGCATTGCAGGTCGGGCAGGCGGGACGGTAGGCAATGGTCTGCGACCGGCGAAAGCCATACTGGCTGAGCGCTGTGTGCAGAGCGTCGGACGCGGGCACGCCGAGATGCGTGAAGGCCTTCCGCTCGACCTGGCCCTCGATATAGGGGCAGGGCGACGGCGCGGTCACGAAGTATCGCAGCTTCCGGCCGGTCGGATCGGCAAAGGGGCGGGGATCGTCCTGTCGCATGTTGGGCAGATAATGCAGCCTGTTGCCGCGTTTTCAATCGTCGATCGTCCGGGAGATGAAAAACACCCGGTCGGTTTTGCCACTACACGCCCCAGCGAAGCGGCGCAATCAGGGTGAAGGTGAACCACAGAACGATGACCAGCGGGCCACCGAAGCGGACATAATCCACGAATTTGTAGTGTCCCGGACCCATGACGAGGAGATTGGTCTGGTAGGCGATGGGTGTCGCGAAGCAGCAATTGGCCGCGTAGATCACCGCGAAGACAAAGGGTGTGGGGTCCAGCCCTGCCTGTGTGGCGGCAGAAATCGCAATCGGCGTGAACAGAACCGCCGTGGCGGCATTAGAGAGCAGGTTTGTCAGGAGCGCAACCGTCAGGAAGATCACCGACAGCATGGCGAGCGGCCCATAAGGCTCGGCCAGATAGATCACGCCGCCTGCGATGAGCTGCGCCCCCCCGGTCACTTCAAGCGCGGTGCCCATGGCGATCGCTGCCGCGATGAGAAGATAGACTCGCAGGTCGAGTGCGCGTCCGGCCTGTCGCACATTCAGGCAGCCGCCGAGGATCATGGCCACCGCACCCAGCACAGACGCATGCAGGATGGGCAGGAGGCCTGTTGCGGCAGCCAGTACCACGAAGACGGCGATCAGCCGCGCGAGCAGGATCGGCGTGGTGAGCCTGACCTCAACGCGCGAGCCTTCGAGCAGGAGCAGGTCGCGGTCGGCGGCCAGCATGTTGAGCGCGTTCGGTGCCGAACAGATCAGCAGCGTGTCGCCCTGTTCGAGCCGAATGTCGTTCAGGCTCGAGCGAATCATCCTGGACCGGCGCTGGATGCCCAGCACGATGGCATCGGCGCGGCGGCGGAAGCCGGCCTGTTCGATGCTCGCATTGATCATGCGCGAACCGGGCGCGATCACCGCCTGGGTCAGCGCCAGTGATTTCGGCGCGTCGCCATTCGGCCCCTCGATCACGCTGCCGCTCTGCCACATGCGACGCAGCATGTCGGGATTGGACTGCAGGACATCGGTGAGCGCCTTGCGGGTGGCCGCGACGATGAGGAGGTCGCCCTCGCGCAACTCGGTGTCTTCGAAGGGCGGCAGGATGGACCGCTCACCCCGCTGGATGAGCCGGATCGTTATGTTCGGCAACTCCTTGAACATGCCCGCGACGGCGGCTTTGCCGAACAGGGGGTGGTCGCGCGTGATCTCGATCTGCACGATGAACTGCTTGCCGGGTGGGGCGATCAGGTCGTCCGAGAGCGCCGCGCGATTAGGAAGGAAACGTGAGAAGATGAGAAGGTAGACAGCACCGGCACCGGCAAGGATCAGGCCGACATCGGTCAGGTCGAAAAAGCCGATCTCCCGAGAGGTGCTGCGCTCGAGGATTTCTGCGGCCAGCAGGTTTGTCGAGGTGCCGATCAGGGTCGTCATGCCCGCAAATACCGACACGAAGCTGAGCGGCATCATCAGCTTCGAGCTTGATGTGCCCATGCGCATGGCCAGAGCTGAAAGTATGGGCAGGAACATCACCACGACGGGGGTGTTGTTGATAAAGGCGGAAATCACGAAAACGGCGAAATAGGTTCCCAGAAGGGTGAGCACAGCGCTCTTCTCGTAAGCGCTGAGAATCATCCGGGCCGGACTGTCGAGCGCGCCGGTCTGGAACAGGCCCTGTCCGATGACCAGAAGCGCCATGATTGCCATCAGTGCCGGATTGGCGAAACCCGACAGGATCGTGGTCGGCGACACGGGATCGCCGTCGACACTGGTTGCGCCTGGCATGTTGAACAGGAGCAGGAATGCGACGATCAGCGCGACCGAGACAACTTCCATCGCCACAGCCTCGGAAATGTAGAGGACGACCGCGACAAGTATGATCGCAAAGGTCGACCACATGGGCCAGTACGCGATGAGTTCGCCGATCATATTGTCCCTCCCGAAGCGCGCCGACTGGCGCAGGCGGAAGGCGCAGATTGGCGGGACGCGCGGCGGGTTACAACTCGAAAATGAGGGAAATCCGCCGGTTGACGCCAGATGCCGGATTGTTGGCATCAATCGGGCGGGACGCCCCGCGCCCTGTAATGCCTTTGATGCGTTCGGCCGGAACGCCTGATTGCAGGAGGACTTCGCGGGCGGCGTCTGCGCGCCTCGCCGAGAGGGCCCAGTTCGAGCCAGCCCCCGGCGCTACCGGAAGCGAATCGGTGTGACCTTCGATCTCGACACGCGCGCCAGCCTCAATGATCAGGGGTGCAACCGCGCCAAGCAGCGCCCTGGCCTGCCGGGTCAGTGCGGCGTCACCGAGCGCGAACATGGGATGGTCGGGTGTTTCGAAGAATTCGACCCGGATCCTGTCACCTGAGCGATCAATGCTGATCCCTTCGCTGCGCCCCAGGGCTGCAATCGCGCTTTCAAGGCGCACGCCGATGTCGTCCGGCGCCGGGCTGGTCCCGGCGGCACCGGTTTCGGTTCCGAAATAATCGGCAATCTCGCCGCGTGTTTCTTCTTCCGTTCCGTTCACGATCCACATCAGGAGGAAGAAGGCCATCATCGCTGTGGTGAAGTCGGCATAGGCGAGCTTCCACGCCCCGCGAAAGGCTGTCCGCCCCGGTCGCCTGACGGTCAGGCGCTCGGAAAGAGGTGTTCGCACGCAGGTCATGCTTGAAGGCGGTTCCGGTCGGTTCAACTCTACAGGTGACACGCATAGAGGAACACGGGTAAGCCCCGGTGCATGGCTTCAATGGAATTTCATCCAAATACACTCGACCCGCGCGCTTATCGTGGTGCGCTCGGCCGTTTCGCGACGGGAGTGGCGCTGGTCGCGACGCGCGATGATGTCGGTGCGCCCCGCGCGATCACGATCAACAGCTTCTGTTCGGTCTCCCTGGATCCACCGATTGTGAGCTGGGCGATTGATGAAGCCAGCGACCGGCACCGCCTGTTTGTGGCCGCGCGCGACTTCTCGATCAACATTCTTTCCGCCGACCAGCAGGCGCTTGCGGAACGCTTCACGCGCAGGACAGAGGCCATCATCGAGGAGGGCGGATACGATCTCGACGGCAGCGTGCCGCTCATTCGCGGCGCGGTCAGCCGGTTGACCTGCGAAACCCGTTTCATGCAGACCGTTGGCGATCACACCGTGATCTTCGCCACGGTCAGGCGATTCGAGGATAAAGGTCCGGCCGACATGCTCGGCTACTGCAATGGGCGCTTCACGACGATTTGCGCGCAAGGAGACTGAATTGGCACGCATTGCTTTTCTCGGCCTCGGCGTGATGGGCTTCCCGATGGCAGGGCACCTTGCCAGGGCCGGTCACCGTGTATCGGTCTGGAACCGGACGCGTACCAAGGCAGAGGCATGGGCGGACAAGTATCGCGGCGAGATCGCGGCCGAACCGGCCGAAGCCGCCTGGGGACGGGAGTTCGTCGCCATGTGCCTTGGCGATGATCCCGATGTCGAAGACGTGTTCGACCAGCTTGAGCCGGTGATTGGCGGCGGCATGGTGATCATCGACCATACCACGGCGAGCCCCGAACTCGCGCGGCAACTGGCGGAGCGCACGCGCGCCAAGGGAGCCGGCTTTCTCGACGCGCCGGTTTCCGGCGGACAGGCCGGCGCGGAGAAAGGGCGGCTGACAGTGATGTGCGGCGGCGAAGCTGCCACTTTCGAGAAGGCGAAGGTCGTGATGGACGCGTATAGCGGTCGCATCACCCATATCGGCGAGAGCGGGACCGGGCAGCTTGCCAAATGCGTGAATCAGATCTGTATCGCAGGTGTGCTGCAGGGGCTGTCGGAAGGGCTGAGCCTTGCCCGCGCCACAGGTCTCGACATTGCGAAGGTGATCGAGGCGATCTCGGGCGGCGCGGCACAGAGCTGGCAGATGGAAAACCGCTGGCAGACCATGGCGGAGGGTGAGTTCGATTTCGGCTTCGCGGTGGACTGGATGCGCAAGGATCTGCGTATTGCCATGGAAACCGCGCGCGAGGCCGGTGCGCCGCTCCCGATGACCGAAATCGTCGACGGCTACTATGCCGAGCTACAGGAGATGGGGGGCGGACGCTGGGACACCTCCTCACTGATTGCGCGCCTCGCAAAGGCCTGAAGTCGACGGCACCCGCGCGAGGACCGGCGAAGCGCCACTGGTTGACCGCTGCCGTGACCGGCTTTGCGGATGCAGGAAAGTCGATCACCATGGTCTGTGTCCGCTCAAGAGAGGTGCAGATGATGGCCACGAACAAGACAAAGCCCACAGACGCCGATCCGAGGTCATTCATTGAAGCGGTCGAGCATCCTGCCCGTCGCGCGGATGCCGAGAAGCTGCTGGCGTTCTTCGGGGAGATCACGGGCTTGGAGCCGAGAATGTGGGGGCCGAGCCTGATCGGCTATGGGCGGTACCGCTACAAATATGAAAGCGGCCGGGAAGGGGAGTTCTTCCTGATAGGCTTCAGCCCGCGCAAGGCCAATCTGTCGATCCATGTCATGCCGGGATATCGTCAGGGCGAAATGGCAGAACGTCTCTCCCGGCTCGGCAAGCACAAGCTCGGCAAGTCCTGCCTCTACATCAACAAACTCGCCGATGTGGATTTGGATGTGCTGGCGGAAATTGTTTGCGACGGCGTGGATTACATGCGCGCAAATCATGAGACGTGGGATGAATGAAAAGGCCGGACGCACGCGTCCGGCCAAAAAGCTTTCGAGTGGAATGCCTTCGACTACTGCAGACCGATCCCGCTCATGGCTTCTTCCATGATCTGCATGCCGAGATACTCGCCATACTGGGTGGCGGCCTGTTCGAATTGCGGCGTCTGCATCTCCTGCAAAGTCCATCCGCAGGTCTGGCTGGCCTTCATGGCGATGTTCATGCCCATGGTCATCATCGCCTGGTTGGCGGCTTCCTTCTGCTTCTGCAGCGCAGCGATCATGAAGTCGCGCATGCCCTGCTTCTCGGCTTCGCCGGAGTTCTGGATCAGGCACTGGGCGAGCGCCGCCGGGTCCTTCGTGGTTGTGCCGGCGCCGGGCATCTGGGCCAAGGCCGGGAGGCTGAGGGCGAGTGCGGTGATGGCGGCGGTGATGCGTTTCATGTGGTGTCCCCTGTCGGATTTCTGTCCCGTCAGCCCATTAGCACGGCGGCCCGTTCGGAAAAATAGCTGAGCACAGCCGATGCGCCCGCCCGCTTGAAGGCGAGCAGGCTTTCGAGGACGGCGCGGTCGCCATCAATCCAGCCGCGCTCGGCGGCGGCCTGGATCATGGCGTATTCGCCGGACACCTGGAAGGCGAGGGTTGGGACACGGAAGTTCTCAGACACGCGCCGGACGATGTCGAGATAGGCCATGCCGGGTTTCACCATGACCATGTCGGCACCCTCGGAAATGTCGAGCGCGACCTCGCGGATGGCCTCGTCACTGTTGGCCGGGTCCTGCTGGTAGGTCTTCTTGTCGCCGGTCAGGGCGGCGGCAGACCCGATCGCCTCGCGATAGGGGCCATAAAAGGCGCTCGCATATTTCGCGGCATAGGAGAGGATCAGCGCGTCATGATGGCCTGCATCTTCGAGCGCGGTGCGGATCTGACCAATGCGCCCGTCCATCATGTCGGACGGTGCCACCACATCGGCTCCGGCAGCCACCTGCATCACGGCCTGATCCATAAGGATCTCGACCGTGGCGTCATTGAGAATCCGGCCGGCATCATCGATCACGCCGTCATGGCCATGCGTGGTGAAGGGATCGAGTGCCACGTCGCAGATGATTCCCACCTCGGGCGCAGCGGCCTTCATCGCCCGGATCGCGCTCGGGACAAGACCTTCCGGATTGAGCGCCTCGGTCCCGGCCTCGTCCTTCCGGGCCGGATCGATATGCGGGAAGATGGCAATGGCCGGAATGCCGAGTTCGCTGGCCCGCCGGGCGGCCTTTGCAGCCTCGTCCAGATTCAGTCGGTCGACTCCCGGCATGGCTGTGACCGGGATTCGCGGCTCTGCCCCGTCATGGATGACGAGCGACCAGACGAGGTCCTGCGGCGTCAGCACAGTCTCCGAGGTCAGCGCACGGATCCAGGGCGCTGAGCGTGTGCGGCGCATGCGGGTGAAGGGATAGGACTGAAGCGGAGGGACGTGATGGCTCATGGCGGCATGATGTGTCGCAAGCCGCGCCTCAGAGCAAGCCGCGACGGGTGCGGAGCTTCATGAAACAGCGCTTCGAGACATCCATGGTCATCGCCTGGGCGGCTTCGAGTTCCTTCATCCAGTCGGTCATGCGGCGGCGCGGCACCTCGCGAAAGCCGATCGAGCGATAAAAGGGGCCGTTCCACGGCAGGTCGCGGAAAGTCGAGAGGGTCACACTGCGAAAGCCGACTGCGCGCGCCTCTTCCGCGGTGCGTTCGACAAGCGCCCGTCCGATGCCGCGCCGACCATGCGCGGGATCGACAGACACCTGGTCGAGATAAAGCGTGTCATCGACCGGGCGGGAGAGGGCAAACCCGACCGGTTCGCCTCTGTCGCTTCGCACGACGAAAACGAAGCCGGCCCGCACCGCGCCGACGATAACGTGCTCTGGAACATGCGTTGCGAGTTCCGAAAGCGGCAGGAGGCCGGTATCACGAAACAGTTCATTCGATGCGAGATGGACGCGAGTAATGGCGGACGCATCTTCGGCATTGGCACGGGTAAGGGAATAATTTGTCGAGACTTGCGACTGATCTGGCAAGTTCATGCCTTTCCCTGTTCCCGCGACTGCCCTAACTAGCCATCGGCGATCATGACGGGCAAGGTCAGACTGCCTGAGAGTTGAGGGAGAACGAGTATGGGCATCGCGCTTGGCGAAGAACAGAGAATGATCCAGGACACCGCGAGCGCCTTTGCCCGCGAACGTCTGGCGCCATTCGCGGCGGAGTGGGACGAGACCAGCCACTTTCCCGTCGATGTGATTCGCGAGGCGGCTGGGCTGGGCCTTGGTGCAATCTATACCCGGGAGGAGTTTGGCGGCTCAGACCTCTCGAGGCTCGATGCGGTTCTGGTTTTCGAAGCGCTCTCGCAGGGCTGTATCTCCACGGCCGCCTTCATTTCGATCCACAATATGTGCACCTGGATGGTGGACGCCTTTGGCAGCGAGGCCCAGCGCGCCGAATGGATCCCCCAACTCGCGCCAGCCGACAAGATCGCCTCCTACTGTCTCACCGAACCGGGATCGGGTTCCGATGCCGCCGCAATGAAGACCCGCGCTGTGCGCATCGGCCCTGACGGCGACTATGTGCTGACCGGCTCGAAACAGTTCATTTCCGGCGCGGGCACCTCGGATGTCTACATCGTCATGGCGAAGACCGGCGAGGGCGGGGCGCGTGGCGTATCGACCTTCATCGTGCCGAAGGAAAGCGAGGGGCTGAGCTTCGGCGCGAACGAAAAGAAGATGGGCTGGAAGTCCCAACCGACACGGCAGGTGATCTTTGACGGCGTGCGCGTTCCGGCAGAGAACCGGATTGGCGAGGAAGGCGAGGGCTTCAGGTTTGCGATGGCGGGGCTCGATGGCGGACGGCTCAACATCGCCGCCTGCTCGCTCGGTGGCGGACAGGATGCGCTGAACCGGGCGACGGTCTATGCGCAGGAAAGGGAACAGTTCGGCAAGCCGATCGCGCAATTCCAGGCGACACAGTTCAAGCTTGCCGACATGGAGACCGAACTCCAGGCTGCTCGCGTGATGCTCTACACCGCCGCGTCGAAACTTGACGAGAAGGCCCCCGACAAGACCAAATGGTGCGCCATGGCAAAGCGTTTCGTCACCGATACCGGGTTCCGGGTCGCCAATGACGCGCTACAGATCCATGGCGGATATGGCTATCTGCAGGATTACGGCGTGGAGCGCATTGTTCGCGATCTCCGGGTCAACCAGATCCTCGAGGGCACCAATGAGATCATGCGCGTGATCATTTCGCGCGACATGCTGGGGCGGGCCTGATGCGCACTGTCACCGATGCACCGGTCATCATCCGGACCGAGGGCCAGGTGGGGCGGATCACACTGAACCGTCCGGCTGCGCTGCATGCTCTAAACCAGGACATGTGCGAAACAATGCTTGCCGCCCTGCTCGACTGGCGCGACGACACCAGTGTCGAGATCGTGCTCGTCGATCACGCCGAGGGCACCCGCGGCTTCTGTGCCGGCGGTGATATCCGCATGCTGGCCGAGAGCGGGCGGGGTGACGGCGCGGCGGCGCGCGACTTCTTTCACAGCGAATACCGGCTCAACACGGCCATCAAGCTGTTTCCGAAGCCCTATGTCGCCCTGATGGACGGCGTGACCATGGGCGGAGGTGTAGGGATCAGCCTGCACGGCTCCCATCGCGTCGCAACGGAGAACACGCTCTTCGCCATGCCGGAAACCGGAATCGGTCTCTTTCCAGATGTCGGGGGCGGCTGGTTCCTGCCACGCATGGGCGGCGAAGTGGGAATCTGGCTCGCACTGACCGGCGCCCGGCTGAGGGGCACCGATGTGCGAAGCGCAGGGCTGGCCACGCATTTTGTGACGTCGGAACTTCTGGGCAATCTCAAGGCCCACTTGCTTGATACCGACTACAGCCACGGCGCGGCCGAGATGCTGGGCGAGGTGCTGCGCTCGCGCTCTCAACCGGCACCTGTTCCCGCCCATGCCGAACACGCCTCCGCCATCCGCTCCTGCTTTTCTTTCGACAGCGTGGCCGAAATCATGCTGGCGCTGAAGAATCAAGGCGGGGAATGGGCGCTCAAGCAGCTTCACATCCTGCAGGGCAAGTCTCCGACCAGCATGGCTGTCGCGCTGCGGCAGCTTCGCCTTGGCGCAAAGTGTGAAACCTTCGCCGAGAACATGGTGATGGAATACCGCATCGGCTGCCGCATCGTGCACACGCACGACTTCTCCGAGGGCGTTCGCGCCGTCATCGAAGACAAGGACAACGCGCCCAGATGGCAGCCGCCGGGGATTGAGGCGCTGAATGCCGCTGACATTGACGCCATCTTTGCGCCGCTGCCTGAAGGCGAAGCGCTTGACCTCAGCGGTATCGTGTAACGGCCAATTGCCCATGGTAAACAAATCATCTGTATATTTAAGTAAATGCAATACTTTGAGGAATAACATTTTCTTAGTGCTCTTGCCGTAACCATCTGCAAACTACAACAAAAGTTGAGTGGGTGATGAAAATGTTGAATGCTGCCAACCCGGCCGTGGCCGATGAATCTGTTGCGGACACCTTTGTGCGCAGCCTCTCGCTTCTCGAACAGGCGCATCGCCGCCTGCATGATGTCGTGAAGGATGCGCTTGAACGCAGCGGAGAGCGCCATCTCAATGGCGTCCAGGCCCTGCTGATCTATGAGATTGGGGAAGGAGAAACCCCAGCCAGCCAGCTGCGCTCGCGCGGCGCTTTCGCCGGCACCAGCCTGTCCTACAATCTCAAGAAGCTCACCGAGGGCGGATTTATCGAGCAGCAGCGTTCAGACGATGACCGCCGCACGGTTCGTCTGACGCTCACCAGGCGCGGGCTGAAGGTGCGCCAGCAGGTCGAGGATCTCTTCGAGCGCCAGGCCGTCGCCCTCGAGCCGACCGCCAGCGTGCGCCCCGACGATCTGGAGACGATGAGCCGCACCGTGTCGCGTCTCGAGCGCTTCTGGACCGACCAGATCCGTTACCAGCTCTGATCATCACCTGAACCGGCAAGAAAAAAGGTGGAGGGCCGAAAGGGCCGTCCACCTTTTTGGGTGTTGGATCCGTCAGTCAGACGGATATGAGATTGAGCCTTATTTCTTTCCTGTCCGGCCCAGACCAATCTTTTTGGCATATTCCGAGCGGGTCTTGGCATAGCTTGGTGCGACCATGGGATAGTCTGCCGACAGGCCCCAGCGCTGGCGATACTCTTCCGGCGACATGTCATATCGCGACCGAAGGTAGCGCTTCAGCATTTTCAGCTTGCGGCCGTCTTCGAGGCAGATGATGTGGTCGTCGGTGACTGACTTGCTGATCGGAACAGCCGGTTTGGGTCGCTCGGCTTCCTTTTCAGTGCCACTCATGACGATCTCACTCATCGTGGAATGAACCGACCGGATCAGCTCAGGAAGATTGGAGCTTGGCACTGCATTATTCGAAACAAATGACGAGACGATTTCCGACGTCATCTGCATCAGTTCGATAGAGTCCATTTCTGTGATACTTTGTGAGTTTGACATGCTGCATCCTGTGAATCACTCGATTTGCAGAGTTGATATCGTAGTTCCTGCTAAAAGATCAATTCCTTTGTAGAAAAACTGTGTATTGGCAAAGATAGCGCAAATTGTGTGAATGAATTCACTCACGCTCCCGGGCGGCTTGCGCCGGGCGTGGTGGGAACGTAAATCCTTGATGGAGAGAGAAACAGGAGACGTTAATGGCCGACACCGCCGCATTTCCTTCGCGTTCGTCCGGAGGCTTCTTCACCGCCGCCATGGCCGAGACCGATCCTGAACTTGCCGCCGCGGTGGCAGCAGAGGAAACCCGCCAGCAACATGAGATCGAGCTGATCGCGTCGGAAAACATTGTCTCGCGGGCCGTCATGGAGGCGCAGGGCACGGTACTGACGAACAAATATGCCGAAGGCTATCCCGGCCGCCGCTATTATGGTGGCTGCGAGCATGTCGATGTGGTCGAGGATCTGGCAATGGCGCGGGCCAGGCAGCTCTACGGCGCTGCCCATGCCAATGTGCAGCCCCATTCGGGCAGCCAGGCCAACCAGGCGGTCTTCATGGCGCTCATCCAGCCCGGCGACACCATTCTCGGCATGAGTCTCGAAGCCGGCGGGCACCTGACCCACGGCGCGAGGCCGAACCAGTCCGGCAAATGGTTCAACGCCGTGCAATACGGCGTGCGCGAAGATGATCATCTGATCGATCATGACCAGGTCCGCGATCTTGCGCGCACACAAAGGCCGAAACTCATCATCGCGGGCGGCTCGGCCTATCCGCGCATCATCGATTTCGCAGCCTTCCGAGAGATTGCCGACGAGGTCGGGGCCTGGTTCCTCGTCGACATGGCGCATTTCTCGGGTCTTGTGGCAGGTGGGGTCCATCCCAACCCGCTCGAACATGCCCATGTCGTCACCACCACGACGCACAAGACGCTGCGCGGGCCGCGCGGTGGCATGGTGCTGACCAATGATGACGATATCGCCAAGAAGGTCCGCTCGGCGCTCTTTCCGGGCCTTCAGGGAGGCCCGCTCATGCATGTGATTGCGGCGAAGGCCGTGGCCTTCGGTGAGGCGCTGCAGCCCTCTTTCCGGGAATATTCGGCACAGGTCGTGGCGAATGCCCGCGCCATGGCGGCGGAAGCGAAGGCATCGGGGCTCGACCTCGTTTCCGGCGGCACTGACACCCATCTCGCACTGATCGATCTGCGGCCGAAGGGCGTGAAGGGAAATGCGGCGGAACAGGCGCTGGAGCGGGCCTATATCACCTGCAACAAGAATGGCGTGCCTTTCGATCCCGAAAAGCCGGCCGTGACCTCGGGTATCCGTGTCGGCTCGCCCGCAGGCACCACACGTGGCTTCGGCACCGCGGAATTCGCCCAGATCGGTCGCTGGATCGGCGAGGTTGTCGATGCGCTGGCGGCGGGTGGCGACACGTCCGGCGTTGAGGCGAAGGTTCGCGAAGAGGTGAAGGCGCTGACGGCAGAGTTTCCCATCTACAATGGTCTGGGAGCCTGATGCGCTGTCCCTATTGCGGCACCACCGAGACACAGGTGAAGGATTCCCGGCCCGCCGAGGATGACACGGCGGTGCGTCGCCGTCGTCTCTGCACGAAATGCGGGGCCCGTTTCACCACCTTCGAGCGTGTGCAACTCAGGGAAATCTTCATCACCAAGCGGGATGGTCGCAAGGTGCCGTTCGACCGCGAAAAGCTGCAGCGTTCGATCAGCGTGGCCGTGCGCAAGCGCGATGTCAGCGAGGAGCAGGTCGACCAGATGGTGTCCGGCATTGCGCGAAAGCTGGAGTCGCTGAACGAGGCGGAGATCGAGAGCAAGCAGGTTGGTGCGCTGGTCATGGAGGCGCTCTCGAATGTCGATCCGGTCGGCTATGTCCGCTACGCCTCGGTCTATCGCGACTTCCGGGACCCGGCGGACTTTGCACAGTTCATCAAGACACATAGCCTGGGGGAAATGACCGGGGACGCGGGCGCAGACCCGGAGGCGGCAAGCTGAGCGCCGCGCGCCCCATCGTCACGTGGAAGACCGCCACCAGCCTTGATGGCCGCATCGCGCTCGCAAACGGGGCCTCGAAATGGATCACGGGACCCGGGGCACGCGCGGTGGTCCACCAGTTGCGCGCCGCTCATGACTGTGTGCTGACCGGCTCGGGCACGGTGATCTGCGATGATCCGCAACTGACCGTGCGCCTTGCAGGGGAGAGGAGCGGGGACGGCATGGCCCAGCCGCTGCGTGCGGTCATCGACCGGCGCGGACGGATTCCGGCCAGTGCGAAACTCTTCGCCTCGCCGGTGGTGGTGTTCGGGCGCGCGCGGCCGGCTGACCTGCCTGCAACGGTTGAGTTCAAGGCGTCAGGTGAAGTGGACTGGACGCCGCAAGCTGTGCTCGAGGTTCTGGGCGGTCGCGGCGTGGGATCGATCCTGCTCGAATGTGGTGCGGAACTGGCCGCGTCCTTCATGGCAGAGGGGCTGATCGACCGCGTTGAGTGGTTCCGTGCGGCCCTGATCATCGGCGGCGACGGCCTGCCTGCGCTCGGACCGCTCGGCTTGACGGTCCTAGCGGAAGCGCCGCGATACCGGCTGGAAACGGTTGCGCGTCTTGGCCCGGACCTGCACGAGACTTATCTGCGCGCCTGAACCGGATTTATGGGAGACCCCCCAAATGTTTACAGGCCTCGTCACCGATGTCGGGCGCGTTGCGCGCGTAGAGGATACAGGCGGCATCCGCCGGTTCGGGGTTGAGACCGGCTGGAATCTTGACGGCCTCGATATCGGCGCGAGTGTCATGCATTCGGGCGTCTGCCTGACGGTGACAGCAAAGGCCGACGGCCTTTTCTTCGTGGAAGCGGTGCCGGAGACCTTGTCCCGCACCACGCTTGGCGACTGGCAGGAGGGCGCAGCGGTGAATCTCGAACGCTCGCTGAAACTCGGCGATGAACTCGGCGGGCATTTCGTCTTCGGCCATGTCGACGGACTGGGCGACATCGTGTCGGTGACGCCGGAAGGCGAGAGCCACCGCCTGCGCGTGCGCCCTCCGGCCAGCCTCACGAGATTCATTGCGGAGAAGGGCTCCATCGCCGTCGACGGCGTGTCTCTCACCGTTGCCGCGACACATGATAACGGCGATTTCGATCTCGCCATCATCCCGCACACCTGGGACGTCACGACGCTGCGGGAGGCGGCACCCGGTCGCAGGGTCAATCTGGAGATCGACATGCTGGCGCGCTATGTGGCGCGTATGGTCGGGCACAGCGCAGGAGAGGCAGGCAGTCATGGCTGACAGCGAGAGCGATCTCGACGCGATCTCACCGGTTGCCGACATCATCGAGGATGCGCGCAATGGGCGCATGTTCATTCTCGTTGATGCCGAGGACCGGGAGAATGAGGGCGACCTCGTCATTCCCGCGGGCTTTGCCACGCCGGAAGCGGTGAACTTCATGGCGCGCTTCGGCCGGGGCCTGATCTGCCTCGCAATGACGCAGGAACGCGCCCACACGCTGCGGCTCGACATGATGGCGCGGGAGAATCGCGAGAGCATGGGTACGGCTTTCACCGTCTCGATCGAAGCGAAGGAAGGCGTGACCACCGGAATATCCGCCCATGATCGCGCCCGCACCATCGCTGTCGCCATCGATCCGACAAAGGACCAGGGTCACATCGTGTCACCGGGCCACGTCTTTCCGCTCGTCGCCCGTGATGGCGGCACGCTTGTTCGCGCCGGACACACGGAGGCTGCGGTTGATATTTCGCGTCTGGCAGGGCTCTACCCGGCCGGAGTGATCTGCGAGATCATGAATGATGACGGCACCATGGCGCGCCTGCCGGATCTCATCAGTTTCGCGCAACTGCACGGCCTGAAGATCGGCACGATCGAGGACCTGATCGCCTATCGCCGGGAGAACGACCATTATCTTGAACGCCGGGTCGAAGCACCATTGGAGATTCCCGGGCGTCCGGGCTTCAGGGGCGTGGTCTTCCTGAACACGCTTGATGGCACCGAGCATCTGGCGCTGGTCAAGGGCACGCCCTCGCGCGACACCCAGACCCTCGTGCGCGTGCACCGGCTGGACCTGCTCGATGACGTCATCGGTGCGCGCAGTGACCGGCGCGGGCTGGTCGACCGTGCGCTCGACATGATTTCCGCCGATGAGCGTCCGGGCGTTGTCGTGTTCATCAACACCCAGCGTCCGAACCTGCTGGCGGCGCATTTCGGCCTGCAGACGGGCGAGGCGCCCGACCCTCACGCCCCGATCAGAGAGTATGGTATCGGCGCGCAGATCCTGCACGACCTAGGCGTGCGGCGGCTTGTTTACCTGTCCGATACCGAGCCGCGCCGCGTTGTGGGGATTGACGCCCATGGCCTCCTGTTGGAGGGGTGGCAGCCCCTGACAGAAGACAAGAAAGACTGACCGTTCATGGCCACACGCATCATGGTCGCGACCTCGCGCTACTATGCCGACATTTCTGCCGAGCTTGAGGCGGGCTGCATGGAGGTGCTGGAGACGGCTGGCTGCAGCGTCGAGATGGTTGAGGTGCCCGGCGCTTTCGAAGTGCCGGGTATCATCGCCATGGCCGCCGATTCGGCACGCTATGACGGCTATATCGCGCTTGGCTGTGTGATCCGTGGTGAGACAACGCACTATGACTATGTCTGCGGAGAGAGCGCGCGGGGCCTGATGACGCTCGCCGTGGAACGGCGCCTGGCGATTGGCTACGGCATACTGACGGTGGAAAACCGTGCGCAGGCCGAAGCCCGTGCCGACCGCAAGCGCAAGAACAAGGGTGCGGAAGCCGCCAGGGCCTGTCTTGCCATGGTCGACCTGCGCAAGAAGTTTGTCCGATGAGGTCCCAGAAGATCCCTGCTGATCTGAAACGTGTCGCCCGGTCCGGCGCGAGGCTCGCTTCGGTCCAGGCGCTCTACCAGATGGAGCAGTCCGGCCAGAGTGCGCGGGCTGTGATCCGGGATTTCATGGAAGACCGCCTCGGCATGGGTCCTGAAGGCGTGCCGATCGAGGAGGCCGATCCCGATCTCTTCAAGACCATCGTGAACGGCGTGATCACGCACCAGTCGCAGATCGACAAGGCGCTCACGGCGCGTCTGGCCTCGGGCTGGAAGCTTGAGCGCCTGAACGCAACGACCCGCGCGATCCTGCGCGCGGCGGCCGCGGAACTCATCGAGGGTGAGGGCGTCACGCTCGCCACCATCATTGATGAATATGTCGGCATCGCACACGCCTTCTTCGACAAGACCGAGGCCAGTTTCGTCAATGGCGTGCTCGACAGCGTGGCCGGCGATCTGCGCCCCGCGGAAAGCCGGGGCGAGGATCCGTTTGCGGGTGTGTGAGGTGTCGGGGCCATGAGCCGGTTCGAGGCCCGCTTCATAGACGAATTGCTGAAGCCGCTCATACATGCTCCAGGCGCTCATGGCCTGCGCGACGATGTCGCCGTGATCAGCACCCCTGGCGTGATGATTGCCACCATGGATACGCTGGTCGAGGGTGTCCATTTCCTTCCTGATGATCCTGTCGACTCAGCAGGATGGAAAGCGCTGGCGGTGAATGTCTCCGACATCATCGCGAAGGGCGCTCTGCCGGTGGAGGCGCTTCTCTCGGTGTCCTGGACACAGGGTCGCGATTTCCATGATGCCCGCGCGCTCATGACCGGTCTGGAGAAAGCGCTGGAGGCCTTTGGCGTCGCGCTGATCGGCGGGGACACGGTGACAGGTCCCGGCCCTCTCAGCCTCTCCCTGACACTGACCGGGTGCTGCCTAGGTGACGGGCCTGTCAGGCGCACCGGCGGGCAGATGGGAGACGTGCTGTATGTCGCCCGGCCCGAGAGCATCGGCGCAGCCGGTCGGGGCCTGGCGATGCTGCAGGGGAAGATCGAGGCGGGCGACGATGCGCAATCGCTGGTCGAGGCCTACCGCAGACCTCGACCCGCTGCGGGCATCTGGGCCGGTCCTATCGCGAAATACGCCCATGCGAGCCTTGATGTCTCCGACGGCCTGCTCATCGATTCAGCACGTCTCGCCGATGCCAGCGGGTTGGGCATTGAAATCGATCTTGATGCGATCGGCTTGGCCGGGTCGCTCGCCGACAAGATGGCTGACGCCACGGCTGGCGACGATTATGTGCCGCTGGTTGCCGCTCCTCCTGATGAAAAGGCACTGATGCAAGCCGGGTTTCGCCCGGTGGGTCGGCTCCTCGCCCCCGGTGTGCAGCGGGTGACCTGCCGAGGCGAATCCCATCCCTGGCCGGAGCACGCGGGCTGGGAGCACGACTGAAACCGCCTGAAACTCGCGCGCGCCGCGATGGCAGTTGCAGTTTCCGCCCGATTGCGTCTAGCCTTCCGGCAAATCCCTCCGATCGACGGGATGCGATAAACAGGGGAAGGAACGACATGTCATTGACCGTGTGGTATTGGCTCACGGCCGGAGCGGGCTTGCTTGCCGTGCTCTATGGCTGGTTCACCATCAATTCGATCAACAAGGCACCGGCAGGCAATGAGCGGATGCAGACCGTGGCGGCCGCCATTCAGGAAGGTGCAAGGGCCTATCTGTCGCGCCAGTACATGACCATTGGCATTGTCGGTGCGGTCGTGGCGGTGCTGCTTTTCTTTCTGCTCGGACCGCTTGAGGCGCTTGGCTTCGTGATCGGCGCAGTGCTGTCGGGCCTAGCCGGATACATCGGGATGCTCGTCTCGGTCCGCGCGAACGTTCGCACAACGGAGGCCAGCCGCAAGGGGCTCGCTGAGGGGCTCGACATGGCCTTCCGCTCCGGGGCGGTGACCGGAATGCTCGTCGTCGGCCTCGCCCTGCTGGGCATCGTGGGCTACTATCTCTTCCTGCAGGTCCTTGGCAACGACGTGAACGAAGCTGAAGGCGCGCGCACCATCATTTCGGCTCTTGTCTCGCTGGGGCTCGGCGCATCGCTCATTTCCATCTTCGCACGCCTCGGCGGTGGCATCTTCACCAAGGGCGCAGATGTCGGCGGCGACATGGTCGGCAAGGTCGAGGCCGGTATCCCCGAGGATGATCCGCGCAACGCTGCCACCATTGCCGACAATGTGGGGGACAATGTCGGCGACTGTGCCGGCATGGCCGCCGACCTGTTCGAGACCTATGCAGTGACCGTCGTCGCCACCATGGTGCTTGGCGCGATCTTCTTCGCCGGCAGCGAGAGCCTGAGCGCCATCATGCTCCTGCCGCTCGCCATCGGCGCCGTCTGCATCCTGACCTCGATTGCCGGCACCTTCTTCGTGAAGCTGTCCAAGGGCTCGCGCAATGTCATGGGGGCGCTCTACAAGGGGTTGTTCTGGACCCTCGGCCTGTCGATCCTCGGCATTGCCGCGGCAATCCATTTCGTCTTCCCCGGCGGCTTTGAGGGCACCATCATCCAGGAAGGTGGCCGGGAGATTGTCGGCTGGCGGCTTTTCGTCTGCGCGCTGGCGGGCCTTGCCGTGACCGGACTGATCGTCGGCATCACCGAGTATTACACCGGCACAGGCTTCCGTCCGGTGAAATCGGTCGCGCAGGCTTCGGTCTCGGGACACGGCACGAATGTGATCCAGGGTCTCGCTGTTTCGCTTGAGTCCACCGCACTTCCGGCGCTCACCATCATTGCCGGCATCGTGCTGACCTACAATCTGGCAGGCCTGTTCGGCATCGCCATCGCGACGACCGCCATGCTCGCGCTGGCCGGCATGATCGTTGCGCTCGACGCGTTCGGACCCGTGACCGACAATGCTGGCGGCATCGCGGAAATGGCTGAGCTTGACAACTCCGTGCGTGACACGACCGACACGCTGGACGCGGTGGGCAACACGACCAAGGCCGTCACCAAGGGCTATGCCATCGGTTCGGCGGGGCTTGGCGCGCTTGTGCTGTTTGCGGCCTATACCGAGGATTTGAAGCACTTCATTCACGACGCTGCCGAAGGCACTTTCTTCTATGGCCTGCAGCCGAGCTTCGAACTCTCCAACCCCTATGTCGTGGTCGGACTGCTTTTCGGGGGGCTCTTGCCCTTCCTCTTCGGCGGCATGTCGATGATGGCGGTCGGTCGTGCGGCACAGTCCGTGGTCGAGGAGGTGCGCCGTCAGTTCCGCGAGATGCCGGGCATCATGACCTATGACCAGAAGCCCGACTATGGCCGCGCCGTCGACATCCTGACCCGGTCGGCCATTCGCGAAATGATTGTGCCGTCTCTCCTGCCGGTGCTGTCGCCGCTGGTCCTCTTCTTCGCGATCTGGGCGATTGCGGGCAAGGCGATGGCACTCTCGGCGCTGGGAGCCATGCTGCTTGGCGTGATCGTGACCGGCCTCTTCGTCGCCATCTCCATGACATCAGGCGGTGGTGCCTGGGACAATGCCAAGAAGTACATCGAGGATGGCCATCATGGCGGAAAGGGCTCGGAGGCGCACAAGGCAGCCGTGACCGGAGACACGGTGGGTGACCCTTACAAGGACACTTCCGGACCGGCGGTGAACCCGATGATCAAGATCACGAACATCGTTGCGCTGGTGCTTCTGGCGGTGCTGGCCTGATCGGGCGGTCCCGCGAAACGCCGAAAATCGTAAGCGGTGGGAGCTCCCCACCGTTTTGACGGGTTCTCTTGTGTCGGGGTTTGAGCGAGCTTTGCGTTTTCGATTGGAGCAAAGCTATGGAACAAACGGTGCAACATTTTCTGGCTTCGCC